>Ga0209640_10000639_pt1 | contig 27569 bp, 26 predicted proteins | sample RifCSP10_1_FD_184018 | JGI IMG/M metagenome (GOLD analysis project Ga0209640, IMG submission 184018) | Soil microbial communities from Rifle, Colorado - Rifle CSP2_sed 10_1 (SPAdes) (version 2) | ecosystem: Environmental > Terrestrial > Deep subsurface > Rock core/Sediment | place: Rifle... | reverse complement strand
AGACGTCTTGAAAGGCCAGAACTCGTGCGAATGAGTCAAGTTTCGACCGGCCTTTCAAGACGTCTCGCCCGCACGGAGTGCGGGCAAGCAGACACTGCCACTGGCGAGGCGGAGCCAACAGGCTCGGTGGTCTGAGGCGCAGCCTCGCTAGTGCTCGTCGTGCGCGGGCTCCCCGCGCGCCACGACGCTGCACTCGGCTTGTTGGAGAGGACTATGACACCGTTTGTCGATGCATCCAGGGAACTGCTTACTTCGTGGACGTTGGGACGGGAAGGCCACACGCTGACGTGCGTGCTGATCCGACAGGCGTCCGGCGCGTACGTGCTCCGGCTTCGCCACGAGGGCCGACGAATTCTCGACGAGAAGTGTGGGACTCCCCAACAGGCCGTCACCCGCAGTCTCGAAGCATTCCACGTCTTCGTGACGCGCGGCTGGCTGCCCCCGAATACCGCAAACTAACGAGCACGAGCACCTACAGCCACAGGCATTATTTCATCTTCGCCTGCGCCTTCCGGCGCTCCGCCCAGTACCGTCTCATTCTCGCGGAAACCGCTTTTCGCGCCGCGGCCGACATCGTGCGGGTACGGCGGGTCGCCTCCTTGATCGATCGACGGACAGCACGCCGGCGCTGAGGCAGACGCAACTCCGGAAACGCGCGCTCGATGGCGATGATTTCCGCCCGAAGCCGTTTGAGCGTGATGTCGGCGCCCGTACGCGCCAGGTCGCGCAGACGGTTGGCATTCAGTGACTTCAAGGGTACCTTTCGCATTTACACCTCATGGACGAGAGACACACCATTATCCACGCGCGCAGGTCACGTGACGTTCCTGACGAGCTCTTTTTTCTGCGGCGACTGGGATCCGTCTACGGCATTCTCTCCGGAAAGCGGACGATGAACCCTTCGCGGTTGGGCATGCGCACCTTCGGCAGACTCTGAGCGTTCATGACATCGGTCGGGCCGATGATCTTGTTGAGCGACAGGATGTACGCGGTCAGCGCGTAGACCTCGTCGTTGGTCAGGGTCCGTGGCTGCTGCCACGGCATCGCGCGCCGTGTGAAATCGAAGAGCGTCGTGGCGTACGGCCAGAAGTTGGCGATCGTCTTCGGCGTGTCGATGCCGTTCGTCAGCGGAGCGCCGCCGACGACGGCGGCGCTGGAGCCCCCCTTGCCTTCAGGCCCGTGGCACAACGCGCATTTGGCAGCGAAGATCTTGGCCCCCTGCTCTGGTGTACCGCTGCCAGGCGGCAGGCCGGTGCCGTCCGGAAGGATGCTGATATCCCATGCCGCGATCTCGGCCTCTGAGGTCGGTTTTCCAAGGTTGGGGCTCTGGGCGAACGCTGCGGTCGACAGGAGGACGAGCGCGACACCCCAACGGGCCACGGAGACGCAGGCTCTGTGACTCTGTGGCTTGTGGGACGTGGACAATCTCTTACGCGTACACATTTCGCACCTCGCCGCTGGCGTCGACGGCCCAGCTCGTGGGGCCGTTGTAATGCTGACTGGGGAACCCCAACGGGTTCGTCACCGGCTTGGCGGTCTGCCCGCGCCGCGCAATGACCTCTGCCCGCGTCGGCTGCACGTTGCCCCCCTCATCCCACGCGCGGCTCTGCAGAACAACCGGTCCACCGTCCCACCGCCATGGTGCGCGGAACCGTGTGAATGCCTTCGGAAGAACAGGCGCCTGGAGCGCCGCCTGCGCCCAACTTCTGCCGCCGTCCGCCGATACCATCACCTTCGCGATGCGTCCGTTGGCCGAGTAGGCAAGGCCGGAGATCTCGTAGAACCCGGGTCCGCTCATCCTCAAACCGGGTGAAGGGTGGGTGATGAACGACTTGACCTCCTGGAGGAAGTAGAACTGGTACGCCTTGCCGTTCGGCAGAATCGGCGCGTACGTCCGAGCCTCGTAATAGCTCATCGCGGGCTGCTCGACCAGCTTGATGCGCCGCAGCCACTTCACGTTCATGTTGCCTTCCCACCCGGGCAGGAGCAGCCGCATCGGATAGCCGTTCCCGGGCATGATCCGCTCGCCGTTCTGATACAGCACCACCATGGCATCGTCGAGCGCCTTGGTGATCGGCACGCTGCGGCTGAGCGCCAGCGAGTCCGCGCCTTCGGCGATGAGCCATTTCGCTTTCGGATCGATACCCGCCTCGTCGAGCAGGGTCGACAGCATGACGCCGGTCCATTCGGAGCAGGAGACCAGCCCGTGGATGGCCTGGATGTCGGCCTGTATCGGCTCGTTCGAGAACAACGGCGCACTGTTGCCGCCGCATTCGAGGAAGGTCATGCGCGACACCATCGGATACCGGCTCAGCGCGTCGAGCGTGAATACCAGCGGCCGTCTGACCAGACCGTGGATCGCCAGCCGATGCTGACTTGGATCGATGTCCGGGTTGCCGGAATGAGAAATCACGAAGTGCAGCCCGTTCGGCGTAAACGTGCCGTTGATCAGGTGGTGCGGGGTGCGTCCATGCGCTGTGCGCGGATCGCCTCTGGGATTGGACAGCGTGCGCACTACGTTTTTCTCGAATGACGACGGGGTGCCGTACTCCTGCACGGCCACGCCGCGTCCCTTGCTCCACGGTGGGTCCACGAGCTGCTGAGCGGCCGCGGTCTCGCTGAGCGTGTAGCCGGTGACGGCGGCGGCAAACGCCGTCCCGCCGGTCAGAAACGCCCGGCGATGGAGCAGGCCGTTGCCGGCCACTACTTCGAGATCCTTCACTGCAGCCTCCCTTCCGGTAGTAGGCAGTAGGCAGTAGGCAGTAGGCAGTGGGCAGTGGGCAGTAGGCTTTCTGAATTCCCCCTTCCCGCTTCCCCCTTCCCCCTTCCCCCTTCCCCCCTTCAGTCTCTGGTCCTTAGTCTTTGGTCTCTGGTCTCCGTCAGTCGAGCGGTTCCACTTTGATGAGCGATGCGCCGAGGTTGTTGCCGATCCAGAACGTCGGTCGAACCGTGGAGTTGTCGACGTTCACGCGACGAATGTTTGTCGCCCTCGGCAAGAGGTACTCGACGACCTCACCGGTGTTCGTGTTCACGCGGACGACGTGGTCGTTGTTCATCCCGCCGGCCCAGGCGTAGCCGGCGCTGTCGAGGATGGCGTCATAGACGTTGGTCCATGGTGTCGGCACCGCCCATTCCTGAAACTTTTCGGTTGTCGTGTCGAACATCGCGATCCTGTTGCCGCGAAATTCGGCGAACCACAGCCGGTCTTGCGCGTCCATGTGCCCCCGGCGAGGGCCCGAGTCCGGCGTCGGCGTTGCGAAGGGGGTCACGTGCTTCGTCTTCGCATCGACCTTGATGATGTATGTGCCGTTCAGGTTCATTCCGTAGAAATTGTTTTTCGAATCCGACGCGACGCCGTAGGAGCTGAGCTGCCGGATGACCGGCGAGTCCTTCGGGAGGCCCACCGAGTAGTCGATGGCCTTCCATTCTCCTGTCTTCACGTCCACCTGATATTCGCTGTCGCCGCCAATCCACACCTGTCCGTCGACGTCGTGGTTGGCAGGCATGACCATCGCAATGCGCGCCTCGTCCCTGTCGCGGAACGTCGGCGAGCCCCATGTCTGGAACGCCTTCGTCTTCCGATCGAATTTCGCGAGGTTGCCCTGATACATCGTGCCCATCCAGATGTCGCCCTGTTTGTCGAACACCAGGTCGAGCGAGCCGACCGGCGCTCCGGGCTTGGTGACGGGCATCGGGTATTCGGTGATTTTGCCGGTCTTCGGATCGAGCATTCCCAGAACGTGCGTGCCAAAGTCGGCGTACCAGGCCATGCCCTGCGCATCGACCTGCGCGTCGTGCGGCAGCGTCTCGGGGCGCGGCAGGTCGTATTCGGTGATGACAACGCGCGTTGCCTTGCCCGCAGGGCGGGGAAGCGTCTTCAGCGGATATCGATAGTGCCCGGAACTGAGGTTCACCGAGGCCAGATATTCAGCCGTCGCCGAGACTCGAGATTGCTGCACGGGCCGCTCGCCTTCGCGGCCGACCCCGCTCATGCTGTCGCGAATCGGATTCGCGAATCCGCCGCCATGCTCGTTGGGACGCAGTTGAGGACGCGCCATCGTGCTGCCCTGTGAGTACCGCCCCATGCGCTCGACGATCGGGGCGAACTCGGCTGCGGTGTAGCGCGAGCGGACGATTGGCTCGAGGCCGTGGCACTGCGTGCAATTGAGCAGACCGTTCTTCATGTCGTCGGCGCCCGGCCAGCTCGTCAACCACTCGCCATTCGAGAGCTGCGACGCAAGGTCTTGTGTTTTGTGGAGCTTCAGGTCGCGCTGTGCCGTGTGCTGAGCGCCGACGTTGACGGTTCCCGGATCGTCGAGCTCGTAGCCGACCGCGCGAATGCGCATCGAGTAGTCGCCCGGTTCCAGGCGGTCACCAGGAAAGCTGTAGCGGCCGCTCGCGTCGCTGACCACTGTGACGGTGATTGTGGAACCGGCTCGCTTTGCGCTGACGAGCACGCCTTCCATCGTCCCCTCTTCCTGGGAGCTGACGATGCCGGTCAGCGCCGCGGATGAGGACTGCGCGGCTGTTCGAGCGATCGCTGCCAGAACGAGAGCTGCGAGGATGACCAGGGCCGCCGCGACGACGGTTTTGCGAAGCACGATTCACCTCCTGGACCGCTTTAGGGGTCCAAAGCGGTCCTGGGCGCGCAGAGCGCGCCAAGAGACACTGCCAACCAGTCATGGGCCCTGAGGGTTATGAAGGACAGGGCCCATGACTGGTTTTCAAGGGCTTATCATGGCCCCAGGCCGCATCTGGCGCAAGCGCGAGGCCGCTCTCGCGATCACTTGGTGTAGATCAGGTTACGCGTGGCCGAATCGGCTCCGCCCGGTGTCTGCGCTGCGCGCTGCATCCGCAGCACGCCACCCTCCAGGACCCAGACTTCCCGTACGTTGTTGAGACCGTGAATCGTGCGGAGCACCAGCCGGGCGCCGTCCCAGCTCGCAATTCGTTTGTAGTTGTAGGCCGGCCGGGCGTCCTCCGGATCGGGGCTCTGCATCATCTTGCCGTCCAGCGTGTACACAGCGGTGAGCGGGCGTCCTCCAGACCCCCCATTCCCGCCCGGCGCGGATTGCGCTCCCTCTGACTCGTACCGCATGGTCATCGCAATCTCGCCCGCGGTCTGTTTCACCATGATGGCGATCGGCGGCTCGGCCACGCCCGATCCCATCCCTCCGCTGGCGGCCATCTGACTGCGCCCCTTGTCGAGGGTCCAGGTACCGGCAAAGTTGGGAATCGGTGCGTTCGGATTGGGCTTCACGGCTGCCGTTGTACTCGCGCCTGCCGGCCGCGCCGTCGTCAGTCGCTTGACGGGCGTTTTCGGTGCGAGCTCCCGGCCCCAGAACAAATCGCGGGGATTCGCGCTCGGCTTCGGCACGAACTTCTGCGTGCGCCCGCCGAAGACCTCTGCTCCATACATGTTGCCTTCCGCGTCGGCCGCGATCTGATGCACGCCCCAGGTGGCGCCCGGGTACGTGCCGTACCGTCCGAACACGGTTTCGATGTGCCCTCGCAGGTCGTATTTGATGAACTGCTCATGGTCGCCGTCGTAGCACCAGAGGTGCTGATCGCGGCTCATCGAGAGCGAATGGCAGTAGCCGCTGGGCCACTTGTCCAGAAAGACGCCGTTCTCGTCGAACACCTGAATCCGCCGATTGAACCGGTCAGAGACATACACCCGGCGGTCGTCGCCCACGGCAATTCCGTGCGGCACCGTGAACTCGCCGTCATTCTTCCCTGGCGCCAGCGAGCCCCACCACAGCAGCGGCTTGCCGTCTCTGCTGAACTTGACCACGCGGCTGTTTGCGTAGCCGTCACTCACGAAGAACGTGCCGTCCGGCAGCCAGTCAATCATCGTCGGCCGGTTGAAATGCTGCAGGTCGTCGTTCGGGCCGAAGACGCCCATTTCACCGAGCGTGAGCACTTTCGTCTTGCCGTCGTTCGTGAACTTGTGGATGACGTGGTTCATGTCGTCGACGACCCACACGTGCCGCTCCGGGTCGTACGGCTCGACGTAGATCTGGTGCGGGCCCCGGCCGCCCTCGAACAGGGAATCCCATTGCGTCCACGATTCGATCAGGTTGCCCTGCCGATCGACCACGAGGATGTTGTTGCGGAAGACCGGCACCTCACCCGTGGCGCCGCCGCGGTTGAGCGCGCCCCAGTTGCCCGGGAAATTGGGTCCGATCCTGAGATCCTTGGGTAGCTCGATTTCACCCCGGCTGACGAGAAAGACCCTGTCAGCCGATTCGGGGTAGACGCCCGCCTGCGACCCCCAGATGTATCCCGGGGCAGGCCACGTCTTCTTCGGCCAGTTCGGATCGACTTCGTAGGGGCCGCTGATGTCGAAGCCACCTCGTTGTTCAACAAGGGCAGGTCTCTGCTGGAGCGATGCTGGCGAGGGGAACCCCGCTCCAACTGCGAGCAATGCAACGAGCGACACGACATGCCTGCGCATTCGATCCTCCTTTGGCGCGTGGCGCCGGGCGGAGTGTAGCAGCCGCAAACCAGCCAAGGGGCCATGCCCCTTGATATCCCCGGCAGCACCCCTCGGCTGGTTGACCAGTATCTCTTGGCGCGCTTCGCGCGCCTAGGACTGGATCTGGGCGCTGAGCCGTGGCGGACGTATAATCGCGCCCATTCGACGCCACAAGAAGGAGCAGTGATGCCATGACGCGTTGCTTTTCGGCGGTATTGGCTGTTGCGGGGATCGTCCTGGCCGTTCCGGCCATGGCGCACCACTCGTTCAACACGTTCTTCGACATGTCCCGCACCGTGCAGATCGAAGGCATCGTGAAGTCGTTCAAGCTGGTCAGCCCCCATTCTGAAATGATCGTCGACGTTTCGGACGCCGGCGGCAAGGTCGTCACCTGGCGCATCACGGCGAGGACCGGAGCGGTCAACGCACGGCGAGAAGGATGGAAGGTTGAAGACTTCATCGGTAAGAAGGTCAAGGTCGAAGGCAACCCGACGCGCCGGGAAGGCGGAACGGCCATGGCTGCCGGCGTCGTGACATTCGAAGACGGCAAGGTCGTGTGTCTCGGTGGGTGCCCCGGCGGACCCCCGGTTGAGTAAGCACGGGAGGACGACGTGACTGGCGCACGACGCGTGGGACGGGCCGGCGCTTTCCTCGCGCTGGCGCTCGTGATGGTAACGGCGAACGCGGCCGCTCAGACCGACGAGGAATACGAGAAGATGCTGCCCTTCATCGGGTACTGGGATTCCGACGTCGCCGTTCCCGATGGCCAGGACAGGGGCAACTGCGGGGGCCGCACCGGTGACTACGGGGAGAAGCTGCTGAACTGCTCGCTTCCGGCCGATCAGCTTCCCCTGAATTCGCGGGGAGAAGCCTGGCTGAAGTACATGGATTACCGGCAGTCTCCGACAACCGTCGAGTGCGCGCAGCTCGGCCTGCCGGCCCTGCTGACCGATGGCGCGTATATTTCCGCGTCTCCCGGCCGCGTCGAAATGCAACATCCGACCAACGGGTACGTGGCGCGCACCGTGTGGATGAACGGAGGCGGCCCGAAGCCGTTGCCCGGACAGCTCTTTCAACATGGCCTTTCGGTCGGGCACTTCGACGAAAACGACTTCGTGATCGAGACCGACCACTTCACGTTCGATCCTGACGGTATGGACGACCACCTGCACATGGCGTCGTCGGTGCGAAAAAAGGTCACGGAGCGCTATCGGCTCATCGACGACGAGCACCTGAGGATCGTCATTACGCTCGAGGACGCGACCTTCTTGAGCAGGCCGTTCACATGGGCGATCCTCTGGTCGAAAAAACAGGGAGGCGCTCCTCCAGCCTGGCGCTCGTGCGATGCGGAGTCGGCACGCCGCGAGGTGGAGTTCGCGTACCCAGGCAACAAGTATCCGGACGCAAAGTAGGGAGGGATGGCCATGAGACGACGTGTGGCATGCGCAAGCGGCGCGGCACTGCTGTCAGGCTCGTTGGTCTGCCATCTTCATGCGCAGGCCGTCACAGCCAGGGCCCACGTGGACGCCGCGCGGGCCGCCATCGCGCCGAAAGGGGCCAACCCCAAGGCCCCCTCGTTCCATGTCTTTCAGGCACTCTTCGATCAGGCGTGCACCGAACCAAAGCTGCCCGATACCATGCGCACGCAGGATCGTTCGGCGGTTGTCCCGCGCAAGGACTGGTTCGCATGGCCGGCGAATATCTTCGACAACCTCTACTTCATCGGAACGAAGACGGCTGGAGTGTGGGCGATCAATACGTCGGACGGCCTCATCGTCATCGATGCGAATTTTCATTACTCGAGCAAGGAACTGGTGCTCGGTCTGCTCAATTTCGGGCTCGATCCCAGCAACATCAGATACGTCATCATCACTCACGCGCATGACGATCGGTACTGGGGAGCAAAGGCTCTTCAGGAGACGTATCCGAAAGCGCGTATCGCCATGTCGGCTGCCGACTGGGACATCGTGGCCAAGGACAACTCACCAGCGGAGTTCAAGCCGCGAAGGGACATGGTCGTGGCCGACGGTCAGAGAATCACCCTGGGTGGTGTGACTGTTACCGCGTACATCACCCCCGGCCACACGCCCGGGACGCTTTCATTGATCGTCGGGCCGCTGACGAACAAGAAGAGCGTGGTCTCGGACGATGTGGCCCATGTCGCCAGCATCTGGGGCGGGACCGATCCGAGCATCGGGCGTCAGGGTGTCCAGTACTACCCGGACGGCCAGACGATGATGCGAGCTCACATTACCTCGTTGAGGCGCTTCATCGACCTCGGAACGAAGGCCGGCGTCGACGTGGTTCTCTCACCGACGTTGAGCCACGCCAATTTCTTGCCGAAGCTTCGTGCGTGGAGATACATGAACCCCGACGAATCCGGAGGGGGAAACCCGGATGGTCCGCTCGGGGAAACGCTGAAGCTCCAGGGGGCGGCGCACCCGTTCGTCAGCAAGGAAGGCGTCGAGCGGTATCACCGGGTGCTGCTCGAATGCTATGAAGCCCAGCTGGCATGGAGGATGGGCTCGTAGTCTGCGGGCAGACGGGACCTGTGCTGGCGCAGCTCGAACAGACTGGTCTTGCCACCTGGATACGCGAATCGGGGGTACTTTACGGGTATCCCCTCATTCTTTTTCTTCACACGCTGGGATTGGGTACGCTCGTCGGGCTCAATTCCGCGATCGACCTGCGGCTTCTTGGCGTCGCGTCGGGCATCCCTCTCGCGTCGCTGGAAAAGACCTTCTGGCTGATGTGGTCGGGGTTTGCCGTGAACGCGGCGACAGGGAGCCTGCTGTTCATGTCCGACGCAACCAAGCACGCGTCCAATCCGGCCTTTTATCTGAAGCTGGCGTGCGTCGCGCTTGCCGTGGTGACGCTCATGCGTATCCGGAGCCAGGTGTTTCGCGGGCGAGAGAGCGGCCGGCTCCTGGCGGCGGCATCGCTCGGCTTCTGGTTTGTCGCCCTGAGCGCCGGCCGACTGATGGCATACATCATTGAATTCCTGTCGTGAACCTCGCGCACCTGCACCTCCTGCTGAATCATGTTCCGACCGTCGGCTTGGGTGTCGGGTTTGGCCTCTTCCTCGCGTCGCTCATCGGAAAAAGTGACGACCTGAAGCGAGCCAGCTTCGTCGTGTTCTTCGTCGTCGCGTTGGTGGCAATCCCGGCATATCTGACCGGCGATGCGGCGCGCTTTACGCTTCAGAATCGGACCGGGGTGTCCGATGAGCTCATCGCCGCGCACCAGAACGCCGCGATGCTGGCGCTCATCCCGATGGAGCTGACGGGCTTCGTCGCGTGGATCGCCCTGTGGCGATTTCGACGGTGGACGCTCGCGGCTCTCCTGTTTCTGTCGATCGTGACGTTCGGACTCATGGCACGAGCCGCGACGGTCGGTGGTCAGATCCGGCATCCCGAAATCGTGACGGAGGGGAGGGCCGCGTTTGCGCCACTATGGCCCACACCCGCGGCGATGGGCGCGGCACTGGTCATCGACCATCCGTGGGTGTGGCCGATCTGCGAGATCCTCCATTTCGTCGGGCTCTGCCTGCTGTTCGGCGTCGTGCTGCTGGTGAATCTGCGGACGCTGGGTTTCATCACAGGCGTAGCATCCGCCGACATGAAACGGCTGCTGCCATGGGGCATGGCGGGACTCGGCGTCAATATCGTGACCGGCATGCTGTTTTTTCTCGCCGCTCCCGACCAGTACACGCAGAACACGGCGTTTTTCTGGAAGATGGCTGTCATGCTGATCGGAGCACTCAGCCTGCTCTCCCCGACGATGGTCGGCGAGAGTGGTACAGCGGACCCGCACGCGCGCGCGCCGATCGCCGCGAAGGTCATTGCTGCGGGTTCGATCTGCCTGTGGATTGGTGTCATCTTCCTGGGCCGGTTCCTGCCCTATATCGGCGCTGAATAGCGGCCGCGGTCTCTGGTCTTTGGTCTCCGGTCTTTGGTCTCAAGGCTTTGTGACTTGTGACTTGTGACTTGTGACTTGTTTCGCCTTTCGCTGCTGAGCCCTGACCTACAATGCCGCCCATGCTCATCGACGCCCATGGCCACTACACCACCGTTCCTGCCGGTCTCCGGGTCTTTCGCGCCCTGCAGATATCGCAGATGGGAAAGCCATCGAAGCGGGCGGTGAAGATCAGCGACGAGGAAATACGCGCATCCCTGGAGAAAGGCCAGCTCAAACTGATGGACGAGCGGAGCATCGACGTCATGCTCATTTCGCCGATGGCGTCCGCAATGGGGCATCACTTCGGCAGCGCGCTCATCAGCCGCCACTGGACCGAGGTGAACAACGAGCTGATTCATCGCGTGTGCACGCTGTACCCGACCCGCTTCGTCGGCGTCTGCTCGCTGCCGCAGTCGCCGGGCGTGGCGCCCGGCGGGTGCGTGGAGGAGCTCGAGCGGTGTGTCACGGAGTTCGGCTTTGTCGGGTGCAACCTGAACCCCGATCCCTCAGGCGGCTATTGGACGGACCCGCCGCTCGGTGACGAGTGGTGGTATCCGCTCTACGAGAAGCTCCAGGCGCTCGACGTCCCGGCCATGATTCACGCGTCCGCCACCTGCAATCCGTCGTTTCATACGGTGGGCTCGCATTACCTGAATGTCGACAGCACGGCGTTTCTGCAGCTGATGGAATCGCGCGTGTTCCGCGATTTTCCGAAGCTGCGCTTCATCCTTGCCCATGGCGGCGGCAATATTCCGTACCAGGCCGCAAGGTACAGGGCACTCGGCATCATTCATGAGTGGGAGGCCTTTGACGACTTCGTCAAGCACTTCCACTGGGACACCACGGTCTACAGCCGGGAGGCGATGGAGCTCCTGATCAAAGTCGTGGGCGTCGACAACGTCATTTACGCGTCCGAGATGCTTGGCGGCGTCAACGCGACCGACCCGGCAACCGGCCGCTCGTTCGACGACAACAAACCGCTGGTCGACGCCGTACCATGGCTCACGGCGTTGGACCGAAAGAAGATTTTCGAGGAGAACGTTCGCACGGTCTATCCTCGTCTTGTAGCCAATCGTAGTGTCCGGCTTTAGCCGGACCTGGATGAGGGTACGTAGTGTCCGGCTTTAGCCGGACCTGGAGGTTTCCAGGTGTCAGAGAAATCGCTGGCCGCGCTGAAAGTCGGACCAGCCACAACGGAGCTTCGCGAATTCGATCTGCCGGACATTCCGCCGGACGCCGCGCTCATGAAGATGGAGGTCGCGGGCGTCTGCGGGACCGACGTGAGTCAGTACAAGCTGCCGCTGCGCGGCGCACCGCTCATCATGGGCCACGAGAACGTCGGCAGCCTCGCGAAGGTTGGCAGCCTGTTCGCCAAGCACAAGGGGTTCAGGGAAGGCGACCTCGTGTTCCTCGAGCATTACCTCCCGTGCGGGCACTGCGAGTGGGACCACATGGGCGAGTACCGCCACTGCGCGGCCACCGAATGGTTTTACGATCCGACGGCGATCCGATACGGCTACACCTCACTCGACATTCCTCCGGGACTGTGGGGCGGCTTCAGCCATTACGTCTATCTGCCCCTGAATGCCGTGCTCCACAAAGTTCCGGACAGCCTGTCGTCCGAGGAGGCCGGTCTCGGCACGCCGATGTCCAACGGTATCCAATGGACGTTGATGGACGGCGGCGTGGGCTACGCGTCGAGCGTGCTCATTCAGGGCCCGGGACAGCAGGGGATGTGCTGCGTGATGGCCGCGAAGCAGGCTGGCGCCGATCGCATCATTGTCACGGGCACGTCGAAAGACGCGCGCCGGCTGGAGGTGGCGAAGGCTCTGGGCGCAGACGCTGTCATCGACGTGCAGAAGGAAAATCCGCTCGAACGAATCCTCGCCGTTACCGGGGGGCGCGGCGTTGACGTGGTCGTCGACTGCACGTCGGGCGCGGGCGCGGCTGCCGTCACGCTGGGCATCGAGGCGACCAAGCGTCGAGGTGGCACCATGGTGGTGCAAGGCGAAGGAAACGCCACGTTTTCCGACTTCCCGATCGGCCGGCTCACGAGAAAAGGGATGACGCTCAAGAGCGCCCGCGGTCATTCGTATCGCGCGGTGGAGCTGGCGCTCCACGCGCTGGCCTCACGCCGGTTTCCCCTCGATCTGGTCATGACGCACCGCTTCGGGCTTGCCGAGGTCGACCTGGCGATCAAGTCGGTCGGCGGGGAAGGGGCGCCCGGCGCCATTCATGTGTCCGTGATGCCGTGGAAGTAGCGTCAACGCTGCACGATCTGGCGGCCGCAAGCCGCATCCTGGCCGACCAGGGCGTCTTCGACGCGGCCGGTCACGTATCGATGCGGCACCCCGCCAACGCCGAGCGGTTTCTGATGTCCAGGTCGCTCGCCCCGGCGCTCGTGACCGCCGACGACATCATGGAGTTCACGCTCGACTGCGAACCCTGCGCCGCACGCGGGCGCACCGCATTCATCGAGCGGTATCTGCACGGCGAAATCTACCGCGCGCGCCCCGACGTCATGGCCGTTGCGCACGGCCACTCGCCCTCCGTCATCCCGTTTGGACTCGTCTCGACACCGATGCGCGCGACGTACCACAACGCCGCATTTCTGGCGTACGGCGTGCCGGTCTTCGACATTCGCGCCAAGTTCGGCGCCACCGACATCGTCATCAACAGCTCCGCGCGGGGGGCCGCTCTCGCCGAGGCGCTCGCCGACAAGGCGGTCGCGCTTCTGCGCGCGCACGGTTTCGTCGCCGTCGGGCCGAGCCTGCAGGCGGCGGTGTTTCGCGCGATCTTCACGGAGGTGAGCGCGCGCGTGCAGCTGCACGCCGCGACGCTCGGCGGGCCGATCGCGGCGCTCGATCTGGACGAAGGACGCCAGGCGGACGCGATCAATCTCGCGACCGTTGCGCGTTCGTGGGAGCTCTGGAAAAAGCGAGTGACGTCATGAAGCAGAAGTTAGTCGATGCGATTCGCATGCTCGAGCGCGCCGGATACATCGATCACAACGGCCACTGCAGCGCTCGACGCGACGCCAGCACGTTCTACATCAATTCGGGCGCGTCGGTTCGCGGCGCGCTGACGGTAGACGACATCGTGACCGTCGATCTCGGGGGCAACCTCGTCGAGGGAAGCGCCAGGCAGCCGCTCGAGTACCACATCCATTCCGAGGTGTACCGCGCGCGGCCCGACGTCAACGCGGTGATGCACACGCATCCGCAGTGGTCGACGTTTCTCACGATGGCGGGCGTGAAGTACCAACCCGTCTACGCGCAGGGAGTTCTGCTCGGCGACATTCCACTGATGGATTCACCGCTGTCGATCAACACGAAGCCGATGGGCGAGAGCCTCGCGGCCACGCTACGTGACGGTCCCGCGGTTCTCCTCAAAGCGCACGGCGTCGTCGTCGTCGGCGCCGACATCGTCGAGTGCTTTGCGCTGGCGGCTTACGTCGAAGAGAACGCCTATCGCCAGTACATGGCGATGCAGATCGGCGAGCCCTACGTCTTCAGCGAAGCGGAGCAACAGGCCAGCCGCGAGAAGCTCTGGACGGCGAGTCTGTTCAAGAAGACCTGGGACCACTACTACTCGAAGATCACGCCGTAGAACATTCGCTTCCTACCACAATCGGAACTCTTTTCTGCGCGTGGCTCCCCTCGCCCCGACGTCCGGCTCCGCCCGGCGGGAAATCGTCCGGCGCTCGTGCCCGTCCGCCGCCGCCGCGAGTAGTGCCCAACTCGATCGCCTGCCGGCGTGGCATGCACCGCTTGAGCGGATTCGAAACACATCGGATCATGAGATCACGCGGAACGAACTCGCGGCGATCAGTCGCGCCGGTCGATTTCCGGCTTCGCCTTGAGCTCGCCGGGCTCCGACGGACGTCGGACCGAGGGAAGCCACGCGCCGTTGCCCCGTTGCTCGTCTGGGTTGCGGCTTGCGGCTGCGTGCGCAAGGCCGAACACACCGCGAAGCAGGAATGCGGCCGAAGCGATTCTGCGCGCCGACTTCCTTCCCCGCGTTATCGTTGCCGCGTGTCATTACAGGCGTTTTTGGCCGCGGAACGGATGTCGTGCGAAGCAGCAATTAGTCGACGCGTTAGCGGCAGAGTACGAGCGGAGGACGTATTCCCGGCCGCAAGCGCCCGCGGCCGCAGGCGCAACCCAGATGAGCGTCAATCGCCGGCGACGGCTATCCGGCCACGTCGGTTGTCTTCGGGATCGTTGCTTCGACTTGCGCGCGAAGTTCGGGCGTGACTTCAGGGTCGAGGCCGAACCATGCCTTCCATGCCGGACGCACCTGGTGGAGCAGCATGCCGAGTCCATCGACCGTCGGGTTGCCGCGGCGCCGCGCTGCTGCAAGCAGCGGAGTGGTCACCGGCACATAGACGATGTCGCAGACGAGCGCGGTGGTCGGGAGCTTGTCGAGCGCAAGGTCGAGCGGCGCTTGGCCGACCATGCCCTGGCTCGTGGTGTTGACGAGCATTGCCGCGGCGTCCAGGGCCAGGTGCCGCTCTTCCCATGCGAAGGCCGACACCGGCGGCCCGAATTCGCGCGCGAGTGCCTCCGCCCGTTCGAACGTCCGATTCACGACGCGAATCTCGCCTGCGCCGCGCTCGCCCAGGCTGTACACGACGGCACGAGCGCCGCCTCCCGCACCGATGACGACGACCGGTCCTGCGTCGGCGCGCCATTCGGGGTGCTGCTGCAGCACGTTCTGCACGAACCCGAACGCATCGTTGTTCGTTCCCGCCAGCGAACCGTCCCGCCGTACGACGACGCAACTGATGGCGCCGATGCGGCGCGCTGTCGAATCGACCTGGTCGACGATCGCCAGCGCGCGCTCTTTGTGGGGAATCGTGACGTTGCAGCCCGAGAAGCCAAGAGGCGCCAGGCCTCGCAATGCCCCCTCGAGATCCTCAGGCTTGATGGCGAGCGGCACATAGGTTCCGGTCAGTCCGTACCGCGCGAAAAGATAGTTGTGGAGGATTGGGGAGCGGGAATGCATCACCGGCCAGCCCATTACGCCGGCCAGCAGGAAACGATCGAGGCTGGACATGTCTCCTTATCGCGCGCCGCGCACGCTACAGCATAGTCCAGGCCGTCGGTAGCAACGCCCGCACGGGTTCTCGATTCGAGCGTTTGACTACTGTGTGAGATCGGTTATTCTCTCGCCGACGCGCGAAAGGCAGAACGACACCACCGCAATCTTTCTTCGTAAACTGCGCGGACGCCGCAGCCCTCGTCACGTCAGGATCTCGTCACGTCGCTGCAATAGATGGGCCTGTGAAGTCCGCTCGCGACCGGTCGGTCACTTCGGCTTCTGCAGGAGTGCGTCATGAACAGCACGCGCGAGACGTCCCCACGGCGAAGCATCCTCACTCTGTTTCTCATGTTGATGCTGCTGCCAGTCCCCAGCTGGGCGCAGCAGGAGGCCTCCATCCTGGGGCAGGTCACCGACGACACCGGTGGGGTCTTGCCCGGCGTGACCGTCACGGCCAGGAGCCCGGCATTACAGGTGCCGCAAGTGATCAGCGTCACCAACGAACGCGGCGAGTACCGCCTGTCCCCGTTGCCGATCGGGACCTACATCGTGGAATACACGCTTGAGGGTTTCCAGACCGCGCGACAGGAGCAATTGCGGCTCACGATCGGTTTTCAGGCACGAGTCGACGTGTCGCTGAAAGTCGCCACGCTCACCGAGTCGGTGACGGTATCCGGAGTCGCGCCCGTGGTGGACGTGACGTCCACGACCGCCCGCACCCAGCTCACCAGGGAAACCCTGGAGCTGATCCCCACGGGCCGGAACAGCATCGTCGCCGTGATGGTCCAGGCGCCTGGCGCGCGCCCGCAGTTGAACTGGAGCTTTGTCACGGGGAACCCGCAATTCAAGGTGTTCGGCCAGCTCGGCGAACAGTGGGTGGCGCTCGAAGGCGTGGTGACCAGCGGACCCAAGACGGGAACGCAGGGCGGCAACCATTACGACTACGCCGCCATGGAGGAATCGACCGTCACGACCGTGGGGAACACGGCCGAGTCGCCGACCAAGGGCCTTCAGATCAACGTCCTGTTGAAGTCAGGTGGCAATGACTTTCATGGCAGCGGCTTCTTCGCCAAGACGGGTCACCGCTTCGAGAGCGACAACCTCACGCCAGCGCTGAGACAGCGGGGCATCACTCGCGGCAATCCGGTCAACAACCGCACGGATGCCAGCGGTGAGCTCGGCGGCCGGATCGTCCGGGACAAATTGTGGTTCTACTACTCGACACGGAGGCGCGAGGAGCAGGTTGGCGTCCTGAATGTCTTCAAGCCCGACGGCACCCCCGGCGAGAACGACCAGTTCCAGTATTTCCACACAGGAAAAGTGTCGTATCAGATGACGCCCAACAACAAGTTCATCGCTGCGGCCCAGTACGTCCGTCAGGGCGGCGTGGCCCCCGGGAACCAGCGGGTGGCGTGGGAGTCGCGCGTGTACAGTCCGACCCAGGCGACGACGAGCAAGATTGAATGGCAGGGGATCAGGGGCGACAAGTTCTTCTCGCTGCAGATGGGAGCCTGGGTCTGGAACGTCACGCGGCAGTGTTACTCGGACAACGTGGCCACCGTCGACCAGCTGACCCAGGCGGTCACGGGTTGCATCAATACGTACGGGATCGACTCCTTCGAGAGTCGGAACCATTCGAAAGGCTCGATGAGTTGGTACAAGCCGAACTTGTTCGCAGGCAACCATGACTTCAAGATGGGGTTCGACTACGCGGCCGCCCACGCCGATCGGAAGATCAGCTCCCGGAACGGCACGAACAACGAGGCGACCGGCCTCCCCACGCGGCATGTCGGCAATTACCAGCTCGTCTTCAGGAACGGCGTGCCTTTCCAGATGGCGGCCTGGAACAACTGCTACAAGAAGGGGCAGTCTGACTGCGTGCCGAAGGACCTCACGCACACGACGTGGCTCTACGCGCAGGACAGCTGGACGATCGCGCGCCGGGTGACGCTGAACGTGGGCGCCCGCTACGCCCACGCGGTCGGGGTCATCCCGGAGCAGTGCCGCTCGGCCTCCGATGCTCCGCTCGAGACCGTGTACCCCGCGCAGTGTTTCCCGCGCATCGAGTTCCCGACCTGGAATTCGATCGTGCCTCGCGTCGGCGTCGCCTTCGACGTGACGGGAGACGGCAAGACCGTCCTCAAAGGCGGCTGGGGACGGTTCGCCCATAACTGGCATTCCGACGAGCTGCAGATGGCGAATGAGAACGTGCACCTCCGGTCGCTCTACACGTGGCATGACACCAACGGCAACAAGCTGTTCGAGCCGGGCGAGATCAACTTCGATCGGAACGGGCCGGACTTCGTCTCGACGAGCCTCTTCACCGGCGGCGAGGACGGGCTCGCCGGTGCCGTCCCCAACCCGAACCTGAAGGAGCCGATGAGCAACGAGTTCAATATCTCCCTCGAGCGGCAACTGATATCGGATCTGTCCCTCCGCGTGACCGGCATTTACTCGCGGCAACAGACCTTCCGGGTGCAGAACAACCTGCGGCCGTACGGCGTGTACAACATTCCCATCACGAATCGGGATCCGGGGCCCGACAACAGGCTTGGCACGGCCGACGACCCGGGAACGCTCATCACGTACTGGGACTACGCCGCAGCCTACCGGGGGCGCTCCTTCCAGCAGCCGATGCTGGTGAACGATTCCGGATCGGACCAGACGTTCAAGAGCTACGAGGTGACGCTCAGCAAGCGCCTGTCCAACAGGTGGCTGGCGATGGCGTCCTACTCCTCCACGGACGTGAACATTCCATTCACCCAGAACACCGCCAGCACGGGCAACGATTTCACGATGCCCGGCCTCCAGGTCTTCCTGGCGACGCTGGATCCGAATGCGGAAATCAACACGCGCATCGAAAATCGGGAGTGGACGGGCAGAGCCTCAGGAGCCTACCTCTTCCCGGGCGACGTGCAGGTGTCGGCGAACTTTGAATCCCGGAGCGGCGCGCCGTACGCGCGGACCGTGTCTTTCACGGGCGGCCAGCAAATCACCTCGCTGGCGGTCCGGGTCGAGCCGATCGGCAGCCGCAGGATGCCGACCATCAACCTCCTCCACATGCGCGCGGAGAAGTCATTCCGCCTCAGAGACGGACACCGGGTGTCTCTGCGATTCAACGTCTACAATGTGACCAACATCAGCACGGTCGAGACGCTAACGCAGCTGTCCGGGCCCAATTTCGAGCTGCCGCTGACGATCATGCCGCCCCGGATTGCCGAATTGGGCGTGCAGTACACGTTCTGAGGTATCCGATGAAACGTCTTGGAGCCGTGCTGTGCCTGCTCCTGCTGGCGGAGGTGCCCTCGAGCGCCCAGACGCCACGAGCGGAAATCTCCGGCGGGTATGCGGTCATGCGCGACCAGGATCGAGGCGAGACGTTCCCGGCCGGATGGGTCGCCTCCGTGGCTGGAAATATCAATGGGTGGATCGGCGCCGCCTCGGAGGTCGGCGGCAGCTACAGGGCCTGCCGTGACTGTCAGAGGGGTCCATTCACGAGCGCTACCTTCCGTGGAACGGACCGCAACCTTCGGGTGTACACATTCATGATCGGCCCGCGGTTCGCCTCTCGCGCGTTGTCGAGGGTCACGCCGTTTGCACAGCTCTTGCTTGGCGGTTCCCATATCAGCGGCGGCGTGCAGTTCGACGGCGCGTTGACGACGGGGTTCACGTATCAGCCCGGAGCGGGGATCGACGTCGACGTGACGCCGAACCTCGGGCTTCGGGTGCAAGGCGATTACCGCGTGATTCGAACCGAGGGGCACAACGGCAAGGCATCACGCGTCCTTGCCGGCGTCGTGTGGCGGCGGGGCCGCTTGCAGTGAGGACATCGGGCTTTGGTGGGACACGAGGTTACACGATAATTCAGAGAGCCCCATGCTCAGACAGGAACAGAACGATCTCTTGACACAGACCGGGCCCGGCACGCCCATGGGCCGGCTGTTTCGCAGCTATTGGATGCCGGCGCTCTTACAGGAGGAGCTGCCGGACAACGACTGCCCGCCCGTCAGGGTCAAGCTTCTTTCGGAGCGGCTCATCGCGTTCCGCGACACCCACGGGCGCCTGGGGCTCATGGACGAATTTTGCGCGCACCGCGGTATCTCGCTCTGGTTCGGCCGCAACGAAGAGTGCGGGCTGCGCTGTCCGTATCACGGCTGGAAGTACGACGTCACCGGACAGTGTGTCGACATTCCGTCGGAACCCGACGACTCGCGCTTCGCGAAGAAAGTGAAGCTGAAGTCATACCCGCTCGTCGAGCGTGGCGGTGTGCTGTGGACCTACATGGGGCCGCCCGAGAAGCAGCCGCCGCTGCCTGAATGGGAGTTCGCGACGGTCCCGGCCGAGCAGTCCTACATGTCGAAGCGCACGCAGGAGTGCAACTGGCTCCAGGCGATGGAAGGTGGCATCGACTCGAGCCACGTGTCGTTCCTGCACCGCGGCGACATCGACTCGGACCCGCTCTTCAAGGGAGCGCGCGGCAATCAATACAACCTGGGCGACCTGCGGCCGGTGTTCGAGGTCGTCGAGAGCGCCGGCGGTCTCCACATCGGCGCCCGCCGCAACGCCGAGGGGGGGAACTACTACTGGCGCATCACGCAGTGGGTGATGCCGTCGTTCACGATGATCGCTCCGCGGGGCGGCCATTCGGTGCACGGCCACTTCTGGATTCCGATCGACGACGAAAACTGCTGGACGTGGAACTACGACTACCACCCGACGCGCGCGCTCACCGACGCCGAACGGGCGGCGATGCGCGCCGGCAAAGGCATCCACGCGAAGGTCATCCCCGGCACCTTCCGTCCGGCCGCCAACAAGGACAACGATTACCTGATGGACCGCGCGGCGCAGCGCGCCGGCCGGACCTACAGCGGCATCGAAGGGTTTGCCATGCAGGACCAGTCGCTCCAGGAGAGCATGGGGCCGATCGTGGACCGCACGAAGGAAACGCTGGTGCCCACTGACAGCGGCATCATCATGGCGCGCCAGCGGCTGTTGCGTGCGGCGAAGGCGCTCGTCGAGGGCGATGTCGTCCCACCCGGCGTCGATCCGGCACACCAGAAGATCCGCTCCGCCGCCGTCGTGCTGCCGCCGGATCAGGCGTACAAGGACGGCGCTCGCGAAGCGATGATCGCGCAGCCGGGCGTTGCGCCGGCGACGGTGTAAATGCAGTCCTTGGTCTTTAGTCTTTGGTCTTCAGTCAAAGCCCAGAGCCCAGAGGCTGACCAAAGACCAAAGACTAGAGACTAGAGACTAGAGACGACGTGCCTTCCCCATGTTGAGCGAATCAGCGCGGATGAGCTCGGCCGCGGAAGCGCGCTTCCGCATGCCCGCGCCGGCGTCCGTCTCGCGGGTGGTCAAGGTGGTCGCGCTCGATCGCGCGTGCGACCACGTCGTGGAGCGGCTGGCGGAAGGTTCGTGGAGTGGCGTCACCTTCTTTCCGGCGTCTGCAGTCGCCGACCGTGCCGCGCCGCTGGTCGAGGACATCGCCACAGGCGACCTCGTGGTGATGGTGGCCGCCGTAGGCGCCGATGCGTCGAGGGCAGCACTCATCGGCAAAGCGTGCAGCGACAGACGCGTACACACCGCCACCTTCGTCGTGCGCGCCGCGTCGGCCAGCGATGAAGCGCTCTCGAAGACGCTGGCGCAAGTGCGCCCCTGGTCGCTGATGGTGGTCATCGTCGGCGACGACAACTACGTCGAAGATATTCTCAGGTCCTTCCGGTAACCTTGCGGCACGCCTCGAGCCCGGCAAATGTTCGCGCCGGCGCAGCCATCACGAACCGATAGCCTTCGTCCACGATTTTCTGTGCGTTGCCGGCGTCGACGTGCGGATGGCCGCAGGCGACGCCGTGCTCGGCACAGATGCGCCGGATGGCTGTCATCGCCTCGACGACGGCAGGATGGTTGTATTGCCGGGGATATCCGAGGTTCTGCGACAGATCGCCCTCGCCAATGAGGACAACGCCTACGCCGGGCACCTCCTCGAGAATCCGCGGGAGGTTGTCGATCGCCTGCGTCTGCTCGCACTGGATGATGACGAGAATCTCGCCGTGCGGCGCCAGCGGCCAGACGTCGGCCTTGGCGTAGTACTCCTGCGGCGAGATGCCCCAATACCGTGCCGCGTGGACGGGATTGTCGCCGCGCTGTCCCTCCGGCTCGTACGTCGGCGCCGACTTCGGGCGGGGGTACCTGCATGCCGCCACGGCGTTGTAGGCCTGCTCGGGCGTGCTCACGCGCGGCCAGATGACGCCGTACACGCCGATATCCAGCACCTGCTTCGCGAGCCACTGGTTCATGTCCCCGCCGTTTGCTGGGATGCGGACCATCGGCGTGACCGCAGGCGCAAGTGAGCCGCGCTCCAGGATCTGGCGCCGGTTCAGCATGTATTGAAGACAGTCGCGAAGCGTGAGGATGTCGTACGGATTGTGTTCCAGCTCGAAGGTCACCCCGTCATACGCGGCCGACGACAGCGCAATGGCACTGTCGATCGACGGAGGCGAAAAAGTGGTGATGGGAACCTTGCCCTCTTCGAGCAGACGGATGACGTTGTTCAGGCGCGGCAGCTCAGGCATGCTGCATAGTATTGGCGGTCCGTGGTGCGTATCAACTGACTGAGTATGGATAACGACGGCGCTTCAACCCCGATTTTCCCGGCCGCGACAACGGAGCGGCCGGCAGCGATTTGGGAAGATGGCACCAGTAAGGGTCGGACGTGAAGGGAAACGTGACGGTTGCGGCGCTTCAGCAGATGAAGCGCGACGGACGGAAGATCGTCGGCGTGGTGGTGTATGACTACCAGATGGCGCAGATCGTCGACCGTGCCGGCGTCGACATCGTCTCGGTCGGCGATTCGGTCGGCGTCAACATGTGGGCCCAGCAGAGCGAGCTGGAGGTGACGCTCGACCAGATGCTGCTCGCTTGCAGGGCGGTTCGGTGGGGCGTCGAACGCGCGCTGGTCAGCTGCGATTTCCCGTACGGTCCGATGCAGGAAGGTACCGAGGCTGCCGTGCGCGCAGCGACGAAGCTTGTGGAGGATGGCGGCGCCGACATGCTGAAGCTGGACGCAGCGGCCGAGCATCCAGACGCGGTTCGCGCGATCGCGGACGCCGGCATTCCGGTGTGGGCTCAATTCGGCATCACACCACACACGGCGAAACGATACGGTGGGATGTCAGGAGCCGCGCCCGAACTGGCAGGTGAGATGAAGGAGCGGTTCGTCGCCGAGGCCGTCCAGCTGGAAGAGGCGGGCGCTTCGCTTCTGGATTTCACCAACTCAGGACCCGTTGCCGGCCCTGCCGTCACGCGCGCCGTTTCGATTCCCGTCATCGGCGGTTTGGGTGGGGGCCCGTGGCTGGACGGGCGCGTTCGCGCCGTCGTGAACGTGATCGGCTACCTGGCGGCCTCGTTGGACGACACGACCGAGCGCTACGCCAATGTCGCGCGGATTACGCTCGATGCGATACGGACATACGCGGAGGACGTTCGAGCGGCTCGCCAGATTCGGGGGAGGTAGAGCGACGTCGTTCACGCTTCTACGTTCTGCCTTCTCGGTTCGTGTTCACGTTTCGGTTCGGCGGGTCCGCTTCGCGGAACCCGCCCTACGTACGTAGGCCGGGTGCCGCGGCGGGACCATTGGATCGCCGCGGACCCGGCGAACACGAACGGAGAAGCTCAGAACCGAGAAGTGTGAACGGTTCGGATCAACGACATGCCAACGGCGGTCATTGACGGCATCCCCACTCGATACGAAGTGACGGGCTCGGGTCCTCCGGTGTTGATGTTTTCGCCCGGAGGGTTCGACGCAACCGTCGAGAAGTGGACCACGCAGGGTATCTACGCGCGCATCCGTCCGCTCGAGCATCTCGGCAGGCATTACACGTGCATTGCGTTCGATCGCCGCGAAAGCGGAGAGTCGGGCGGTCGCGTCGAGGCCATCACATGGGCGCACTACGTGGCGCAGGGGAAGGGGTTGCTCGATCACCTGAACATCCGCCGGGCGCATGTCATGGGCGCGTGCATGGGGTGCTCGCCGGCGACGGCGTTCGGGGTCGCCCATCCCGAGGCGACGCTGAGCCTCGTGCTCTATTGGCCCGTGGGCGGTGCGCATTACCGGATCAGCAGCCACTCGCGGTTTGCCGAGCATCTCGACCACGTGCGTCGCCACGGGCTCGAAGGTGTCGTCTCGCTCGTTCGGGCCGAGGGGAAGCCGTTCAATCAGGACCCGCGAGGAGGCCCGTGGGCGTCGGTGCTTCGACGCGATTCCAATTTCGCGCGTTCGTACGTCGACAACGATGTGAACGGCTACAAGTCGCTGGTTGCGTCGATGCGGGACAACCTGTTCGACCGCGACACGTGTCCGGGCGCCGAGCCCGAGGCTCTGTTCCAGCTCGACATTCCGGCGCTGCTCGTTCCGGGCCGCGACAAGACGCACGCGACCTCTGCCGCTCGGTACTTGGAAGAGTGCCTGCCGAAGGCGGAATACTGGGACGCCGCCGTGGCCGACCAGACCGAGACGACGGCGCCGGCGCGGCTGCTCGACTTCCTCGATCGGGCCTCACAACGTCCATGAACCGGCTCGCAGCCGCAGGGCGAAGCGCAGGCTGAAGCCTGCGCGCTACACACGGCCGATTACACACGGTCCATTAGACGCGGCCGATTAGACACGGTCGACGACCGCCGGTGCACCACAGTCCCTGTAGAGCGCACGCTTTAGCGTGCGCGGCCCGGGCGTCACGCGGTCAGAGCGTGCGTGCTCGCGGGAAACAACTCTTCCACCGCCACACGACGCGGAATAATTCCCTGCTCGGTCGCGTACTGCACGATGGCCTCGAGCATCCGCCTGTTCGGCGCAATGCCGTACGGCAGCGGGTCGCCAGCCACGTCCATCACCCGCTTGAAAAATACATCGTCGGTGGATGGCTGCTGAATCTCTCCGGCAGCGAGACGACGCACGTAAAGTCGCTTCGCTTCAGCAAACGTGTTGAAAATGTCGGGCGCGAGATCGGGGTTGGCCTTCGCGAGTTCATCCTTGATCACCACGGTGTGGTTGATTGGATAGAAGCCGCGCTCGCGCAGCGCCTCGAACCCAGCTTCTTTCGCGTTCGAGATGAGCGGCTTCACGTCCGGCGAATTGATCTGGACCCCGATAGCCGCGGGGATCTCACCTGACACCACGAGGTCTTCCATCTTCTTGCCGCTTTCAATCGGCACCACATTCGCGGGCGCCTTCCACTCGGCAACGTGCTCGTCGCTGGAGAGCACCCACGTGATTCGGTTCAGGTCCACGCCGTACTGGTGCTGGAGGATGGCTCGCGCCCACACACCGGTCGTGACGGTATAGCCGCGATTCACGCCCACTCTCTTGCCTTCGAGATCCTTCGGCGTTCGGATGCCCGCCTTCGTGTTGCAGACGATGGCGCCGTGGTGAAACGCACGCATGGGAAAGATGGGCAGCGCCACGAACTGCTTTCCGTGCGCGCGCGCGCACAGGTACGTCGTGATCGCCATCTCGGAGATGTCGAACTCGAGCCCGCGCACCATCCGTCGAAACGCCTGGATGATGGCGGGCACCTCCTCGAAGTCGAAATCGAACGTGCGCGGCTTAACGGTGCCGTCCTTCAGCGCCTGCGTGTGCCCGCGCGTCACGAGCGCGGTTTTGAGCTTGAGACGATCCATGAGCCGACACGTATTGTAGTGGTCTGCGACTCACGCGGGTTGCGACCGTGCGGCCGCGGGCGCGTGCGGCCGGGAAAGCGGCCTCTGCTCGTACCTGCCGCTCGCGCGTCTATGTCTCTATGCCTCGTCATGACGATGCTATGCTCCTCGTATGCCTCCATTGGCACGGCGGAGCGTTCCGGCATCGTACGACGAGGTCTTACGACTGCCGCCACACGTCGTAGGCGAGATCCTCGGAGGCGAGCTTCACGCAACGCCTCGACCCCGGCTTCGCCACGGTCGTTCCGCGTGGAAGCTGGGTGTCTCGCTCGACGCGCCGTTTGACCGCGGCACCGGCGGACCCGGCGGCTGGCTGTTCCTCGCCGAGCCAGAACTTCACTTGGGCGACGATGTCATCGTTCCGGACCTGGCGGGTTGGATACGCCAGCGGCTGCCCAGCGTTCCGGACGAAGCCTTCCTGACGCTCGCCCCCGACTGGGTGTGCGAGATTGCGTCACCGTCGACGCAGCGCGTTGATCGGGGCATCAAGATGGAGATTTACCTCCGCGAGCAGGTACACCATCTCTGGCTGCTCGACCCCGTCGAGCGGTTCGTTGAGGTGTTCCGACACACACGCGGCACGTGGGTCCGCGTTGGCTCGTGGACGGGTAACGGCCCGGCCCGAGTCGAGCCGTTCGACGCCGTGGACCTCGACCTCAACGCCGTCTGGGGCGAGTAATCGTCGTTACCGCGTCGGGACGAGGCGCTTCAGCTCTTCGTCGAAGTGTTGGACGACGAGGACCTGCGGAGGCGGCGCATTCGCGTCGCTTGCCGACTTGACGACGAGGAATCGCTGCCCGTCCGATGAGACGTCGTAGCTTCGACCGGGGAAGCCGGAAGGAATTATGTATCCTTCCTTGACGACCGTCGCCGGCGGCGTCGCCGCCCACGGCGCGCCGCGTTCGACGCCGACGTTCAGGATGGCGCCGGCCGACGACACGAAGAACAGTTCCTCCCCGGTACGCGACCAGAGTGGTCGCGTGCCGCCACCCGTGGACACCTGCCAGCGCCCGCCGCTCACGGCCGGGTACGGCCGCACGTAAATCTCGAACTGCCCCGAGTCGTTCGCCTCGTAGGCCAGCCAACGCCCGTCTGGTGAGATGATGCCGTTGCGCTCGGCGAAGGGCGACTGGACGAGTGCGGTGACCGTGTGTGCGCCGCTCAGTTCCACCTGCATGACGTCCTCGCTGGTGGCCGGCGCCGTCTCGGTGAAGATCAATCGCGTGCTGTCGGGTGAGACGCCGGTAGACTGTTGCACCTGGCCGCTCCTCGTCAGCCGCTCGACTGCGCCGGTGCCGTCGGCGGCCTGCCAGAAGAGATTCTGTGAGCCCTCCCGCTGCGAGCTGAAGATCAGCCGCCGACCGTCTGGGGTCCATACCGGGTAAGCGTCCCCAGCCGGGTTGAAGGTCAGACGCGTCAATGTCAGGCGCGTCACGTCCCAGACCCAGAGATCGTCCTCCTGATCGGCAGCCCGCGCCACCACCCGACCGCCGTCTGGGCTGACCCGCGGATACACGTAGACGCGCGGCGGTGCGGCGATCGGCGTCTCCCGTCCCTGCCGATCGACCCAGACGAGCGTCCGAGGTCCGACACCCCTGCCTCCCCCGTGCACGTACGCCAGCGTGCCATCGGCGGCGACCACGGCATTCACGCCGCCGCCAGGCGGCACCACCGTCGTCACTACCTCGGGGATGAGCGGGATCGGCGTTCCCCGCGTCTCCAGTGTGACGGGATCGAACGCGACTGCAAGCAGCGCGTTCGCTGCCGCGTAGACGAGGTGGCCACTGCCGACGTAGTGCGCGTGGCTGCCTCCGCGCACTATCACCGTCTGCGTACCCGTCTGCCGGTCGAGGACTGCGACCTGCGCGGCCTCGATGCCACCAACGACGGGGAGAATCGTGAAGAGCACCGACCGACCGTCTGGCAGTGGTTCCGGCCAGACGTGATCGGCGTCGCCCCGTGCGCGGTCGGGTCGTGTCAGCACAGTTGTCGGCCCGCCTGCAGCCGCCACCTGTTGCAGGCCTGTGTCGGTTGCGTTTGTCGCAAACACGATCGTGTCATCCGGCATCCAGGTTGCGCCGCGGGTGTTGCCGACGAGCGTCGCGATCGTGACCGGTGGGCCACCAGTGATCGCCACTCTTTTCAGGACGCTTGTCCCATCGGCGAAACCGACCCATTGCCCGTCCGGCGACACGAATGGACCGCGGGGTGCACCAGTGAAGAGACTCACGGACTCCAGGGCGTCGAGCGGCAGTGCCCCTTTCTTGAGTCGCTGTTCCAACGTCTCGCCTTCCAGGTGTTCCATCACCAGGAAGTCGAGCCCATCTTGACTGCCAACGTCGAACACGGGACAGATATGCGGATGGCTCAGCGTCGC
>Ga0209640_10000638_pt1 | contig 27636 bp, 26 predicted proteins | sample RifCSP10_1_FD_184018 | JGI IMG/M metagenome (GOLD analysis project Ga0209640, IMG submission 184018) | Soil microbial communities from Rifle, Colorado - Rifle CSP2_sed 10_1 (SPAdes) (version 2) | ecosystem: Environmental > Terrestrial > Deep subsurface > Rock core/Sediment | place: Rifle... | reverse complement strand
AAAGTTCAAGACCGGCATGATCGCCCCCTTGACGGTTCAAACCAACCCTTCATTGTAATGACTCTTCGGCACGAAATTAAAAAAGTGGCCTGACCCCTCAATGATGCGCTGGGAATGTCGCGTTCCAGCCGGGATATTCACCCCGACCGGACTCTCGACGACGACTTTCTCATCGGCGATCTGGAACTCGATCTTCAGGCCTGTCAGCCCAGGCCCGGTGCCGATGGCAATATGCTGCGTGCCGCAGTTATGGCTGTGCATATCGACGTAATTGGCCTGTGTGGGTGGCACATCGGAGACGCTGCGAACGACCGTATAGAACCCCGCTTCCGGTTTGAGCTTGCCGTCGACAAATACGTAACGCACGCCCGGCGCCGCATCAGTGTGATATTTGATTTCCGTGGTCGGCCGTACGTCCGGATGAAAGATATAGCTAGCAAACTTGGCGAAATCGCGTTCACCTTTGCCGAGATCGAACGGCTGATTTTCGTGAGTGTAGCCGCGATCGCGGAATAAGACCGTCACGGTCCCGGCGCCTCGGGTGACCTTATACTCGTGCACCGCGCCTTGCGGAATGTAAACAGTGGCGGGCGACACGATAGCATGAACCTTGCCTTCGAAGATGATCTGGCCTTCCAAGCCCGTGAGATCGCGATTGTTGCCAATGAAATAGTAAAATTCGTCCGTGTTGTGGCGGTGTGGCACTTGATAATCGGGAACCGGAGACGGCAAATTCTTCGCTTCATGTATTGCGACATAGATGTCGGCATCGGGATGGGAATCGCGGTTGATAAAAATATGGCGCGTTACCGGCAGCTCAAGCCGCTCACGCAGTGGCCGCTTCTCTTCGAACTTCCCGCCGACCACTCCCGGCCGCGCTTTGACGATGTATTTTTCCAGCTTCATGAAACCTCCAAATTGAACCGGATAGGAGAAACTATCCACCCGCGACATGGACCTGTCAATCTCGCGCGCCGTCTCTTGACTGTAGCGGCTGCCGGGTAAGGGTTCGGTTAAAGTTCACCGTCCTACCTGAACACAGAGAAAGATTCCTCGCTTCAGCTCGGGATCACAACAAAAGTAGCGGATCTGTCATCTCGAACGACCTGAGAGAGCTTGATCCAACTGAACTATGCCCGCGCCCGACAATTCTTGACTTCCACCTATGAACATGATTTTGCTCTAGTTTCTGGCAGAAAATTAGGAGGACCACCATGGCCAAGATGTTAGTTGCCGGTGCGCAAGTCGATTCCGATAGCGGACAAACCACCGAAGTCCGCAATCCGGCGACCGGAGAAGTTGTCGATACCGTTCCCAGAGGAACCATCACAGATATCCGGCGCGCGATTGACGCGGCCCAAGGCGCACTAAAAAAATGGTCTGCCATGGCGCCGTCCAAGCGGGGCGCTATTTTGTTGGCCGCCGGTCACACGATTCTGCAACAGGAAAAGGAACTCGCGTCTCTGTTGACCAAAGAACAGGGTAAGCCGATGCGCGAATCGATCCTGGAAATTCGCCGCTTCGTTCACACTCTCGATCATTATGGCGGCATGGCGAAAACCATGCGGACCGCCGCAGTGATGCTCGACACCGGCCGGCATGGCATCGTGCTGCGCAAACCTCTCGGTGTGTGCGGCTCGATCGTGCCGTGGAATTTTCCGGTTTCCTTAATGGGCAACAAGCTCGGTCCGGCACTGCTCGCGGGGAACACCGTCGTGGTCAAGCCCGCCGGAACGACACCGCTGACTGATCTTCGCACCTGCGAAATTATCGATCAGGCGATCCAAGATGCAGGCGGCCCGAAGGGGGTGTTGAATGTCGTCACCGGGCCCGGCAGCGTCGTCGGCGAGGAATTGCTGGTCAACCCCATAGTGCGAAAGATCGGTTTCACCGGCGCGACCGACACCGGCCGGCGCGTTATGCAATCCGCCGCCAAGGATTTTAAACATGTGACGTTAGAACTCGGCGGCAGCGACCCGATGATTGTTTGCGACGACGCCGATCTCGATCGTGCGGTCAGCGCGGCCTCGGTCGGGCGTTTCTTCAACTGCGGCCAAGCCTGTTTGGCCGTCAAACGGCTCTATTTGTTCGACAACATCGCCAGTGCGTTCATGGAAAAGCTGGTGGAAAAAGCCAAGAAGATCAGCGTCGGCAACGGACTCAAGGCCGGCGTTCTGATGGGCCCGCTGCACACCAAGGAACAGCGCCAAGAAGTCGAAGAGCAGGTTGAAGACGCCGTCAGGCGCGGCGGCAAAGTCATCTTCGGCGGCCAGCGCCCTAAAGGCGACGAGTACGACAAAGGCTATTATTTACAACCCACGCTGGTTGCCGACGTCGATCCCGCTTCGCGCATGATTCAGGAAGAGGTTTTCGGTCCGGCGCTGCCGATCGTGCGCGTGAAGAACTTGGATCAGGCCATCGAACAGGCGAATAGCTCGATCTTCGGCCTCGGCTCTTCGATTTGGACCCGAGATATTAACCGCGCGATGTACGGCGCCGAGGCTATTGAAGCCGGTTACACCTGGGTCAACTCGGCGCAGATTATTTACGACGAGCTGCCGTTTGGCGGCGTGAAGCAGAGCGGTCTCGGCAAAGAGCACGGCGACGAGGCCATCGAGCACTACACCGACTCCAAGTCGGTCGTGATTGCCACGGAAACTCACTCGGAGATCGTCGGAGGGGAATAAGCTCGGATAAAGGATCGAGGATGGGAACCGCGATCTTCGATCCCCATTCTCCAACATCGGACCATCCGGCGGATTTTATGAATCTCAATCTGCCTGACATGTACAACGCCGCCACGACTTTCGTCGATGAAAACATCGCGCAGGGGCGTGGCGGCAAAGTTGCTATCTATTACCAAGACCGAAAGATCACCTACCAGGAAGTTTTTGAAAACGTTAACCGTACCGGCAACGCGCTAAAAGATCTTGGCATTGAGATTGAAAACCGCGTACTCGTGATACTGCCGGATTCGCCGGAATTCGCCTACTGTTTTTTTGGCGCGATCAAGATCGGCGCCGTGGCGGTACCGACCAATCCTTGGATGTTCGCCAAGGATTACGAATACCTGATCAACGACAGCCGGGCGCGAGCGATCGTCGTCCACCAATCGACCGTGCCGGAAATCGAGCAGATTTGGCACAAAACACCGTATCTGAAACACATCCTGGTTGTCGGCAAGGCCAAAGGAAAAGCGCTGCCCTATGAAACTCTCACCGCCCAAGCGTCGGATAAGTTAGCAGCTGAGAAAACCACCAAAGACGACGTTTGCTTCTGGGGTTACACTTCAGGCAGCACCGGCAATCCCAAGGGCGCCGTGCACTTGCAGCACGATATGATCACGATCACCGATCTTTTCGTCAAGCCGGTTCTCGGGATGAACGAGACCGACCTTTGTTTCTCCGCGTCGAAGATGTTTTTTTCCTACGGCCTCGGAAACTCGCTCTACTTTCCTTTTCGTTTCGGCGCCTCGACCGTGTTGTGGCCGGACAAACCCGATCCGGAGAAAATCCTTCAAGTTATCGAGAAATACCGGCCGACATTCTTCTTTTCCGTGCCGACCTTGTTCGCGCGCTTTTTGCGTATTGCGAACAAGTACGATTTAAGCTCGTTGCGAATCTGTCTATCCTCGGGCGAGCCGCTACCGCCGGCACTTTTTCATCAATGGAAGGATCGTACCGGCTTGGAACTTCTCGACGTGGTCGGCTCGACGGAAGCGACCCACGACTTTTTGGCGAATCGTCCCGGCCGAGCCAGAGCGGGCAGCAGCGGCGAAGCGACACCCGCGTTCGAAGCCAAAATCGTCGACGACGAGGGGCGCGAAGTTCCCATCGGTGAGGTCGGTAATCTAATGGTCAAAGGCGACGCCAATGCGCCCTTCTATTGGAACAAGCACGAGCAAACCAAACGCATGATGCAAGGCGAATGGCTCAAGACCGGGGACACCTATTACTGCGACGCCGACGGCTATTACTGGTATTGCGGCCGCTCGGACGACATGATGAAAGTCGGTGGTCTGTGGGTCTCGCCGATCGAAATTGAAAACACTTTGATGGAGCATCCCGCTGTGCTCGAATCCGCTGTCATCGGTGACACGGACGCCGATGGCTTACTTAAGCCGAAAGCCTTCGTTTTGCTTAAGAGCGAATTTCAGCCCAACGCCGAACTTCGGCTCGAGCTGCAAAATCACGTCAAGAATAAACTAGCTCCCTACAAGTATCCGCGTTGGGTCGAGTTCGTCGACGAACTGCCCAAGACGGTCACCGGCAAGATTCAGCGCTTCCGTTTACGTAGCAAAAACTGAGAATCAATTATCGATCCTCAATCTTCTATCTTCGATCACCGACAAGGAGAGATGATGGCCGCGAACCTCAAGGAACTCAAAGAAAAGCTCGCCTATTCCTGCAACATTCTCGCCCACGAGGGACACTGGGACAATATTCTCGGCCATGTTTCAGTACGTATTCCGGGCCAAAATCGCATCCTCATGAAGCCACACAGTTTCGGCTTCGAAGAAATCCGCCCGCAGCATGTCATCGTCGTTGATATCGAGACCGGTAAGAAGGTCGAGGGCAAACACGAACGCCATTCAGAAGTGTTCATCCATACAGAAATCATGAAAGCGAGGCCGGATGTGAACTGCGTTGTTCACTCCCATCCGCCTTACGCGACGGCATTTGGCGCGCTCGGCCAGCGGCTTCGGCCGATCAGTCACGAAGGTAATATCTTTTATGAAGGGTTGCCGACGTTCGACTACACAACCGCATTGATCCGAACGCCGGAACTTGGGGTGGAAGTTGCCAAGAGCCTCGGCCAATGCCGCGGCATGTTGATGAAAAACCACGGCTCCACCGTGGTTGGCGAGTCGATCGAAGTGGCAACGCTGTATGCGATCTTCTTAGAGAAGGCCGCGCGCATCCAACTCATGGCGACCGCCTCGGGGGATCCATCCTGGACGAGCGACGAAGAGGCTGCGGTCAAGTACGAGCAGATTTATACGCCGCATCGGCTGGATTCCATGTGGGAGTATTTCGTACGACGCATCAAGGCGATCAGAAAATCCAACTGATTCGCCGCCCGAAGCACGTTCTCCCTGTAAATGACCCCTTGGGTCTTGCAGAATCTTATGAATGTCAGAGCGGCAAACCGATTCGATGAGGGCGCTGCTTCCCTCAGCTTTTCTTCTCCAGTTCGGCGACGAAGCGCATATCCATCATATCCTCGGGCTTGATGTTTTTCGCCCCCGGCTCTTTTTCCGCGATTTCGGCAATCACCGCCTCCATGCCTTTGCGGCTCACATAGGGCGGATATTCCAAATAATCGCGAAACTGCGTGTAGGTATCTTCCTGAATTTCTCGGTCAGTCACTTTGAGCTGTCTCTGGATCATTCGCAAAGAGGCGGCCTTATTGTTTTTAAATACTTGCACACCTTCGGCGTATGCGCGCACAACGCGCCGGACGATATCTTCATTGGCTTTGATGTAGTTCCGGCTGGTGCCGACGGCGACGGAGACAAATTCCGGTCCTTCCTTTGCGATGTTCATAAGCTCGGCGAATCCGCCCTTCTTTGCTCTTGCATTGGTCGGCGGTGACATGACCCCGGCATCGATCTGGCCCGCGGCTAGTGCGGTGAATATGTTAGGGACTTCGAGCAACGGCAGAAGCTGATAATCCGAGCCTTTCAATCCCGCAGACGTGAGCGCGTAGAGCGCGGAGGTATGGGTTGATGAACCAATGCGGGTGATCCCGATCTTCTTACCCTTGAGATCGGCGATCCTTTTAAATTCGGGTTTTGCCATCAAAGAAAAGACCTGCCGATTGGTACCCGCGGCAATCAATTTGATATTGGCCCCCTTCAAAGTCGCTTGCGTCGCGTTGGAGCCGTCCATGAAAGAAAAGGCTATCTCGCCGGCCAGGATTGCCTGGATGCCGCGCGAACTCGACGGAATATGGATCAACTCGACCTCCAAGCCATGTTTCTTAAATAAGCCTTCCTGGTGCGCCATAAACATGCCGCTTTGCGCGCCGGTCACTGCGGTCCAGTTAATGCGGACTGGTGCTTGCGCCAGCGCCGGCACGGCAAAACCGACTAGAGTCATAACCACGATTAAAACTCGGACTAAATACATTTAGTTCTCCCCTGCAAAGATTTCGCGTCCAAAGGCTATTAACAAAGACGACTCGCGGAGTCAATTCATTCACCCCGTCACATTGGCAAAGCCGGATAACCATGCTAGATAGCCCCCATGAGCCAGAAATTGCATCTCACCTTGGCGACCGGCGACTATGAGATCATCCGCGCTTTAAAAGAAGGCACAGTTCGAGCCGACGGCATCGAGCTGACCGTGCTGACCGACATGACATCGGACGTTCGCCACTGGCGCATGCTGCGCAACCGCGAATTCGACGTTGCCGAGCTTTCAATGTCGAATTACCTGCTGGCGAGATATACCGGTTTGCCGTTCGTCGCCATTCCGGTTTTTCTGCACCGCCGCTTTCGCCACGGCTTCATTTTTTTAAACGCCGGCAAAGGAATCACCAAACCGACCGATCTGATCGGCAAGAAAGTCGGCCTGCGCAATTTTCAAGCGACCGCCAATTTATGGATTCGCGGTATTCTTGAACATGAATTCAAATTGCCGCATCGCAGCATCAACTGGCTCAAACAGGACGACGAAGAGGTCGACTGGACACCGCCACACGACCTAAAACTTCAGCGTATCGAGCCGGGAATAAGCATAGAAAAAATGCTCGTAGAGGGCGAGATTGACGCGTTGATCCATCCGGAGATAATCAGGCCGATCCTCGAAAAGGATACGCGTGTCGAGCGGCTTTTTCCCAAGTATCGCGATCTGGAAGTAGATTATTACAAGCGCACCGGGATTTTTCCGATCATGCACACCACCGCGATCAAGCAAGAGATCGTTGATAAACACCCTTGGGTGCCGATTAATCTAATGCAAGCGTTCGAGGAAGCCAAGAAAGTCGCCTATAAGCGGATGGAAAACCCGCGCATCGTGCCGCTAGCCTGGTTCCGCCATTTCTGGGAGGAACAGGAGGAGCTTCTCGGTACCGACCCGTGGGTGTACGGTCTCGGCGAAATCAATCGGAGAGCGCTGCAAACTTTGATGCAGTACTCTCAGGAACAAGGACTCATTGGACGCCAGCTCGGCTTAGACGAGCTGTTCATTAGCTCTGAAGCGCATTCATAAGCATATGGAAACTGCAATCATCGCGGGCGTCGGACCTGGAACCGGAGCCGCTCTAGGGCGCGCCTTTACCAAGGAAGGTTACGCGGTCGGCCTGCTTTCGCGCCATGCCGAGTCGAGTAAGCCGGTCGCTGAAGAAATCGATGCTGCCGGTGGCAAGGCGCTAGCGGTTCAGGCTGACGTGACCGATCGCCGGAGCGTTCAAGCGGCGGTCGCACAAATTCGGCAGAGTTTGGGATCGATCACGGCGCTGGCCCACAATGCAAGCGGCTACGGCCGCGGCGAGTTTCTGCAAATGGACCCGGAACAGATTCGCCAGTCGTTCGACGCCAACGTGATGGGCGCGGTTCATCTTGCTCAGGCGATCATTCCCGACATGCTCAAAGCGGGCCACGGCTTTATCTCACTTACCGGAGCTACGGCGGCGCTCCGCGGCCGCGCCGGCTTCGCACCGTTGGCGATCGGAAAATCGGGGCTTAGAATGCTCGGCCAGTCCCTAGCCCGTGAGTTCCATCCCAAGGGAATTCATGTCGTGCATGTGATCGTCGACGGCCAGATCGACACTCCCAGACTCCGCTCCCGGGAGCCCAATCGCTCGAGTGAATCTGTCATCCCACCGAGTGCGATTGCCGGCGCAGTCATTGCTTGCCTGCGCCAACCCCGCACCGCATGGTCGCAGGAAATCGATCTCCGGCCCTTCGTCGAAACGTTTTAGCGTCCCGTCTGTAAGATTGATCTTACGACTAGATTGGCGTAAATTTTGGGAACCCACCATACCGGTGCAGAATGGCGCCGCGGCGAAACTCCGGCGAGGGAGGATGTATGTTTGGCAAAGGGGTATTCCAAGAAGAAGAAAATCTGCTGCGCGATATTATTCGGAGCATCGATAAAAGGGTCGATTACTCGGCGAAAGAGGGCGAAGGTTCGCGCTTCACGATTCGCGTCAAGCTGCGCAATCACGAAGCTGACGTCGTGCTTGACCTGGAAGACTTGAAAACCGCCCGGACCGACATGGTCAGGCGCCACCAAATTCGCCAGAAAATTAAGGCGCGATGCGATCACCTCGATAAATCCCGTTACGGCGACGATGTACTCGGCCTAAAATCGGCAAAAATTTTGCGCGCTACGCCAAAGCCCGAGGCTCCCGTACACCGGAGCGGATTTGGACGCGGGCCAAGAAGATAAGCAGCATCCAGCCTGATGGCTCGCCGTTCGTAGTCATTTTCGCAACGACCCAGCCGAGGTCTTATGCAAAAAGCGCAGCTCATTCGCGACGCATTGGCGCAGCATGGCCAGCTCATCATGCCCGGCGTCTACGACGCTCTCAGCGCAAAAATCGCTGCACGCGCCGGCTTCGAGGTCCTATTTATCACCGGCTATAGCCTATCCGCCACGCTCCTCGGCGAGCCCGATTTTGGCATTTTGACTCAGACCGAAGTCGTCGGCGCCGCTCAACGGATATGCGCGGTGGTCGACACGCCGGTTATTGTCGATGCGGACACAGGATATGGCAATGCAATTAATGTAATTCGAACCGTCGAAGATCTGTTGCGGATCGGTGCGGCCGGAATATTTCTTGAAGATCAGGTCTGGCCCAAGCGCTGCGGCCACATGATGGGAAAACAGGTAATTCCCCTTGACGAGCACCTCAAAAAACTAAGAGCAGCTGTCGATGCCAGAGGCGCCAGTGATTTCTTCATTGTTGCCCGTACGGACTCGCGCCAAACACTCGGTCTGGATGAGGCGATCAAACGCGGAATCGCTTTTAAAGAAGCCGGAGCGGACGCGGTTTTTATCGAAGCGCCGGAATCCAAGGAAGAAATGCAAAAAATCGCGCGCCAAGTGCGAGGTCCATTGGTCGCGAATATGCTCGAACGCGGCGTAACGCCGCTGATGGGACCGAAAGAACTAAAAGACCTCGGATTCGAAATGATCGTGTGGCCGCTGGCGCCACTCTATTCCGTGGCTAAATCCTTGACGGATGTCTACACAATCTTGCGGCGCGACGGCTCCACGCTGGCGATATTGGAAAAACTCATGCCTTTCAATGAATTCAACGACATCGTCGGCTTGAATGAAAAGTACGCACTGGACAGTAAATATAAAACTCAAGGATGATGAGTTCTGCTGTTTGCAAAACAACTTTGGTAGATCAACGTTAGAGCCTCATCGGCATCAAAACGTAAAGATAGCTATCGACCCCGGCCTTGCGAATCACGCTAGGGCTAAGCTCATCTTTAAGTTCTATATCGATCTCACCATCCCCGCCCAGCACGCCCAAAACATCGATCAAATAACGCGCGTTAAAGCCGATTGAAAGGGCTTTACCTGTGTACTCGGCTTCAATCTCCTCGACCGCCTCGCCTAGGTCCGGGTTGTTTGCCGAGATCGCCACTTTGCCATCACTAAACTCCATGCGAACTCCCTTATAGCGCTCACTTGAGAGAATCGAGACGCGGCGTAGCGCCTGGAGAAGCTCATCGTGTTCAAGTTTCACGATGTTCGGATTGCCCTTCGGGATGACTTTTGTATAGTCGGGAAAGTCACCGTCGATGAGCCGCATAAAAAGCTCGATCTTGTCTTTGATTACAAGACCCATGTTTTCCTTAAATCCCATAGAGACGGCATCGTCGGCGCCGCTTTCCAATAGCTTTTTTAGCTCCGCTAAGCCCTTACGCGGCAAGATCACCCCTTTGGTCAGACCGAAAGACCCGATAGCCCTTTCTTCAAAAGCCAGCCGATGGCCGTCAGTAGCCACCATTCTGACATTTCCGCCCTGGCCTTGCTCAATAAAGACGCCATTCAAGCTGTAACGCGTCTCATCCGTCGAAACGGAAAAGAGCGTGCGCTCGATCATTTCGCGCAGCGCGGAGGCCGGAGTGCTCGAAAGCGTCTTGCCATCGATTTTGGGGAATTGCGGAAATTCCTTAGCCTCGATACCGACGATTTTAAAAACCGATTTACCGCTGCGAATTTCTACCCAGTCATTATCCAGTCGTTTTAATTGAACCTGCTCGTTTGGCACTTCCCGGATAATCTCATAGATCTTCTTTGCATTGATTGTGACGGATCCTTCTTTAGCGACGTCGCCTTCAACTTCGCCTCTAACGCCGACTTCCAAGTCTGTTGCCGTGACTCGAATCGACCCTTTGGCCGCTTCGAACAGAACATTGGCGAGAATGGGCATGGTGTTGCGCCGTTCCACGATGCTTTGAGTCCAATAAAGCGTTGCGAGAAGACTCTCTCGCTTGGCTTTAATTTCCATACTTCCTCCCTGTCACTTCTGTTGCTCTAAATATATATAAAATTCAGAAGTAATAGTAGAGGCTGTGAATAAGGCGCGAAACGCGTTTTGATAAGAGAAATCGCGATTATGGGATGTGGCCAAGTTTAACAGGTTAGTCTTCTTTTCAACGTCTCACGATTAAGCGGCAAAGCGATCCACAACTTTCCACAATCATCAGTGCTCATTAATCACAAGATACCCACAACTATTTGCGAACGTTTAAATTTCGTTCGAGCTTCTCGATCGTTGATTGCATGTGTGGGTCTTCTTTGATTTTTCTTTCGATGGTTTTGGATGCGTGGATGACTGTTGAGTGATCACGCCCGCCGAACTTATCGCCGATTCCCGGAAAAGAAGCTTCGGTATACTTGCGGCAGAGATACATAGCGACCTGACGCGGTAGAGCGATGTTTTGAGTCCGGCGTTTCGCCTTTAAATCTCCGAGCTTAATATTGAAATAATCACAGATGGTTTTCTGAATGTTTTCAACGGTTATTTCTCTCTTCGCGCCATTTAAAGTATTGCGCAGCACGTCTTTTGCCAAATCGATGGTGATCGCCGCTTTGGTCAGGGATGCAAAAGCGCCCAGCCGAGTCAGGGATCCCTCCAACTCGCGAACATTAGAATCGATATTCGAAGCCAGAAATATCGCGACATCGTGGGGCAGCTGAACGCCTTCAGCTTCCGCCTTCTTTTGCAGGATCGCCACGCGAGTCTCCATATCGGGCGGCTGGATATCGGCGATCAAACCCCACTCGAATCGGTTCCTTAGACGATCTTCGATTCCAGGGATTTCCTTGGGGAATTTATCGGATGTGATGACGATTTGTTTATGAGATTCGTACAAAGAATTGAAGGTATGAAAAAATTCCTCCTGAGTGCGTTCTTTGCCTGCGATAAACTGGACATCATCGAGTATCAGAATATCCACGTTTCTGAATTTTCTCTTAAATTCGTCCATCTTGTCGCGCCGGAGCGACGCGATCAACTCATTCATGAAAGATTCGGAGCTCAGATAGACAACTTTCAAGCCGGGCCGGTGAGCCGCTGCTTGATGGCCAATGGCATTGACCAAATGAGTCTTGCCCAACCCGACGCCGCCGTAGATAAATAGCGGGTTGTAGTTGTCGCCCGGCTGGTTAGCCACCGCGACGCAGGCGGCGTGGGCAAACTGGTTGCTCGCGCCGATCACGAAATTTTCGAACGTGTACTTCGCGACCAGATTGCTCGGTCGCTGCGGCTTGTCATGCTCCTTATCGTCTTTTCTTACAACTCTTTCCGATGTGGTAACCTTGGTTAATCGTTCGTTGACTTGAAAACTGATCTTGATGTCATGCTTGGCGGCCGCACTCAAAATACGTTCTAGCTTGTTGGCATAATGTTCGGTAAGCCAGTCACGGAAAAATTTGTTCGGGACGTCAAGAACGAGATCGTTCTTATTCCGCGACACGAAACGGATCGGAGCAATCCAAGTTTCGAAATTTTGCGCGCCAATTTGATCCTTGATATCTGCCAGCGTTTTTACCCACAGCTCGCTCATAATCAACACCGCTCATTTAGTGGAAACCTACGACAAAGGGAAAAATAGTTACAAACAGAGTTATCCACAGTTGTGGATAACTCTAAAGTCCTCATTGTTTGCGTGAAGCGAAGACGCGCGATCGTTCGGATGACAACGGAGACCATCGACTTTACACCTCCACGCTGAAAAAAAATTTCCGGCAACAGGTGTTGTGAAAACTTTTTTCGCACCCTGTCGGAAAGGAAATCGAGGGCAACGCGCGATTTATTCGGAAGCGTTGTTAATAATCCTTTTCAAATTTCATTGCAAGAAAAAAAAGAACCTCAAAAATAATTTCCAGTCGGCAATCATGTTGACAGTAGAACGCCCCGATGTTAGCAACGATTTCGCCTTCATGTCTCGTTCAACGGAAATTCTCCGCCGCGCCGCAAGAAAGATTCCCGGGGGCGTAAACAGTCCTGTTCGCGCCTGGAAAGCGGTTGGGGGCAACCCGGTTATCATCAATCGCGGTAAAGGCAGCTACGTCTTCGATGCCGATGGCAAGCGTTACATCGACTTGGTCGGCTCCTGGGGTCCGCTTATTTTAGGCCACGCGCATCCGCAGATCGTAAAAGTGACAAAACAACGAGCAATCAAAGGATTCACCTTCGGCGCGCCAACCGAAGCCGAAGCGAGCTTAGCCGAACTCGTGTCGCAGCTCATGCCGTCGATCGAAATGCTGCGCGCCGTCAGTTCCGGCACTGAGGCGACCATGAGCGCGATCAGGCTAGCGCGAGCTTTCACCGGCCGGCGAAAAATCGTGAAATTCGACGGCTGCTATCATGGCCACGCCGACGGATTGCTCGTCAAGGCCGGCTCCGGCGTGGCGACCCTTGGGCTGCCGGACAGTCCGGGCGTTCCACCGGGCTTTGCCCGGGAAACGCTAGTCGCGATCTATAATGACGTGGATTCGGTACGAAAAATCTTTGAAAAATACGGCGATCATACGGCCGCAGTCATTGTTGAACCAATCTGCGGAAATATGGGCGTGATTGCGCCGCAGCCGGGCTTTCTCCAAGGGCTTAGGGAGATGACCCAGCGCAACGGGGCGCTGCTTATTTTCGATGAGGTGATCACCGGCTTTCGCGTAGCCCTGGGCGGCGCGCAAAAAATCTTCAACATCACGCCGGACCTCACCTGTCTAGGCAAGATCCTCGGTGGCGGGTTTCCGTTGGCGGCTTTCGGTGGAAAACGTAAGATCATGAATTTGCTCGCGCCTTCCGGCCCCGTCTACCAAGCGGGAACGTTGTCAGGCAACCCGATTGCTGTCAGCGCCGGCTTGGCGACGCTCAAACTCCTATCTCGGCGCGGAACTTACACGACATTGGAAGAAAGGGGCCGGCAGCTCGAGAACGGCTTCAGGGCGGTTCTCGCAAAACATAACATCAAGGGAACGCTCAATCGCTTTGGCTCCATGATGACTCTGTTCTTCGGGGTCGAGCGAGTCAATGATGCGAACGATGCGCGTAAATGTGATCGCCAGCAGTTTGCACGTTTCTTTCACGGCATGCTGCAGCGCGGGGTCTATCTTCCGCCGGCGCCGTTCGAATCGATGTTTCTTTCTCTCGCCCACTCCCGAGCCGATATAAATGCGACAATTCACGCGTTTAATGAATGGGCCGCGACAGAAAGGCAAACTTGATCGCCTTAATACGTCGTGCTAGAAGACTAGCACAGTGGGGAATGTGGCAGGTCGTCCCAACGGCCGGCGAGAAAACCAAAGTCCCTTCCTGCGCCGGGCCGGCCTCTATTTAGGAGTAGCTTTCGAACTACCAGGCACTATTCTCGGCGGGATGGTAGTGGGCTATTTCGTAGATGCGTATCTCGGCAGTTCTCCGTGGTGCCTAATCGCATTTACCGCGATGGCTTTTATCGCGGCGTTTGTAAGATTGATACAGTGGGCAAGGTTTTTTGCGCGCGAGCGTGATGGAAGCCGCAGCGAGGAAGACGATTCTCAGAATTGAGCTGTGGCACGGAATCTTGCTGCTGACACTGCTGGCGATACTTCCACAAGCGAATTGGGTGGAACCGAGGGCGCTACTGGTCGGCGGTCTATTTATGGGAGTAAACTTCTTCTTGCTCAGCTTTGGTGTCGCCTGGGTGCTTACACCCTTAGCGAGCAAAGGTCGTATTAGGGTTGGTATTAGCTTACTCGTCCTGAAAATCGTGATTTTCTTGGGTATCTTGATCACGCTGTTTTACGGGTTCGACCTAGACCCGCTATCATTCGCTGTCGGCTTCTCGACTTTGATCGTGGCGATATTTTTAGAGGTTGTATTGAGAGCTGTTCTAGCAGGCACTTAGGGAAAATGGAACATCCGTTTACGTGGTATAATTTGCTGCCCGAAGCTTTGCAACGCGGTATTGGCGATCACACATTCTTTGCTGTAGTGGCCGCACTCCTCCTGCTTTGGTTTGCCTTTAGGGCTCGCAGCGCATTGGCGAACGCGGACGACGATCCAGTAGTTCCGGTCGAAAGTCTAGGCGCCCGCAATATAGCGGAGCTCTTGCTCGAAATCGTGGTGGTGCGGCAGAGTGATGCCATTATCGGCAAACAGGGCCGAAAATACGTTCCCTACTTCGCTACTTTTTTCTTCTTTATTCTATTCTCGAACCTCATGGGTCTCTTGCCCGGTTTCGGTGCACCGACGAGCAATCTCAACACCACCCTGGGCTTGGCCATTGTGTCTTTCATCGGCTATAACCTGATCGGCGTCCGCGAACAAGGCTTAAATTACGTCAAGCACTTTTTCGGTCCTATGACGAGTTTACCGGGCCAGAGTGTGATGACGAAGGTTTTATTCCTACCGTTGTTGCTGATATCAGTGGTCTTTTTCTTTATCTTAGAGGCTTTCTCACATGGTTTTAGGCCAGTCTCGCTATCATTGCGTCTATTTGGCAACATGATGGGCGACCATGAAGTCATCGGCGCTTTCATCGGCCTGACAAAGGTGGTGGTTCCGGTGGCCTTTTACCTTATGGGAACCCTGGTGTCGGTAATTCAAGCCTTTGTATTTATGTTGTTGAGCATGATCTACGTCGCCCTTGCGATCAGCCATGGGCACGATGAAGAACATGGTCACGACGCGCAGCGATCACATCACTAAGCGATGGGCCGCTCGGTAGAGGATGAGGACAGAGGAGTGGCAGGCACTAATCGCTGGAAAGGAGAAGGGAGTGAAAAGGCTTTTTGTACTATTCGCCGCGGTTTTGATAACCGTGGTGGCCACTGGCGTAGCTATGGCCGCTGAAGGCGCGGGCGTCGCGGATCCCAAAGGCGTCGCAATCGCAATTTCTGCAGGTATTGCCGTCGCTATCGCCGCATTTGGCGCGGCCCTGGGTCAGGGACGGGTCGGCGCGGCGGCGATGGAAAGCATCGGGCGCAATCCGAACGCGGCCGACAAACTCTTCTTGCCGCTGGTCTTAACACTAGCGCTGCTGGAAGCTTTGGCGCTTTACGGCTTTGTTATCGCGATTATTTTGAGCGGTAAGATTTGATGCTCTCTATGTCGTAGGAAAAAGGGCGGGAAGTATTTGCTTCCCGCCCTTTTATTTTGCGGCTAACTCAATTTTGTACAGATGCACCTGGGTATAGCGTAATAACTCCTCCAGGGTGTGCAGCTTGTAGGCTCGCTCGTAATAAATCTCCTTAATACCGGTGTTCACCAGAACTTTGAGGCAGTGAATGCAGGGCGTGTGGGTGATGTAGATCGCTCCTTCTTTTATGCTGGCGCCATTTTTTGCCGCCTGAGCTATCGCGTTCATTTCAGCGTGAATTGTCCGGAAGCAGTTTTGCTCAACATCGCCATTTGGCGTTTTAGACTCATAGATGAGGCAGCCGACGTCGGTGCAGTGAGGCATTCCTGCCGGAGCGCCGTTGTATCCAGTGGCGAGAATGTTCTTATCGCGCACGATTACGGCACCGACCTTGGCCCGGGTACAGGTCGAGCGCTCCGCCACCTGGCGGGTGATGGTCATGAAATATTGGTCCCAGCTTAGGCGTTCGCTCATTAATGTCCTCCGATGTTATGCGCCGAATATGACCGTAACTTTATCGCCTATCTTCGCGCCGGTGTTTTTTTGTGCGTTGCCACGGTAAACGGCGATCTCGAGAAGCCCCCAGCTATTGATGACGGCGACAAAATCCCCGACCGCGGCGGCGCCGTAGCTGAGAGATAGACCAGGGACACAAACCGAACCGACGGCAATCTCGGCCCGGTCAGCCGCCGGTCCCGTCAAATCATGCTCCTCTATATTTGTAAATAAGTTGCCAAAGGCGTCGATGTAAACGATCTCCCCTTCGAGGGTTTTTTCCCGCCGCCTAACCTTGGGCCGAGCCAAATTAAGAAAAGTAGCCGATTTCGGGCCAAACGCCGCAGGCGCAACACCGAGCGAAAGGTGAGCGGCAGCGGGCGCGAAAATATCGCGGCCATGAAAGGTCGCGCTGGCAGGTCGCAGTTGGTAGATTGGATTGGAAAGTTCCACGATATGATCGGGCTTCAGCGCGCCGATCGCCAAGCTCAGCACCCCATTGTCCGGACCGATCAAGTAATTTCCGTCGCATTCAATCAAAATCGGACGGCGCGCGCTGCCGACCCCGGGATCCACCACGGCGACATGAATGGTGCCGCGCGGGAAGTACGCTATTGAATGCTGCAGGGCTAAGGCGCCAGCCATCACGTTCTGTACTGGAATACCATGCGTCACGTCGATCACTCGGACCTGAGGATTTATTCCCGCGATCACGCCTTTCATGATGCCGACGAAGGAATCCTGCAGGCCAAAGTCAGTGGTTAAGGTGATCAGCATGATCATAGCGCCAATCTAAGCAAAAAAGCCGCACAGCGCAAAGCCGGCTCTAGCCACTGCGCAGCGCCTCATTCGGCGCCGCTCATGGTTTGGGGAAAGGGACCAATAGATCAGGAGAGAATTGTCGGAGCGCAGCTGGGAACTGATTTTGTTATAGCTCTTCTAAAACTGCCGCGAAGAGCAGCGGCACCATAATCTCCATATGGCCGGTTAAATGATAACCCTTACCGCTGCCGAGCGTCGGGCGGTTCACGACATTCGTCAGTGGTCGGTAGTGCTGGAGAAAATCAAGATTGACGGTCGTCAGATTTTGTAGCGGATTCCCCAAGTTTCGCGCCAGGCTCACGGCTTTAAGAAACACCTCCGGCAGCACCACCGCGGAGCCGAAATTCAAATACATTCCGCTACCAAGCGTGGCGACCACGGAAGTTAATGTACGAAAATCCCTGAGACTGCAATCGCCGAGCGCCCGGCCGTCGGCTTTCGGGTGCATGTGAATGATGTCCGTGCCGATCGCGATGTGAGACGTGACGGGAATGTTCATTCGAGCCGCACTGGCGAGAATGCTGAGCTTTCGGTGCGGCAGGCGTTTTTTTATGATCGCGGCGCCAACCGCCGCACCGATCCCCAGGTTGCTTCGCGCACCCTCGGTGATTGCCTGATTAATAAAAGCGCCGGTCTCCTCGCCCATGCCGAAGCTGCCGTCTTTCAACGTTGCAGCCACGTCTTCAGAGGTTTCGCCCATATAGGCGAGCTCGAAATCGTGAATCACGCCGGCACCGTTGAGCGCGATGGCATGAATAATGCCGCGCTCCATGAAATCGATTATCAGGGGGCTGAGTCCGACTTTGATCGGATGGGCTCCCATGCCGAGCAGGACGGTCTTATTTTTACGATGGCATTCCGCTAACTTGCGCGCGATGGTTTTAAGGTCGTGGGCCGCGAGGATCTCCGGCAGACCGCCGATGAACGATCGCAAAGTCGCGCCCTTTTTAATCCGTTTACCCAATAGCCCGGCTTCGACCTTGCTGAATCTTTTTGTGACCGGGTAGGTGCGAACTTTTGAAAAGTCCAGCGGCTTAAATCTTTTGTAGGACATGCTGCGTGGCAGACGCGTTACTTTCCGGGGAAGAGCTTTCGGTCGACAACATCACAGATTACATGACCGACAAGGATATGCGTTTCCTGGATTCGCGCGCTGTTCTTGCCTTCGGTGACGCGCAGCATGAAATCTACTTTGCCGACCATTTTGCCGCCGCTTCCGCCCGTCAGCCCGATCGTTACAATCGCCAGACTTTTGCAAACATCGATCGCTTGCAGCACGTTGGGCGAATTGCCGCTGGTGGAGAGCGCCATGGCGACGTCTCCCGGTTTTCCGAGTGCTTGGACTTGCTTGGCAAATACTTGAGCGTAATCGTAGTCATTGGCGATCGCCGTCAAGGCCGAGCTGTCGGTTGTCAGCGCGATTGCTGGCAGCGGCGGTCGCTCGATCAAAAAGCGATTGGTGAATTCCGCGGCAATATGCTGGGCATCAGCGGCGCTGCCGCCATTGCCGAAAAGCAGCAACTTGTTGCCTGTTTCGAACGCCGACACGATGCTCTCGATCGACTGTTTAAGGGTTTCAAGATTATCCCGCAGGAAAGCTCGTTTTACCCGGATGCTCTCGTCGAAGGCGTTGACGATAATGTCTTCCATAAGCAATGCTCAGAGTGCAGAAATTATCATAGGGTGCGTGGAGAAAAAAGAAGCCTATGAATCGCGGTAAAAGGACTGGATCCTTTCCACCACCCAGGCCTGCTGTGCCGCATTCAGCTCCGGATACAGAGGCAAAGCCAAGACCCGACTGGCGGCAAGTTCGGATTGCGGAAAGTCGCCTTTCTTATGACCGAGATCGGCAAAGCAGTTTTGCAGGTGAAGCGGCAGCGGGTAGTAGATTTCGCTTTGAATTCCGTCGTCTGCCAGGAATTGTTTTAGCTCATCCCGGCGCTCGGCGCCGATAACATAGTTGTTGAAAACATGCGACTTATCGTCAACCGGTGCCGGAATATTCGTGAGCCCACTGCCTAGCAATCCGGCTTCGCTGAATAACTGGTAATACGTTTGGGCCCGGTGAATTCTCTGCTCGCACCAGTTCTCTAAATATTTTTGTTTTACCGTCAGCACCGCCGCCTGGAGCGAATCGAGCCGCGAATTGATGCCGGTAACTTCGTGGTGATATTTGCTACGTTCGCCGTGCATACGCAGCATTCGCAGCCTGTCGCCAAGCCCGCGGTCGTTGGAGATGACCATGCCACCGTCACCGAAGCCGCCGAGATTTTTACTCGGAAAGAAGGAAAAACAACCGAGAATGCCGATGGTGCCGGCGAAGCGGTTTTCATTATCGATTCGTATCCGTGCGCCGCAAGCCTGCGCCACATCTTCGATGATCTCCAGATTGAAGTCTTGCGCGACGCTCGTCAAATCGACCATTGGGCAGCACTGGCCGAATAGGTGAACCGGTAAGATTGCGCGAATCCGCAGTCCCGTTCGAGCATCGACAGTTTGCCCGTTGCACGCCTGTGCTCGCTCAGCGAGAAACCTGCTGACCTCGGCGGCGGAGAGCAAGCAGCTGTCGGCGTCGATATCGACCAATAACGGCCTTGCGCCCAGGCGGGTGATCGACGAAACGGTGGAAAAGAAAGTGAACGGCGTCGTGATCACCGCATCGCCGGGCCCGATGTCAAGCGCCATCATCGCCAGCAAAAGCGCATCGCTGCCGGAGGCCACACCAACAGCCTGGTCGCAATGTAAATACGCTGCCATTTGCTGTTCAAATTTCATTACCGCGGGGCCGAGAATGAATTGCTGCGACTCATTCACTTCGTCGAGGGCGTGGCGCACCTCGTCGCGAATCTGGCCATACTGAGCGCGCAAGTCGACAAGCGGAATTTTAAAATGCGCCGGGCTAGACACTGGTTTTGACCGCGGGGGACCGCCCTTTCAACGCGTTTTCGGCGACTTCGGCGAGCAACGGATCATGATCGTGGTCAAGGGCGAAGACACGAAATTGGACAACTTTGGATGGAATGAATTCAAAAAGTTCGGCCAGGGTCTCTTTGGTGATCTCGCCGCTGGAGGGCTCGAAGATATGAATCTGTTTTTTGCCCATGGCGAAGGGGTTTTCCGGGCGCGGATCTTGAGTCGCTAGGTCGACACGAAAAGTCATGTCTCGTGCCGCGGCGGGAAGCGCCGAGCGAATGCGTTTCTCCCAATCGGTGTCTTGGATCAGGTCCATGCCGTAATGGAGCTCGTTCAAAGACAGCGTGCGATCATAGGCCATCTTCCATTTGACCTCGCGATGCAGCACTGATTCCCATTCCTTGCCGAGCACTTCAAGTCCTCCCTTTTGCCGGCGCCACCGCGAGACATCTTCGAGCAACGACCAGTCGGTCAAGTAAAGATAATCGCCCATATGATCGAGAGGATTGCCTGGGAAGAGAACTTTCATCGTTTCGGGGAAGATCTCTCGCAAATGCAAATCGATGGCGCGCGTCGTGCGGTGGTAATAGACGTTGGTGTAAAGATAGAGCCGCGCGTTTAGAAAAGTCGTAAGCGCGCCGTTGCCGGCTTTATGGACGGTCAGGCCTTTGGGCGTAAAAAACGTGTAGTGAATCAACCGCTCGCGATCGATCGGGCCTGGATGAACGCCGCACATATAAGAATCGCGAGAGACGTAATCGAGATTATCGAAGGTAAAAATTCCGCCCGTCAACGGCTGCAGAAAGCGTACCCACTTGGGCTTGAGATGATCCTCTTTGCCGTTTTTCTTGATGGGAAATGCGACATCTTCAGGGCGCAGCTCTTCGCCGGCCGCAAAGGGACCGCTCGGACTGCGGCGCAGTTGGCGAATAATATCGCCCAGATGCTGTTGAATGATGGTCTGGCCGAGATCCTCATGGGTGAGATCGTAATGGATCAAGAAATTATCGTCGAAGAAGTGGCCGAACGGTCCGTGGCCGATGTCGTGTAATAGCCCAGTGACGCGCATGTATTCTTCGATGAACGGGCCCGACGGGCACTCATCACCGAGGACTTTGCGTAGTGATGGATAAAGATGGTTGGCGAATTCGCCGGCAAGATGCATGGCGCCGAGCGAATGTTGAAAACGGCTGTGTTCCGCAGAGGGATAAACCCAGCGCGCGCTTTGCAGCTGATAGATATAGCGGAGGCGCTGCACCCAGGGAGAATCGATCAAGGCTTTCTCGGTGACCTCGCCTTTCTGCTGCGGGACGGTGAACAGAATGTAGCGATGGATCGGATCGGCGATCAGCGCCGTGCCTTCATATTCATTATCGCTCGGTTGAACCATGTTTCCCTGCACCGGCCAGTTTCGCCGTTGGACCACGGCAATACGCTGCGGCCTTCATCGTGTTCACGCGTTTTTCATCAGACTTCGAAAATTAAATGTGCCGTCCATTGATTGCCGGTTTTTTCCATCCGGCTCTTGTGAAACGCCACGGCAGCGATTTCCTGCTGGATCTCGTGGCGGTCAGGATCGATTTTCTCGCCCGCGACTTCGGCTTTGACGAGCGTATCCTTCACTTCACGGACAAGGAATTCCCTGAGCAGATAACCGCTGCCTTGATAAAGGTAGAGTAGCTCACGCATCCAGTTGACCATTAAGTCGTCGCGATCCGTGCCCTCGACCTCAAGGGGAATTCGCTCCTTGGTTTCGACTTTGTCCACGTCCGCCACCATGACGTCGAAAAGCGCGAACGCCGAGTTGGCAAATAGGTCGGCCTGAGAATCACCGATGACTCTTACGGCCAGTTCAGATTGATGCTTGGTCAAACGGTATTTCTTCTGCTTCTCCATGATCATTGACCTTCAGAATCGTGGCTTGTAGTTTCTGCTTTGGCGTCCATGGCTACGAGTTCGCGCCGGCCAGCGAAGTCATCGTCCAAAAGTTGGCGGATTTCCGGGCGTGCATAGCATTGGACGCATGTGAAAACGTCTATGGGTTGGGTTAACTTTCGGTATCGGAGGGGTGGCGCATCCTGTCTAGGATTGACCAGAGACTCCCATTCAGTGTGTCCCGTGTGCAGCAGATAAAATTCGACGTGATAGCTTTTCTGTGTATGGGTTGTCCCAACGACCTCTCTGCCGCAGTGATAACACTGCATTACTCCCTATATACCCGGTTTATCAGGCTTGCCGCAAACCCCGCGCCGAAACCGTTGTCGATATTAACGACCGTCACGCCGGCGGCGCAGGAATTGAGCATGCCCAAAAGCGCGGCGATGCCGTGGAAACTCGCACCGTAACCGACGCTCGTCGGCACGGCGATTACGGGTTTGTCCACGAGTCCAGCTACCACACTCGGCAATGCTCCCTCCATACCGGCCACCACGATGAGAACAGCGGCGCTGTCTAGCTGTAGCCGATTATCGAGCACTCGGTGAATCCCCGCAACGCCGACATCGAAAAGCCGCTCGACCCGATTACCCATCATGGTTGCTGTAACGGCGGCCTCTTCGGCGACTGGAATGTCCGAGGTGCCGGCGCTCACTACTAAAACGGTCCCCTTGCCGGTAATCTTCACCGGTCTTTCGATCCAAGTGGCGGCGCGCGCCGCCAGGTGAAATTTAAGGCCGATCCGTAGCCGCTTGAGGCGTGCCATTTTGTCGGCGTCGAGGCGCGTGACCAAAATATTCACTCTCCGTTTGCGCATAGCGGCAACGATCGCCGCTATGTTTTTGACTTCCTTCCCTTGCCCCATGATCACTTCGGGAAAACCCTGACGCAACGCCCGATGATGGTCGATCTTAGCGAACCCAAGATCTTCAAACGGCAGGTGACGCAATTGCGCCATCGCCTGCGCGGTGCCCACCTTCTTCAGCCGTACCTGCTCAAATAATTTTATCAGCCGCTCGGAGTCCATGGATTGCGCGTTGCGTTGGCCTTCATAAGAAAAGCAGTTGATGAGTGTTCAACCGGCAAACTCAAAGTTTCTTAAAATGGTCATGGCCCGTCAGTGAAATCGCCACAGGTCTTTCGCAATCGTCAACAACGACGACTCCTCTGTTAGCCGGGACACAGGTGCCGATGCAGGTAATCGCTACGCCCGCGCGACTGCGCAGTTCTTTGACACGAGCGCGATTTTTCCTACGCGCGCAGAATAATAGCTCATAGTCTTCGCCGCCGCTCAAGGCAAGACGGGTGCCATCCTTGCCGGCGAGCGCACGATAAGCTGGCGATAGCGGCAGATGATCCTGCCAAACCACCGCGCCCGTGCCGCTAGCTCTACAAATGTGTGTCAAATCCTGCATGAGTCCGTCGCTTACATCGATCATTGCCGTTGCCAGCCGATATTTCGCAAGGAGTGCACCGGCCGTAAGTCTCGGCGTCGGGCGGTGGTGGCGCCCGATCAATTGGCCAACATCCTTTCGCTTCAGCTGGCTTTTGCGCTCGCGCAGAAGCTTTAAGCCGAGCGCCGAGTCGCCCAAAGTTCCGGTGACGTAGATATCGTCGCCAACTCTGGCACCGCTGCGACGTACCGGCCGGTACGGAGCATGACCGATGACGCAGACTGATACGATCAGCAAGTCGGCCATGTTCGTATCGCCGCCTATGATTGCGACGCGGTTCGGTGCCGCCAGCGCCTTGACACCTCTGTAAAATTCATCAACTTCGTTACTGTCAAAATCCATGGGGAGTCCAACTGACAAGATCGCGTAGTCGGCCACGCCGCCCATTGCTGCGATGTCGCTCAAATTGACGGCGAGAGATTTGTAACCCAACTCGAACAGTGACGTCCACTTGAGATCGAAGTGTACACCCTCGATTAACAGGTCTGCCGTGACCAGGGACGATCCCGCGGGGTTTTTCACCCAAGCAGCATCGTCGCCGATGCCGACGCGCACGCCCCGGCCGACGGGCATCGCACGTTGAATTCTTTGAATCAGGCCGAACTCTCCGAGGCGGCTAAGCTTCATCTGCGGCAAGCGGCGGCAGGCGTGTTCTCGCGCTGCTCAGTGTTGAGGTGGCGTTCTGAAGAACCCAGCTGATCCTTGCACAAATCTTGCCTAGGGTCGCAGGGGAATCGTTCGGTCTCGATGATTTTTACGGATGGACCGGCTGTTCTTGCTGGGAGTTCGCGGCTTCACCCTTACGCCGTTCTTAGGCTCGATCAAACGCTGTTTATGCGGCGAGGTGCGCCGCTCGATCAGGGCGACCTTCAAAACATCCGACATGTTCTTCGCCACCAGCCAATTAAGCTTACGGCGTAGTGGCTTGGGTATTTCATCCAAGTCTTTCTCGTTGCGGTCGGGAAGAATGATCGTCTTAATGCCGGCGCGAAACGCCGCTAGCGACTTTTCCTTGAGTCCGCCGATCGGCAGCACCCTCCCGCGGAGTGTGATCTCGCCGGTCATCGCAACTTCGCGGTTGACCGGCCTCTTCGTCAGCGCCGAAATGAGTGCAGTGGCCATGGTGATGCCCGCGGAAGGCCCGTCCTTAGGAATCGCTCCAGCGGGGACATGAATGTGGATATCGAGTTTCTGGTAAAAATCGGCCTCGATGCCGAGCGTCTTGGCCTGCGCGCGCGCGTAACTCACGGCGGCTTGCGCCGATTCTTTCATGACATCGCCGAGCTGCCCAGTAAGCGTTAGATTACCGCGCCCACGCGAGAGCGACGCCTCGACGTAGAGAATCTCGCCGCCGGTGCTCGTCCATGCCAATCCGGTGGCCACGCCGATTTCATGTTCCTCCTGTTCCGCCTCCGGCAAAAACTTCGGTGCGCCGAGAAAACTGTGGAGATTCGAGCGTGTCACGCGCGTTAATTCGTTTTTTCCTTCGGCTACTTTGCGTGCGACCTTGCGGCAAATCGATGCGAGCTCGCGCTCAAGATTTCTGAGACCGGCTTCTTTCGTGTACTCGGCGATCACGCGCAATACCGCGTCGTCTGAAACTTCCAGTCGTTTGGTCGAGATGCCGTTGTCGTCCAATTGCCGCGGGATCAAATATTTCCGGGCAATCGCCAGTTTTTCCTCGTTCGTATAGCCGGAAAGCTGAATGACTTCCATACGGTCGGCCAGCGCCGGCGGAACCGGATCGAGTAGATTGGCCGTGCAGATAAACAGTACGTTGGAGAGATCAAACGGAAGATTTAAATAATGATCACTGAAGGCGTGGTTCTGCTCGGGATCCAAAACTTCGAGCAATGCGGCCGACGGATCGCCGCGGAAATCAGCGCCGACTTTGTCGATTTCGTCGAGCATGAACACGGGATTGTTCGAGTTGGCTTGCTTGATCCCCTGAATGATCCGACCCGGCAGCGCTCCGACATAAGTGCGTCGGTGGCCGCGGATCTCCGCCTCGTCGCGCACGCCACCTAGAGACACGCGCACGAAATTTCGTCCGAGGGATCGGGCAATGGATCTTCCCAATGAAGTCTTACCGACTCCCGGCGGGCCAACGAAGCACAAAATCGGGCCTTTGATCTTGCGGCGCAATTTATTGACCGCAAGATATTCTAAGATTCGTTCCTTGATCTTTTCCAGGTTGTAGTGATCTTCGTCGAGAACTTGTTTGGCCTTCTGGATATCTAAATTATCCTTGGTGCGCTTGCTCCACGGCAGGTCAACGAGCCAATCAAGGTACGTGCGTACCAATGAGGCTTCGGATGACTCGGGATGCATCTGTTCGAGACGGCGCAGCTGTTTGTCGGCTTCGGGCTTAACTTCGGCCGGCATTTTAGCCTTATCGATCTGCTTTCTAAGCTCGTTGATCTCTTCAGCGCGCTCATCGCCTTCCCCGAGCTCTTGCTGAATTTGCTTGAGCTGTTCCCGCAAATAATAGTCGCGCTGGGTCTTACTCATCTCCTCCTTGGCCTGACTCTGTATGCGCGCCTGCATTGCCGACAGCTCCAGTTCACGCGTGAGGAGCTCGTTGACTTTCTTCAACCGTTCGATCGGATCAAAGACCTCGAGAATGGCTTGGCTCTCATCGATCTTAAGTCTTAAATTGGACGCCACTAGATCCGCTAGAACGCCGGGATCGCTGATGTTGTCGGTGACCATCACAATCTCGGGCGGGAGATTTTTGAGGTTCAAGATTTGCTCGATTTTTTCTTTGGCCGTGCGCATCAACGCCTCGACCTCAATCGGCACTTCCGCCAACGTCGGCTCAATGACTTTGCGAATTTTTACTTCAAAAAACGGTCGCTCGCGCAGATACGTGTCCACTTCTCCTTTGGCCAGACCTTGCACGAGAATCTTGACGCGTCCGTCCGCCAACTTGAGCATGCGCATGATAGAAGCGATCGTGCCGACACGATGGATATCGGAGGGCATTGGACTTTCTTCAGCGGAATTCACCTGCGAAACTAAAAAAATCAAGCGGTCGCGCGAAAGCGCCTCCTCTACCGCGCGGATAGAAACGTCACGTCCGACGAACAGCGGCAACATCATATACGGATAAATGACGATGTCGCGGATCGGCAGGAGCGGGAGAACGTCAGGAATCTCAACTTGAGAAGTCTTGATGTCCGAATTTTCAGCTTTCCATTCAGCGTCACTCATGAAGTCTCCAATCCTGTGTCACCTTAAACACAGCGTCATCCTAGGTCAACAATAATCCCTTCCTAGAAGCAGGTTTTTTGGTGATAATAAAGAAGGGGAGTTTCAGGTACGGGTAAATGCTTGATTTTCGGGCCAGCGGCACTCAGCCAAATAGTTCCTTCATTTTGTCGAAGAAACCTTTGGACAGAGGATTCACTTCTTCGCCGCCGAGCGCCGCAAATTCTTTCAAAAGTTCTTTTTGCCTTGCCGTCAGTCGCGTCGGCGTTTCGACGGTGACGCGGACATGTTGGTCTCCCTGCTGAAGGCCGTGCACATCCTTAATGCCTTTGCCTTTCATCCGAAACAGTTTGCCGGACTGCGTCCCCGAAGGAATTTTCATTTTGACTTTGCCGTCCAATGTCGGCACGTCGATCTCGGCGCCCAACGCTGCCTGCACGAAGCTGATCGGCACATCGCAGATGATATCGAGATTGTCGCGCATAAAAATCGGATGGGGCTCCACTTGGATGACGACATAAAGATCGCCCGGAGCTCCTCCTGGGGGAGCGCTTTCACCTTCGCCACGGAGTTTTAAACGCGATCCATTATCGACGCCAGCCGGGATCTTTACGCTGAGAGTATGCATGTTGCGGACACGGCCAGCGCCGGCGCAAGTGAGGCACGGCTCTTTGATGATCGTACCTTGCCCCTGACACTGGTTGCAGGTGCGCGAAACGCTAAAAAATCCCTGCTGAAAACTGACCTGACCGCGCCCCCGACAAGTGGGACAGGTCTGCGGTGCTGTGCCCGGCTTGGCGCCGGTGCCGCGGCAACTCTCACAAGCGCCATGTCTGGGAATTTTTACCTTCTTCTCGACGCCGGAGACCGCTTCTTCGAATTTTAACGTTAAGTTGTAGCGCAAATCTTGGCCGCGGCCCCGACGTCGTCCGGTCGTGCTGCCGCCGAAAAATTCACCGAAAATATCGCCGAAAATATCTTCAAAACCGCCGGCAAAATCAAAACCGCCGGCAAACGGACCGCCTTCGCCAAATGCTGCGTGACCGAACTGATCGTATTGTGAGCGCTTCTGCGGATCGGAAAGTACTGAGTAAGCCTCGGAAACTTCCTTGAACTTTTCTTCCGCGTGCTTGTCGCCCGGATTGCGATCGGGATGATACTGCAGCGCCAGTTTCCGATAGGCTTTTTTAATCTCGTCCTCACCTGCACTAC
>Ga0209640_10000637_pt1 | contig 27640 bp, 25 predicted proteins | sample RifCSP10_1_FD_184018 | JGI IMG/M metagenome (GOLD analysis project Ga0209640, IMG submission 184018) | Soil microbial communities from Rifle, Colorado - Rifle CSP2_sed 10_1 (SPAdes) (version 2) | ecosystem: Environmental > Terrestrial > Deep subsurface > Rock core/Sediment | place: Rifle... | reverse complement strand
CCGTACCCGGAACGTAGTTCCGGAGCCCGGTTCGCTGTGAAAGTCAATCGTCCCGCCGTGCTGCTGAACGATGCCGTAGCAGACGGCCAATCCCAGGCCATACGCCTCTCCTCCCTTGGTGGAAAAGAAGGGATCAAAGATGCGGGAGCGGATCTCCTTCGGGATCCCGTGTCCCTGGTCTTTCACCAGGAACTCCACCTTGTCGCCCTCCTCCGAACGGCCGGCGGCCAGAACGATCGTGCCACCCTCCGGCATCGCCTGCTGGGCATTCACGATCAGGTTGACCAGGACCTGCTGGATCTGGGTCGGGTCGACTTCGATTGCAGGGAGACCCTCCTCGATACGGCGCTCAAAGGCGATGTTTCGGAAGGCGGCCTGTCGGGCAAAGACGTTCCATGCCTTCTCGATCAGATTGCCGGCGTGGACGCGGAAGAATGACGAGGCATCCTGGCGAGCGAAATCCAGGAGGCTGCGGACGATCTGCCGGCACCGCAAGGCTTCCTGTACGATGACTTCATAATCCTTGCGCCGGGGATCCGACGGCTCCGCATCCTCTTTCAGGTCCTCCGCATAAGCGAGGATGCCGGTGAGCGGATTGTTGATTTCATGCGCCACACCGGCGGCAAGCTTGCCCATGGAGATCAGCCGTTCCGATTGAATCAAACGATGCTGGATGGCAGCCAGTTGTTCGCTCATGGCGTTGAACGACCTGGCCAGCTCGCCGAACTCGTCACGGGTACGCGTGGGGATGCGGTGCTTCAGATCTCCGGAGGCAACCCGCCGGATACCGCTGAGAACGTCGCGCATCGGGCGGCGGAATCGCTGGGCCAGGGAAAACCATAAAAGGAGTCCTCCCAGCGCCGCCGCAGCGATGGAGAACCCCACCAGCCGGATCTGTTCCCTGTTCAGATCCGCCTGCACGTCCTTCAGGGAGCGGCCGATATCGATGACACCGAGGACCTTGGACCCGGCCTCCTGCGGATGACAGGCGTGATTGATGCAGCCGGGCTCGGCAAGCACAGGGGTGAAGGCGCGCATGGTGCCGTCTTCCACCAAGGTCCTTGCCCCGGAACCGTAGATCGCCGGTTTGGGGGGGCTGTTCGGTTCTCCATGGCAGATGGTGCAGCCCGCGCTGTCTCTGCCCACGCGGCGGTTCAGGTCTTCGCCGCGCGTGGACATCGTGACCTGCCCCCGGTGGTTGATGATGCGGATCTGCTTGATTCGCGTGTCCCGGGCAACCCGTTCAATGCTGGCGAGAATCTCGTCGCGCCGGTTGAGCATCATCCCATTGCGCAGGCTGCTGTGCAGCGCATCGCCGGCCAGCAGGAGCCCGCGCTGAACCTCCTCCAGCTGCAAGGATCGCTGCCACCGGAGGGACAGCCATGTCAACGATCCCAGCATAACCGCCATCACCAGAACGGTCAGCAGTGTCAGCTCCAGGGCCGCGCTCCGGGATCGCTTGGCTTGCCCTCCACCCTTGGGAATCGGATCTGTGAGCCGGCTTTCCATCGGTGAACTAAAGCGTCTCCGGCAGGCCCAGGGCTGCTGCGCACGCTTCCAGATCCTCCACGATCTGGCCTACGTTCTCGTAGTAGACCCGTGTCCCCACAGAGAAGCGGAGGAGAACCCGGTTCAGGGCATCCGGAATGTAGGGATACACCTTGCGCAGGTTCATGATGCGATGAGGAAAGAACATGGAAGCGTCTTCCTCCCCGAAGCGGCCGGACAGTTCCGGCCGGCTCTGCACCGCCTCGCGGAAGGTGGCAAACCCCCTGGCGACGATGCAGTGAAGGATGTTGCCCACACTCCAGACGTCGAAGTCGGAGAAATCCTGTGTCAGATCGAAATCGATCCAGCGGTACCGGCCGGTCTCCCGTTCGACCAGGAGGTGGTCGTTGCGGATGTCGCCGTGACACAGCCCGGCCTCGTGAAGGTTCCCGATGCCTCGCAAGCAGTCCAGAATCCGGCTCAGGATGCCGGGAAACAGAGTATGGAAATATTCCTCATGCCCCAGCCGGATCGAGTACAGATCGCTGAGAAGATCCGTCCCGGGAATAAAATCGATCACCCGGACGAGATTGCCTCGAGAGTCGCGTGCTGTGGTTCCCTGCATAAACCTGGAGTCGCCCCGGACGAGATCGAGGACGCGGGCCTCCTTGTCGGCGCTCCGGACACACTTCGCCTGCAGCGGGCCCACGCGGACAAGGAATTCCTCCTGGAACACCAGTTTGAGGATGTACGTTCTTCCCGATTCGAGTGACAATGCGCGCTTGACCCAGAACTTCGGCTGATCCTCCAACCCGAAGCGTCCTTCCCTCTCGTTACACCGGACCAGGAAGAGCGATCCCTGAAGATCAATGATGTGGTCGCGTTCGATGGACATGTAATGGGTGGTGTCGCTGAACACCACAGGCGGGCCGGAGAGCTCCCGATTGCCCACCTGCTGCGCCCGGCTTCGGATCCACTCCTCCCTGGGATCGGGCCGCTCATCCATGGCACAAGAGTAGCACATCGTTCACCCTTCTACGCGGTCCTCAACGGGTTCTTCGACCGGTTTCCCAGCGAATACGAGCACCGCTTCGAGCGGACCTTCGGACCTCTGCGGGGGATCGTCCCGAAAAGCGGAAAGCCGGAGTTCAAGGTCGGAGACCTCGGTTACCACGGACGCAGTGCGTTTGCCGACCGGTGCCAGATAGATGACGAACTCCTCCTCCCCGTCGAGGCGGAGAAGGGCATCGAGGGCCTCCTGATCATATGCCGCAACCGCGCACGCCCCCGCCCCGATAGACTCGGCAGAAAGGTACAGGTTCTGGCAGACGTGGCCGACGTCCATCGGGAGGACGCGGTGCGCGGCCGCCCCGTACCGCCACTCCATCCGGTACGGGATGACGCTCCAGAAGAACGTGACGGCCCCCTGACCGACGAACCGCTGACCGAAACAGGCCTCGGTGATAGAAGTGGCCAGCCCCCGTTCCGTGAACTCGAATAGAAGGCTGTGCTCCAGCGGCAGGTAGCGGTAGATCCCTTCCTCGAGCGTTCTGACCCTCCGGCAATAGAGGTACGTCTCGAAAGCGTGTCGCGCACCGGCGGAGGGAACCGGGCGGAAGGTCGCCAGGTCGCCACGCCGCCCGGTGACACCCTGGGTGGCCCAGAGGAGGAACGCCAGTTCCTCGAGGGAGAGAGGCGTGTCAGCGTACCGCCGGATGCTTCGGCGGTTTCTCAGGACTCGAAGAAGGTCGGCGGCACAGACCGTGTCGAATCGATCCGGCCCCGGGAGAGCGACCGTCCGCGCGTTCGGGGGAACGGGCTTCTGGGCCGGGGGCGGCGGGAGGCCGCGCGACTGGCCCGTGGCGCTCCAGTCGACGGTCTTGCGGATCGAGTCCTTGAGCCATCGCCGGTGGGAGAGGATTAGGTCGTCCATGCCCCATGGATAACACAAGCTCTCGACGATTTGAATATGCCGCTGCGGCGAGGGCGAATCCCTTCCCTGAATAAAGAAGAAAATGTTACGATTAGCCCGGACAGGAAAATGGCGAAAGTGTTTGTCTACTCCTCCACGGATTCGGTCGTACCCAAGGACCTCCCGCGACATCCGATCCGCGCCATGGTCGACAAGGCCTTCGGCGAGAGACCGGGAAAACCATGACGGATAAGCCGGGAAGGGTTCCCCCTACCCGTTTATTTCTCTTGTTTCTCAGGCTGGGGATCACTGCCTTCGGCGGCCCGGCCATGATTGCGCACATCAGGGAACTGTCGGTGAAACGCAACCGATGGCTGATGGGGGAAACTTTCAAGGACGGCGTCGTGCTCTGCCAGTCCTTACCGGGGGCAACGGCAATGCAAATGGCGGCCTATGTCGGGCTGCGGGCGGGAGGACTGCGGGGCGCAATCACGTCGTTTGTCGGGTTTGGGTTGCCGGCGTTCATCCTGATGCTGGTATTGGCGGCGTGTTATGCCGGCTCCAGCGAGTTGCCTCCGGTTGTTTCCCTGTTCCATGGTCTTCAGGTGGTGGTCGTTGCCATCGTCGCGAACGCAACTTTCCTGTTCGGACGAGACATCGTGAAAAGACCCGGGGATTTGTTCATAGCCCCTGTCTCGGCCGCTCTTTTTTGGTTTGGCGTGAGCCCTTTTGTGGTCATTGTCGTCGCAGCAATCGCCGGGATCGTGTTTTTCAAAGATTCGGCACTCCCCCCATCTTCCGGTCAAAACGGGGATAAAACCGGGCAGGTGCCCAAGCCGATCATCCTCTTCCTAGGTTTGGTAGGTGCCGGAGTTGCCGGGCTCTATTTTGCGGACAGAAAGCTCTACCACCTTGCCACCGTCATGCTCAGGATCGACCTCTTTGCCTTTGGGGGAGGGTTCGCATCCCTGCCGCTCATGTTTCACGAGATCGTGAACGTAAAGGGATGGTTGGATGGCAAGACGTTCATGGACGGAATCGCCCTTGGCCAGATCACCCCGGGCCCGATCGTCATTACAGCCACCTTTGTCGGTTATCTGGTTCGCGGGTTCGTCGGTTCCCTGGTGGCTACCATCGCGATCTTCACTCCATCCTTCGTCCTCCTGGTCGCCGCCACCCCCTTTTTCGACCGCTGGAAGGCCGCAAGATATTTCTCCGGGGCAACACGGGGGATCCTGGCATCGTTCGTGGGGCTCCTTTTCTCTATGACGATCCGGTTTGCGGTGGCGGTCCCCTGGGAACCGAGCAAGGTCTTGTTCGGGATTGCCGCAGTCATCGCATTGGCGAGGAAGATGAACATTCTCTACATCGTACTGATCGGTTCGGCCCTTTCCATTGTCCTTTTCCGGTGAAGGAGAAGGACGGCGGAGGTGACCTGCCCTCTGTGATTGCTCCACACATATCTTAGCCCGGAGTTCTCACCGGAGGTGACAGAAACGGGATGAATCCCGCCGCCGGCGCCGATTTCGAGCACGGTCGGCGGGGGTTCCCGTTTTTCCGTTCGACGGACGCCCATCACGGCGGGTCAAGAGGTCGATTCAAGGCATCGGAGTGCCGTGGTGCGAAGATTTCGAAGACACCTCGGCTGTTGGCCGTGGTTTGCGGGACGATCGGACGAGGGGGGACGGGGTTTTTCAGCAGCGCAACGCGGGACGTGCCGCCAGGTTTCGATACACCACGCCGAAGAGTTCGGCGCTCGGATGTCCCGCCGAGAGGTGAAGCCAGACCTTGCGCACCGTGATCTTGATCTGCGCCCCGACCTTGAGCAATTTCAGCCGGATCGTCTGGCACTGGGCTTTCGCCATCTCGGTGCCGGCCAGTCCCAGCCGGCGCAGCGCCTGCATCAGGCCGTAAGCGAACGACGACAGGTACAACCGCACCGGATTCGACCGCAAGTGGGCCGTCGAGGTCCGGTCCGCAAACAGGGCCAGCTGCTGCTCCTTGATCCGGTTCTCCATCTCGCCGCGGGCGCAGTAGACGTCTTCGTACAAGGGCCTGCCTTCCATCGCCGCCAACCGCAACATGCCAGGTTCGCCAGTCTTCCCTTCTCCCGCCGATTTTTCGTTATAATTTGCATCGAACACGTTGTCCTCACGACTTTTTCGCTGCGGAACCTGCGGGGAGGCCATGAAAATCGCGGTGGTAAGGGAGATCCGGGAGGGGGAGAAGCGGGTCGCCCTCGTACCCGAATCGTGTAAAAAGCTGGTGCAGGCGGGGATCCAGGTGGCGGTGGAGAGCGGCGCCGGGGAAGCGGCGTTCTTCTCCGACGATTCCTACCGCGAGGCCGGTGGGGGGATCGAGACCGACGTCACCGGACTGCTGGGGAGCGCCGACCTCGTCCTCAAGGTGCAGCCTCCCGATCTCCATCCGACACTCGGCCGGCACGAGGCGGACATGATGCGGGAAGGGGCGATGCTCCTCGGCACGCTGGTCCCGGTGCGCTATCCCGACGTGGTGGAGAAACTTGCGGCGCGGAAGATCAGCGCGTTCTCCACCGACCGGATTCCCCGCATCTCACGGGCGCAGTCCATGGACACGCTTTCCTCCATGGCGAACATCGCAGGGTACAAGGCAGTGCTGATCGCGGCCAACACGCTGCCGAAGTACTTCCCGATGCTCATGACCGCGGCCGGTACGGTCTTTCCCGCCAAGGTCTTTGTAATCGGCGCGGGCGTGGCGGGACTCCAGGCGATTGCCACCGCGCGGCGCCTGGGCGCCTCCGTGGAGGCGACCGACACGCGCCCGGCAGTCAAGGAGCAGGTGGAGAGCCTGGGCGCGCGCTTTGTCGGCGTCGAGACCGCGGAGAGCGCCCAGGACGTTTCCGGCTACGCAAAGGAGCTCTCCCCGGAGTTCTACCGCAGGCAGGCGGAGCTCATCGCCTCGCGCTGCGCCGCCGCCGACGCCGTCATCACGACGGCGCTGATCGGAGGCGTGAAGGCGCCAAAGCTCATCACCGCGGAGATGGTGCGGGCGATGCGGCCGGGCTCGGTGATCGTGGACCTGGCCGCCGAGGCCGGCGGCAACTGCGACCTGACCCGGCCCGGCCAGACCGTCGTGGAGCACGGGGTGACGATCTGCGGGCCGCTCAACCTGCCGGCGGAGCTGCCGTGGCACGCGAGCACCCTGTATTCGCGGAACCTGACCTCGTTCGTGCTGGCGTTCTGGAAAGACGGACGGTTCGACTTCAACCTGGACGACGAGATCCTCCGCGGCGCACTGGTGACGCATCAAGGCGAAGTGCGGCGCGCCTGAAAGGGAAGGAGACTCATCCGTATGAGCACGGATCTTGAACTGGGCTTGTACATCTTCGTCCTGGCGACGTTCCTCGGTTTCCAGGTCATCCGCCGGGTGTCGCCGCTTTTGCATACTCCGCTGATGTCGCTTACCAACGCCATCTCGGCCATCGCGGTCGTCGGCTCCATCCTGGTGGCCGGCGAGCAGAAGACCACCCTCTCCACCGTCCTCGGAACCCTGGCGGTAACCTGCTCGATGATCAACATCGTCGGCGGCTATCTCATCACCTACCGGATGCTGCGGATGTTCAGGAAGAGCGGGAAGGACAAGTCATGATCGACTCGTTCATCCCCCTGATCTACCTTGCCGCCGCGATTTCGTTCATCCTCGCCCTGATGTGGCTCTCCGCGGTGGCCACGGCGCGCCGCGGAGTGATCATCGGCGTCGCGGGGATGGCGCTGGCGGTGTGCGGGACGCTGCTCAAGCCCGAGATCGTGAGCTACCGCTGGATCGCGATCGCGTTCGTGGCGGGCACCGCCATCGGCGTTCCTATGGCGATGATGCCGATGACCGCCGTGCCGCAGCGAACCGCGCTTTCCCACGCCTTCGGGGCGCTGGCGGCGGGACTGGTGGGCACCGCCGAGTACTACCTGCGGACGCCCAACCTCGACCGCTTCACCATGGGTGCCCTGTCCCTCGAGGTGCTGCTGGGTTTTCTCACCTTCACGGCGTCGCTGATGGCCTTCGGAAAGCTGCAGGAGATCCTTCCCACGAGGCCGATCACCTACCGCCACCAGAACGTCCTCAACCTGGCGCTGATCGGACTCGCCGTGGCCGCCGGCGCGTACCTGACCGCGCGGCCGGAGGCCACCCGGCTGTTCCCCGTTTTCGGGGCGATGGCGCTGGTATTCGGCGTGTTGCTCATCGTCCCCATCGGCGGGGCGGACATGCCCACGGTGATCTCGCTGCTGAACTCCTACGCAGGGCTGTCAGCCGCGGCCATGGGGTTCGTCCTCAACAACAAGCTGCTGATCATCGCCGGTGCGCTGGACGGCTCCTCGGGCTTCATCCTTTCGGTGATCATGTGCAGGGCGATGAACCGTTCGTTCACCAACGTGCTGTTCGGGGCGTTCGGCCAGGTGCAGGCGGGGGCCGCGGCCACGCCTTCGCTGCGCACGGTCCGCAGCGCGACGCCCGACGAGGCCGCCGGCATCCTCCAGGCGGCGAGCCTGGTGATCGTGGTTCCCGGCTACGGGATGGCGGTCGCCCAGGCGCAGCACAAGGTCCGCGAGATGTACGACGTCCTGACGAAGGCCGGCATCGAGGTGAAGTTCGCCATCCACCCGGTGGCGGGACGCATGCCCGGGCACATGAACGTTCTCTTGGCCGAAGCCGACATCCCGTACGACAAGCTGATGGAGATGGACGACGTCAACTCCGAGTTCCCGCAGGCCGACGTGGCGCTGGTCATCGGCGCCAACGACGTCACCAACCCGGCGGCGCGCCACGACCGGGGAAGCCCGATCTACGGGATGCCGATTCTCGACGTGGACAAGGCGCGCACGGTGATGGTGATCAAGCGCAGCATGAACCCGGGGTTCGCAGGGATCGACAACGAGCTGTATTTCATGGACCGAACGCTCATGGTCTTCGGCGACGCCAAGGGGGTCGTGGGGGACATCGTCAAGGAACTTGCCGTGGGCCGGTAACCTCGGTTTGATTTTTTCATCCCTGCATTCGGGTAGTCGGGCCTAACCAGCGAGTATCGTTTCAGGTTCGTTGTAGGAAAGCATTCCCGGTCGGCGAAACGCACGACAACCTGCACGCCCACCGCGTGGAGCTCCTGATCCTCCGGGAGCTTTACCGGCGGTATCCCGGGAAAGTCGCCATCGGGATGGAGATGTTCCGGGAGCCGGACCAGGAGATCCTGGACCGGTGGACGAAGGGGGAGCTCCCGGAGCTCGAGTTCCTGAAGGCGACGCTCCCCGAGGTCGGCCTGCCCGACCCGTATCAGCGCGCGGCCATGAAAGCGGTCTACGGCGCCCACCTGCCGTCCGAAGGGATGTTCGAAGCGTTCTTCCGGGTTCAGCTCCTCTGGGAGGAGACGATGGCGGTGCGCGTCGTCGACTACCTCCGGAGAATGCCGATGCCCTACGCCATCGTTCTGCCCGAGGAGATCAACATCCCCGAAGAGAAGAAGGACCAGATGATGAACGTCGACCTTCCACAGATCCCCCTGCTCCCGGCCGACTTCGTCTGGTGGGTTCCGTACGAAGGGCTGGAGGGGAAGCGGGTGGCGATGGGCGTCCGTCTCGTGGAGAAGGACAACGAGGTTCTCGTGGAAGGGGTTATGCAGGGCTCTCCCGCGGAAAAGGCGGGAATCCTGACGGGCGACCGGATCTTCTCCTTCGACGGGTAAAAGGGGAAGGATGTCACGGACGTGTTCCTGCGCGTGCGGGAAAAGAAGGAGGGGGAGGAGGCAATGGTGGCCGTCCGCCGGGACGGCGTCGAGAAATCGCTCCGGGTGAAGTTCTTCCCGATCCCCGGCAAGAAGCCGCACCGGTGTGAACGAAGCCGCCGCCTTCTACGTCGGCGCGGCGATCTGCCTGGTGGCCTTCGGAAGCCTGCTGCTGGCGAGGCGGCCTGAAGCTCCTGTGGTGGCCGGCCGGCGTATAAGCAACGGCGCGCGGTCGCGATAATGATATTTTTCCCGGAGGGAGATAAAATGGTTTTTCATTCCGCTCCAGGAGGACCGATGAGCCCGGACCGCGAGCATGAACACCGGGGATATTTATCGAACATGAACGCGAGCAGCCGCTGTGTTTCGGCGGATCCGATGGGGGGGGGTCGAGAAACCGCGCCGCTCACACGCACGATGTTCCGGCGCGGGAATTGCGCAAGCGACCCATCGCTTCGGACCCCATTTGATGTAGCGTGCGGGCTGCATTGCTTCGAGCCCAGCTCCCGTTAACGGGCGGCGTGCGCGATGGATCCCCTGGCGCCGCTGGAGTCCTTCTATGACATGGGCCGTGGAAAGGTTTTTCCTCTGACCCCCGAGCTTACGGCGCTCTACGGTTCCCTCCGATTCCCGGCGCACGAAGACCGGCCGTACGTCATTGGCAACTTCGTCACCACACTGGACGGCGTTGCTTCTCTTTCCGCCCCCGGCCTGGCGGATGGGGGCCCCATCAGCGGTTCCAACCCGCACGACCGGATGGTCATGGGACTGCTGCGGTCGGTCGCCGACGCGGTGATCGTCGGCGCCGGGACGCTTCGCTCCGAACCACGGCACCTCTGGACCGCGGAGTACGTCTGCCCGGCGCTTTCCGACTCGTACCGGCAGCTGCGAGCCGCGTTGGGGAAGAACGACCCCCCGTTGAACGTCATCGTCACCGCGCGCGGCGAGATCGATCCGGGCCTTCCCGTCTTCCGGTCCGGGACAGGGAAAGTGCTGGTCGTTACGACCCCGGAGGGCGCCGACCGGATCCGCAAACGCGACCTTCCCCCCTCCGTCGTCATCGGGGAAGTGAAGAATGAGGGCGCAATCAGCGCCCGGGCGATTCTTTCCGCGGTCGGCCGTCTCCTCCCCGGGGAAATCTTCCTTGTCGAGGGCGGACCGCGGTTGATGGGAAATTTCTTCGCCGAGAAATGCCTGGATGAGCTTTTTTTGACGCTCGCTCCGCAAGTTGCCGGGCGGGATGGGTCCGTCGAGCGTCCCGGATTCGTTGCGGGGAAGCGTTTTGGCCCGGAGCGTCCCCTCTGGGGATCGCTTGCCGGGGTGAAACGTGCCGGCAGCCACCTGTTTTTGAGGTATGTGTTTGCGACGGAGGCATCCGTATAACGTTTCACAAACGGGTTTTTCACGCGGCATACTTGAATCCATGCCGTTCATTGTTCGAATGGGCGCCAATGCCATCGCTATCCTGCTGATCGCCTGCCTGCTTCCGACTGTGATGTCGGCCGACGGACCGATGGCGGCGCTCGCCGTGGCTTTCGTGGTGATCAACGGATTGCTCCTGTGGCTCGTCTCCGCCATCGTCCCCGACCTCCACGTCAATGGGTTCCCTCGTAGGAAGTTTCTTTTTTCGCTTCCTAACCAAGAGGGCACTTCCCTCCGGTTGGCCGCCAACCCGAACTCCACGCACACGTCGGGCGTCGAGGTGAAAGGGGAGGATGGGAGAAGTCCGGTCCCCGGTCGCCTTCCTGCGGTCCGTAAGTCCTTGGAAATGGATCGGGGAAGAAGTGGTCGAAAAGCGGTGGAGACCGCCCGGGGAGTTTCAGGGACCTTCGCGCCGGCCGACGTGGTCTTTGAATCTTGCGGATGACCGGTACGGCAAGCCCCTCTGAGCCATAACAAATCCGAACTAGCGGAAAAGTACAAGGGACACAAGGGCGCCGCCGAGCACGATCCAAATCGTGTCAATCTTGACGAATCGCTGCACCGCAAAAGCGGCCGTGGCCATTGCAATGGCAGAAATATCGACCAGAGTATCGACGCCCAGTTTGATCAGGACGACTACGAGAGTACCGAGAAATGCCGCAACGATACCACCGATGACTTGCTTGACGTAGCCCACCTGGCCGGCTTTGGCGTATGGCGCAGCGACGATCGTCGTCATGGCCCAGGCGGGAAAGTACATGTTCACCATGCCTGCCAGCGCTCCCACAACACCGGCCACCTTGTACCCTATGAATGTGCCGATAATCGTCACCGGGCCGGGGGTAATCAGGCTCAGGGCCAACGCGACGGCGAACTGCTGGTTGGTCAACCAGGCGAATTGGTTGACCACAGTGTCCTGGATGAAAGGAAGCATGGCATAACCGCTGCCGAAAACCAGCGCTCCGATCCGCAGGAACCTGGCGCCCATTTGCATCAACTCAGGGCGCAGGCGAATGAGGAGCAGGTCTGCGGTGAGGACCAGGGACAAACAGACGACCAACAGGGTCACGTCTCTCCCATGGAGGGGCAGGGGCACCTGGCTGCAGGCGGAAACGTAATCCGATTCAGCGGGTGGCCCCGCTTTGCTTAGCGACTGCCGGGTGGTGTCGGCGCCGAGGTTGCCGGATGCCAATCCCCCCTTCTTCCACAGACCGCTCCAACCGCCCGTCCAGCGGGCCAGGAGCGGGAAGCGGCGAAGGAGAAGAACCATGAGCAGGCTGGCGCCGCCGGCGATGAGCAGTATTTTTACGACCCCCATTTGGAACCAGAAAACCAGGGCAAAGCCGGCAAAAGCCATCAGCCAGTGGAAAACCGTCTTTACGCCTGATCTCCAGAGGTTGAGGATGGTGTTGAAGACAAGACCGATCACGAGTGCTCCCAGGCCGCGAAACAGACCGGAAACGACGGGCATCTCGCCATACTTCAGATAGAGGTGAGAGAGCAGCAGCATGAGCAGAAAGCAGGGGGTCAGAAAGCAAACCGTGGCCACCGCAGCCCCCGGTAAACCGCGCAGGCGAAAGCCCAAATAGGACGAAAGATTTACCGTAGGCGCGCCGGGCAGGAGTTGGGCGAGCCCGAGCGCTTCCATGTACTCATCGTCGGTGAACCATCTTCTCTTTTCGGTCACCCAGCTCTTGGCCTCTCCCAGAGCAGCCAGGCTGAAAGAGGACAGCCCGATTCCCAGAAAAGTGCGGGCGATGTGCCAGAGCTTGACCCGCGACACTTCACACCACGCAACCGGGTTTTGAGCATCCATACCCATGTGGAGTTACCCCATGAAACCGGACACTCGCCAGGACGTGCAGGTGGGGATGCCCGTTCCAAAACTCCCCGGCGGTCTGGATGCTAAGCAGCGGGTCGGGAGTTCGAGTCTTCCCAGGCGCGCCAGTCTTTTACTTACCTGGTCAATATCGGCATCCCGAAAAGGGGCCAGATGGTAAACAGCGCTATCGCAAGAATAATCATCAATAGAATGGAAGGAATAATACCGTATTTGAAGAATTCACCGCCGGTAAACTGCCCTGAGGCGTAGGCAATGGCATTCGGTGCGGCGCCGATCAATAACAAGAACGGCATCCCCGCAGTGACAAGGGAGGCATAGAGTACCACCTCCGGCGCAACGTGGAGGTAACTTGCCGTTACCAGAGCGACAGGCAGAGAGATGGCAATTGCCGCTACATTCATGATGAAATTGGTCATGATCAACACAAAAAAGGCAATACTTAACACAAATACCGCCCAGTGTGCCTCCTTAAAGAGGGCAAGCCATTTGATCGCTATCCACTGCGCTCCCCCCGTCTGCCAGAGACAGAAGCCTATACTCATGGCGCCGCTGAAGAGCAGGATGATATTCCATGGTATCCCCTCGAGTTCATCAAGTGTAAGTACCCCGAATAGAAAGAAAAGAAGAGTTGACACCAGCATGATGGCAGCCCTGTCCAGCACCTTGAAGGCAGGGACAAAGGACTGAAGAGACATGGCGATTACTACCCCGATCACGCACAGGATAACAAATTTTTCCTCCCTTCTCATGGGACCAAGTTCAGAAGAGAGTTTCTTTACCTGTTCCTTAAGACCGGCAATGGTCTTTTTCTCGGGCTTCAAGAAGATCATCAAGAAAGCCCATATTAAAAGGACCATGATTACACCTACGGGAAACATATATTTGGCAAGCTCAAAGAATCCGATCTCCCCGCCGGTAAATTCCTTGAACATACCCGCTGCCGCAGGGGCTCTCGCTGAACCCAACATGCTGATAACACTTCCTGCCCCGGCAGAATAGGCCATACCTATAAAGAGCGACTTACCGAATCTTGTCGGTTTATCTTCTTCGCCATATAAGGCATAGATGGACATCAGGATGGGAAATACAGTAGCCGCGGCCGCCGTATGAGCCATGAACAGGGCAAGCCCGCTAGTTATAAGGCATGATCCCAATAGTATCAGGCCTGTCTTTTCCCCCACGATTTCTAACATCTTATAGGCAAGACGTCTCGTCAGCCCCGTCTTCGTGAAGGCAAGACCAACGACGATTGAACCGAAGATGAACATCACCGACGGATCCATGAAGTCCCGGAAGGCATCCTTTGCGGAACGGATCGCAAAGAGCGCCTGAAAGACGCCGATGGCGATACTTGTCAAGCCGATGGGTATTACCTCAAAGACCCACCAGGTACCGGCAAGCATGAAAAGAGCGATGGATGCCTTCCCCTCCTTCGACAGGGAAAATGCCTTCCCCAATGGATCAACAGCGTCCTTCCAGGGAGGGGAGAAATAGATGAAAAAGAAAAAACCCAATCCCAATAAGATAAAAAATATTCTCTTCCAGTCGAAATTGATTTTGTCTGTTTTATACTCGTCCGTCATCCTGAATCTCCCCTTGTATTAGTCCTCCAGAATGGCTTCTTTCACATACTGGTAGATGTCGGTCAGTCTCAGCACCCCGATCGGTTTCTTTTCCTCTCCGGTAACCAGAACCCCTCTATGGTCACTGTTTCGCATGATGTGGAGGGCATGGCCCAAGCCTTTGTTTACGTCCATGGACAGGGCCACGGTGTTCATAAAATCCCGCACTTTTTTGGCTTTCTGGGTTTTGCATCGTTCCAGGAAGGTCTTGTCCGAGATGTAGCTCATAATTTCGTCCATCTCCGCCCGCATGATAGGGGAGAGGCGTGAATCGCCGATGTCCTTGTAATCCGGTATAATACCTCTCAAGATGTCGGCCTGGGTGAGTTTTCCCACGATATTCCCCTCCGCATCCTTGACCAGTATCCCCATATGCCTGTACTTTCCCGGCGAGAGTCTCTCGGAACTCTCTTTCATGATCTTCAGCGCCTCCTTGATCGTCGCATCCTGGGAAACCACGGCATATTCTATTATTGGAATCATGATATCCTTCACATGCTTCTCTTCCATATCCATCCTCCTCAATCCGAGTGCTTACTTTTCACCTGAAAAGGCCTTTTTAAATCCCCCCTCACCCCCCCCGGAAAGGGAATAGGGGGATTTTCATTCTCCTATGTGTAGGTTGGTTCACTTGATTTTGTCTTTTTATGCTCGCCCGTCATCCTGAATCTCTTCTTGTATTAGTCCTCTATAATGGTTTCTTTCACAAGCTGGTAGATGTCGGTCAGTCTCAGCATCCCGATCGGTTTCTTTCCCTCTCCGGTAACCAGAAGCCCTCTATGGCCACTGGTTTGCAGGATGTGGATCGCATGGACCAATTCTTCGTTTACATCCACGGACAGGGCAGAGGTGGTCATAAATTCCTGCACTTCTTTGTCTTTCAGGGCCTTGCATCGTCCCAGGAAGTCCGAGATCTTGTAATCCTGTACGAGACCTCTCAAGATATCGGCCTGGGTGAGTTTTCCCACGATATTCCCCTCTTCATCCTTGACCAGTATCCCCTGATGCTTGTACTTTTCCGGCGAGAGCCTCTTGTAACTCTCTTCCGTGATCTTCAGAGCCTCCTCGATCGTCGCATCCTGGGAAACCACGGCATAGTCTTTCAGGGGAATCATGATATCCATCACATGCTTCTCTTTCATATCCATCCTCCTCAATCTGAGTGCTTACTTTTCATGGGATAGTGGGATTTTCATTCTTCTATGTGTTGGCTAATTCAAGGATGTTTCACTTTAGCTCCTTATCCATTTCCTTTAGTTTCCGCAATATTTCAAGAGGTGAGCCGGGTACGACCTCAGAGATAATCTTTTTTAGCTTTTCATTCTTAAACTCGAGTTTGTTCTGGACGCGTCTCTGATAAGCCTCCTGCAACACATTCAGTAACGTTTCGAGTTCGCAAGGTTTCTCCAGATAACCATAGACACCGGCCTTCGTGCACCGGATGGCGGAATCAATCGCCCCATACCCGGTCAGGATAACCACTTCCATGAATTTGTGTTCCCTCTTCAGGATCTCGAGGACCTTTTCACCCCCTATCCCGGGCATATTAAGATCAACAAGGGCAATTTCAAATTCCTGCTTCCGCGCGGCCTCGATCGCCTCCTCCCCGCTATTCGCCGTGGTAACATCGAAATCTCTCATGCTGAGGCGCGTGGAGATGGTTTCCAGAAACTGTATTTCATCATCAACCAACAATAGTTTGATCTTATCCGCCATAAAAACACCTCCTCACTTTGGGTTCTTCCGTCATACGGTCGACTTACCACTTGCGACATACGGCTTGCGACGATTATCGATAGGTTTCTTCGAATCCTCCGGCATGGAATACGGAATAGAGAGCACCAGGGAAAGCCCGCCGTTACCGGTGGAGATAACCTCTACCTTTCCGCCCAGCTCTTCCATTAAAATCGGGAGGAAAGACAGGGCAGCTTCGTCTGTCTTGACAATGGGGTCCTCGCCGGCAACGGTAATCCTCGCTCCACCCTCCTGTTTTTCAAGAATCAACCTGAGAAGCTGGTTATCATGGGAGGCGGCCAAAACCAGTTCCATACAGGAGAAGACAGCCTGCTGAAGGCGGAAGGGATTGCTCACCAATAAAATTGTCTCTTCGGGAAATCGGGTTTCCATGCGGGCCCTTCTCCGGGTACGGAGACGCTCCGAGAGGGCGATCAAATCCACAAGGAGGTGTGTCATGTCAATGGTCTTCACCGGTTCATCCATCGTATGGGCAAAGCGGTTGAGGCGTTTGATCATCTCCTCCCCCCGTTTTACCTGCGTGCCGATCCTCACGGATATCCCCCTGAACCTCTCGAGCTGCGGCGGATGTCCCTGGTCTGCAACCCGGAGGAGATCCTCCATGAGACCGGCAAGCTCACTGATAATGGCCATGACATTGTTGATCTCGTGAGAAAAACTTGCCGTAATACTCCCGAAGAAGGCCAGGCCCTTTTCCCGTAATAGTTTCTCTTCAGACACCTATCGCCTCCATCATTTTCTTCATCAGATCCTCGATGTTGATGGGCTTTAAGAGATAGGCAAAGGCTCCCTCCTGCATTCCCTCCTCTCCCTCTTCGAGAGATCCCCGGCCGGTCATGAGGATAAATTTTATTCCCGGCTGTTCCCTCCTGATCCTCTTCATGACCTCCAACCCCCCGATACCCGGCATTTTCATATCCAGAACCACCACATCGAATTTTACCAACTGAACACGCCCGATGGCATCGGCTCCACTGGTTACACCTTCAACCTCGATACCACGGAGCATCATCCGCTCTGCCAGGGTAACGACCAACTCCTCCTCATCGTCAATCAGCAAAACCCGTAACGGTGCCATATTTCACTCCTAAAACCTGGTCTTTTTGGCGGGTAAAATAACGGTGAACTCGGTCGCCTGACCCACCGTACTCTCAACACTGATGCGGCCTCCGAGTTTTTCCACGATACCGTAAGTGATGGAAAGACCCAGTCCGACTCCCCCCTCTTTCTTGGTGGTGAAGAAGGGCTCAAAGATACGCGGGAGATCTTCCTTGGAAATGCCGTGACCGTTGTCTTTGATGGTAACGGCAACCGCATCCTCATCCCTCTCTTCCCTCATGGAGATGTCAATTCTCCCTCCCTCTTTCATGGCGGCAAAGGCATTATTGATGATATTCAAAAATACCTGCTGAAGCTGGCCACGATCGCTCTGAATAGAGGGAAACCCTTCGGGTATATGAAAATGAACCGAGATGTTCCGGTAACTTGCCTCCTTTTCGAGGAAGCCGAGCACCTCCCTGATGATAAGCTCGAGGTTGATCGTCTCCAGAGACACATCCATTCGCTTGGCAAAACCCAGGAGGCGGTGGGTAATGGTGCTGCATCGATCCACATTCGCAAGGAGGGAGTCGATGTTCTTTATGATCTTCTCCTTTTGGGGAAAATCTTCCGTCCGCAAGGCAAGGTCCTTCACCAGGCCGGCCTTCTCGTTGATAATGGCGAGCGGATTGTTGATCTCGTGGGCTACCCCCGTGGCCAGGCGGCCGATGGAGGCCATCTTGTTTGTATATTCCACATTATGGAGGAGAGCGTCGCGCTTCAGGTCCGCCTCCCGGACACGGCTTACCATGTAGATGGAACCCCAGAAGATCACCAGGAGGATGAGAACCACGCTGCCGACCAGGAACCAGATCAGATCACGGCGCACGGACAGCCAGTTCTTCATGAGGGCGGCACGTTGGGCAACGATCATCAGGATGAAGGGAGTCCGTTCGATGTAGGCATATCCCAAGAGATAGGATTGTCCTTCCCTCGTATGTCCTTCCAGGACCTCTGGCCGCGACGAAAAGGGAGGCACTGGCACGCTGCTTTTTTCCAGGATCTTGCCATGGAATCGGGAGGAGGTCTGAAGGACCCCCTCTCGATTGATGACAAAGACATCTGTGGAAGGTCTTAAATCCAGAGGAGAAATGATCTTTTGAATCGGGGTCTCCGCATCTATGGTGGCCCGAAGCACATAGAAGCCCTCTCCGGATTTTTCATTTTTGACGGCAATCACAAAATGGGGAAAATTCCGGTATCCCATGAAAACGTTGCTCACATAGAGTCCCCTCAGGCTTACCTCGTGAAACCAGCTCTGATCCTTGTAGTCCTTTCCCTTAAGTTCGTACGGCCCTACGTAGGAACGCTGATATCCCTTCGCATCAATAAGACCGAGGTCAACAAAACCCCCAAAGGAATTCTTCATATTCCCGAAGATGCTGATTAGCCTTTTCTGGTCAGCAAGATCCTCGAATGATTTATCATGGATGATGAGATTCAGGGCGGAGAGCCGCTCTTCAATAAAAAATTCCAGAGACCGTTTGGTGTTGGAGGTATGCTGGGAGATGGGGTGAATCATCTCCACCCTGAGCACTTTTTGATCCAGATAGTAATTCACGACGGTCATGATGATCAGGGGGGCCAGGGAGACTAAAGCGGTAAGAGAAACCGAATACTTCCACAACCGGCGATAACGGAACAGCCCTTTCGCTGAGCTGCCTTCCTCAGCCCAATAATCAGGGATCATCCTGCGAAGAAATCCCAAACCCCTTATCCTGCTCTACTCGGGAACATTTTTTGGGTCCGCCTTGGCGGCCCTTGTCAGGTTCAGTTTCCGATATGCCTCTTTCATCGTTTGGGACAGGACATCAATGTCCACCGGTTTTTCCAAATAGGCAAAGGCACCAAGCTCTCTGGCCAATGCCTCCTCCCTTTCGGATCCATGGCCGGTCAGGATAATAACCTCTACATGGGGATGTTCTCTCTTCATCCGACGGAGGACTTCGATACCATCGATGCCCGGCATCTTCAAATCGAGAACCATGACCTCGGGTTCCTCACTCTTCACTAACGACAACGCCTCCTCGCCATCATAGGCCACGGCGGCCTCCATCTTCCTGGTCTGTAATCGCTCGGACAGGGTCTGGACAAACTCCTTCTCATCGTCTACGAGAAGGATCCGAGAAGGCAGCTCGAAGTCAAATTTGGGAGGATAGATGGCAGGGGCCTCCCACTTGGGTCCCACACGGGTATGGACGCTTTTCACTCCGGCAACGGCACCGGCGATTCTCCGGAGTTCCTTTTCCAGGTGCTCTAATCTCAAGACATATTTATTTATTACTACGGTGATATTACCATGATCACAGGACACATCAACTTCATGACCCTCCTCGGCAAGGACGACGTTGACCCGGGCCGCCAGCACAAAGTCATCCGCCGCCTGCTGAGATCCCGGTGTTGTCTTCAGGGCCTCCTTGGCAACGTTGTCGCAAATCATTTCCCCGGCCTTTTCCACGGAGCCTTCGTGCATGGGAATCTTGATATCGTAGAGACTCATATCCCAGGGACCAAGATCGAAGAGATATTTGGTCCACTCACGGCACTCATTGTCGTCTCTCTTGATGATCCGCTGGGCCTCCTTTGCGGATATCCCCTCGCTCCTCATGGAAAGGGCAGCCCTGTATTCTTGACTGGCCACAAGACAGACCCTTAAAAGGTGGGTGATATCCCGCGGTAAAAGATGGCCGGCAAACCCATGATAAACCATGTTGTTTTCCTTAACGTGCCGGGCAAGGGCCGCTCTGAGGTAGGCGACATCCCGTACTTTTTCATGGGTAAATTTGCTGAATACCGAAGGGGGGCCATGCATGGAACGTTTGAGCCTCTCCCGGGGAACTTTATAAAGATTCGCTGTTTCCTCGAGAAGCTCTTCGCCGATGCACCCGTAGCCCAGCCTCTGGGCTACCATTTTTGCAACCTCTTCTGCCCTGCAATAGGACCCACTGAAAATGACAATTACTGCCATAACTTTACTCCTTATTCATTCTGGAAACGCCCTCGACTCCACGACGATCGAAAGGTAGTTTACATTAGCAAAAAAGAGAAAACCGATAAAGCGAATTACGGCCATAGGACTGCACGGTTCGAGACCTGCGGCCCCTTTGGGCTGGAAACCGCCTTCGATCTCTGCTATCCTTCCCGCACTTGTTTCGTCCGCGTTGTGCAGGGTGCGCCCGGTTTGCGGAGGGTTTGTGGCTCCCGAGATTTCGACGAAAAACCGGCTGGCCAATGGCGGCTACTACCGGTCACTGACCAGGAACATGATCCTGACCGTGATCGTGGTCTCGCTGAGTCCCCTCATTCTCATCAGCAGCCTCATCGGGTATCAGTTTCACACCTCGTACCAGGACAAAGTCCTGGCCCACCTTCAGGAGATCGTCCGCAAGCACGAGCAGAACATTGACAGCTTCCTGAACGAACGCCTCGCCAACGTCGCGATGCTGGTGAGAGTCCACTCCCTGGAGAGGCTGAGCAGCGAGGCGTTTCTGAAAGAGGCCCTCTCCTTGTTCCGCGAGGAGTACGGGGGTGTTTTCGTGGATCTGGGTTTGGTGGACGAACATGGCGTCCAGGTGGCGTATGCCGGACCCTTCGAGTTGAAGGGGGTCAACTACGCCGACTCCGAGTGGTTCAAAAGGGCCATCCGGAGCCCGTTTTACATCAGCGATGTGTTCCTGGGCCTTCGCGGGCTGCCCCACTTCATCATCACGGTGAAGCCCACGAGTGCGAGATGGCTTCTCAGGGCCACCATCGACTTTGTGGCCTTCAACTCCCTGGTGGAGGCCACGCAACTGGGCACGACCGGCTCGGCCTTCATCGTGAACCACAACGGGGATTTTCAGACCCGCCCCCGGTTTGAGGGCGCGTTTCACCGAGAACTGCTGACCGGCTTCCTGTCCAGGAAAACCTTGGAGGAGCGAGTCGCGGTCTTCGAGAATGACGACCCCTCCGGCCGAACGTTCCTCTACCTCATGACCCCCCTCAAGAACGGCCAGTGGATCCTGGTGTACCAGCAGGCCAAGACCGATGCCTTTGCGGACCTGTACCGGGCCCGGCGGTGGGCCCTCGTCATCCTCCTGCTGGGGGGCCTTGGGATCGTGGGAACGTCCGTCCTCCTGTCCAGACGGATGGTCCAGCGCATCTCCCGGGCGGACCGAGAGAAGGAGATGTTGAACGAGCAGTTCATCGAGACCGGGAAACTGGCCTCCGTGGGGGAACTGGCCGCCGGCATCGCCCATGAGATCAACAACCCGATGGCCATCATGGTGGAGGAGGCGGGCTGGATCGAGGACCTCTTGCAGGAAGAGGAATTCGAAGAAGGCGCCAATCTCGATGAGTTCAAGAGGGCCGTGAAACAGATCAAGATCCAGGGGAAACGGTGCAAGGAGATCACCCACAAGCTCCTGAGCTTCGCCCGCAAGACCGATCCCAAGATTAAGGTGGTCCAATTGAACGACCTCGTGGAGGAGATCGTCGCCCTCTGCGAGCAGCGGGCCAAATACAGCAATATCCACATCCACATGAATCTGATGCCGGATCTGCCCACGATCCACGCGTCCCCCTCGGAGATGCAGCAGGTGCTGCTCAACCTGATCAACAATGCCGTGGACGCCATGGAGAAAAGCGGGGGGGATATCGACATCACCACCCGGGTGGATGGTGCGCACGTGGTCCTGGACGTGGGGGACACGGGCCCCGGAATCCCCCAGTCGAACCTGGCGAGGATCTTCGACCCGTTCTTCACCACCAAGGCCGTGGGGAAGGGGACCGGTTTGGGCCTGTCCATCTGCTATGGTATCATACACAAGATCGGGGGAGAGATCAGCGTGAACAGCGCCGTGGGGATGGGAGCGGTGTTCCATATCCGTGTTCCCCTACCCAAGATCGACGGAGAAACAGGGACCCCACGTTCCTGAGTGGTGACCCGCAAGGGTGGAGAACGATCGGGAAAGGAGAGTTGCCCATGGCAATGGCCGTCGTCATGTTGGTGGACGATGAGGTTCCCTTCGTGGAGACCATGACCAAACGGCTGACCAAGAGGAACCTCACCATCCTGTCGGCGTTCAGCGGGGCGGAGGCGTTGGAGAAGCTAAAAACACAGAAGAACGTCGATGTGGTGGTCCTGGACGTCAAGATGCCGGGAATGGACGGGATCGAGACCCTTCGGGAGATCAAGCGGGCGCACCCCCTGGTGGAGGTGGTCATGCTGACCGGTCATGCCACCGTGGAGACCGCCATCGACGGAATGAAACTGGGCGCCTTCGACTATCTGATGAAGCCGTGCGAGGTGGAGCAGCTCATGGCCAAGGTGGAGGAGGCCAAGCGGAAAAAGGGCGCGCAGGAGCAGAAGATCCTGGAAGCCCGCTTGAAGGAGATCATCGGCCGCGGAAGGGGTTGAGGGAGATGAGGGAGCCCAGCGCACGCATCCGGCTTCTTCTCGTGGATGACGAGGAGGGGTACGTCAAAGTTCTGTCCAAGCGGATGGCCCGGCGGAACATGGAGGTCATGACGGCCTTAAGCGGCGCCGAGGGAATCCAACGGCTTCGCAAGCAGGACTTCGACGTGGCCATCCTGGACCTCAAGATGGAAGACATGGATGGGATCGAGGTCCTGAGGGTTTTCAAGAAGATGGTCCCCGACTTGCCGGTGATCATGCTCACCGGTCACGGCACCGAGAAGGCCGCCCGCGAGGGATTGGAAATGGGGGCCTTCGACTATCTCACGAAGCCTTGCGATCTGGAGGAACTGGTGGATAAGATCCGGGCTGCCTGCCGGCGCTGAGGTGGGGAAGGTGGAGGAGATTCGGGTCCATCTGGTGGATGACGAGGTGGAGTTTCTGGAAACCATTGAGAAACGGCTTCGCAAGAGAAACCTGCAGGTCTCGTGCTCGCACAGCGGGGAGGAGGCCTTGGAGTTCCTCGTCGCCCACCCGGTTGACGTGGTGGTCCTGGACGTGAAAATGGCGGGCATGAGCGGGATCCAGACCCTGCGGGAGATCAAGCGGAAGCGTCCTCTGGTGGAGGTGATCATGCTCACGGGCCACGCCAACATGGAGGTGGCCATCGAGGGGATGGAACTGGGCGCCTTCGACTACCTCATGAAGCCCGTGGACATCGACGATCTGCTGTACAAGGTGCAGGATGCGCACAAGAAGAAGTCGCTCCTGGAGGGCAGGATCCGGCGCGAGGAGGAAAGCGGGAAAGCATACTGACGGAAATCGAGGGCGCGGGCGGGAACGTTGGCGTCGCGAACACGCATCTGCGAGCATGCCGGGACGGAAGAGGGAGCGACGGAATAATGAGGAAATGGAAAACGCTTTACCGGATGTTGGTCCTGGCTTCGGTGGCCCACGCCAGATGGGAAGTGGAGATCTCCAGCAACATCCTGAAGGACAAACGGCGGGTGTGGCTCCTGGGTCTCATGGGGGGAGCGGCGGTGCTCATCTCCGTGGCCTTCGCCGCGGATCTCCCCACGATGCTGGGCGGGAAGGAGGCGTACACCCCATCGTTTTACACTCCCACCACCTTCCTGGTGTCCACCATCATCGGCCTGTGCGCGGGCCTCATCACCGGCGCCATCGGGGCGGGCGGGGGCTTCATCATCACCCCGGCCCTCATGAGCGCCGGGGTGAAGGGAATCCTGGCCGTGGGGACCGACCTTTTTCACATCTTCGCCAAGGCCATCATGGGGACGGTGGTTCACAAGAAGCTGGGGAACGTGTCGGTGAACCTGGCCATCGCCTTTCTGGCGGGATCCATCGGGGGGGCCATGGGGGGCGGATTGGTCAACCGGGCGGTGTACGAGATCAACCCCGTGCTGAGCGACACCTTCATCAGCGTCGTGTACGTGGTGCTCCTGGGATTTCTGGGCATTTACTCCCTGTTGGATTTCCTCAAGTTGAGGAAGATGGGAAACCAGGTGGGCGCCCACCACGGGGAGAGCCCCCACGGGGCCGAGGCCGCATCGGACAAGGCCGGTCTGCCGGCCCGGCTGCAGGCGTCCAAGATCCCCCCCCTCATCACCTTTGACGAGGATCTGGTCCCCGGGGGCAAGAAGATCCCGGCCCTCTTCGTGGCCCTCTGCGGTCTCGTCGTGGGCTTCGTGGCGGCCATCATGGGCGTGGGCGGGGGCTTCCTGACCTTTCCCATGTTCGTGTACATCCTGGGGGTCTCCTCCTTCACCACGGTGGGAACGGATGTCCTCCAGATCATCTTCACCGCGGGCTTCGCGGCCATCAGCCAGTATGCGATCTACGGGTTCATCTTCTACACCCTGGCCATGGGGATGCTGATCGGTTCCCTCATCGGGATCCAGCTGGGAGCGCTGACGACCAAGGTGGTCAAGGGAATCTACATCCGCGGTTTTTACGCCATGGCCGTGTTGGCGGGGTTCGTGAACCGGCTGTTCGCCCTGCCCAAACAACTTCGCGAGATGGAGATCCTGGATATCTCCAAGGGTACCGTGGATACGCTGTCCGCGGTGGGCAACGGGATCTTCTTCCTGGTGGTCGGCGTCTTCGCGATCTGGGTGATCAGCAAGTTCGTCACGAACCTGAAAGTCCTGAGAGGGGAAGGATAGTCCCATGGCGGCTCGCGAAAAAAAATTGCTGGGTGTCGGGATGATCATGGCCATCGTTTTCATCGTCATCCTGGCGGTGATGTTCACCCCCATCTTCGGCGGGAAAAACGCCTTCGAGGCGGCGGATAACTTCTTCAACTCCATTGCGAAGGGGTCCACATACTTCATCCCGGGCCTCATGAAGGACAGCGAGTCCTACAACGGAAAGACCATCGACGTGACGGCCAAGCTGCCGGACAAGGCCATCGCCGCAGCAGCGGTCAAGCTGTTCAAGGCTTCCGGCGCGCTGGTCAGCGAAGGGGAGTCGTTGCGGGTCGCCGGGGACCTGGGCCAGATCAGCCGGGCGGCCCTCCAGGACGCGGACGCCATGTTCTTCAATCGCGGGGAACAGGTGGCCGACAAGTACGGTGTGCCCGAGAAAGAGGTCCTGTTCACCTGGTGGACCGCTTTCCGGGAGATGGAAAAGGACCTGAAGCGGCAGAAGAAGTTCAAGGAGGCCGCCTGGTTGTCCAATGCTTCCAAGCGGGGTCTGGAAGTGGGGTACAACTTCTACCGGATCGAAGTCCGGAAGGTCTCGGCGGCCGCGGGCATGCTCGTCTTTTCTCTCGTCTTTTACGTGGCCTACACCCTCTGGTGGGGGTACGCCGTCCTCTTCCTGTTCGAGGGGGCGGGGTTGCAGATGAAGGCGGGGGCGAAGAAGGAAGTGTGATTCCCTGCTTCCGAGGGGTCTTTGGTTGCTCATTCCATGGCCAGCATCGCCAAGTTCCTGAAGCGGTTTCTCCCCGGGGCCGGCGCGGAGGGGGAGCTCTCCTCCGACCCCGAGGCCCTTCGGGCCGCGTTTCGAGCCCGCTACCACAACTTCAAGCTCCTCCTGAGCGCCAACAACAAGGCGCTGGAGATCATGTCCGAGATGGAAGAGACCCTTCGGGGGAGCCGGCCATTCGGCATGTCCTTCGTGCGGGCCAATGCCACCGCCATCTCCGTGAACGTTTATCGGATCATCCAGAACCTGGACGAACTGGCGCCCAAGCAATACCGGGAACTGTACTCCCGGTTTCAGGAAATCCAGGATCGCATCCACCAGGAGTTGACCCAACGGGACCTCCCGCCGGCCGATCGGTTGGTCTACTCCCTTGGGGAGGTGGATAAGACGATGGCCGACCAGGTGGGCGGCAAGATGGCCAACCTGGGGGAGATCAAGAACCGCATCGGCCTTGCGGTTCCCGATGGCTTCGTGGTCTCCTCCCTCGCGTACCAGCGATTCATGGCGCATAGCGAGCTGCAGGCCGAGATCGACCGCCGTTTGCAGTCGTCCCGGACGGAGGAGATGGCGGACCTGTACCGCCTGAGTTCCGGTATCCAGCAGTTGATCATCCTCTCCGGGTTCCCGCCGGATCTGGAGGCGGCCATCCGCGAGGCGCACGAGGGACTGGAACGGGAGGCCGGAGCCGGCGTCACCGTCTCCCTGAGAAGCAGCGCGCTGGCCGAGGATGCGACCGGCACCTCCTTCGCCGGCCAGTATCGCTCGATCCTCAACGTGGGCAAGGAGACGATTCTGGAGGCGTACAAGGAGATCATCGCCAGCAAGTACGGCGTTCCCGCAATGGCGTACCGATTGAACCGGGGCATCCGCGACGAGGACATCGCCATGTGCGTGGGCTGCATGGTCATGGTCCCCGCAGTGTCAAGCGGCGTGATGTACTCCCGAAACCCCCTCCAAATCCGCGACCCGTCCGTTCATATCAACGCCGTGTGGGGACTTCCCAAGTCCGTGGTGGACGGGAGCGTCACCCCGGACCTCTTCGTGGTGGCCCGGGACCCGTCCCCGTCCATCTCCCGGCGGGACATCCGGATCAAGGAACGGGAGTTCGTCTGCGATCCCCGGGAGGGGGTGTGCCGTCTGGATATCACCGGGGAGAGAAAGAGCGCCCCGTCCCTCACGGACGAGCAGGTTCTCCAGTTGGCGGACGTCGCCGTCCGTCTGGAAACGCACTATGGCGCCCCCCAGGACATCGAGTGGGCCATCTCCCGCGAGGGACGGGTGCACCTGCTCCAGTGCCGCCCCCTGCAGCAACGGCAGGGGGACGGGGCGGATCCGGCGCGGGAGGAGATGGGCGCCGTGCGGGAGGCCCCGCTCCTAGCCGGGGGCAGCACGGCCAGCCCGGGGGTCGGGTGCGGCCGGGTGTTCCGGGTGGACAAGGATGCGGACATGCTCCGGTTCCCCGAGGGCGCCGTGCTGGTGGCCTCCCAATCCCTTCCCCGGTGGGCCGCCCTGTTGAGCCGTGCGGTGGGGGTGGTCACGGAGCAGGGCAGCGTCACCGGACACCTGGCCAACGTGGCCCGGGAGTTCGGCGTGCCGGCCCTTTTCGGTGTCTCCGACGCCACCCGGGTGATGCAGGAGAACGAACTGGTCACCGTGGATGCGGACGGCCTCCGGGTCTACCGGGGGCGTGTGGAGGATTTGCTGGCGCAGGGGTCGCCCCCCCGGATCCTCATGGCGGGAAGTCCGGTGCACAATACCCTTCGGAACGTCATGGCCCATGTGACCCCCCTCCATCTCATCGACCCGGACAGCCCCGGTTTCCGACCGGAGAAGTGCGAGACGTTCCATGACATCACCCGCTTCGCCCACGAGAAATCGGTCCAGGAGATGTTCAGTTTCGGAAAGGCCCATCGTTTTCCCGAGCGATCGAGCAAACAACTGGTCTGTGACGTTCCCATGCAGTGGTGGATCCTCAACCTGGACGATGGCTTCAACGAGGAGGTGCAGGGCAAACACGTTCGTCTGGAGAACATCGCTTCCATTCCGATGCTGGCCATCTGGGACGGAATCGTCGCGGTCCCCTGGAAGGGGCCGCCATCCGTCGACCGCAAGGGATTCCTGTCGGTGATGGTGCAGGCCACGGTCAACCCCGGGTTGGATCCCTCCCTGCAGTCCCCGTACGCCGACCGCAACTACTTTATGATCTCCCGCAACTACTGCAGCCTGAACTCCCGACTCGGTTTTCACTTCTCCAGCATCGAGGCGCTGGTGACCGAGCGGGCCGCGGAGAACTACGTGAGCTTCCTCTTCAAGGGCGGCGCCGCGGATTACCCCCGGCGGGTGGCCCGGGCGGCCTTGGTGGCGGATATCCTAGAGCGATTCGGTTTCCGGGCGGAGGTGAAGGAGG
>Ga0209640_10000636_pt1 | contig 27643 bp, 26 predicted proteins | sample RifCSP10_1_FD_184018 | JGI IMG/M metagenome (GOLD analysis project Ga0209640, IMG submission 184018) | Soil microbial communities from Rifle, Colorado - Rifle CSP2_sed 10_1 (SPAdes) (version 2) | ecosystem: Environmental > Terrestrial > Deep subsurface > Rock core/Sediment | place: Rifle... | reverse complement strand
GGATAAAGATACGATCTCCCACGCGCAGTACGTCAAGGCTCTTAATCTGCGGATTCAACCCGCGAATAATAACCAGGTAGCTGTGAAATTGGCGTTCGGGCAGGCTTTTTTCCTTGACTAAAATCCGCCACAGCGATTCGCCGCGCGCGATCTCGCGCTCTTCGCCAGCAAAGTCCCTTCCCTGAAATTGACGCGTGATAACCGACTTGCGCAGGCTCATCTCCGTCGCGCCGCCGCTATTTTTCGGCTGCTCTTGCGCATCTCCGAACCCGATCACGCCCAACAGACTGCAGCTCAAAACACAAATCGACCATCTCCGCCGCAAATTTGCGCCGACGTTTACTTGACTTTCCAAACCGTCCCCTCCGCCGTGTCTTCCAGCACGACCCCGTGCTGACTCAGTGCTTCACGGATGCGGTCCGCTTCCGGCCAATTCTTTTTTTGCCGGGCCTGGTTGCGTAGATTGATGCCCTCTTCGATCTGAACGATCGTCAAGTCTCCCTTCTTCAAGAACCGTTGCTTTTTGGCGTCGGCATAGCCGGCGCGCAGCAGCCCCAATGTATCACAAATCGTCCGTAACGCGGCGCTTTTTGCTTCGATGCCCTGGGATTTTTTTTCGTCCAGCAGGCGATTGAGCGCGCGCACCTCGTCGAAAATCAACGCCAGAGCCCGCGGCGTGTTGAAGTCGTCATCCATCTCCCGACGGAATGCTTCGATCAGTCCAGGGTCCGGCACGGCTCGGTCGATCCCGGCCACCGAACGTTGCAGCCGATCAATGGTTTCGTAAATACGATCGGTCGCTCGGGCAGCTTCGCTCAGGCCTTCCTTCGAGAAATCCATCGGGCTGCGATAATGACTCGACAAGAAATAATGACGCAACGCCGCCGCATCGAATTCCTCGAGGATCTCACGAATCGTGAGAAAATTGCCGAGCGATTTCGACATTTTTTCCTGATCAATGTAGAGAAATCCGTTATGAATCCAATAGCGCGCCAGCGCCTGGTCATACGCCCCTTCCGATTGAGCGATCTCATTTTCATGGTGCGGAAAGATGAGATCACGCCCGCCGCCATGAATATCGAACGGCTGGCCGAGATACTTGGTGCTCATCGCCGAACACTCGATGTGCCAGCCCGGCCGCCCCGGCCCCCACGGGCTATCCCATATCGGCTCGCCCGGCTTGCTCGACTTCCATAAAGCAAAATCGAGCGGCGAACGTTTGCGCTCGTCCACCTCCACACGCGCTCCCGCGGCCAGTTCATCGATTTTTTTGCGCGACAGCTTGCCGTAGCCGGCGAAGCCGGCCACTGAATAGAAGACATCGCCATCGACCCGATAAGCAAGTCCTCTCTGTTCCAGTTGCTCGATGATCGCGATGATCTCGCCGATGTGCTGAGTCGCGCGCGGCTCGATGGTCGGAGCCAGCAGCCCCAGGGATTCACTGTCGCTTTGAAACTCCGCGATATAACGATCGGTGATCGTGGCGCAATCGACTTGTTCGTCATGGGCGCGCTTGATGATCTTGTCGTCGACGTCGGTAAAATTGCGCGCGTAAATCACGTCGTAGCCGCGAAAAAGCAGGTAGCGATAAATCACATCGAAGGTGAGTAAAAAGCGGCAATGGCCGAGATGGGCTGAATCGTACACGGTAACGCCGCACACGTACATGCGCACTTTGCCCGGCGTCAACGGCACGAACTCTTCCTTGTCATCGCTCAAGGTGTTGAAGATTTTGAGTGCCATAAGGAGAGAATTTTTATCTTACGGATCGGGCTGGGATTTGCAAGCCAAGTTGCGCGTCCACGCTTGCGAAAGCCGGGGAAAAAGCATAGACCAACATGCTATGAATTTTGCGAAACCTTATGAAGACTTACGTGAGTTTATCAGCGCTCTGGATGAACACGGCAAATTGTACCGGATTCACCGCGAGATCAACAAAGACAGCGAGCTCCAACCCCTTGTCCGCTGGCAGTTCAGAGGCGGAATCCCCGAAGAGGCCCGCCGTGGATTTCTGTTCGACAACGTCACCGACGGCAAGAAGCGTAAATACAACTGCCAAGTTCTCGTCGCCGGTCTTTCCGGATCCGAATCGATTTATTGCCTGGGTCTAAAGTGCCAGCCCGATGAAGTCGCCGATCGCTGGATTTACGCCATGGATCATTTGATCGATCCGGTGCTCGTCAGCTCCGGGTCGTGCCAGGAAGAGATTCACAGAGGTGATCAATTGCTCGAGCACGGCGGCTTGCTCGAGTTCGCCGTTCCCATGTCGACGCCTGGATTCGACAACGGGCCTTACATCACCGCCGGCCATTGGATCACCAAAGATCCGGAAACCGGCAAACGCAACGTCGGTAACTATCGGGGCTTGATCAAGGGCCCGACCACGACCGGTCTCATGTCCGGCACGCCGCAGGACCTCTCGACCCATTGGGAAAAATGCCGCAAGATGGGCAAACCGTTGGAAGTCGCGATCGTTGTCGGCACCATCCCGGCGGTGTCCTACTGCGCGACGCAAAAAGTGCCGCCGGAGATCGACGAGCTTGCGCTCGCCGGCGGTCTCATGGGCGCGCCGGTCAAACTCGTCAAATGTCAGACCGTCGATCTCGAAGTGCCCGCCAGCGCCGAGATCGTGCTCGAAGGCATCATCCCGACGAATTACATGGAAGAAGAAGGGCCGTACGGCGAGTCCATGGGCTACGTCGATCCACGCACCTTGAGCACGATCTTCGAGCTTAAGTGCGTGACGCATCGCAAGAATCCGATATGGGTTTCAATTATCAGCCAAGTCACGCCGAGCGAGAGCTCCAAGATCAAAGCCATGGGTATGGCGACTCTGGTCAAACGCTTTATCGTCAGCAAGGGTTTCGACTGCGTCAAAGAAGTGCACATGATCGAACCCCTGGTCAACCTGCGTCCCTATGTCGCGGTCAGCTTGAAAAAGCGCAACGACGAAGATCCGTGGGGCGTGATGCAAGCGGTGCTCGATTACGGCGATCGCGTCGGCAAGATGATCGTTGCCGTGGACGACGATATCAATGTTAAGGACCCGGTGGCGGTGACCTGGGCGATCACGCACCGATCGCAACCGCACAAAGACATCAAGATCGTCGGCAACCGTCCGTTCGGCGCAACTCCGATCGGCATGGTGGCGACCCACCCGTCCAGTCGCTACGACAACTCGGAGTCGTCACTGCTGATCGACGCAACCCGCAAAGCCGACTTTCCGCCGCTTTCGTTGCCCAAGCAACAATTCATGCTGCGGGCGAAAGAGATTTGGGAGGAACTCGGCTTGCCGAAGCTCGAACCGCAAGAACCCTGGCACGGTTACTTGATGGGGCTGTGGCCGGAAAATCTAGATCATGAAGCCGAGCTCGCCGCGCGCAGCGAACACGAAAAAGTCTGGGAGATCCTGCGCCAGACGCGCGTCCAAGTGGGCGAAGGCGAAACGTTGAAGTCGATGCGCGCCAAATGGGGCAAGACCCATTCCGGCAGAGCCGAATGAACGCATGCGATTGTTCAAGCCGTTCAAATCGCTCCAGCAGTTCAAAGCGTTTAAGAATCAATCTCTAGTGCATCGAACCCTGCGCTAGAGATCTGCGGCCGCAGGTTTACAAACCTTGGCGGGTGTTGTTGACGAGGCGATCGTCATCGTGACGCAGCATAGCCTGGCGTTGATCGCGCACAAGATTGAACCGCGGTAGATCTTCTCCGGCTAGCTGGTGGTTTTTCGGAAGGCGCAGACCGAGAAAGTTGATTTTGTTGCCGCCGCGCAAAAACTCAAAATGCAAATGCGGCCCGGTTGCGTGTCCGGTCTGACCGACGTACCCAATCACATCACCGGCATTCACGGACTGCCCTCTGCGTAGTCGCTTCGCAAATCGCGAAAAATGCGCGTAACGCGATACATAACTTCCGGAGTGCCGGATGTCGACGACATTGCCGTATCCGTTGCGCCATCCGGCAAACTCGACGCGGCCGCCGCCGATCGAAACCACAGGTGTCCCCGCCGGGGCGGCGTAATCAATCGCCAGGTGCGGACGCAGCGTGCGAAAGATAGGGTGGCGCCGGTTGCGGCTATAGGGTGAAGAGATACGCGCATAACTCAGTGGCGCGCGCAAGAACGCCCGCCGTAGGGCCTGCCCTTTACTGTTGTAATGATCCCCGCTGCCGTCCCTGCCGACATAATAGTACGCGTTGAAGACCTCCCCGCCCGCTTCCAACTCGGCGGCCAAAATTCTCCCGTTCCCGCTTCGCCCATCGGTATAGCGGATTTCTTCGATGATCACGCTGAAGACATCTTGCGGCTGAAAATCGGAAAAAAAATCGATGTCGTATTCGAACACTTTTGCCAAATCCAAAATATGCTGCGGCGATAATCCTGCCGCGAGCCCGCTTTCATAAAGACTGCCTTTGATCGTGCCGCGAACGACGCGGCTCTCGCGCACGAACGGAATTTCGTGCCGCTCGGCCGACCATCCGTCGTTTGTCGCTTTCACACGAACCAGATTGTCATCGATGACGAATTCCATCGCCTCGACGGTTTGGTCTTCTGAGTTGAGCACCACATGGACGTTATCGCCCGGGCGAATTCTTCTCGGGTTGACAAACGGCCGAACCTTCTCGATCATCGCATGTGCCGAGGGCGGCCGAATGCCGTATCGCTGGAGAACCGAAATCAGCGTATCGCCGCTGCGCAACTTTACACCGACGCGCGATTGAGGCTTGGGAGCCACTTCGACCGGCGGCGGGAGCCATTCCGGCTCGTGACGCGGCGAATTCGCGAATGGCGCGGCCAAAAGCAAGACAACCGTCAGCACCGCAACTCCCGCGCAACGTCGCAGCGCCTCGCACCCGTTTGACTTTAAAGACTCTCGATCAACAAAAAATCGCCAGTTAATCATCGACGTTCATACCTTAGTTGCGTAATTTATAGAATTGTGGCGCATCGGTAAAGACGATGCGACTATTTTTTTTAAAACTTTTGCGATTCGCCACCGGGTTTACACACAATGATGGACGGGCTATATCAAGAACGGACAGAACGTCCCAACGTTCCCGCTTGTTCATGCAATTCTTAAGGAGCAGCGCGCCATGATTTTCCTAACCAACGAACACGTCCAGCAGGTGCTCGACATGAAGACCTGCATCGAAGCGATGGAAGACGCCTATCGCGAGCTCAATGAGCAGCGTGCCGGCTATCGACCGCGCATCGATTTCTACGTGCCGCACGAGCCGCACTATTATCGCTGGGGCACCATGGAGGGCGCATCGCGCAAACTCGGCGTCTTTGCCATTCGCATGAAGTCCGACATGCTCGCCTGGGAAAACCAGAACGGCTTCATGGTCGAGGATAAGTACTGCATACAGCGCGGCCGCTACTGCGGTTTGATTTTTCTGCTCAGCACGCGCAACGCCGAGCCGCTGGCGCTGATCAACGACGGGTACTTGCAACATATGCGCGTCGGCGCCTGCGCCGGTCTCGGGACGAAATATCTGGCGCGGAAAGATGCCAAAATCCTCGCGATGATCGGCTCCGGCGGTATGGCGCGCACCTACGCCGAAGCGATCAAGCAGGTTCGGCCGATCGAAGTCATGCGGGTGTTCAGTCCCACGAAGGCCAACCGTGAAACGTTCGCAGCGGAGATGACCGAGAAACTCGATATCGAAGTCGTCGCGATGGACTCACCTGAGAAAGCGCTCAAGGGCGCCGATATCGTCTCACTGACAACCGACTCGCTGGTTCCGGTGATCCAAGCCGAATGGCTGGAACCGGGCATGCACGTGAACAACGTGCGCAACAACGAAGCCGGTCCCGACGTGCTGGCGCGCGCCGATGTAAGAGCCCGCCTCGGCACTTCCACGTTGTTCGCGGACCGCAGCGCTCCCGAAGTTGTCACCGGCAGTGACGGCATGTTTGGCTTCATCGCCGGCAGTCAGGAAGAAAAAAGGAAAATACCGGCGTCGCCGCACCACGAAATCGACAATCCCAACATCGGCACTGTTCCCGAGATTATGGCAGGTCGCTGGTCCGGCAGGTCCGACGACCGGCAGATCACGTTCTTAAACAATCAAGGGACACAAGGGTTACAGTTCGCAGCGGTTGGAGGCGCGGCTTACAATCTCGCCAAAGCCAAAGGGCTGGGCCACCCGCTGCCGCTGGAGTGGTTCACGCAGAATATAAGAGATTGAAATTGGAGCAGTGGAGTAATTGGAGAGTCGGATCGATCCGGATTAACCCATCACTCCCGTACTCCATCACTCCAATACTCCAAGCTTGAAGGAGATCCCCATGTCTACGCTTCGCTATATCGCATATCTCGCTGAAGACCCGGCCAAGCTTGTCGATTTCTATCGGCGCTTCCTCGGCACCGAAGAGTTGGGCCGCTCCAACGAAGGCGACATTTCAGTCACCGATGGTTTTTATAACTTAACCTTTTTCAAGAAGCGTCCTGCGCTCGGCGAAATGCACATGGACACCGGCTTGCACCATATCGGTTTGCAAGTGGATGACCTCGAAGCAGTGAAGGGCCGCTTCTTGAAATTGAACCCCCGCGGCATGATCATTCAGGAACCTAATGATCTTCAGCACGGCGAAATCCGCGTGCATGATCCCGAATGCCGCCCGGTCACGCTGTCGACAACTAATTTCGGTGTGCCGGCGAGCAAAGAGAAACAATTCCCGCGCATTCGCCATATCGCCTACAACGCGCTCGACCCGGAAATGATGCTGCTCTTCTATACTCAAGTTTTCGGCCTGCGCGAAATCCCGTCAAGTTACCTGCGCCGCCAACAGGGCCGCGGCAATCGCTTTTGCGCCGACGGTAAGACCAATCTCGCGATCCATCCCTTTTACAATCGCATCGAAGGCCATGAAGCGAGATTCGGCATCAACCATATCGGTTTCCTCACCAACGATATGCAGGCAACCCTCGCGGAACTGAGCAACGTCTTGAAGATCGCCCCGCGGCCTGCAACACGCCCCTACTCGGAATTTCGCTTCCGAGATCTCGAAGGCAATGCCTTGGATCTCTCGCAAACCAAAGGTTGGGAGGTCGACGTGGACAAATGGGAAACGGCGACATGAGAGCGAGTCGGCGGCACAAATAGCACGAGAATTAATGACCGACGGGAGCCAAATGAACGAGGAAGTTGCAAAAGCCGTCAGGAGATCGCCAACAGAGATCGCCAACCGGTGTTGGTTCATTCAAGTACGCCAAGCATCTTCAGAACGCGACTAAAGCTTCCCCAATCCTAACATGCCAGCGACAAAAAACGTCGACGTGCTAGTCATCCCGCAGGTGACGGACGCTGTGCTTGAACGCATTGTCAGAGTCGATTGCCGGGTCAAAATCATCGATGTGCGAGGATGGTTTGACGGCGAGCTGCGCGCGACTTGGCCGCAGTGGACCGTTGATCGGTATCTTGGCGACCGAAAATTTCCGGCGACCAGCCTCGACCAGCGCAATGAGGCGCTCGCTTCGGCGGAAATCGCGCTGCTGGGCTGGCCGCCGGTGAAAGATATCCGCAGTCGCGCGCCCGGTTTGAAGTGGGTTCATCAAATGCCGGCAGGAGCGAGCAATCTACTGGATACTGATCTTTGGAATTCCAACCTGATCGTGACCACTTCGCGCGGGCTAACCAACAGACGGCCGATGGCCGAGTATGCGTTGGCGAGCTTCCTCCATTTCTCTCGCGGGCTTCACTGGAGCTACCGCGATCAACGGCGCCGCCAATTCGATCACCGAACCTACGATGCGATAAACATTCGGGGAAAGACGGTCTGCATCATCGGCGCGGGCGGTATTGGTCAGGAAGTTGCAAAGCTCTGTGCGGCGGCGGGGATGCGTGTGGTCGGCACGCGCCGGGAAGTCGCTCCTGGCCTTGCGCTTCCAGCGGGTTTTGCGCGCTTGGAAACCGCCGCCGCCTTGCATGAGCTGCTGGGCGAGAGTGAATTTGTCGTTGTTTGCTGCCCATGGACCAAGGAGACGACGCACCTCATCGGTCGCGAAGCTTTCAACGCAATGAAACCGGGAAGCGTTTTGGTCAACATCTCGCGCGGTGAAATCGTCGATGAAGAAGCGTTAAAGGATGCTCTGGCCCGCGGCCAACTTCGCGGCGTCGCCATGGATGTCTATGTCGGTGAATTCGAAGGCCCGCCCGATTCCCGCCTGTGGGAGGACGAACGTGTCATGATCACGCCCCATGTGTCGGCGGTAACCGATGCCTCCGAGCACCAGGGCGTAAAGTTATTCTGTGAAAACTTGGCAAGTTATCTCGTGGGCCAGCCGTTGAAAAACGTCATCGATTGGCAGCGCGGGTATTGAAACGGGAGAGGGATATTTCGCCGCAAAGGCCGACGGGCACAGGACGATCCTTAAGCATCCTATCCGACAAAGTGAAATCCGCCGTCCACGTTCAGCAGCTGTCCCGTCATAAAGTCGCTTTCGGACGAACACAGGTACAACACCGTCCCGACTAAATCGTTTTCGACTTGCGTCCGCTTGAGACTGCGCTGCCGGGCGCGGATTTTCTCGTACTCGGGGTCGACCTGGCGGCCCTCGGTGACGACGAAGCCGGGGCTAACCGTGTTGACGCAAATGTTCCAGTCGCCCAGCTCGCGCGCCATGGCGCGGGTCATGGCTATGATCGCGCCTTTGGAAGTTACGTAGTGGATGTAGTTTGGATTGCCGGTCAAGGCGACATTGGACGAAATATTGACGATCTTGCCGTTCTTCTGTTTCTGCATATGCGGCACGACGGCTTTGGCGCAGAGCCACGAGCCGCGCACGTTGACGGCCATCGCCCTGTCGAATTCATCGACCGTCATCTCCCAGAACGGGCCTTTCCAGACGGTCATAAAGTAAGCCGCGTTATTGATCAGCACGTCGACGGTGCCGAATTGCTTGACCGTCTCGTCGACCACCGCTTTGACGCTTTGTTCGTCGGAAACATCGCACACCATACTGATCGCCGTGCCGCCCAGGTCTTGGACCGCTTTGACGATCGCTTCGGCGCTGGCGATATCGGGCAACGACAATTTGGCGCCTTCTTTGGCGAACGCCAGCGCATAGGCTTTGGCGATCTTCCCGCCACCGCCAGTGATGATGACGGACTTGTCTTTGAAACGCATCGATCCTCCGTAACGGGTAAGGAGTAAGTAGTCAGGAGTCAGGCGTGCCGTCTCGCTGCGTTCCTCACTCCTTACTCTTTACTGTTTACTCCTTACCGGCATTTCTTTACCCGACAAAATGCGCCCCGCCATCGACGTTGAGCAGCTGTCCGGTCATGAAATCGCTCTCGGATGACGCCAGAAACATCACCGTACCGACCAAGTCATTCTCGACCTGGACGCGCTTCAAAGCACGATTAGCGACGCGGTTGGCGCTGAACTGCGGGTCCACCGGCCGCCCTTCGGTGACGACAAAACCGGGGCTGACGGTATTAACGCAAATGTTGTAATCGCCGACTTCTTTCGCCATGGCCCGGGTCATTGCGATCAAGGCACCCTTGGACGTGACGTAATGGATGTAATTCTGGCCGCCGTTGAGAGCGGTTCCGGAAGAGATGTTGATGATCTTTCCCTTGCCTTGCCGCTTCATGTGGGGAAACGCCGCTTTGGCGCACAACCAGGAGCCGCGCACGTTGACGGCCATCGCCTTGTCGAACTCGTCGACATCCATTTCCCAAAACGGACTTTTCTTGACGTTCATGAAATAAGCGGCGTTATTGACCAGCACGTCGACGCTGCCGAATTGTTTGGCGACGTCATCGACCATGTTTTTAACGCTTTTCTCATCGGAGACATCGCACGCCATGCTGATCGCCGTACCGCCCATGTCGCGGATCGCTTTCACGACATGATCGGCGCTGGCGATGTCCGGGAGCGCCACCTTGGCTCCTTCCTTTGCGAATCCGATCGCATAAGCTTTGCCGATTTTTCCGCCGCCGCCGGTGATGATCACCGAGTTATTTTCAAAGCGCATCGCAATCTCCTTTCACAGGCGCGTTCAGTGGATCACTTAACATCGCGTTCTGCCGCCTGTCAACGAATGCTCCAGTGAGTTTTCCCTTGACGACGATCATCGGGTTGCCCTACTTTACAGAACGCAACTCACCAACGAACTATCGGCCCGCAGAGGAATCGCTCATGTTGAATAAACTACGTGTGAACAGCTCTTATTCGATTTTCTTGACCAGCTTCGCGCTGTCGGTCGTGCTAATGTTTAACGCTGCGGCTCAAGTTGATGCCCAATCGAGCGCGCGCCCGGCGCGGCCGTTGCGCATTGCCTATCTCAGCACTTCGGCGACCATGGCTTCGGTGTGGATGGCGAAGGAAACCGGCGCATTGGCCAAACAAGGATTGGATACCGAAGTCATCTCGATGGCATCGAGCTCCGCGATCCCGGCCCTGATCGCTAACGAGATCGACGTGGTGCAAGTTTCCGCCGCACCGGTGATCACCGCGTCCGTGCGCGGTCTCGATGTCGTTTTCGTCGCCGGTTTGCTCAACACGATGATCTGGGATTTTTACGTGCGGCCGGAAATCACAACCATCGAGCAATTGAAAGGCAAAATCGTTGGCACCGACCGGCCGGCGACCCCGGTCGCCTACGGCACATTGGTCGCTCTCAAGAAACTGGGTCTAGGTCCTAAGGACGTCCAGTTACGGCCGCTCGGCAGCAGCCCGCAGATCGTCGCGGCCTTTTATGCCGGACAGATCGCCGGCGGGGTCGGTTCCCCCCCGGCTAGTTTTCAGATGGAGCGCTCCGGATTCCGCTCGGTGGTGAGCCTCTTGGATGTGCCGTATCAGAACGTTGGCCTCGTGGTCCGGCGCAGCCGTATCGATGAGTTGGCGCCGCGCCTCGCGCCGTTGCTGCGCGCCGTACGCCAAGGGATCGAGCGCTACTACTCCGATAAACCATTTGCCATGAAGGTGATCGGCAAATACACGAAAGAGACGGATCACGAAATTCTCGAGCGCACCTACGAATTCTATAAGAGAGCCGGCTTTCGCCGCGAAATGGTCACGTCCGAGCCGGGACTGCAAGGCATGTTGGACTTCTTGTCGGAGACCATCCCCGAAGCCAAAAACGCCAAACCGGCGCAGTTTTTTGACGATCGCTTTGTCCGACAGCTAAACAGCGGCAAATAGTTCTCGGCCAATTCCCCGCAAAATGAAAAGATCTCCATGACCATCATCGACGCGCAAGTTCATATTTGGCCGCCGGAATCAGCCGAGCGGCCTTACATTAAGGACGACGCCTCGAAACCGCATCGCACGATTCCGCTGGGCTATGAAGATTTGCTGGGCGAAATGGCGCGGGCCGGCGTCGATCGCGTGGTCCTGGTCCCGCCTTCCTGGGAAGGTTACCGCAACGACTATGCGCTCCAAGCCGCTCAGAAATATCCCGAGCGCTTCGCCGTCATGGGCAAGGTTCCGCTCAATGATCTCGCGAGCCGGGAGAAAATTCCTGCTTGGTTGGAGCAACCCGGCATGTTGGGTTTCCGCATCAGTTTCCGCCATAGCGGCACGCACTCGTTTCTCGACGACGGCACGGCGGATTGGTTTTGGTCCGCCTGCGAGCGCTACGATATTCCCGTCATGATCTTTGCGCCGTTCGCGGTCAAAAAAATCGGCGAAATCGCGGAGCACCATCCCGGCCTGCGCGTGATCGTCGACCATCTGGGACTTAACGTCCAGTGGAAAGGCAAAGATTTATCGCCCGGCATCGATGTGTTACTCAGTTTCACCCGCTACAAGAACGTCGCAGTAAAGGCTTCGTGTCTCCCCTGCTACGTCGACGAGCCCTACCCATATCCTACGCTGCATCCGCAAATTCGCCGGGTGGTTGACGCCTTCGGCCCGCAGCGCATCTTCTGGGGCACGGATCTTTCGCAATCGCCTTGTACTTACCGGCAAGCGGTGACTCTGTTCACCGAAGAGCTACATTTCCTTTCAGAGCCAGACAAGGAATGGATCATGGGTCGAGCGCTCGCCGAATGGCTCAGGTGGCCGCTTTCCCAACACGCATGAGGCGAGCGGCCATGGCGGCGACTGCGCCCGCGTTTTGGGAAGCGAGTTGCTCGAGCGCTACCTGGATGACACGTCACTAAACGGAGGACAACCGTGAAATTACCTGCAAATCCCAAACCGATCGCGGCGATTCTCGTCACCGTACTATTAATGTTCTTCGCCGAACCGCTTCAAGCGCAGGAGCGCGTGCGCGCCGGCTACAGCGGTATCTCCGGCTATCAGGTGCCGCTCTGGCTCGGCGTCGATCTCGGCTTGTTCAAAAAATATGGCCTCCATCTCGAACCCATTCTCTTTCGCGGCGGCGCCGAATCGACCCATGCGTTGAGCGGCGCCGAGATTCAGTTCGATGTCGTCGCGCCCCAGCCGCACATCGCCGCGAATATGTCCGGCGGCGACATCGTCATTATCGGAACTTACTTTAACAAACACACTTACAGCGTGGTCGCACGGCCGGGTATTCGCTCGCCGCAGGAACTGCGTGGCAAACGGGTCGGCGTGCTGTCCGTAGTCGGGCTGAATCAGATCGTCGTCGCCGCGGCGCTGCGGCACTGGGGCCTCGATGAAAAAAGTGTCACGCTGGTGCGCACCGGCGGCAGCCGCGACCGTTTCACCGCGTTGCAAAACGGACTGATCGACGCCACCGTGCTCACCGGCGCATTCGTCGATCGCGCCAAAGCGGCCGGCATGCCCGTGCTGCTCGATCTGGGCGATCTGGAGGAATCGTTTCCGACGGTCAGCCTGATGACGACCAAGAGTTTTCAAGCCTCGAAGCGTCATCTGGTAAGGGGATTTTTGCAGGGAATCGGCGAGGCCATTTACGTTTTCAAAAACGACCCTGTCGTCGGTCAGAAGAGCTTGTCGAAATGGATGCGCACGCAGGACCGGGCCCTGCTTGAAAGCGCGTACAATAGTTACGCACCGAGGATTTCGCTTCCTCCCTATAGCGAGCTTTCGGGTATCCAGGTTGTCGTTGACGATCTCGCCAACAGCCGGCCCGACGCCAAAGGACGCAAAGCGCAAGAATTTGTTAACGAGGAGATTCTGCGCGAGCTGGACAAGCAAGGTTTTTTCAAATCGCTCCAGAAGAAATGACGGACATAAGCTCGTCAGCGACCTTTCGATTTGTCATCACGCCGGGATTGTGGATCGGCATGGGCGGCCTGCTCGGCTGAGTCTGTCATATCGTCTCGCTACTGCGCGTATCTCTTGTGAGAGGAAAATCCGCAACGGTAGATGCCATGGTCCGATCTCCCAATTGCGGAGGCAGTGCACTCGGAATTGCCGTTAGGCTCTCTCCACGGAACGAGAGGCATTACCTGCCGAAAGCCATCGCCTGCTTGCGCTGCTGCTCATTGCGGATCGACGCGCCGAATACGGCTTCGAAATATTTTTCCTTCACCAGCTGGTCCACCAAACCGTTATCGATGATCCTCGCGAGCTCGGCGCCCTTCAGCTCCGCGCGTTGGCGCTCGACTACGGCCTCCACTGAACCTTTCAACACGTAGGGGATGGGTTCCAACACGCGCGCGTTTTTGTAAAGCTCGTACACCCGGTTGGCGTCGTCGGTGTTTCGCGTACCGCCGTACTTGATCATGATCTCCGTAGCGTAGGCTTTATCTTCATAGAATCTTTGGATCGCTTCGGCGTGGGCCTTGATGAAGGCGAGCGCGGTCGTCTGCTGTTTGCCCAATGCTTCGCGCCGAAAAAGATAGTAGGTCGAGACGTAGATATCCTCGTGCTCGAGCAGCACCGCCAGCACCGGCAGGCCGGCCGACTGCAAGCGAAAGTAGGCGGGCGCGGTAATCAACGCCGCGTCGATTTGCCCGCTTTGCAGGGCCGCCGCGCGCGCCGCCGCATCGACCCCGACCGACACCCACTGAACATCGCGTGGCGTCATGCCGAACTTTTTGAGCAGGCTGACGGCCATGTGATACGGTGGATCACCGACCCGCCCGATGCCAATTTTTTTGCCGGCGAGTTGTTTCATGTCGGTGGCTGTCTTAGAGCCGATCATGGCGAAAGAGCCTTTGTTCATGAAGCCGCCGAGCACGACCAGCGAAGGATCCTTCGCCGCCGCCAGCAACGCCGGATCGCTGCCCGACGAAGTCATGGTGGCGTGACCGCTGATGATCGCCGCGATGGGGCCGGGATGGACCGCGTAGACCAGCTCGACGTCGAGGCCATGTTTGGCATAGAGACGCGCTTCTTTGGCGATCCACAGTGGCCACGAGGCGCCGCTGCGCGCGCCGATCATCGCCACGGCTTTCTGCAGCGATTGGGCCGGCAGCGGAGCAGCGCTGGAAGTGAATAACAGAAAAGTCAACCCAGCGACTGCAATGCCACTTCTCTGCCGATTTCGTCCGAGATAATCAGTGATCTGCTTTATCGTGATCATCCTATGACCCTGCCCCAACGTCTTTAACGCCTTGAACCAAATACTTTACCCATCGTTCGGTCCCATCCCTTCCATGACCTTGCGCCAATCGGTACCGGCTGGCAAAACGCCTTTGAGCGAGCGCAAGCGTGAGAAGTCGGCATCCCGCGGAGCCCGCACGACGTGCGGCGGCTCACCGCCGTCCTGCACGACACGGACCGCCGCCAGCAACAATTTGCGCAACGCAATAATGGTTTTGTCGCTGTAGCCGAGGTGCTCCTGGGTGCGGTCGCAGATCGCGCCCATGCTTTCCGTGGCGCATCCATCCTGCTCGGCCGGATTCATCGCCGCGATACCGGTATAGCTCGATGTTCTTTGCCGGCGGCGATCTTGCAGGTAATTGTTGGCCGCATTGCGCACCCTTCGATAGTCAGGCTCGACCCAAGCGCGCAAACTCTTTCGCTCTTCCTCGGCGAATGGTTTTTTGCGTATATTCAAAATATAGAGCCAGGTTGTCTGGTCGTCGATCGGCACCCAAAACCGAAAAACGCGGATATCATCGTCATCGAATTTTTCGGTTGGAGGCCCGGGCACGATGCTGAACGACGGCATGATGTAGGCACTCGTGCGCACGTAAATCCGCTCCGCGCCGGCTTTGCGGATCGATATTGCGCGCATGCCATAGGCGGTCTCTTCGGCTTCCAGAATCGGCGCGCCGTCGCGCTTCAAGCGCTCAGTGTTTGCGAGATTATTGTTGTGCAGAAACGATGTATGCGAGGAGTCGAAATCGCCCTCGATACCCTGCAGGTAGTTGCACGCGAGATAGGATTTAATCGGGTAAACTTGTTCCGCCGCCAAATCGACCCATTCATAGCGGGGCATGAGCGGCCGCTTCTCGGGCGCACCCATATAGGTAAAAACGATGCCGGCGACTTCGCTGCACGGGTAGGCCACGTGGCGAAGCTTTTTTTTGAAATCGCTATCGGCGGGCTCGGCGGGCATGTCCAGCACATGGCCGTCCACGTCGTATTTCCAGCCGTGGTAAATGCATCTTAAACCGCACGCTTCATTGCGGCCAAAGAACAGCGAGGTACCGCGGTGCGCGCAATGTTCCCGGAGCAGCCCAACCCTCCCCTGCGAATCGCGGAACGCCACCAAGTCTTCGCCGAGCAGCCGCACCCGAACCGGCGCGCAATCAGGCGCCGGAATTTCCTCCGCCAACAGCGCGGGAATCCAGTAACGCCGCATCAGCTCCCCCATTGGCCGATAGCGACCGACACGGGTCAGCAAGTCATTTTCCTGCTGCGAGAGCATTTCCCCTGCCTCCTGACGGGTTTAGATGTGGGGCCGACGTGACTTCTATCGCCGGCGAATCGCCGAAGCAAGTGGTAAATTGGGCTTTGCTCGATTAGTATCGGACCGAGGATCTCGGGTTCGCAAAAACTCAGGAGAAGAATCATGTGGTATCTCGTGCTGTCCCGTTCGCTCCCGGAAAAAGATAGTGAAAAAGAGCGTAACTATGAAGCGCACCGTCAATGGCTCGACGATCAACATCGCGCCGGCCGGCTCCTCTTCTCGGGACCCACGACCGACGGTGAATACGGCGTTTATATCATGCTCGCTTCAAGCCTGGACGAGGCGAAGGCACTCGCTGTCCAAGATCCGCACCACGCTCTGGGCATCCGTCAGATGGATGTTCGGGAGTGGCGCGCCCACCGCGCGTTTCGCCTGAACGGTCCCAGCATCGCCGACGTGGAAAAAATGGCCGGCCTGGTTAAGCCCGGACATTAGTGTAAATCACGCAGCATCATTTTAGCTGTCTTCGCGAAGCCGATGGATAGTTGATTCCGCTTTTCTGTAGCTTCTGGCAAACCTGGTCATTTCGCGACTCGCCGACACATGGCACAAGCGTTGCTCCCCGTTGGTGAGTGACATCGGTTTCAATCGGTCGGAGAAGCGAAAAAGGAGGCAGTAGAATGACAAAACGAATTTCAATACAGTTGGCGGCGTTTGCGCTGGCTGGAATGGTCGTGGCAGGCTGCTCCGGCGGATCGTTGACCACCCGGGAAAAGGGAGCGGGAATCGGCGCGTTGGGCGGCGCCGCGGCGGGCGGAATCATCGGAGCGACAATGGGTCATCCAGGTGCCGGCGCCGCCATCGGTGGCGCACTCGGCCTTGGCGCTGGTGCGTTGGTCGGCGATTATATGCAGGGCCAGGAACACGAGCAGTACCAAAGCAATCAACAGCAGATCCAACAGAATCAACGAACCATCGACCGCAACAACCAGCAGATCCAGCGCTCACAGCAAGCCGAATACTAATCGCTGGATCAGCCCGGTTAACGCAAAAAAAGGAGGCATCAGGGTACCCTCGATGCCTCCTTTGCGTTTCAGCCGGTGGCGTTCAGTATTGGCCCCGGATACTCGTGCTCGTCAAACTCGCCTTTATCTTCCCGGCGCGCTGGCTTTCTTCATAACGTTCCAATGCCCTTTTCGTCTTCGGTCCCATCACGCCATCGAACGGCCCCGGGTCGAATCCGCCGTCGCGCAAGCGCAACTGAAGTATGCGGATATCTTCCCGGGACCGTGAAGGTATGTTTGCAGCGACTGGCGTAAGCGTGTCATTACGTGCCGGCGCAATCGACTCTTGATCTGCGGACGCCGGCATCGTAGCTGTGGATGACACCGTCAAAGCCGATTCATTTTTTGCCGCCAAGGATGAATGGTCGGTCAATACCCCTTCGAACTCCTTTGCCATCAGACAGCCGCTTTGCAGCTGGTTAAGCATTGCTTTCGTTCGGCTGCCGAAGATACCGTCCACCGGTCCCGGATCAAAGCCCGCGCTACGAAGTTGAATTTGAATAGTTCGCGTCTCCTCACGGCTAGGGAGTTTGTATGGCGAAGCCTTTCCTGACAACCGCTCTGAAATCGGTGAGTTTAAATTCTCAAGTAGTGGGCCAATCTTCGAGCAACCATTGTGCAGTCGAATAAAGGCGGCTTGGGTTCTGGCGCCTGCGATACCATCTGCCGGTCCGGGGTCGAAACCGATCTCGCGCAACCGTGATTGTAAGCGGCGAACTTCATGGTTCGTCAAAGTGCGGGGCGGTGCCGTCGGCGCTTCAAGTGATTCCGGCTCAGCCGTCTCAGCCACTGGTGAGGGCGGCACAGGTTCGTTTTCTATGACAGCGACTGACACCGTCGGCGTCTCGCTTGCCATCTCCCAATTATCGAAGAGGGCGCACCCTGATGCGAGCAGGAAACATGTTGGAACAATTACTCCGTATTTGGTCATCGGCGATCTCCTCTTTCAGTTAGCAAGGGTCGAAAGCAAGCAATATGCCGAATCTTGGAAGCGGAGGGCTGAAGAATATGACAAATGTCTCCATAACCGGCGAATCGTGCTGAAGCAGCATCAATCCACACGCTTTCAGCGTGAGTGGCAAAGGCTTGCTTCTTCATGTAAAGGTAACGACGATGTACGGACACTCGTACCCAGCGAGCACCGGGAAGCATTGTGAGCAGACACAAAAACACATGAGGCCAATGGGAGCGGAACCTGCCTGGGTTCGCGCGCATACCAGCCGGGCGAATGAATTTTGTTGGTTTATGCTCGCGCTCGTCATCACGGTCTCGAGTTGTGCCGAATCGGTGAAACACGATGAAATTTCGGCGGCCAAGAGCGCGCTCGAGTTCAGCCGCGTGACGTTCCTCGAAAAAGACGCAGAAAAGGGTTACGACCTGCTCAGTGGCGGCGGCAAACGGCATGTTCCGTTGAATAAGTTCAAGCAAACAATCGCTTCCATGCATCCTCGCGACTATCCCAGTAAAGTAACCGCGACCGAATACGAGCCGATGGCCGGCGAAAAAGCAATTTACATTTTTCTTAAGGGCCAGAATCCTGATGAACAGTTCGCCTACCGTGTAACGCTCGAAGGGACTGCAACGTCCGGCTACAAGGTGCTAAAAGTTGATCAGGGGACGACCTTTCCTACTCTCTCGAACCAGAAGAAGGCGTTCAAGCCGCCGCTCAGCGTGCCCTGAATCGGACGGTCGTTCTGTCAATGGCAGGCGCTTAACTCTCGCAAAAAACACCCCAGCGCGATGCGTTTTGGTATTCAACTTTACCCGCCCTGCGCGGCACCGCAAATGGCCGCCTATGCCAACAAAGCGATGTTGCAGTACGCTTTCGATAAAATATGGGTACCCGACCATTTGACCTACGAGAACGTCTTCGTGATCTTGGCCGCGATCATCGCTCGCACCGATGCCCATGTCGGCACGTCGGTCGTACACCCGTTCAGCCGAACCCCGGTCGACCTTGCTTCCAGCTTCGCCGCGCTCGCGCATCTGGCGGGAGACCGAGGTATTACGGTCGGGATCGGCGCCGGGTCGCCGTCGTCGAACATGATCCTGAAGCGCAATCGCACCGCCATGGTGCGCCAGATGATTTTGTTCTTGCGCGAGATGTTCGCCGGGCGACGGGTTAGATTGGGCGAGTTTCCCGATCTCGCCGAATTCTTTCGGCTCGACGGCGCCGCCGAAGCATTTCTTCGCCGGCCGCCTGAAACCGCGCCGGAGATTTACGTTGCCGCTGCTGGGCCCAAGATGCTCGAGCTGGCATGGGAGCTTGGCGATGGATTAATCGTCAGCAATCTTTCATTTCCAACGGCGCTGGTGCGCCAGGGCGCGCTCGATATGGCGATGGCGTGCTTGCAGGCCCGCCGGGCGGCCGACACCCGCCAGCGCTTCACCAAAGTTTTGCACTTGCATGTTTCGGTGTCGCGCGACGGCGCGGCGGCGAAGCGCTGCTCCAAGCGCATGGCCGCGGGCGCGCTCATCCAAGGTCATCTGTTAAAACAGCGCATGCTCAAGTTGCCCGTTCCGCCGAAGACAGCCGGCGCGATATTGGCAGCCCACGCGCGCGGCAACAGCGTCGAGGACATGATCGAGCTGGTCAGCGACGAGTTGCTCGCCGAAGTCGGCACGGTCATCGCCGGCACGCCGGACGAATGCATCGCCGGCATCGACGAGATGCTGCGCGGGGCGAAATCGCACCGCTTCGATATTATCGACATCGCTTCACCACTCGGTCCCGACTGGGATGAAGCGATTGATTTGATCTGCCGCGAAATCATTCCAGAGCTTGAGCGCCGTTCGCGCGCTTCCGGCGAGTACTGACCGTCGGGGGCCACAGCGCGGCCCGTGCACGATGGGAATACCATTTGCACCGCGATTCGAAACAAATTAAACCGATAACCTGGAAACTCTTCAGCCAGGGAACATGAGTTGAAAAATGGGAGGCCAAAAATGGCGGCGGAATTCATCGATATCCTAAAAATGCAGGAACTGGAAATCGGTCATAGCAAGAAGGTGCTGTTCACCTCCGACCATTTTCACACCTGGGTGCATGGCGATTATCCCGGCACTAAGGGGCCGATGCACAAACATACTGCCGACCAGCAATTTTACTGTGTCCAGGGACAGTGTACCTTTCGCTTTCCGGACGGCACGTCCCGCGCGCTCAACCCGGGGATGCTGGTGACGATTCCGGCCGGCCAGCTCTATCAGCTCGACAACACCGGCGATAAGTACATGATTCTCCTCGGCGCGCGCGCGGAACCGGCCGCCAGTCCGAGATTCAACGCCAGGAACGAAGAGGTCGGTCATGGCGACTTCGCCAAGAGAAACCTCGACAAGATCAAGGCGCCCGAGGACATAAAGGCACGGGCCCGGGCCGAACGTTGATTTGAAGTTTCACTCCATGTGGGGCTTAACACTTTGGCTATTGCTGGCTTTCGCCGCCGCCGCAGCGCCGCCGGCGGCTCTCGGCGCGGACCGCGTCAGGCTCGCGCTGCCGGCAAAGTCGATGGGCTACCTACCGTTCTTCGTTGCCATTCACCGCGGCTATTTCAAAGACGAAAATATCGAGATCGAGACATCGATGATGCTCCCGCAGCTGGCGCACAACGCGCTTTTGGCTGGCGAGGTCGATTACCACGGCGTCGCCGACTCCGCACTTCGCCTGGCCGCTCGAGGCGCGCCCTTGAAAGCCATCTTCTTCGGCGCAACCCGGCCCAATTACTTCTTGATGACCAAATCTCAAGTCCAATCGGTCAGCGAACTGCGCGGGAAATATGTCGGCATGGCCCGCTTCGGCGACACCATCGAATTAGCCAGCCGCATCGCATTCGACCGCGAAGGGCTAGACTTGCAGCGCGACGCGGTGCCGATCATGATCGGCCTCCCGGTCACTCGCGTCGCCGCTCTCACCGCCGGCTCCATCGATGCCACCATCGTCGTGCCGCCGGACAACGTTCTGCTGAAGCAGAAAGGTTTCCGCGAGCTGCTCTTTCTCGGCGATGCCGTCGAGTTTCCCAGTAACGGCTATGCAACCTCCGAGCGGCAATTGACTGAAAAACGCGATTTAACCAAGCGCGTGCTGCGCGCGCTCTACCGCGGTCTCACATTTGCCCGGGAACGCTCGGGAGATGCGATTCGGATCATCGAACGCGAGTGGAAGGTGGACAGCGCCGTCGCGCGTGAATCCTACGCTTCTTTGGCGAAGTCTTTCAGCCGTGACGGCACTGCAAGCGAGGCCGGGCTGCGCTTTCACACTCAGCATATTCGAAAAATGGAGAAAGGCATTGGTGATATTCCGCTCAACCGAATCGTCGATTTCCGTTTGCTCGAGGAAATACGGCACGGAAAATAAGAAATGATGCGCCGGAGGGAACGATGTCGAGTGCCCTAAAACTGCCCGCTTTTGAAAAATTCATTCAAGACCTCCGCGCCGCGTGGGCCGAGCTGCCGGACATGAAAGCACGCATGAAAAGAGGCCAGACGTTACTTGAAGGTTTGGTCAAAGATCCAAGCATGCGCGCGGCGTCGAAATCGTGGCCTTCCACTGAAGGCCGGAAGAACTTGCTCTTCTACGAAGACGCGGATTACGGTTTTGCCGTCAACGGCGTTGTGCGCGTTCCCGGTCGCAAAGGCAGCATCCACGATCACGCCCATGCCTGGACCGCCTATGGAATTCTCGACGGCACCGAGACTTTGGAACGCTTTCGCCGTGTCGACGACGGCTCGAAGCAAGGCTACGCGCAACTGGAACTGGAGAGCGTGACCGAAGGAGAATCGGGAAAAGTGGACCTCGTTCCGCCGTTCGACGTTCATGCCGAGCAAGGCGGCCCGACGAGATCCGTCGCCGTGATCCTCCGCTCCGAGCGCGTCGCCGGCAAAGTATTGCAAGGCAGTTACGACAAGGAGAAAAACACCGTTCGGCGGATCGAAGGACCGACGAACATCCCCTACGAGATCACTGGCTAGCTACAGCTACGTGGGATCCGGATGATTTGACCGCAGAGAAGACAAAGCACGCAAAGAAGATGTAGGGGGCGACCGGCGGCTCGCTCAGCTTTCCCGCGGCCTAGGGAAAAATTTACGCAAGGCGCGAAAACTTTTTACCAACTCGAAGAGCACCACGTTCGAAACCACGATGTCCAACGCGTCGTAGCCCTGGGCCGCGATCGTTGGACTTCGTGCGCTTGGTGGCTAGAACTCCGATTATCGGGCGCCGATACTTTTGGCTATTCGCGCTCGAGCGCCGCGGCGACGTCGGCAATGAGATCATCTGCGTCTTCGATGCCGACCGAATATCGGATCAGATTGTCTTTGATGCCGACCATCAAGCGCTCTTCGGTAGAAAGCTCGTAGAAGCTCATCAGCGCCGGCTGCTCGATCAAGCTTTCGACGCCGCCGAGCGACGGAGCGATCTGCGGAATGCGGCAGGCGTCCACCACCCGCGATGTCGCATCCAAGTCACCCTCTATTTCAAACGAAACCACACCGCCGAAGCCGCGCATTTGGCGGCGCGCCACGTCATGCTCGGGGTGTGAGGGTAAGCCGGCATAATGCACGGCTTTGACACGCGGGTGGGTCGATAAGAATTCGGCGAGCGCTTGCGCATTGGCATTCTGCCGGGCGACGCGCAGAGCAAAAGTCTTCAAGCCGCGTACCAGCAGGTATGCGCCGAGCGGATCGATGATCGCGCCGGTCACGTGCTGCAACGAGCGGATACCGTCGACCAACTCGGCGCAGCCAAGCACGGCGCCGGCGAGCAAATCGTTGTGTCCGCCCAAGTATTTGGTCGCTGAGTGCAGCACGAGATCGATGCCGAACTCCAGCGGACGCTGGTTGTAAGGCGTGGCGAAAGTCGCGTCGATCAGAGTCTTGACCCGGTGGCGTTGGCCAATGCCGGCAAAACGCACGAGATCGACGATGCGATTGTACGGATTGGTCGGCGATTCGCTGATGAGCAGCCGCGTGGTCGGACGAATCGCCTCTTCGATCGCGTCGTAATCGCCCGCCGGGACCGTCGACACTTCGATACCGTAACGGTGCAACACCTGGGTGAGGAACTGCCGGGTGCGTCGGTATGAATCATCGGTTACGACCACGTGCGAGTTATGCGATAGGACCGCATAGAGAGCCGTGGTAACCGCCGCCATGCCGCTGGAGAAAAGCAGGCAATCCTCCGCGCCCTCGAGCGCCGCCAGCTTTTGCTCCGCGATGCGCTGGGTCGGATTACCGTAGCGGCCGTATTCTTCGCGTTCGATTCGATGCTGAAAATGGTCGTGCAGCTCGCGGGTGTCGGCGAAGGTATAAGTCGCCGTCTGCACGATCGGCGTGGCGAGCGAATTACCCAGCTTCGGCCGGGGCTCGCCGCCATGCACGGCCAGCGTGCTGAAGCCGAGCGCCTTGCCGTCCGCGCCGGTAGACGAGAAATTTCTCCGCTCGCCGCCGGTCGCGTCCGTCTTACTTTGCCGGGCGCCCATTAGCCGTCCAGCAAGCGCACGCGCTCCACGTAGCGCGAGATCGCGTCGCTGATTTGTTTGGGATCGGCGCTCAGCTCGACCGGACGGTTGTACTGGGTTCCTTGAATGCCCTCGAGTGTGCCCGCGTGATAGGCGATCTTCTGCTCGGCGAACTTGAGGCCGTGCGCCGTGGAAATGACAACCACTCTCTCGTGGCCATGGATGACTTTGCGTTCGACCAGCTTGCGCAGCGCTGCCAGCGCCACGCCGGTGTGGGGGCAGTTGAACATGCCGGTGCGATCGGCACGCGCCACTTCTTCGGCGAGCTCGAACTCGGAAGCTTGCTCGACCACGCCCTCGAAACGCTGCAGAGTCGCTATCGCTTTGCGAATGCTTACCGGATTGCCGATCTGAATCGCGCTCGCCAGGGTCTTGCGCGCCGTGACCGGCTCGAAATGTTCGAAATTCTTCAAATAAGAGAGATAGAGCGGATTGGCGTTTTCAGCTTGTGCCACGCAGATGCGCGGTAATTTGCTGATCAGCCCTAGCTCGTACATCATCAGAAAACCTTTGCCAAAGGCGCTGACGTTACCCAGATTGCCGCCCGGCAGGATCACCCAATCGGGCACTTCCCAATCGAACTGCTGTACGATTTCGATTGAAATCGTCTTTTGGCCTTCGATGCGCAGGCTGTTCATCGAATTCGCCAGGTAGATACGTTTGTGCTTGGTGACTTCTTGCACCGCGGCCATGCAGCCGTCGAAGTCTGCGTCCAGCGAAAGCACGAGCGCGCCGTTGGCTAGCGGCTGGACCAGCTGGGCAGGAGAGACCTTGTCGCGAGGTAAAAAAACGACGGTGGGGATACCGGCCGCCGCGCCGTACGCCGCCAACGCCGCCGAGGTATCGCCCGTCGACGCGCAGGCCATCGCATCGATGGGCTCGCCGTTGGCGATCATCTGATTGACCACGGAGACCAGCACCGTCATGCCAAGATCCTTGAACGAGCCCGTGTGCGAGTTGCCGCATTGTTTGACCCAGAGATCCTCGACGTGAAGCTGCTTGCCATAACGGTTGGCCCAGAAAAGGTTCGTGTTACCCTCGCAGGTCGACACAATGTTCTCGTTGTCGATGAACGGAACGACCCATTCTTTTTTTGCCCATACTCCCGAACCGTATGGGTAAACGTTTTGGCCCACGCGATCATCGAAGAGCTTGATCCACCCCGCCGCCGCCCGCGTGCTCAGTGCTTCCATGTCGTGGCGCACTTCCAGCAAATCGCCGCAGGACGGACAACGATAGATGATCTCGAGCAGGCTATACTGTCCCGGACAACCGTTGATACACTGGAACCAAGCGTTATAGCTCATGGGAAAACATTTCTCCGCAGTCCATTCCAAACTATGCGGCTGGCGTAATTTCAGTTAGAGGAGTCAGAACTGAGCATAAACGGCACACAAGCAAAAGTTCAAGTCGCTGGCCTCGCACCTCTGAGTTTGTTCGATTACTGATTGCGGATCACGGATTCGCGTCAATCCATGCTTTGGCGAGATTGATGACAAACCGCTCCGCCTCCTCGCTGGTCTTGAAGCGATCGGCCAGCCCGCCGATCGAATGGGACTGGCGGAGGCCGTCGTGCCGCCACGTGATCTCGGCCCCCGCGGTCCACTGCTTGTCGCTTTGGTTGAGCGACGCGTAGGCGATGATCAGCCGATGATTGTAGTAAAGGTTAGCCATGTCACTGCGGATTATAGACACGTTGGACGGATATTGCCAAGAATTCCATTAAAACCGTTTTTCGCCTGCAGATCCAAAGGATCGGTGAGCAAGGACATTCTTGAGCCATGGTGCGCGGTCCGAAAGTCATCAGCCCCGGAATGTTTTATCGAGGGTGCAGGCATGCGGGAATGCGACTGAGCGGTTGTGCGAATCCTCATCAGGCGGCTATGGCAAACGATCGAGCCAGGTGAGTGGACTAAAAAGTCGCCCATGACGCCGAATGGTCGACGTGGTAAGTATCCAGTGCGCGCGAAATCCCATGCGCTATAGAACGCTATCATCCCGAGCCCGGTGAGCGAATCACAATCCACCAACGGGCAACTCCACCCTCTTTCGTTGTCAATTTCCTTCCATTCTCTTTCTCATGAGTTCCGTTTTTTCGCCTCGTCTCCACTGGCTTGCCCTTTGCGTTTCACAGCCGGCGACGATCGTCTAGGATCGGCAACGAACGGCCAGATCAGTCATGAAACCTCGGGGAGCAACATTTATGAACAACACAGCGATTATCGAACCGACCGACGGCGGGATCCTCGAGCGCCTCCACAAAAAAAGTATTCGCGATGGCGAGGAACGGCTCATGTTCGCGGTGCTGGAAAACGCCACCGAAGATTTTCAGAAATATGTCCTCGCGAGCAGCCGGCGCGGAGTCGAGTTGTTCGAAGCGGCCGAACAGTGGATTCTCGATACCGACAATCCTTCTTTTTTCTCTTTTGAAAATATCTGTGAGCATCTCCAGCTCGACGCCAACTATATGCGCGCGGGTCTCATGCGCTGGAAGGCGGCAAGGCTCAGCGGTCATCTCAAAACATGCGCCAGTGGTGTGAGTCGACGCTAGTCCTAACGTTTTCCGCACGATCGTTCCCCTATCCTGAAAACGATCTGCCATCTTGATTGTCATTCCAAAGCTAGTAGCTTCAGCCTGAGGCTGATCAGCCCAAAGCAAGCGCGAGCCGGAATCCGGAACTTCAAACAAACGCCGGATTCGTATCGGCGCTGATTTTCAAAATCTTCAGAGTCGTAGACGTTGACCCGTCTCTTCATTATCGGATAGCTTGAATCGCAAGGAGGAACGAAACATGATCTCAGATCGCGAAGATGCAAAGCGCGAAGTCGCCGCGGCCAACCGCGTGCTCGCCAACCTTGGCCTCGCAACCGGCGTGACGGCCGCCCTCGGTCATGCGAGCATGCGGATCGCCTCGGAGCCCAATTATTTTTTCGTCAAAGGTCGTGAGTATGAGTTCGATGCTCTGGCGATCATGGAGCCGGACGACATGGTCATGTGCGACACCGACGGCTTCCTCATCGCTGGACGGGCGGGACTGACGCAGTGCTCCGAAGTTAAGATTCATGCCTGCATCTACAAAACCCACCCCAACGTCCACGCCATCGTGCATGTCCACCCGCGCTATACGATCCTGATGAGCGTGCTCACTGGTTCGCTCAAGCCGATGCGCCAGGAAGGAGCCCAGCTCCTGCGCCGTCCGCTGCCGGTTTACCCGCACGTAAAAACCATCCAGAGTGACTCCGAAGGCATGGAGGTTGCAAATCTGTTAGGTGACAGCCGGGCAATCCTGCTGCGCGGCCATGGCGCAGTGACGACAGGAACCAAGCTTTCGGAAGCGGTCATGGGCATGGCGCACCTCGAAGAACAAGCACGGATGAACTATCTAGCCTATTGCGCCCAGGGCAACGACTATACGTTTCTACAGGACGACATCCTGGACGAAATGTTGAACCGCACCCCGCTCCACGAACACGCGCACTTCAAGGAGGTTCTTAAAGGCCGTGAACCCCGGCGCGACGGCACCTGGAATTATCAAAAGAGCGCGGCGACGAGAACTGAGTGATTCTTTCACGGCGTCTCTCGGCATTATTCGAATGAGGTTTAGAAGGCTGTAATCGCTGCAGTCATTCCCCACAGCTTGCTCGTGATGCTGAAACCTTAGTTGATTATTCCAGCAGGCATTTGGCGGAATCCAGGCGAGTGGACTTAGATCAAAACATTCGGACGTGACAACCGCGCGGAAAGTATCCAAGCGGTTGGTCGAAACCTTGATTTAGTGCACTGTCTCCCGATCGCTCTTCTCCTATTGCATGGCTTAGGAATGATTTAGCAACAGAAAGCCTCCCGATCCAAGCAGAGCCAATCCCAACGGCGTGCTCAGTTTCCGCCCCCAAGACACATTCTTCTCGACCGCCATGACTGCGGCTAAAGCCAACATCCAGCCGATATTCCCCACGCCCACACCGAACATCAAGAGCATCAAGGCCCAACAACAGCCGACACAAAAGATGCCATGATTGATGCCGAGTAAGAGTGCGTTCCGGCGATCGTGGCGCCCGCGCCAGTACTCCATCACGAAGCTCAGCGGGGCGCGGCATTTGTCAAGACAGCGGTATTTCAAACCGCTAAACTGAAAGGCTCCGGCCAGCAACAGAGTGCCACCGCCGATGACCCAGGCATTCGCCTCCAACCAACTACTGCGTTCCACAATCTCGTGTAACACCCAATCCGCTAGATGAGCCGCAACGCCGAACCCTGCCCATGCGCCTAGATAACCCGCTATGACCAGTGCCCTTAGTAGCGCGCGATCTTGCCGCCGCACGGTTAGGCGCCGAAAAATCTCGAGTAGCGGCAGCGTCGTCG
>Ga0209640_10000635_pt1 | contig 27665 bp, 25 predicted proteins | sample RifCSP10_1_FD_184018 | JGI IMG/M metagenome (GOLD analysis project Ga0209640, IMG submission 184018) | Soil microbial communities from Rifle, Colorado - Rifle CSP2_sed 10_1 (SPAdes) (version 2) | ecosystem: Environmental > Terrestrial > Deep subsurface > Rock core/Sediment | place: Rifle... | reverse complement strand
GGCGTAAAGCCGCGCCCTACCTCTGTCTACCTCTGTCCGGCAGCGTTCTTGATCAGGAATTCGTCGGGATTTACCGCTCCTTCGTAGCACGCCGACTCCCACATCTCTTCATCCGCCCTTCGCCGCTCGGCGACTCGCATCGTCCATGGGCGTGTGAACACCGTGGGATCGTCGATGGTCGCTTCGTAGATCATGTTGTCCTTGTCGACGAAGGTCAGGCGCTCGACGATGTGCGCGTTGTCGCTGTAGAAATCGCCGGTGTACGTGAGGCGGGCGCCCTTCACGCTGGTCGTGTCGATGACCAGCGTATTTCCCTCCCAGCGGCCGCGCCCGTCGCCCATCCAGAGCTTCACGTTCGATGCGACGTGTGGACGGTTGTCGAGAGGAATGACGCGATACGCGTGGTAGGTGTCCCAGATGAACACCACCGATCCGCGAGCCTGGACGATCTTGAACGACGGGATGATGAAGTACAACCGTGGCACTCCGGAAAGCAGGCACCGGTGCTGTGTGTCGATGTGCTCTGGCTTCGTGGGCCAGGCGTAGTCGATGGCCTGCTGCTTCTGCCTCGCGGCCGCCCACGGCTGATACGGCACCTGCCCGTCGGGAGGATCGACAATCCTGCTCGGGAGGCGCACGTTCTGACGCTCGAAGTCTGCCTGTTGACTGATGGGATTGGTGAGCGACACCGTCGATCCGCCGACGGCGCTCCAGGTGCCTTGGACGTTCGGCTGCCCATCCGGCAGGCGCTCGAACGTCGGCGACGCCGCGGGCGCCTGATTCCCGGCTCGCTGACCTTCTTGGCCAAGAAGGGGTGTAGACGTCCACACGAGCACGGCAATCCCGACCGAGCCGATCGCAGGTGTCGTTCTCATTGGGGGACCCTCATCTCTGGATACGGGTAGTACTTCTCGAGGTCGAAGCCGTAGCATTCGTAGTCGAAAAGCTGGGCGTTCTTCTGTTTGTGGCGATACAGAACCATGCTCATGTTCCAGGGGCGCGTGAACACCTTGGGATCTTCGACCGTGACGTCGTACTGGATGTGGTCCGCGCTCATCGGCGTGTAGCGCTCCACGAGGTGCATCGCCTCGCTGTGGAAGTTGCCGGCCCTGTCGAACCACGTCTGGTCGTTGAAATGGACGACGTCCACCACGAGCGTGTCGCCTTCCCAGCGCCCGCGGGAGTCGCCAAGCCACCAGTCGATGGGACCTTTTGGATGTGGCTCTCCATTCGTGAAGATGAAGCGTACGGCGTGCACGTACTCGTACAGCATCGTCAGCTCGCGCGGTGTCTGAACGATCTGAAACGGGAACGGCATGTACATGAGACGCGGTACGCCAGGCAGGTAGCATTTCGTTTCCGGGTCGAGCGTCGCGCGTTGCGCGTAGTTCTCCTTCTTCTTGGCCAGCGCCCAAGGTTGATACGGGATCTCGTTTCCTTCGACCACACCTGGACCGCCAGGCACTCCTTTCTGCGCCGCGTGATCCTGAATGTCCCACGCTGCCGTGTTCATCGCCTGCCAGATTCCCGACAAATCCGGCTTGCCATCGGGAGTGCGCGGGATGCCCGCCGGACCCTGCGCTCGCGCGGCGCCGTTCGACGGGGTGAGCGCGGATCCGTGGACGAACATCAACAGCGTCGCGAGTAACCAGAGAGTCGGGTTGAGAGTTCTTCTCACTGAAGAGCTCCTTCTCGAAGGCCCACGGGTCCGGCTTCCGCCTTCGCCGGGGTCGGGTCGCTTCACGACCCGACCAGCCAGCACCGGCAAGCGGTTCGCCACTGGCGAACCGCCGCGGCGGACAAGAAAGCCGGACACTACGTACTTACTTGAGCACGGTGCTTGCCTGTGCTCGCTCCACGTACTGCTGCACATCGGCTGGAAGAAGGAGCCGCTGTTGTTCCAGCGCCTTGGCTGCCTTCGTCACCGCCGCGACGTAGCCGTCGTGATTCGTGTAGCGCTCTTCGAGAGACAGACGCGGATCGCCGGCGGCCATTCTCTCTCCCTTGGTGGTCTTGAACGCGATGTGCTGGCCGTTGGCTTCGCAGCCTTCGTTCTCGCCGAAACCGGTGCGACGGAGTGCCCAGCCGGTGGTGGTTGCGATGGGCGCCTCGACCGGCGGCAGCCGGATGCCCGCCACTTCGTTGCCGTCGCGGTCGACCTTCGACACGAAAATCGGATACGCCGTTCGTCCGGCGAGCGAGGGCGGAAAGTTCGCCACGATGCCCTTGTCGAGCATCGGCCCGAAGTCGAGATGATACCGGGCGGTGATCACTCCGGTGTATGTCACGCCCGGGATTGTGGGCCAGCCCAGTGCTTCTTGCGGCACGATGGCCGTCTGGTGGCCGGGACGGGGTACGGCTTTCACCATGGTGTTGTCAGCGCGCCGCGGAACCCGACTCTGCGGCGGTTCGGTGCCATCGGTGACCCATCGATCCAGCGCCACCAGGAGCGCGCGTAGTGCGGGGAAGGGCCTGGTCGGGTTGAGGAACTGCTGGCACGATCCCATGCTGGTCACGTTTCCGACGCCATGCGACAGGCCCGAGATCAGGAAAAAGCGCACGTTGTCTGGATCCTTCAGGTCGTTGCCTCGTGTGTCGGTGTGCAGCAGCGAACCTGCCTTGACCCAGTACTCATTGGAGGAGTTGCCGTCGAACGCCTTGGGACAGGTGTTGCTCGCCGCGCAGCGCGCACTTCGCCCACCGGTTTTGCCGCTTAGATCGTCGGTCAGCACCGGATAGGCGAACGGAAACACGCCTTCGGGGTACAGGTGGTTCTGACGGTTGCGCTCGGTTCTGCCGGTCTGGGCGAAGCGATAGTTGATTTGATTCCCGCTGCCGCCGCCCGTCCACTTGAGCATGCCGTCGATGACGCGCCCCTTCTTTTCGTCCTCGTTGAAGCCGAGCGCTATGAAGTCGTTCAACGCGCGTGTGGGCTGCGAGATGGAGAAGGTGAACGTGTGACGCACATCGCCTGCGAGCGGATTGGGGTTGCCGAAATTGTCTTTTGCGGCGTGGCGCAGAAACGACACGAAGTCGCGCGTGGCCGCGAGTCCCACCGCCGCTACGACGGGATCCTTGGCCGTGTAGGCGAACTCGTAGACGGTGCTTTGCTTGAACGGAGTTCCGGCCGGCAGCAGACGGATGGTCTTTTCATCGACGTATTCCCAGCCGCTCGCTGGCACCGGCGTCGGCTGGTCGTCGAGGCGCGAGCGCACCGTCAACGTCGCCTTCGACTTGTCCAAGGTTGCCGCCGGATACGTCAGCTCGTACCGCACGCTCTTCGCATCGTCGAAATTGATGTACTCGTACGACGGGCCGGTAATGCTCGATCCATCGGGGTTCTTTGCCACAGGGACCGAAATCGTCATGCCGTCGTCATTGCTCGTCGCACCAAAATCCCACCCGTTCCCGGCGATGACATAACCGAGGTTCATGACGAACCCCGTTCCCGCGTGAGCGGCCGTGGTTGGGTTGTTGGTCAACGGGGCGTCGTTCAGCGCGGCCACTCGCATTTCGCCGCGGTTGTTGAAGTCGAGGATCAGCCTGTGGTTGCCTTTGGCCAGGTCGATCGGCTTCAGGATGAAGATATCCATCGAGTACTCGACCTTGCCGCGAGCATTTCGGGGTGCGAGCCTGAGGTCGGTAATCACCGCGTTTCGCGGATCGGCAGGATCGAGCTCGCCGTAGGCTTTGCCGCGAAGCTTCTCGTACTGACCCATGCTCCCGTTCGGCCCGAAGACCCGCCCCTCGAATGCGGGCGACTGCGACCGGGCAGGGTCGATGACGATTCGCGTGATCTGCGCCTCGGCAACGGGCGCCGCCAGGATCGTGGCCGCGACCACGATGAGCGCGACGGGTACGTAGGGCGCTGCTTCCGCCTTCGCGTAAAGCTTCGGCGGACCGCCGTAGCCTTGGCGGAGGCGGTTACGCCGCACCAGGCGGGCCGTGAAGGCCCGCCCTACAGGTATGAAACCGATTCGGAGCGAAGATGCGGATGCGTTCATGAGACTCCTCCCGCAGCGCAATTGCCCTGGACCGACTGGCCCCCGTTGGCGACAGCGCAATTAGACTCCAGGACGATGAAAGAGTGGTAGCTCGCGCTACAATCCCGCGAAATGCCTACCTTCAAGAACAATGGCGACTGGCAGGGCACCCTGCTGAACCGAGACCTGCCTGCCGCGTACCTCATGGTGCGACTCACCATGGGCTTCCATATGTTCGCGCACGGCGCGGTGAGGCTGCCGATCCTGACCGATTTCGCCGGGCAGACGGTCACCGAGTTTGCGAGCGTGAGGTTGATCGGGATCCCATTCTTTCCTGCGTGGCTCGTATATCCGATCGCGCTCAGCGTACCGGCTGTGGAGTTTTCCGTTGGCGTCCTGCTGATATTGGGACTCAAGACAAAGCTGGCCAGCATTGCCGGCGGCATGACGATGCTGCTCCTGATGTTCGGGACGGTGGCCCGGATGAACTTCGGGACCGCGCATCTCATGTGGTTCTATGTGCTGATCTTTGCGCTGCTCGCGGGGGCCAACTTCGCCGATCGATATTCATTCGACAGGATTCGGTTGACCGCCAGGCCCGCGCGCTGACAACGCTGCGCACCGCTTCTCAAGTGGTGGTCTTCTCCGCGTGGGCGTGGCGCCCCGCGATGTAGCCCTGGCACAAGCAACGAGCGAGCCCGTGCATGGAGAAGCCGCCCGCCGACTCCCCGCCGCAGTAGAAGTTGGGAATCACCTGGCCGTTCATGTCTACGACCTGGCATCTGGCGTTGATGCGCAGCCCTCCTCTGGTGTCGTGAATGACCGGGGTCGCCCACGCCGCGTAGAACGGCGCTTTCGCGATCTTGTAGCGCGGCGACGGCTTGCCAAAGTCGTCGTCTTTGCCGGAGTCGACGAATGAATTGTAGCGCGCGACCGTCGCCGCCAGATTGGCGGACGGCATGGCGACACGCTGGTGCTTCATCACGATTTTCTTGGCGAGATCGGCGATGGTGCCTGTGCTGAAGAAGAAGCCGGCGCCGGTGTCGACGTTCGGCGGCTCGGGCGTCCATCGCTCGCGGGCTACTGCGTCGGCGTCGAAGATCGCCCAGATGGGACCGCCGCCGTTGTGGCCGTCGCCGATTCCCGCGAGCGCCGCGTTGATGAAGTTGTTGGGGCTGTACTTGACGTTCTTCGCGTTGAGATAGCTGCCAGGATAGTACGGATTGATCTGGTTGTACTGGTTGCCGGTGAAGTCGTCGCCGGTTTCGTCGTAGAAACGCTTCCCCAGCATGTTCACCATGATCACGTTCTGCCAGTCGGCGACTCTCAGCCCCGAGGCGCGGGCTTGGGAGAAGACGGGACTGCCCGGCATCCATGTGAGATTCACGTAGCCGTACTGACAGCCGATCTTGCCGGCCTTGGTGATCCCTGAGCCGGTCTCGCTCGAGAAGTTCGAGAGGCCCCACAGTGAAGCCCCTATGGCCATCGACGCCAGCTCGCCGCTCGCGTCCTGATCGGACCAGGGCATACCCGCGAGGCCGCAGTATTCCTCGGTGAGCCGCGGGTCGAACATCCGGCGGAAGTTCACGTTGCCCGACACGCCGCCCGTGGCGACAATGACGGCCTTGCGCGCCCGGATGTTGAGCGTGGCGCCGCCGTTGCGCGTAACCTGGACGCCCAGCACGCGGCCGGACCGCGGCTCTTCGCGATAGATCGCCGTCATCCGGTGCTCGAGCAGAAACTCGACGCCGGCCTTCCTGGCCGCCGCTTCGAGCGGGCGCATCAGCCCGTTGCCGTTCGAGGTGGTGGCGCGCGCCGAGGGGTCGGTCGGCCGCCCCGTCTGCACCTGCGGCCACTCGCCCGCCCAAACGTGCATCTGCCGCGGCACCGAGTTGCCGTGCGCGCTTCCTGCGCGTCCGTCGGGTTTCTCGTTGACGAACTTCACGCCGTGCTCGACGAGAAATTCGAACGTCGGAGCGCTATTGTCGGCGAAGGCCCTGATGATTTCGTGGTCGTTGTAGCGGTAATCCGGGAAGCCGTTGGGCTGGACCACGGACCAATCCGTGAGGTCCTGGAACACCAGGTCCGGACTGTCGACGATGCCGGCCTTCTTCTGCACGCTTGTGCCGCCGCCCAGAGGAATGTTGGCGCCGCTGCAGATGGCGTGACCGCCGATGTCGCTACTGGCTTCGATGACGATGACTGACGATCCGGCTACGCGCGCGACGATCGCCGCAGGCATTCCGGTGGCGCCCGAGCCGATGACGACGATGTCGGCCTCACGATTCCAGCTGCGCGGACGCTGCGGCGCCTGCGCGGCCTCGAGCGGAGGAGAGGGAACCTGCCCTGCGGCGACCGCCGCCCCGGCGACGGCTGCGCTCTTGAGCAGATCGCGGCGCGAAATCTTGTTCTTCGGTGCCATGTGTGAGCGGGCCGATTATACAAGTCACAGGTCACAAGTCACAAAGCACAAGGCACAAAGAACTGGCCGACGGCCCAGAGCCTAAAGCCTAAAGTCGAGAGCCGATCTGCGAAATTGGGAGTAAACTTCGAACGTCTCCTTTCGCCCGTCATCAAAGGACCACGAACAGGAGGGGTCTGTGAGAAGGTCACTGCACGCGACTCTGGCGACGATGGTGCTCATGTCCCAACCGGTGTGGGGCCACCATTCCACGTCAGCCATTTTCGAGAACGACAAACGAGTTACGGTGACTGGCACACTGACCAAGGTGGACTGGATCAACCCGCACATCGTCATCTTCGTCGAGTCGACCGCCGGCGCTGCTGCCGAGACGTGGAGAATTCAGGGGAATCCGCCCGCCTGGTGGAGAACCGTCGGCGTCAACCGTGCCGACTTCGCGAAGGGACTGGGTCAGAAGGTGACCGTCGACGCGCTGCCGGCGCAGGACGGGTCGCGCTACGGATATCTCCGTCGCATTCGTTTTGCCAACGGCGACGCGCTGGAATCGTTGAACACGCTGTAAGGAGATACGCGATGAAACGCATGATCTGTGCGGCTGTCATCTCAGCACTGCTCGCCGTGGTGGCATCGGCGCAGCAGCCGGCTCCCGCAACCACCGGGCGGCCCGACCTCAGCGGCACCTGGTCGATATTTCCTGGGGTGAACCCGGTCTCAGGGCTCAAGCGCGAGGTTGGCGGCGTGGAAGAGACCCGCATCGTGGATCGCACGGCAATCAGAGGTGTCGTCGGCCAAGGTCGCGGCGTGCTGCCGTGGACCGCAGCGCCGTCGTACAAGCCGGAGCTCCAGGCCAAGGTCAAGGCGCTCGACAGCCAGCAGAGCAAAACGGATCCGGTGTTCTACTGCGCGAAGCCCGGACTGCCGCGCGTGGGGCCGCCGCGTCGCATCATCCAGTTCCCGAACGAGATGGTGTTCCTGTACGAAGACATGTCGGGCGATCCGTATCGCATCATTCCGATGGACGGCCGCCCGCACCGCGCGAACGCGAACCCTTCGTACTACGGAGACTCCGTAGGCCGCTGGGAAGGGGACACGCTCGTGATCGACGCGAGGAATTTCGTCGAAGACACATGGTTCGGCGAGAAGGGCTACTTTCATAGCGAGGCGATGCTCGTGACGGAGCGGCTGTGGCGCGACGGCGAGAATCTGGTGTGGCAGGTGACGGTCGACGATCCAAACGTCCTCACCGGCCCCTGGACGATGGCGCCTCGCATGATCAGGCGCTCGACGCAGCCGCTGGAGGAGTCGCCGACGTGCCGGGAGACGGACGGCGCGCTGCTCCGGAACGACGATCATCACGATCAGAGATAAGGGCTCTTGGCTTTAGGCTCTGGGCTCTAGGCTTTCGGCCTGAAGCCCAAGGAGGTCCCAAAGGCAGAGCCTAGAGCCCAAAGCCCAGAGACCAAAGCCGACGCTACATGGAACTGGAGGAGATGCTCATGACTCGAACGGGATATTGTGCGCTGCTGGCAGCAGCTGCGCTCGTGGCCTGCGCGCAGACCACGCCGGAACAGCAGGTGGTCAACGATGCGGCGGCGGCGATCGGCGGTCGCGACCGCATTCTCGCGGTGAAGACGCTGGTGCTCGAAGGGGAGGGGACGCAGTACAACCTCGGGCAGGACGTCACACCTGATGCCGCGGCGCAGACATTCGCCGTCTCCGCCTATCGTCAGGCCATTGACGTGGGGGGCGGGCGATCGCGCACGGAACTGACGCGCCGGCCGAACTTCACCTTCTTCCAGGGGCCGGCGCCGCAGCGGCAGGTCACGGGCATCGACGGGGCAGTCGGATACAACGTCGGAGCCAACGGCGCCGCCACGCGTGTGGCCGACAGCGTCGCGAACGACCGGCGCGTCGACCTGCTGCGCCATCCGCTCACCGCCGTGCGCGCCGCGCTCGATCCGATGGCGAAGTTGGCCAACGCACGCTCGGAAGGGAGTGAGTCGCTGGTGGATGTCATGACCGCGAGCGGCCAGACGTTCACGCTTGCGATCGACGGCACGACGAAGCTGCCGACTCGCATGGTCGCGAGGACCGACAACACGAACCTCGGCGACGTGGCGGTCACGACCAGCTTCTCCGACTATCAGGATGTCGGCGGCCTGCAGCTGGCCACGCAGCTCGTCACGAAGGTGGACGACTTCACCATCGCCGACATTCGCGTTGCGAAACAGGCAGCCGACGGCGACACGGGCGACCTCGCGGCGCCAGCCGACGCGACCAAAGCGCCGGCGATCACGGGTCCGCCGCCCCAGACGGTGGCGGTCGAGGAGCTGGCCAAAGGCATCTGGTACCTGGCCGGCGGCTCGCATCACAGTGTGCTCGTCGAGTTTGCCGACCACCTCACGCTCATCGAGACACCGCAGAACGACGCCAGGGCGCTCGCCGTCATTGCCAAGGCGCGCGAGGTCGTTCCAGGCAAGCCGCTCACGCAGGTGATCAACAGCCATCATCACTTCGACCACTCGGGCGGCATTCGGGCAGCCATGTCAGAGGGGCTGACGGTGATCACCCATGAGGGGAACGTCGCGCTGTTCAAAGAGGTGGCGGCGCGGCCGCATACGATCGTGCCCGACGCGCTCCAGAAAAATCCGAAACCGCCTTCAATCGAAGGGGTGAGCGGCGAGCGCGTGCTCACCGACAAATCGATGACCGTGAATCTCTATCCGGTGTCGGGTCCGCATTCGGAGACGATGCTGATGGCGTACTTCCCGAGGGAGCGGTTGCTTGTCGAAGCCGATGTCTACAATCCTGGCGGCGCTGTGCAGATGTTCGCCGGACAGTTTCTCGAGCAGGTGAAGCAGCGCAATCTTCGTATCGATCGCATCGTGCCGCTGCACGCCAAGGTGGGGACGTACGCACAGTTCGTCAAGGAGGCTTCGGTCCCGCCGCCGGGGACGAACTGAGACGCACGAAGAGCAAGTCTTTGGTCTCTAGTCTTTGGGCTTTGGTGGAAGTAGCGCACCAAAGACCAAAGACCAAAGACCAAAGCCTAGAAATTCGTGAGCTCGGCGGGAATCGCGGCCAGGCAGTGCGGACAGACGACGAGGCGACCGCGCCGAGGCAGAGTGGACGTAAAGTTCACGTGTGAGCGAAGCAACCGGACGGCCTTGACGCTCGTGATGCGTTCACCGCACGCGGAACACTTCACGGGACATTCGAGGGTGTATTCAGCCTCGGCCTTCCCCTCGGGCTCCTTGGGAATCGCTTGTTCGAGCGGAGGGGTGTCGTCGTCTTGCATGGGTTGTCCTTCGGAGCTGGGAGCAGTTGCACGACGCAGGGCTTCGAGAAGTCGTTCGGGCGCAATCGGCTTGGTGATGTAATCGACAGCGCCATGCTCGCGGCTGTCGCGGACGGATTGGAGATCGTCAATCGCCGTGACCATGATCACCGCGGTCTGCGGCCACAGATTGCGCAGCCGCTCACTCAACCACAAGCCATCGTGTCCGGGCATCTTGATATCGCACAAGACCACGGATGCGGGTGCTGCCACCATCATCTCGAGCGCCTCGGCGGCGCTTCCAGCCTCCTTCGCCGCGTATCCCCACTTCTCGAGACACCGCGTCAGGAACTGGCGCACCACCGGCTCATCGTCAACGACGAGCACCGGTGACTGGTCGCGGTCGGCCGGCTGAAGTCCCGGTTCTGGTCGCTCACTGAGGCGCACCAAAGGTGTATCGGATGTTTGAGCGCGCGCCTGCAGTCAGCCGAGCGCAGGACATAGAGGCAGGTCGTGTCAGGATAGGTCGTCTCGAGAATGCAGTTTTTGCGTAACCAGCGGCAGTTCTCCTGCTGGTGTAATATCGCGACCATTCCCCCAGGGAACCCGGAACAGGTGGGGAATCGCTCAGGAGGATCGATCATGTGGCGCGCAACGGCGCTCCTTTTCGCACTCATGTTCGCGGTCGCGATGCCCGCTACTGCTCAAGAATGGACCGAGTACCAGAACATCCAGGATGGCTTCAGGGTTCTTTTCCCGGGTCAGCCACGGATGGCCGAGATCACGTGGACGTCGGAATTTGGCTACACGTTGCCGGCGCGCGTCTACAGCGCGGAACGCGGACGGGAGCGTTACTCGGTGACCGTTGTCGATTACAGCCCCATCGAGCAGCAGGGAATCGCGCGCCGCAAGGCCTGCCCTCCCGGCGCTGAGACCTGCATCGGAAGCGACTTGAGCGGCCCGGGCCACTGGAAGCACGACGTGCGTGGAGCGCTCATCTACACCACGTCAAAGTTCCTTCAGCGCGACGCCAAGCTGACGCATTACTTGTGGAACCATCAGGACCTGGTTGAAGGACACGAGCTTCAGATGACCAACAACGCAGACGAATCTCGCACCTTCGTCTTCATCGGCATGCATGAGATGCGGCTCTACATCCTGGAGGGAACGGTACCGAAGGGGGCGCCGGAGCCCGCCCTGTTTCAGTCGTCGGCGGGGTGGGTCGACAACGACGGCAACGGGATTCGTTACCAGACCATCTACGCCAACCAGTTCTATGGCTTGAAGCAGATGCCGGCGCCACCGCGCGCAGGTGGAGGCCGTGGCGGCGGTCGCGGCGGCGCCCAGGGACAAGGGGGCCGCGGTGGTGGTGGAGGCAATTGAGCGTCTGTAGAAAAGCTTGAGCCTAGGAGGAGATCGTGAAAACTCGCCTGCTGTTGTTGTTGTGCGTAATCGCGTTCCTGTGGAGCCAACCTGCCCATGCGCAGCTTACAGCGCCCGGAGAAGGCGGCGTGGCGATGGGGCACGTCCACCTGGTCGCTCGCGACCTCGAGGCCAGCCGGCGCTTCTTCGTGGGGCTCGGCGGCACACCCGTGCAGAATGGCACGCTCCAGTTGATTCAGTTTCCCGGCGTGTTCGTCATGCTGCGTCAGGCCGAGCCGACGGCAGGCACGGTCGGGTCGGTCGTCAACCACTTCGGATTCAACGTCAAGGACATCAAGGGCTCGATTGCCAGGTGGCGGGCCGCAGGGCTGATGGTCGAGACCACAGATCGAGCGGACCAGGCATGGTTGATGACTCCGGACGGAGCCCGCGTCGAAATTCTGGAAGACACGGCGATCCCGGAGTCGATCCGCATGCACCACATTCACTTCAATGTCGTCGCGGTGCCCGAGATGCAGGCGTGGTACGCCAAGCATTTTGGCGCCGTGCCCGGCAAGCGGGGGCAGAACGCCGCTGGCGATCTCCCAGGCGTGAATCTGACGTTCGGCAAGGTGGAAACAGTGAATCCGGGGACGAGAGGTCGGGCGCTCGATCACATCGGCTTCGAAATCCGCAACCTTTCCCAGTTCGTCGCCCGGCTCGACGCCGCCGGCATCAAGCTCGATTCACCGGTCCGGAAGGCGGGCAACGGAACGACCTCCATCGCGTTCCTGACCGACCCCTGGGGCACGTACATCGAGCTGACCGAGGGGCTCGCGCCGTAAAGACTGATTCACGTGGGTTGAGATAAGAAATCGTCGTTCACACTTCTGTGTTCTCACTTCTCGGTTCGTGTTCAGGTTCGGTTCGAGGGTTCGCTGTTCACACGAACGTGAACACGAACCGAGAACCGAGAAGTGAGAACACAGAAGTGTGAACGACGCGCGCTTTAGACCGCCTCCGCCAATGCCTCCATCCGATCGAGCGGAATGATCTCGCTGACCTTCTTCTCTTTCGCCTTCACGTCGTTGTACTCGATCGTCGCCTGACGTACAGCGTTCGCGTTGTAGTCGGGCGTGAGCGTGCCGTCCCACTCCGCGTACCACCGAACGGTGTCCATGATGAGCCGCTCTGGACCAATCCAATTGTCGAATCGGCCGAGACGGATCTCGGCGGCCGCCACGCCCGGCGGCATCTTCCTGTCGTAACGTTTCCGTGCCTCGACGCGCAGCACCTCGAAGTACTCCCGCATCTCGGCGAGCTCCTTCTTGCCGCCGATCGGTCCGTGGCCCGGCACGAGCACATCGACGTCCCACCCGATGATCGCATTGCAGACGTCAATCCACCGCGTGACCCAACTGTTGTTGGCGTATGGCGCCACCCAGAAGAAGCCGACGTCTCCGAGGAACACGATCTTGTGCTGCGGCAGGTACGCGACGACGTCGCCCCACGTGTGGGCGGGACCGACGACGCGGAACTGCACTTCGACGCCGTTGATGTCGTAGACGAGATCGTCACGGAAGGTGACCGAAGGCACCACGAGCCGGCGCTCTTCTTCCTTGTCCGCGACGCCGGGCGTCGGCGTCCACGCTTTCGGCACATTCGGCGCCGCCTTGACCATTTCGGCGCGGCAGTACGGATGACTGAGGATCTCGACGCTGCTGTCGAAGAACTGATTGCCGTTGACGTGGTCGCCGTGGTGGTGTGTGAGGATCAGCCGACCGAACGCCTTACCCGTCGCCTTCTGCGCGGCGGCGATGAAGCCGCGCGTGGGAATAGGGCCCTGCAGCGCGTCGATCGCGACCAGATGATCGCGCCCGACGATCACGCCGGCGTTCGACACCCCGGCCGCGCTGATGCCAGGACCGCCGCCTTGCACGTAGGCGTAGACGTTGGGTGCGAGCTGCCGCAGCTCTCGATTCCACTTTGGCGGCATGGGGTAACGCGGGTCCGTGGCGGGAGGCGGCGTGGGGTTGACCACTTGCGGCCCCCCTTGGGCGGAGAGCGCCACTCGACCCACGTTGCCAAATATCGAGGCGCCCACGAGGGCCCCCGCACCGAGCTGAATCGCTTCACGCCGGTTCATACCCGTCATACGCGCCTCCTTCTGTCGTGTGTCCGGCGCATCATGCGGGCTACTTGGACGTTCTGTCAACTCGCTCGTTACTCTCGGAATATCCGTGTGAGCGGCAGCGTCAGGCCGGGCAGCAGCGCGGACGTGAGCACGTCCGACGCCTCGCGAGACAGCTCCAGCGGCCGGCCGAGCCGATCGCCCTCCCGCCGGTACACGCGCACCACGTCGATGTCAGGATCGACGACCCAGTACTCGGACACACCGCTGCGCTCGTACAGACGACGCTTGATCGTCTCGTCGCGTTTTCGTGTCCCTCTGGAGGCAATCTCGATGACGAGTTCGGGAGCGCCTCGAACGTGAAGCGGGGTAATCACCTGCGCGGCGCGCTCGTTCGACAGATAGAGCAAGTCCGGTTCGACGACGTCGAAATCGGAGAACACCACGTCGTACGGTGCGTAGAAGACGCGACCGATCGGATGTTCTTCCAGCCAGTTACCGATCAACAGATGAAGGTTCGCTGACACGCGCTGGTGCTTCGTACTTGGTGACGGCGTCACGTAATGCTCCCCGTCGATCAACTCGTGCCGCTTCCCGTCGTCAGGGAAGTTCACGAAGTCGTCATAGGTGAGCTTCACGGCCGGACCGGCCGTCCCTCTTTCGTCGCTCCCGGCCATGCCGCTCATTCTACCGTCGTCCTCGCCAGCGGCGTGCCATGCCCAAATGTGATCGGATCGTTCGAAGAAACATGGTTCGGCGCGCTGTGGTACGCAGAAATTGCCATGTCGCACTCGGGACGTTGTGGCAGAATCTGCCTCGGCTCGCATCGGAAGCCATGGGGCTGACGACCGGTACACGGCTTGGGCGTACGAGATCGTTCGGAGGAACAACCATGACCTTCTTTCGAGTGTCGCTCATCGGGTTGTTCGTATTCGCCATCTCGACGCAGATGCGCCCTGGCGACGTCGTGTCGGCGCGGCAAAGCGAGTCGTCTCGCGACGCGCTCTTCGCGGCGATACAGCGCGGAGCCGTCGCAGACGTTGAGCGACTGCTCGCCGGCGGCTCCAGCCCGGACAGCGTCAATGCCGAAGGCACTCCTGCCTTGATGGCCGCGACGCTCTTCGCGGACGCCGACATGGTGAAGCTGCTCCTCGACCGGAAGGTGGATCCGAATCGAACTGATGCCGCGGGGGCGACCGCCTTAATGTGGGCCGTCCCGGACGTCGAGAAGGTCAGGCTTCTCCTCGCTGCGGGCGCCAACGTGAACGCGCAGTCCAAGACCGGGCGAACCGCGCTGCTCGTGGCGGCTGCGTACCCACGTACGGTCGCGGTCCTGCGGCTGCTCGTCGAGCGCGGGGCCGATGTGCGCTCGCAGGACGGCTCCGGCACAACGGCGCTCGCGCTGGCGGTGCGATCGGCCGACATCGACGTCGTTCGCTTTCTCGTCGAGCAAGGCCTGGATCCGAAGTCGCTCTCGCCAGCGGCGTTCCGTGCGGCTCTTGCCCGTCGCGATCGGGCGACCACCGACTTCCTGATGTCGAACGGGCCCGGCCCGGCGCCAGACACGGTGATCACAGCGGCGGTGTGGCACTCCGCGGCAGTGGTGGATCGCTGGATCGCGCGCGGCGCGGACGTGAACGCGCGCAATGCCCCGCAGTACGGACGAACCGCGCTGTTGACAGCCGTGACGTCGGAGGCGGCTGGGGCCGACACCGTGAAGCTGCTGCTGGAGCGAGGCAGCGACCCCAACGTACGGACCACCGACGGCGAATCGCCGCTCGATTGGGCCATCTACAAGGGCGATCGAGCAAAGATCCAGGTCCTCGAACAGCACGGGGCTACGCGTGGCAACGGGCCGCGCCGCGCCGCGATCTCCCCGCCGGCTGAGGGCGGCATCGGTGATCCACGGATCTCATTGACGAGAAGCGTCGCACGAGTGCTCGAGGTCGCCCCGTCGTTCCGCGAGCGGACCGGCTGCATCTCCTGCCACCACAACGCGCTGCCCGCGATGGCCGCCGCCACGGTCGAACGAACAGGCATCGCGATCGATGCCGTACGCGCCAGGGACAATCTGGACGACATCCTGGCGCACTTCAGGACCAATGCGCCGCGCGTGATGCTCGGCGATCCCGCTGTCGGTGGGGAAGCGCTCACCGCAGGCTATTCGCTGCTGGCCCTGGCCGCCGCGCGGCATCCCGCAGACACGGTAACGGCCACCATCACGCACTGGCTGATCGCACGGCAGATGCCCGACGGGAGCTGGCTTGGCAATGGCGTCAGCCGTCCACCGTCTGAGTACAGCACGATCAGTCACACGGCCATCGCGGCTGGCGGGCTCGTCGCCTATCCCTTGCCGGGGCGCTCCGCGCAGATCACAGAGACTCTGCGCCGAGCGCGGGAGTGGCTCGTCGCTGCGGAGCCGACCTCCGCCGAGGAACGCGCGATGCGTCTGATGGGCCTGGTCTGGACCGCCGCGCCACGACCTCGCATCGACGCGGCGGTACATGTGATCCGTGACGCGCAGGAAAGTGGTGGCGGCTGGTCTCAGTTCGGCCGTACCGAAGCCGATGCGTACGCCACCGGACTGTCGCTGTACGCGCTGCACGTCGCCGGAATACCAACGAGCGATCAGACCTACCGCCGCGGCGTGGCATTCCTGCTGGGCACCCAGTATCAGGACGGAACGTGGCTCGTGAAGACGCACTCGTTCCCGCTGCAGCAATACTTCGAGAGCGGCTTTCCCTTCGGCCGGCATCAATGGATTTCCACGGCCGGGACGAGCTGGGCGGCATTGGCCATCGCACAGACCTTGCCCGACGCTCATTGACCGTCCGCCTGAAGGCGGATACTACGTACTCTGCATCATTGACGGTCCGCCTAAAGGCGGACACTACGTACGCTGAATCAGGGGAGGAGCTGCAACGACAACGACGCCGCCAGGGGGCCGAAATGTCGCCGGTCGGTGGTTGCGACGCGCGACACGCCCAGCGTCGCCGCCAGCGTCGCGATGGCAGCGTCCACGAAGCCCAGGTCGAGATCCTCGAAGCGCCGGTTCAGATCGGCCACCCGCGCGTAGGAGTCCCGGGGCAGATCGGCAACGAGGTAATAGCCTTCGACGATGCCGGCATAGAACGTCAGATGGCTCTTCGCTCCGAGCCGGTGTCGCAGGAGATGATCGACTTCCGGCACGACCGGTGCCGGCAGGATGAGCCCGAGTTCCTCGCCCTCGACAAGCGTTCGCGCGCGGTCGTGCCAGGCATCGTTCCGATCGTAGTAGGCGTAGACGATGCCGGTGTCGAGAAGGATGCTCACCGCTTCTTCTTCCGCGCCGAACGGACCGCGCGTGTGCGTGCGGGCGCGCCGAAGCCGGTGGCAGCGAGGATTTCGTCGACGCGACCCGCCGTGTCGGATCGACCGCTTGCGAAGGCCCCCGCGCCCGGCGGCGCTTTCCGAGGCTCGCGGGTGACGTAGGCCTGAACGGCCTCGCGCACGATCTCAGCCATCGGGCGCTTCTGGCGCAGCATCTCGAGCTTCAGTAGCACCTCCAGCTCGGGCTCGAGGTAGATGGTCGTACGCCTCATATGGCGATGCTAACATACATCATCGGATCGTTCGGGCCGTTCGAATCGTTCGGTGACCCTGTTCGGGGATTCAGTTGAATCGTCAGTGGCGAAGCCCTGTGGAGGTCAGGCCGACATGAATCGCCTGACCGCGTGAGAAGGCTCGCGGGATCCGCGAGCTCACGGAGCGAGCCTCACGCGGTCGGAAGCGCCTTCGCAGCGCGGTCCGGCCACCGGAACCGGGATTCGCCACTGACGATTCAACTGAGTCCCAGGAGTCCCAGGTTTACCGCGGCAGCGCGAACGGGTCGGCTGGTGGCGGTGTCGTCTTCGGATCCTTCAACCGCGGCCGGGCGGCGTTGATGACGGCCACCGTCGTGCGGATCATCTGCCACCCCTCGGTGACGCGTCTGACGAGGTCGTCGGCGCTGTTCGCCGTGATGTTGCAAGCAACCTTGTGCGCCTTACACGCTCCGAGGATCTTCTGCCGCGCCGCTTCGACTTCAGGATGCGTGCCCGGCACGCCCATCGCGTGCGCGAGGTCGTTGGCATTTCCCAAGAAGAGCGACCCCACGCCCGGCGTTGCCGCAATCCGATCCACGTTAGCCAGGCCTTCGACCGACTCGATCATCATCGTCGCCAGGAGGTCGCCGTCGGGATTGAGCGGCCAGAGATCGGCATGGCGCTCGTACTCCTCCGTCGTGACACCCCAGAGCCACGTGGCGTTCGCCGGGCCGGCGCCACGCACGCCCCTCGGCTGCGGGTACTTCGAATCGCGCCTGGGTGGATACCGCATGTAACTGACGGCCAGGCGGGCCTGCTCGGGTGTATCGACCCCGTTGAAGAAGACGCCGTGCAGTCCCATGTCGAGCGCCTGCTTTACGACCCATCCGGACTCGTCCGCCTCGGGCGGGAAGCGCGCCATGAGTGCGACATTCGGCTGGAGGTTGCCTTTCTTCAGCACCATCGCGCGATCGGCCATCGCGAGGTGGAACTGATACAGCGCGGGCATGTCGACCGGGTTGTGCTCCATGTCGACGTAGATGTAGTCGGCCGGCGCCCGGGCGGCGGCGCGAGCCGAACCGATCGACATCTCGATGCCGGCCTGGAGGCCGTAGACGGTGCGGCCTTCGGCCAGCTTGGCAATGACGGGATTGAGATGCAGCCGCTGTTCGGCAATCTGGGCCGATACCGCCGCTGTGGCAGGAAGCAGGACGACCGCTGCAACGCCGAGACCGGCAAGCCTCAGGAGTACGTGATTCGACATGTCGCGAACCTCCTCGTCGGGTGGAGCCTACATGCACAAGTCCCAAGTCACAAGTCACAAGTCACAAGTCACAAGTCACAAGTCACAAGTCACAAGGACTTCCCTCATGCGTGGCGGCACGCGGTTCGCGGTACAATTCGCGCGGGCTTCCTCCATCGTGTTGAAGAGCTTCGCCGGCTCCCGGGGTGGTTTCTCGCGCAGGCGATGGGTCATCGTCTTCGTCGTCTGTGGAGTGCTGGTCGCAATGGCGCTTGCATGGCTCGTTGCGCGCGTGCCGTTCTCCTCCGAGATCCTCCGGTCGCGCGTCATCACCACACTGCGCGAGCGGCTGAACGCGGACGTGGAGCTTGGCGCGGTGACGTTGCGGGTACTGCCCCGGTTCGAGGTCAGGGGTAACGATCTGGTCGTTCGTTATCAAGGCAGGCGCGATGTTCCGCCCCTGTTCCGCGTCGAGGCGTTCACGGTGAACGCCGATGTCATGGGCTTGTGGCGCAGGCATGTCGCGTACGTGAAGCTCGAAGGCCTCGAAATCCAGATACCGCCACGCGAAGAAGACGATGCAGTCGGCGCGGATCCGAACCGCGCACCACCAAGCGGGCCGCACGTGATGGAAGGGCGCCAGGTCGTCGTGGATCTGCTCGACGCGCCAGGCGCGAAGCTCGTGATCCTGCCGAGGCAAAAGGAGAAGCCCCCGAAGACGTGGTACATGTACGACCTGCGAGTCGAATCGGTGAGCGCGAATACGGCGATGCCGTTCAAGGCGCTGCTGACCAATGCGCTGCCGCCGGGTGAGATTGCCACCGAGGGATCAGTTGGTCCGTGGCACCGCGACGACCCCGGCCACACGCCGGTGTTCGGCCAATTCACGTTCAAGGACGCCGACCTCGGAGTCTTCAAGGGGATCGACGGCACGCTGTCGGCCGCTGGAAGCTACGGTGGATCGCTCGATCGGATCGAGGTCCGCGGTGAAACCGACACGCCCGATTTCATGGTGAATATCAGCGGTCAGCCGGTGGCGCTCAAGACGAGCTATCACGCGATCGTCGACGGGACCAATGGCGATACTCGCCTCGAAGAGATCAAGGCCTCGTTCATCAACACGTCACTGACAGCAAGAGGCGGCGTATTCGACGTGCAAGGCGTCAAGGGGCGGTTGGTCACGCTCGACATCACCATCGACGAAGGACGGCTCGAAGACGTGATGCGTCTCGCTGTGAAGACGCCGAAACCTCCGATGACGGGGACGCTTCACATGACAACCTCGTTCAACCTTCCACCGGGCGACGAGGATGTCGTGGACAAGCTCGCGCTGAACGGCCGCTTCGTCATCGAGCGGGGCGGCTTCACACATCCCGAGGTGCAGCAGAGAATCGACACGCTGAGCCAGCGGGCCAGTGGAAGACCGCGGGCCGCCATCGAGCGAAGCGTCGCGTCGACATTTGCCGGACGCTTCGTGCTGGACAAGAGCGTCCTCGCTCTCCCGGCCGTGAGCTTCGACGTTCCAGGCGCAGTGGTCGAGTTGAAAGGGCAGTACGCGCTCAGGAGAGAGACGGTTGCCTTTGCGGGAGAGCTCGTGATGGACGCGAAGTTGTCTCAAACTGCAACGGGATTCAAATCGTTCCTGCTCAGAGCGGTGGATCCGCTCTTCCGGCGAGGAGGTCGGACGGTCGTCCCGATCAGGATTACGGGGACGCGCAACGAACCGTCATTCGGCCTCGACGTGAAGCGCGTCTTCACGCGGAGGGACGTCGCCGGCGCGAACTGAACCGGCTGCCCGAGGCGCCATCACTCGGCGCCGACCCCAGCTTCTCGCTCCTGCGCACGCAGTAGCAAGCACGTCACAGGTCACACGTCACAAAGCACAAGTCACAAGACGAACGCCATCAAGGTCGCGCGTTGACGTTGTGACTCTCGGTTACTGAGCCGCCCGTCCGGCTGCGAATCAGTTCGCCCTGCTCGGCACTGAAAAACAGCCGGCTTCGCTGGGCAAGCTGCAGATCCTTCTTGGTCCAATTTGCGCGCATCAGCCCGGCCTGCGAGTGAGCCTTGGCCGGCAGCAACAAATGGCCTAGTACCCCGCCGCAGAGGTTTTGATCGGTTGCAAGGCGGGCAGTTCGTCTGCCGACAGGAGCAGCCTGATCGTCCGGGGTTGGCGCGGAACCCGACTGATTAAGCCGCGCTGCTCGAGCGCAACGATCATGTCGTGGACCGCCGGCGGCGTGACTTGAAAGAACCGTTGGAAGTCCGCTTCGGCCGGGGGCGTGCGGTGCAGCAGCGTGTAGGTGTGGATGAAGGCCAGGTACTGGCCCTGTTTCGCGGTGAAGCGTGGTGACGGATGGCTGGACATGGGATCGGGAGTGTGATCCAAGATATCCATGAACATACGCTATCGCGTCACGCTGACAGCTGAAGAACGGCACGAGCTTGAGGCGCTCCTGAGCGGCGGCCACGGGCCGGTTCGCACGATCAAGCGGGCTCAGATTCTCCTCGCCGCGGATGCCCACTCCCCCGATGAGCTGATCGCGCGGAACGTGGGGGTCGGCACGTCGACCGTGTACCGGACCAAGCAACGGTTTGTCGAGGAAGGCTTGACCCCGGCGCTCCGCGAACTGCCCCGTCCCGGCGCCCCGCGCAAGCTCGGCGCCAGTGATGAAGCCCTCCTGGTGGCGGTCGCGTGCTCACATCCTCCGTCCGGGCGTGCCCGGTGGACGCTGAACCTGTTGGCCGGCGAGTTGGTGCGCCTCACCGCGCATGAGACCCTGTCGGGCGACACCGTCGGGCGCCGGCTGACGGCGATGAAGCTGAAGCCGTGGCAGGAGAAAATGTGGTGCATTCCGCACGTCAACGCCGAGTATGTGGCGCGCATGGAAGACGTCCTCGATCTCTACGCCGAAGCGCCGGATCCGCGGCGACCGGTCGTCGGCTTCGACGAAACGCCCCGGCAACTGATCGGCGAAGCGCGGGTCCCGATTCCGGCGAAGGCCGGAACGCCCCGGCGGGTCGATTACGAGTACGTCCGCAACGGGACCGCAAACGTCTTCCTGTTTGTCGACGTGAACCGCCCCTGGCGACACGCCAAAGTCACCGACCACCGAACGTGTATCGACTTCGCCGAGTGCATGCGCGACCTGGTCGACGAGCACTACCCGAAGGCCGAACGCATCCGGGTCGTCCTCGACCATCTGTCGGCGCATTCACCGGCGGCGCTCTACCAGGCCTTCGCGCCCGCCGAGGCACGGCGGATTCTGCGCCGGCTCGAGTTTCACTTCACGCCAAAACACGCCAGCTGGCTCAACATGGTCGAGATCGAGATCGGCGTGATGGTCTCGCAATGTCTTGATCGCCGGATTCCCGACAAGGCGATACTGATCACAGAGATCGCCGCATGGGAGCGACGGCGCAACGCCGAGCAGGCGCGCATCAAATGGATGTTTACGGTCGACCGTGCTCGCGAGAAGCTTCGCCGGGTTTATCCGCAGCCCGCTGATCGCACCCAGGCCGCCGCCTGAACCGGTCAGATCCACTGCGGCCAGGTACACACCGGCGGCGAAGAACGCCCGTTGAGCTGGTCTCCCAATGGGCGTTTCGTTCTGTACCGTCGAGGCGCGGGGCCCGCCCGGTCCGATCTGTGGGTACTCCCGCTTTTCGGAGATCGCAAGCCGTTTCCCTTCATTCAGACGTCGTTCTGCGAGTGTGTCGCCGAGTTCTCACCCGACGGACGCTGGATTGCCTTCGTCTCCGATGAATCCGGTCGAAATGAAGTGTACGTAGTGCCGTTTCCCGGACCGGGCGGCAAGTGGCAGGTCTCGACGGCTGGTGGCAACTGGCCGCGCTGGCGCCGCGATGGCCGAGAGCTCTACTACGGCGGGCCGCCCAACCAGCTTATGGTGGCCGCGGTCGAGAGCACGGGGTCCGCGTTCCGAGTCAACACGGTACGCCCGCTCTTCACGATGCGCGCGCAGCTCAACCAGGGCTCGATGTACGACGTTGCGCCCGATGGCCAGCGCTTCCTGATCAATACGGTCGTCGAACAGGCTGTGCAGCCGATCACGCTCGTCGTCAATTGGCCCGCCTTATTGAAGAATTGATCTACGCGAGCGGGCGTGCAGTTTGCGCGACGCTCAGCATAGCGGTCTCCTTGGCGAGCGGGATTGCCACCCGCACCCACCGGGAGCTTGGGCTCCCCAAGGCGCCGTCGCTCGGCGCCGACCCCAGCTTCTCGCTCCTGCGCACGCGGTAGCCAAAGGCGCGCCCTTGCTCGTCACCTCGAACGGAGCTACTCCCGGAAGATCCGCGCGAGCGGCAGCTCCAGACCGGGCAGCAGCGCGGACGTGAGCACATCCGACGCCTCGCGGGACAGCTCCAGCGGGCGACCGAGCCGATCGCCATCCCGCCGATACACGCGAACCACGTCGATGTCGGGATCGATCACCCAGTACTCAGACACACCGCTGCGCTCGTACAGACGACGTTTGATCGTCTCGTCGCGCTTGCGCGTCCCTTTGGATGCGATCTCGATGACCAGTTCCGGAACGCCTTTGACGTGGAGTTGCGTGATCGCCTGGGCGGCGCGTTCGTTCGAGAGATACAGCAGGTCCGGCTCGACGACGTCCACATCAGAAAAGACGACGTCCAACGGAGCGACGAACACCTGGCCGATCGGGTGCGCTTCGAGCCAGTTGCCGATCAGCAAGTGAAGATTACCCAAAATGCGCTGGTGCCTGACATTGGGCGACGGCGTCACGTAATGCTCCCCATCGATCAACTCGTGCCGCTTCCCATCGTCGGGAAAGTGCACGAAGTCGTCATAGGTGAGCTTCACGGCCGGACCGGCCGTCCCTCTCTCGTCGTTCCCGGCCATGCCGCTCATTCTACCGTCGTCCACGCCAGGCGCGTTCCAGAACTAGCCAAGGGCCTGCCGTTGCTATCCCGATTGGGAATGCCCTTGGCTAGTTGGCAGCATCTTCTTGCGCGCTCCGCGCGCATAGACCGTTATGCGGCTCGGCAGCATGTGACACAAGGAGTACGAGCTCGTCGTTTGGAGCAGCATAACGGTCTGATGTGGCCGGATTGCCGCAGAACGTAACTGCGTCGCGGTGCGGTACGCAGAAATTGCCGTGTCGTACTCGAGGCGTTGTGGCAAGATCGGCCCGCTCACGTCTTGAGTCCAGTAGGGAGGGAAGCATGAATTACTCGAAACTCGACATCCTGGCTTGCACACTTGCCGTCGTGTCCCTCCTCGCGCTCTGGCCCACCGAAGCGGGCGCGCAGGTAAAAACCGCCGCGGCGATGGGACAAGCCGCCACTGCGTTTCTCGCCTCGCTCACTCCGGAACAGCGCGCGAAAGCGGTGATGAGCTTCGACCACGAGGAACGGTTCGTCTGGCAAGAGTCGCCGGGCGTCCGCTCGGGGGTTGTCCTCAGGGAGCTCAACGACGCCCAGAAGAAACTGGCGATGGATCTCCTGCGAACGGGCGTCGGCGATGGCGGCTACCAGCGAATCCAGATGAGCATGGCTCGCGAACCTGTGCTGAGCGCGCTCCAGAAGGCACCGGAAGGGCAGGCGCTCCGTGACCCGGCGCTTTTCTACATCACGATCTTTGGCGCGCCCTCTGCCGCGAACCCGTGGGGATGGACGTTCGAGGGGCATCACATCTCAACGCACTTCACCGTGCACGGCAATCAGGTCGCGGCGGCGCCGATGTTCCTTGGGTCGCAGCCGAACGATCTGCCGGCGGCTCGCCTGGAAGGACCGGCGCAGGCGGCTGCGGCGAAGATTCCGGCGTCGCTGGCCGGGCGGATCATGGGACCGGAGGAGGACAAGGCGCGCGCGCTGGTGCAATCGCTCGACGCGAAGCAGCGTGCGATTGCGGTATTCGATCGAACCGAGAAGCGCGATGCCGATATGCTTACAGGCATCAACACTCGCCGCGTGAAGCCGCTCGGCTCTTCCGGCCTGCCCGTGCGACAGATGAACGCCCAGCAAAAGGCGATGCTCGTCGCGCTGGTGGACGAATACCTCACCCGTATCCCAGGCGACGTCGCCGCGGAACGGCACCGTCGTCTGCTGGAGGGCGCGGCGCTCGACGAGATTACGTTTCAATGGGCCGGTGGCACCGATTCCGGCCAGGCACACGCGTATATCGTGCAGGGACCGACGTTCCTGATCGAATACGCTCAGAACCGCAACAACGCCGTCGGCCACGTCCACACGCTCTGGCGTGATTTCAACGGCGATTTCGGCGGCGAAATCGTCGGGACTCGGTAGATCGAATTGTCTTTGGTCTCTAGTCTCTAGTCTTTGGTGTTTGGTGGCCGGAAGCCTAAAGCCCAGAGCCTAAAGCCAGGGACCAGACCAAAGACCAAAGACCAAAGACTAAAGACCGGCCTCATGAGTTACGATTCCCCCGCAGGGAGGCGAGGATGCGAAGGCATCGGACCGCTATACGGCTTCTAAAAACGAGGATTCTGTACCCGTTGCGTGCCGCCTATACGTCGAGCCGTATGGCGGTCCTAGGCGCGCGGAGCGCGCCAAGAGATGCTGGCCAACCAGCCGAGGGGCGCTGCCGGGGATCTCAAGGGGCAGAGCCCCTGGGCTGGTTGAATCCGGTAGCTGTCGTGGGTCTGGGTGCGCTGGGAGTGCTCGCGCTCTGGAGTCCGCCGGCCACGGCGCAGACGAAGACATACGGCGGGCGCCTCTCGCCGGTGCCCATTACGGTAGCGATGCAGGAGGCGGTTGCGGGTCACGGTTCCGTCACGGCGGTTCTCGCCGACAATCGCCTCACCATCGAGGGCACCTTCGAAGGGCTGCGATCGCCGGCCACCGTGGCTCGCCTCCACGTCGCGCCCCGCGCCATTCGTGGGCCGGCCGTCGCCGACATCATGGTCCCCGGCGCCACGCGCGGCAGCTTCAAGGCTGTCGTCCAACTGACCGAACCGCAGCGGCAGGCGCTCGAGAAGAGTTCGCTGTACATTCAAATTCACAGTGAGAAGGCACCCGACGGCAATCTATGGGGGTGGCTCCTTCCGCAGGAGGTGAAACGGTGACGCGCACGACACATCGAATGGGACGGCTACTCGCCTGCGTGACGACAGCCGTCGTTGGCGTTGTCGTCATTGCCGGGCAGCAGCCTCCGGTGGGTGGGACGTTCACCGCCGCGCAGGCGTCGGCAGGCCAGCAAGCCTACACGACAAGCTGCGCCGGCTGCCACATGCCCGATCTCAGAGGGAACAATGAAGCTCCGACGCTTGTCGGGGCCAACTTCATGAACACCTGGGGCGCGCGGGCCGCAAATCTTCTTGCAACGTACATCCAGACGGCGATGCCGCCGGCGGGTCCGCGACTCTCGGCGGACCAGGCGCTGGTCCTCGCCGCGTACATTCTGCAGGTGAACGGTGGGCGGGCCGGTGTGCAGCCACTGGCCGCGAGCACCACGACGCCGATCGGCGCGATCGCGACGGGGCAGGGGCAGAACGCATCCCAGGCTGCAATCGCACCAGCCGCCGCGCCTGCCGCACAAGCCGCGGGTGGAGCAGCGGCGACCCCCCCGGCGCCGGGCCTGACGATTGCCGGAGAAGTGCCGAACTACGCCCCGGTCACCGACGCCATGCTGCGCAATCCGCCGCCCGGCGACTGGCTGATGGTCCGGCGCAACTACCAGGCATGGAGCTACAGCCCGCTCAGCGAAGTCACGCCCGCCAACGTCGGACGGCTCAGGCTTGCCTGGGTGTGGGCGATGAACGAGGGTGGTCAGAGTGAGCCAACGCCCCTCGTCCACGACGGGATCATCTACCTGATCAACACCGGCAATATCGTCCAGGCGCTCGATGGGCGCACGGGCGAGCTGATCTGGGAGCACCACGTTGGTCCCGAAACCCCCAGCACCATGCGCAATATCGCGATCTATCAGGACAAGCTGTTCGTGGCGACGGGCGACGCGCGTCTGGTGGCTCTCGAAGCGCGCACCGGCCGACTCGTCTGGGACGTCCCGCTTACCGAACGGAACAAAGGGTTTACGAACAGCAGCGGTCCCATCGTCATTCGCGGCAAGGTCGTGCAAGGCCTGACAGGCTGCGCGCGCTTCCAGCCCGATCGGTGTTACATCAGTGCGTATGACGCGAACACCGGCAAACAGCTGTGGAGGTTCAACACCGTAGCCCAGCGCGGCGAGCGCGGCGGCGACACGTGGGGCGACGTGGCCGACATGTTCCGGAAGGGTGGCGAGACATGGATCACCGGCAGCTACGATCCGGACCTCGATCTCACCTTCTGGGGCGTCGCGCAGGCGAAGCCGTGGGTGGCGGCGAGTCGCAACATGAAGACGTCGGATCGCGTGCTCTATACCAGCTCGACCGTCGCGCTCAGACCCGATACCGGCGAGCTGGCCTGGTTCTATCAGCATTCGCCTGGTGAGTCGCTCGACCTCGACGAAGTGTACGAGCGCGTGCTCGTTGACGTTGGTCCCCGCAAATTCGTCTTCACGATCGGCAAGCCTGGGATCTTGTGGAAGATCGATCGCCAAAGCGGCGAATACGTCTCATTCAAGGAGACGGTCTTCACAAACGTCTTCGATCGCATCGATCTCGAGTCTGGGGTGCCGCGATACCGGCCCGAGATCATGGCGGCGAAGGTTGGCGATTGGGTGCAGGCGTGCCCGAGCACCGAAGGTGGCCACAACTGGCACGCCACGAGTTACCACCCGGGCGCGGGGCTGCTCATCATCCCGCTCGCCCAGTCGTGCATGGAGCTTTCGGGCCGTTTGGTGGAATTCAAGGAAGGTTCCGGCGGCACGGCCGGCGACCGCCGCTTCTACGAGATGCCCGGCTCCAACGGCAACATCGGCAAGCTGGCCGCGTTCGACGTGAACACGATGCAGCAAGTGTGGAGCGTCGAGCAGCGCGCGGCGTTCCTTACCGCGGCGCTCTCGACGGGTGGAGGAGTCGTCTTCGCGGGCGATCTGGACCGGTACTTCCACGCGTACGACGTGCGGACCGGCAAGGAGCTCTGGAAGATCCGTCTCGGCACGTCCGTGCAGGGATTCCCGGTGACGTTCACCGTCGGCGGCAAGCAGTACGTGGCCGTCACGACCGGACTCGGCGGGGGCAGTCCTCGCAATGTCCCGCGCACGATCTCTCCGGACGTCCGGCATCCACAGACGGGGAACGCGTTATACGTGTTCGCGCTCGAGGAGTAGGCGAGGATCACTTGTCAGCATGCTGAACTGTCGTTCACACTTCTGGCTTCTCGGTTCTCCGTTCGTGTTCAGGTTCGACCGCTCCGCGACGCCCCTTTGGTCCCGCCGCGCGAACGTGAACACGAACCGAGAACCCGGAACAGAGAAGTGTGAACTGCACGTTTGCTAATCAGGGATCCGTGGTCCGGTTTCTCGTCCGCCAGCCGCCAACGAACACGCCGAACATCGTCATGACGACGCGGTGCGCGCTGCGCTCGCGCCTTCAGGCGGGCCGTGTCGTTCAGGCAACCGCGCCAGAGATCGGGCTTTTCGCGACAGGGGGCTAGTGAGACTCATGGGTAATGGTCTAGTTTCGAAACTAGACCACTACCGACTCATGGCCCGGCTCGTTATTACCGCTCGAATCTCCGATAATGGCTCTTAGTGGGCAACGCGCATCCACGCGTGTACGACCACGGCGCCACGGTCGA
>Ga0209640_10000634_pt1 | contig 27677 bp, 22 predicted proteins | sample RifCSP10_1_FD_184018 | JGI IMG/M metagenome (GOLD analysis project Ga0209640, IMG submission 184018) | Soil microbial communities from Rifle, Colorado - Rifle CSP2_sed 10_1 (SPAdes) (version 2) | ecosystem: Environmental > Terrestrial > Deep subsurface > Rock core/Sediment | place: Rifle... | reverse complement strand
CTTCGACGTCGAGGTCGCGGATTTCGACGCCGACGGCTACGACGATCTCTTCTTCTGTAATCGCGCGTCGAACCCCGCGCCGCGCGCTGCCGAGAGCTCGGGAGGCCGGCAACGACTACTGCTCCGAGGTGGAGGGCCCCGGGAGTAGGGCGGGCATTACTGTGACGCCGGTCGGCCCGCCGGCCACTTGTACAGCCTAAACTTCCATCCGAAGGGAGACCCGTGGCTGTCTGGAATCCGCTCTCGGGCGGGGAGGCCAAGCATATGCCCGGCAAAATCGCTCGCCCGTTCGCTGCGACCAAGCCGGCGTTGGCGTCCCTGATTCTCGCCTGTCTCGCGTCGCGAGCATACGGCGACGAGCTGACCCCAGATCAGTTGCTCGATTTCTCGCTCGAAGAGCTGATGCAACTCGAAGTCAGCGTTGCGTCGCGCATACCTACCGATACACTCAATGCGGCCTCCTCGGTGGAAGTGATCCCGGAAGCGATTTGGCAGCGCCGCGGGGCGCGCAGCATCTCCGAGGTTTTGGTGACAGTGCCGGGCGTCACGGTCGTGCCCGGTCTTGCGGGCGCGGACGCCTACGCCATTCGCGGGTACACACGCAGCACGTCGCTGCTCGGAGTGTTGCTGAGCTGGGACGGTGTGCCCCTCAATGATCTGTTCCGCGGCGCACCTACGGTGCTTCTGCCGGGACTCAATCTGGGCGCGATCGATGAGGTTCAGCTCATCGAAGGACCGGGCTCCGCTTTGTACGGCAGCGATGCGTTTCACGGTGTCGTGGCGCTTAGTGCATACGAAGCCGACAGCGACAGGCGGGAGGTGCACGCCGATGTCAGGGACAACGGTTTCTATTCGGCCGGTGCGCGCCTCGCCACGGCACTCGGCGAGCGAGCGCGAGTGAGCATGGCAATAGCCGCCGACGGTCAACCCGGCCAAGAGATGGCCTTCCGCTATGCGGACCCGCTCACCGGGGCTGCACGCTCGGGGGAGCGCGCGAATCGTTATGGAGCCCAATCGGTGAGCGTCAAGCTGCGCGGTGCTGTGAGTACGGGTACGAGCTGGTACGGCGGAGTCTTGCTCCATCACTACGACGGCGAAGATTTTCAGGGATTCGGGACGCGTCTCGCGGCCACCCGCGATGTCGGGGGTATCGACACCGATCTCTACTTGGCAAACGGCGGCATCAGGAAGGACCTAGCGCGAGACGACACCGCCGTCGGGCTCTCCGCCTACGCCTGGCACGCGAACAGCGTTTTGATTGCGGGCAGGGAGACGTTCGATTTCGAGTCCGCCAACACGCAAGAGCGATACGGCGTCCATGCCACGTATGAAAGCACACCGATGGCTCGGAATACGCAGTGGGCATTCGTGCTCGGCATCGAAGAGATGGTCGTGGAGGAGGCGAGAACGCGCAACTTCGACCTGACCGGTGCGCCCTTGCTCGAAGCAGTCAACCCGGCCGAGGATGCACGCCGACGAATCTACAGCGCCACGTTCGAGGGCACTACGCATTGGTCGGCCGAACGCTGGCGCCTGGTGTACGGGGCCCGTTTCGACCGCTACTCCGACTTCGGCAGTCAAGTCTCTCCGCGCGTCGGGCTGATTTGGCACCCGCAGGAGAAGAACGCCGTCAAGATCCTTTACGGCAACGCGTTTCGGGCTCCGACAGCCAACGATATGAGGGGAACCGTCGGCCTCATCGAAGCCAACGAAAACCTCGAGCCGGAAGACATCGATACTCTCGAGCTCGTGTTGATGCATCAAGAGGAGCAATGGTTCACGGAGCTCACGCTGTTCCACTCGCGCTGGCGCGACGGCATCGTTTCAGTGGCCAATAGCGGAGGAGCGGCGCCGTTCGTCTTCACGAACCTGGAAGAGAACAAAGCGCACGGCGTGACCTGGAAATTCGACTGGCAGGGAGATCCGTGGTTGCTGAACGTCGGCGCTTCTTGGGTGCGCAGCGAGAATGAAACGCTCGACGAGCGATACGGCGCGTTTCCGCGCTACACTTTGGACGCGGAAATCGCCTACTTCCACGCTCCGTGGAAAACGAATTTCTATTTGACGCAGCACTGGCAAATCGACACCGACGACGTCTATCCGCCGAGCGCGGGCTTCGGCGCTGCGCGCCTACCGGACTACTCACGCACCGATGTCGGCGCCGAGCGCCCGCTGAGCTCGCGGTGCAAGCTCATGTTCTCCGCGCGCAATCTGTTCGACCGTGAGAATTACTTCCCGTCCGGCGCCGGCTCGCGCGGCGGCATTCCGGACGAATCCCGCACGTTGAGCGCCGAGGTTCGTTTCGTTTTCTAGCCAGTTCGCGGGCGCGATATGTCCCCGGTTCGCTGCGTCGTCGGGCGAGCGCGCCTGCAACGAAACCCAGGCACCGCGCCGCAATTATCGGATGGATAATCTGTAATCAGAATTGCAACAGCATGCCGGTGCGGCGCGGGCGGAGCGCCGCCGCCTCGATGCTCTCCGTCGTCGCACCAAGTGGCATCAATCTTGCCTATCAGGTGTTGTCGACCGCCATACGGTCGTTGCTTGGAGACACACATGCTTTACTGGGCACTGATTTTCTTGGTGATTGCGCTGATCGCGGGCGCCCTAGGGTTTTCCGGCATCGCCGGCACTGCCACTAGCATGGCTTGGATACTTTTCGTGGTCGGCCTCGTCGTCGCGCTTGTGTTCTTCCTCAGAGGTCGAAGGCCTCCTCTTGCCTGACACGCGAGAAGGCTGCACCGGGGGCCGCCCATGAGCGCCGAAGTCGTCGGCGTTCTCGGCACGATTGCGGGAATCGTCGTTGCGGTGGGCATCTTCTTACTCGCGGCACGGTTCGTCGCCAGGGCGCGCGCGGGCACGCGCCGCTTGCGTCAGGCGCGGCACGATCCGCACGCGCCAACGGCTCGGCAACGACGGGCGAATGTCGGGCGCGACATCGACCAATAAAAGGACGCGCGCCACGATGCACGGTGGCCGGCGCGCGGGGCCCCCTTTGTTAGGTGGCGGGCTCGATCCTGAGCACGGCGCCTTCGTCCTCGTCGGTGAGCACGTAGATGAGCCCGTCGGGTCCTTGCGCGACGTCACGCATCCGCTGGCGCAAATCCGCAAGCAGCACCTCGCGGCGCAGCTCTTCCATGTTCTCGTTGACGAGAATGCGCTGCAGCTGACCCGTGCCCGGAATCTCGCCGTAGCGTAACCCCCCGACGAAGATGTCGCCCTTCCACTTCGGTAGCGCGTCGCCCGTGTAGAACTCGAGCCCGGCGACGGCGATCGCGGGCACCCAATAGACGATGGGCGCTTCGTAGTTTTCGTGCGTCGGGATCTTGGCTTGCCACGGTCCCGGATAAGTGCGCCCGAAGCTCACGAGTGGCCAGCCGTAGTTCAAGCCGGCGCGGATGACATTGAGCTCGTCGCCGCCGTTCGGGCCGTTCTCGCTCTGCCAAACGGCGCCCGTGGCCGGGTGGACTGCGAGCCCCAAGGAGCTACGATGCCCGAGCGTGTAGATCTCGGGCAGGTAACCTTCGCGTCCCACGAACGGGTTGTCGCTCGGCACGTTGCCGTCATCGTTGAGGCGCAGCGTCTTGCCGCTATGCGACATCGGGTCTTGCGGGGCTTGCGCCTCGCCGCCGCTCGTCGCGGCATAGAGCTTGCCGTCGCGGCCGAAAATGATCGGCGTCGCGCCGCCCGTGCGCGGCTGCATGACGAAAACGTCGCTGAAGTCGTTGAGCTTACGGCCGTCCCAACGGCCGCGGCCGATTGCGACCGTGGTGATGTTGTTGCCGAGCGGTTTCGTGTAGCTCAAATAGATGAGGCTGTTCGTGCCGAATTGAGGATGCAATGCGATGTTCATGTAGCCGTGGACGGCGCCCGGAAGACCCGATTCGCCGGCCGAGAAGGCCGTCGGCCCCCCCGCGACGGGATTCGGATCGAGCGTGCCGTCGCGAATGACGCGCAGGCGGCCGGCGCGCTCGGTCACGAGCAGCGTGCCGTCGGGCAGAAACTCGAGGCTGTATGGAAACTCAAGTGCCTTCGTGACGACGACGACGCGGATGTCCTGCCCTTCAGCCGTCGCATACTCGAACGGGCCGTCTCCGAGCGGCTTGTTGGCGACGCCTTGCGGCGCGACAGGAATGCCGAACTGAAACGGGACGGACTGTTGAGCGGAGGCGAGCTCCGCGCCCGCTGCAGATACAAGAAGGATAACGGCCGCGAATCGGATCCGCCGGCGGCCTTGAGCAATACTCATCGACACGAGAACCTCCCCCAATCGAGTTTTTCAAGCCGGCGGTCTACGCCAGCACTTCTTCCAAGAAATTCTTCATGGCCGCCCACGAGCGCCGGTCGGCCGCGGCGTTGTACAAAAGCCCATGCTCAGGTGAGTTCGCCTCGGGATTCGTGAACGCGTGGGACGTGCGTCCGTACGCGTGCAATTGCCAATCCGCCTGGGCGTCCGTGAGCTCGCGCGCGATCGCCATCACGTGCTCCGGTGTCGCCATGGGGTCGTCGTAGCCGTGCAGCATGAGCACTTTGGCCTTGATTGGGGCCTGCGCGCCGAGCTTCGGCGGATGGAAGAGCCCGTGGAAGCTCACGACGCCCTTGAGGCCCGCCGGCACACTGCGCGCCAAGTCGAGCACGCAAAGACCGCCGAAACAGAAGCCGATCGCGGCCGTGCGCTCCGCGTCGACGGCCGGATGTTTCTTGAGCGCGTCGAGCGCCGCCGTCATGCGCCGGCGGAGCATGGCGCGATCGTCGAGAAAGGGCTGCATGAGCTTCGCATTCTGCTCCATGGTGCCGCCGCGCTTGCCTTTGCCGTATAGATCGAGCGCGAAGCCGACATAGCCCAGGCTCGCGAGCTTATCTGCCTTGTCGCGCTCGAAGTGGTTTTGACCGCCCCAGGCGTGGCTCACGAGGACGCCGGGCCGTTTACCTTTCTTGGCGTCGTCGTACGCGGCGTAGCCTTCGCAGGTGACGGAACCGTCCGCGTAGTCGACGTAGTCGGTCTTCATGGCGACGAGCTTAACCGCTTGAAAGAGCCGCTGCCAGCCAGCAAGGTAAGAGCGGTCTCCGGCGCGCCCGGTGTGGGAGCGATCTTCCTTGTTGGAGCGAGCTTTGCTCGCGATTAAGACAAGATCGCGAGCGAAGCTCGCTCCTACAAGAACTACCAGCTGATGCGAAAGCCCGTGGTCCAGGACCAGCCGCTGAACGCGCCGCCGTCGCCGGCTCGGTCGTCCATGTCCACGTACTGCAACCCGGACTGGAGCTTGAGCTTGTGGCCGTACCAAAAGTGATTCACGCCGAAATAGACCTCGCGATAGTCGTCGCCGCGGCCGCTCTCGAGCTCGCGCTCGTACCGCCCGAAGCGCACGCCGTTCGGCTCGTCGCTGTCGACATACGTATAGCGCCACACGAGCTGATTCGAATTGCGGAGATTCCAGTACGGCATGACCATGACGGCAGTGAGATCGCTCTGGCCGAGATAGCCGTGGGCCGTCGAGATGTCGGTCCGCAATCCAAAGCGGTCTTTGGCAAAGTCGAAATTGACCGAAACGACCTGCTCGAGCGGCCGTGTGAAGCCGTTGTTCGGGTCTGGGTCGTTGTCGACGTAGTTGACGTTGAGCTGCGCCTTCTCGGCGCCGAATCGCGATGCGAAATCGTAGCCGACGGTGCCGAGAAAGAACTCGCCGCCGTTCGAGTCCCCGAAGCCGCGGTCGATGTCGCCGGATGAGAAGACGCCTGCGTTGTACGTGATCTTGCCGACCGCGCCGCCGACGCTGATGCCCGGAATGTATTCCTCGGTAAACCAGATATTGTTCGCGAGGTTGCTGCGATCGATCGTGATGAGGTTTTTCGACGACGTCATGCCGTCCATGGTGAACGGTGCGCCGTGCTTGCCGACTGTAATCTCCACCGCGTCGTTCGGGCTCCACGCGACATAGGTATCGGTGAGGCGCTGATAAACGGGCTCGCCGTCCTGCGGATCGTATTCCGCTTCGGCGTGCAGCAAGAAGTGCTCGAGGAAGGCAACCTTGACCCCGAGACGCATGCGCCTCAAGTTCGTTTCCGAGTGTTCCTCGTCGCCGGAATCGACGTAGGCTTGGTCGACCTGAAAGCGGCCGCTCAATTGCACGCTCTTGATGAACGAATCGGCATCGCCCGTATAGAGCCGAGCCCGCGACCAGAGCGCGTCGAAGCGCTCGGTGGTCGACTGCGCATTCGCGGTTGCACCGATCATCGTAAGCACAATGAGCGCCGCAATCCGACTCTTGATCGCCGATGCACGCTCCGACCGGAAGCCATTTCGCATGGCACGGGTTCCTTGCGTTGCGGTCATGTTACGAAACCGTTGCGCAAGTATTACGGCGTTCTATGACGGAAATATGACAGCGCCGCGGAGCAAGCGCTGCGGCGAATGTGGGTTGGGGGATTTCGAATCGACCGAATTCCCGAGTGCGGTATGAAGCCGGCGCCTGCTAAAGGCCGTACATGATCGGCAGGACGATCGCCATGCCGGGAACCATGATGAGCTGCAGCGGCACGCCGATGCGCACAAAGTCGGAGAATTTGTAGCCGCCCGCGCTCATGACGAGCAGATGGGTCTGGTACCCGATGGGCGAGACGAACCCCATGTTCGCGCCGTAAAGGACCGCGAGCACGAACGGCTCGGCCGGCACGCCGAGTTGTTGCGCAATATTGAACGCGATCGGCGTGCCGAGGACAGCGACCGCGTTGTTGGACAAGAGCTCGGTCAGAAAGGCCATGATGAGGATGATGCCGGCGAGCACGATCGATACGGGCAAGCCGTTGGTCAGCGCGACGTAAAGCTGCGCGATGTATTGGGCCGCGCCTGTGGCCATGAGGGCGAGACCGAGGGCGAGGCTTGCGACGATGACCAAGATGATGGAGCGATCGACGGCAGCCGTGACGTCTTTCCATGTCAACACCTGCGTTGCAAGCATGAGCGCGACACCGAGCACCGCGGCGATCGAGATACGCATGACTCCGAAGGCCGCGAGCACGACGACGGCGGCCACGATGGCGATTGCGAGCGAGCCCTTGCCGACTTGGGGCACGGCGATTCGGCCGTCGAGCACGAGCACCTGACCGCTGCGCTTCAAGCGGTCGAGACCTTGGCTCGAGCCCTGGAGCAGCACGATGTCACCCGCGTGCAGCACGAGCTTGCTCACGTATTGACGCGTATCGCCGGGTCTTCGCCCCGGCCGATGCAACGCGACGGGAACGAGGCCGTAGGTCGACGGCAGCCGGCTCGCGTCGAGCGTGCGCTGGTCGAGCACCGAGCCTTCCGTAACGACGACCTCGGCGAGTCGTTGATCGCTTGCGGGCGGACGATCTCTTTCCATGACCTGGTCCGTGTCGACGGCGAGCAAAGTCGCGCCGAGGAGGCGCTCGAATTGCTTCAAGTTCTCGAGCGTGTCACTGACGTGCAGAAAGTCGCCGGGCTTCGCGCGCGTCGAAGGCAGTTTCATGAGCGACAACTCCCCGCGCGCAATCCGCGTGACGCGCATGCGGCCCTTGGTGAGCGCGAGCAGCTCGGCGACTGTTTTGCGTTCGGCGGGACTGTCCTCATTGATGCGCAGGCGCGACTCGAAAATGCGCGGCGCGACGTCGCTGAGCGGTGGCTTGCGCTCGGGTATCAACCGCGGCGCGACGAGCCAGAGGAAGAGGATCGCGACGCTGCCGACGATGAATACGGGTAGCGCAAAATCGAACATTCCGAGCTCGCGCATGCCGAGACTCGCGGCGATCGCGACGACGAGCAGATTCGTCGACGTGCCGATCGACGTCGCCATGCCGCCGATGATCGTCGCATGTCCGACGGGCATGAGAATCCCCGACGGGGAGATCTTGGCCTGCAACGATACGGTGACGAGCAACGGCAACATCGCCGCCACGACGGGCGTGTTGTTGAGAAACATGCTGAGCGTCGCACAGGTCAAGAGAGACGCCAGGAACGCGAGCTGCGGACGGATTTTCCAAAGCTCCGCAAGCACGCCGCCGATCGATTGCAGCGCGCGCGTCGTCTCGAGGCTGCGCGCGAGAATCATGAGGGCGATGACTGAGATCAAGGCCTCGTTGCCGAACCCGCTCAAAAAGTCGCCTGCGCGGACGCGCGCCCCCCCGTATTCGATCGGATAGACCTCGAACCACAAGAGCACCGTGGTCAATATCAGGAGGCTCGTCGCCTCGAGCGGGTATTTCTCGCGCATGTAAAGCGTGATGGTGAGCAACGCGAGCGCGATCGCGACAAGGGCGTGGATGCTTGGTGGTGCTGGCAAGTGCGTGCTCTCCGGCTGCGGCATTGTAATGCATCGCCGGGACTGACCGCGTAAGATCAGGACGGCGTTCATGTAAGCGACGGTACCGAGACGGGAATCAGTGAGTGAGATACCGCACATCGTCCATCAGCTCTGGAAGGACGAGCACGTCCCCGCGCGTTGGGAAGCGGCCGTGCGCTCGGTTCGGCGCTATCACGCGGGCTGGGAATACCGGCTCTGGACCGATGCTGCGATCGACGACTACGTTCGCCGGCGGCACGCGGATTTCCATGCGACGTTTCGCGCCTTCGAGCGTCCGATCATGCGCGCCGATGTGTTTCGGTACATTCTCATGCACGACGTCGGCGGGCTCTATTGCGATCTCGACTACGAGTTCTTGCGGCCGTTCGACTACTCGGGAGCCGAAATCGTGCTGTCGCTCGAGCGCGCCGTCCGCTTCGGCGACGACGCCGATATGATCGCGAATTACGTGCTGGCATCGGCGCCGGGGCACGGCTTCTGGCGCGACGTGTTGCGTGAGCTCAGCACGCAGCAGCCGCGGATTCGCACCTACGACGATGTGGGAGGCGCGACGGGGCCGGGGCTTTTGACGCGCATTTTTTTCGCGCATCGAACGGAGTATTCCGGCATCAAGCTCGCCGATCCGCCTGTGTTGAGCCCGCGGCGCGTGCACGGTCGCCGGGAACGCAAGTTTTACTTGAACACAGGGATAACGTACGGGTTCCACCACGGTGGGGCAGCTGGCGCGAGCGCGCTACGTGGACCTACTTGTCGCGCAAGCTCGCCAAGTGGTTCGGACGCGGTCCGTCGCGGGCGCCGGCGAGCGAGCCCGCAACGGAAACGCGCGGCCCAGAGCGCGAACCGCTGCGCTGACGCTCTAGCGCAGCGTTTCGAGCTCGCGCACGAGCCTAAGCGCCGTCGCGTCGCCGCCTGACGCTGTGACGAGCTTCTGCGCGTACGCCGTGGCGTCGTCGATGCGTCCGTCGTCGCGAAGCATCGTCGCGAGCGCGACGAGCGTCTCGGCATGTCCCGGGAAACGCTCATGCGTCTCGCGCAGCACCTCGAGGCCGCGCTCGCGCGCCCGCGTCGAACGCAATGCGATGCCGAGCGTATACGCGTACTGCGGAACCTCGGGAGCCAGCTCGACGGCGCGCGTCAGCGCCGCCACAGCCGTATCGAGGCGGCCTGAGCGCACGTATGAAAGACCCAACGAGAAATGCAAGCTCGCGACCTCGGGCGCGAGCGAGAGCGCGCTCTCGAGCAATGCTTGGGCTTCGGCCTCGCCGGCGCGGTGACGTACCAAGTCGGCGAGATTCACATAGGCGGGCGCGAAGTACGGATCGCGCTCGATGGCCGCGCGAAAGCTCCGCTCGGCCTCGTCGCTCTGCCCGAGCGCGGCGAGCGCCGTTCCCCAATTGAAGAAGCCTTCAGCTCGATCCATATGGAACGTCTGCACGATGCGATATTCCTCGAGCGCTCGATCGAGGTCATTGCGGCGCTGCTCGCTCAACAAGCTGCGCGCCGGAATCAACGCGCGTGCCGCCGCCACTCGTCGCGCGCGCGACGGATCCGACAGAAACCGCTGCGCCGCATCGGCGGCGATGGCGGGCGGTGCGTTCCCCAAAGCCTCGAGCGCGGCGAGCTGCACGAGCGGCTCGCTGCTTTCGAGCTCGGTCGCGATCAACGTGATCGCCGCATCGTCGAGCTGACTCGCGAGGAGCTCTACGCTTGTGGCTCTCACGATGCCGGGTACTGCAGTGTCCGACACCAGTTGCTGCAAGCGTTCATGGCGATCCGCCGCCCAGTTGCGGCCCGCCGCGATGGCCTCGCCATAGTGAGGCGCCGTGTGTCGGCCGTCGGGGTACCACGCCGCGACTTGCCGAGCAGCCCAGTCGGCAGTGCGGTCGTCGTGACACGCGCTGCACGCGTTCGGCACGCCGAGGCCGACGGTGAGATCGGGACGCGGCACGCGCAGACTGTGATCGCGGCGCGAATCGACGACCATGTACGTCGTCGCCGACATGTGGCAAGCGACGCACTGCGAGCCCGCAGCACCGACGGCGTGCCGATGGTGCTCGGGCGCATCGAAACGCGCCGGCGCGTGGCATTGCGCGCATAGCTCATTGCCCGCCGCGCGCAGCTGCCCGCTGTGCGGGTCGTGACAGTCGCTGCACGTCACTCCGGCCGCATGCATCGCGCTCTGCAAAAACGACCCGTACTCGTAAACCTCGCCGCGAATCTGCCCGTCGGCATGGTAGACCCCCGGCTCGAGCAACTCGGGCCGAAAGGCGTCGAGAAATTCGCCGGTCGCGGGATTGAAATCCTCGCTCTGCTGCGAGCGGCGCGCATGGCACTGCGCGCAGGTTTCGATCTCATCGTCGGTCGCCTGCGAGGGCACGCGCACGGCAATTGCCCTTGCGTCCTGGAACGTCCATGTGCGCGGCATCGGTCCAAGCGCCATGCGTGCCTCGGCGGGATTCGCCACGTGACGTGAGCCCGGTCCATGGCACGCCTCGCAATTGACGTCGATATCGACCCAAGTGGTTTCGTAACTGTCGGTTGCCGCCGCGTAGCCCTTGTCGAGACCCGTGGAGTGGCATTCGGCGCAGCCGGCGTTCCAGTTTTGCGCACGGCGGGTCCAGTGCAACGGATGCCGGGCATCGACCTCGTCATCGGGATACAAATGAAACCAACGTGCGCCGCCTACGGACGCGGCGCGCGAATCCCAGGCGATCCCGAGTGCCTGATAGCGGCCGCCGGGCAACGCGACCAAATATTGCTGCAAGGGCTCGACCCCGAACGTGTGAGTGATCTCGAGCTCGGCGAGCGCTCCGTCCGGCGCGTCCGTGCGTACGAAGTACCGGCCGCCGCGGCGCGAGAACGTGCTCGTGACGCCGTTGTAGGTGAACTCGGCGTCGTTGAAGTCGCCCAGAACGGACGACTCGTCGGCAACCTGCATCGCGCGATCATGATGCGAGTCACGCCACAGCGCGGCCTCGCGCGTGTGGCAATCGACGCAGCTCGAGCCGCCAATGAAGCGCGGCGCTGCCGCGTGCTCGAGGGCACCCGCGGGCGGGCCACTCCGGTCGCAGCCGACGAGGAGGAGGCCGGCCGCAAATGCCGCGCCGCGAGAGAGCCGCCTCACGTCACGGGTTCGCCGTCGTCGTTCCAGATCTCGATGGGTGCCAACCCGAGCGCCTCGACCTCGGCGCGAATCTCGTCGAGATCGCCGACGATGACCCAGATCAAGCTCCGCGGATGCACGACCTCGGTCGCGGCGCCGTTGAGATCCGGAAGACGCAGCGCTTCGTAGCGTTGCGTCAGCGTCGCCGCATAGTCGAGGGGTCGACCGTAACGTGCCGACGTGATGAGGCTCGTGAGCACGGCGCTCGCCGTCTGGAATTGTCCCGGCAGCTCGCGCGTCGAGCCTGCGATCACGCGGCCCATCTCGTCCGCGGCCACGGGGCGCGTGGTCGTGATCGATTCGAGCTCGCGAATGAGCTCCGCGAGCGAGTCGCCCGTGCGATCGGTCTGCACGGGCGCATAGACGAGAAACGGCCGCGGCCCCCTGGCGCTTTGCAGAACGGTCTGCGCGCCATACGCCCAACCTTTGTCCTCGCGTAAGTTCATGTTGACGCGCGCCGTGAACGTGCCGCCCAAAACGTCGTTCATGGCCTCGATCGCGAGATCGCGGTCGCTGCCCAAACCCGGAGCAACGTGACCGGCGAGAATGAACGACTGCGGCGAGCCCGGCTTGTCGATGAGGATCACGCGCGGCGCGGCCGCCAACGCGACTTCGGCGATGTTCTTGGCAGGCCGCGGCGGCCCATTCGGCGCTTCCCAGCCGCGGAATGCGCGCTCGAGCAACGGCGTGATCTCTTCGAGCGTCACGTCGCCGGCGACGAAGATTCGCGCGTTGTCGGGCCTTAGCCACGTATCCTTGAAGGCGACGAGATCGTCGCGCGTGATCGAGGCAATCGATTCTTCGGTGCCGGAACCGGTGAAGGGCACGCCGTAAGCATGACCGGGCCCGTAAATCGCGGGCGGCAGCAGGCGCAGCGCGAGCGATAACGGTTGGGCTTTTTCCTGCGCGATATTGGCGATCCACCGTCCGCGTAGTCGCTCGATTTCCTCATCGGCGAACACGGGGTTCAACGTTACGTCCGCCCATAGGTCGACCGACGCTGCAAGCTCGGTCTTGATCGCGGAGAGATTCACGGACGACGCGTCGAGATTCGAGCCGGCCATGAGATTCGCGCCGAGCCGTTCGGCTTCGGCCGCGATCTCGAGCGCACTGCGCTCGCGCGTGCCTGTGTCGAGCATCGACATTGCGAACGACGCGACGCCTAACTTACGGCCCGCGTCGGCGGCATAGCCGGCGTCGAATTGGATCGACATCTCGACGACAGGCACGGCGTGGCGTTCCGCGAGCACGACTTCGATGCCGTTGCTCAAGGTCGACGAGTGAATGTCGGGGAATCTCAGGGTTGGGAGATCCGTCGGGATCTCGGGCAAGCCCGTCGAGCGGTCGACGCCGTCCGGGGCGGCCGCGTAGCTACCTGCGGGCACGACGTCCACTTGGTGCCAGCCGCGGTCCAAGTAGCTCCGCGCGGCGTCGCGCACGTCGCTCGGGGTCGCTGTGTTGATCCACTCGAGGTATTGCTCGATGAACAATGGATCGCCCGCGTAGAGCTCGCCCTCGGCGAGGATCGAAGCTTGGCCGTTGACATGCTCGATACCGCGCACGAGCGATGCATTGATACCCGTGACGGCGCGTTCGAGCTCTTCCTCGGTCGGGCCGGTGGCGAGAAATTCGGCGAGGATTCGGTCGATCGATTCCGCCGCCACGGACCCGGCGACGCCGGGGTTTAGGACCACGGAAAGGTCGAATACGCTCGCGAGCTCGTACGGCACGGCGGCGACGTTGACCGTCGTTGCGAGCTGGCGGTTGTAGATGAGGTCGAGATAGAGCCGTGAGTTGCGGCCTTCGCCGAGCACCGCCGCTGCGAGCGTGAGTAGCGCGTGCTCGCGCGTGGAGCGCGGCGGCACGACCCAAGCGCGATTCGCGAGCACGGCGGGCACTTCGTCATGCTGAATTTCGTGCGTGTTGGTGTCGCGCACCGGAATCCAGGTCTCGAATGTATCGACTTCCGGACCGGCCGGGATGTCGCCGAAGAAACGCTCGACTTTCGCGCGCGCCGTCGCGGCATCGATATCGCCCGCGAGCACGAGCACGGCGTTATTCGGGCCATAGTAATCGCGGAACCATTCATGGACGTCTTCGACCGATGCCGCATCGAGGTCCTCCATCGAGCCGATCGTCGAATGCCGGTAGGGGTGGCCGGGCGGAAAGAGTCCCTCGTAGAGGTTGTAATTCACGCGTCCATAGGGCTCGTTGTCGCCCTGGCGCTTCTCGTTTTGTACGACGCCGCGCTGATTGTCGAGCTTGTCCTGCGTGACGGCGCCGAGCAAATGTCCCATGCGGTCGGATTCCATCCACAGCACGAGATCCACGGCGGGTGTCGGGACGGTCTGGAAATAGTTCGTGCGATCGAGCCAGGTCGAGCCGTTCAAGCTCGTTGCACCGACTTGCTGAAGCGGCTCGAACCATTCGCCGTCGTAGTTTTCCGAGCCATTGAACATGAGATGCTCGAACAAGTGCGCGAAACCGGTCTTGCCGGCGGGCTCGTTCTTCGAGCCCACGTGATACCAGATGCTCACCGCGACCACCGGCGCCTTGTGATCTTCGTGCACGACAACAGTGAGCCCATTGGGTAGCGCGAAACGCTGGTACGCGAGATTGAGGTCGGGGGCGCCCGATGACGATTGGCTTTGAACGCTCGTTGCGCAGAGCAGCAGCGCTGCCGCGATGCAAGCAATGGCGAAACTCGCGGGGGACGCACGGAACGCGATCGTCATGGCCGACACTCCTCGTGAAAATGACAAGCGCTCAAGAATACCTGCGCGGTCTCACGATCGCCACGTGTAACTGAAATGTGTCATCATAAAATCATGGACATGATGCACCGCCTGGACCCCGAGCTCGTTCCACCGCTCGAGAATCTCATGGCGGCCACGGGCGGCGGTTTCAGCCTGCGCGATATTCCCGCCACGCGCGCGATGGTCGACGCGATGATCGCGGGCGTAAAAGCCCAAGTGCCGCCGATCGAGGGCGTGGTCGCCGTCGATCGCACCGTGCCCGGTCCCGCCGGCGCGCCCGGCGTCAAGATTCGCCATTGTCGCCCCGCGGGGCGGACTGAAGCGCTTCCGGTGCTCGTTTGGATGCACGGCGGCGGGTGGGTCTTGGGAACCGTCGAGCTCGACGATCTCATGGCGCGACAGCTCGCGAAGGACGTGCAGTGTGCCGTCGTCTCGGTCGAGTATCGGCTCGCGCCTGAGCACCCCTATCCCGCAGCGCTCGAGGATTGCTATGCCGTCGTGAAATGGCTCGTTGCCGACGGCCGGTCGCACGGCATCGATGCAACGCGCATTGCCGTCGGAGGTGCGAGCGCGGGCGGCGGGCTCGCCGCGGGGCTTGCACTCTTGGCACGCGACCGCGGCGAGGTTCCGTTACATTTCCAACTGCTCATCTATCCGGCCTTGAACGACCGCAACGTCGCCCAGGTCGAAGAGGATGTGCCCGAGAATCCGTTCTGGAGCCGCGAGAATGCGCTGCGCAGTTGGCGGGCGTATCTCGCGCGCGCCGCGGCAAGAGACGAAGTTCCCGCGTATGCGGCGCCGACGCGTGCGGGCGACTTGAGCGGCTTGGCGCCGGCGTACATCGCCGCAGCCGGCGTCGACATGTTCATGCCCGACAACCTCGATTATGCCGAGCGCCTGACCGCGGCCGGCGTCCCCACGGAGCTGCATCTCTATCCGGGCGCGTTTCACGCATTCGATGCGTTCGCCCCGATGTCGCGCATAGCGCAGCAGTTCGTGGCCGATCGCAACGGTGCGCTCAAGCGGGCGCTGTCGACTGAGTAAGCAAGACGAGACCATGAGTGTTGCCCCACCGGAGGCGAGGCTGCCGGAGCGCGCCCGGCGTCTCGCGCAAGTTGCCGACCAATACGCCGAGTACGGGGACTTGCACGGCCGGCTCGCTGAGCCTGTCGTCGACGGTTTGCACCGCGAAGGGCTGCTCGGCATGTGGGTTCCACGTTCACTTGGGGGTGCCGAGCTCGACCCGGTATCCTCGCTCGAAGTCATCGAGAGTCTCGCGTACGGCGATGCTTCCGCAGGCTGGGTGCTCATGGCGGCGGCGCTCGCAATCGGCAGCGGGGCCGCGTATCTCGGCGATTCCGCGGTAGCGACGCTTTTCGGCGGCAAGCGGTTGCCGGTGATCGCCGGCCAAGGCACGCGGCCCGGCACGGCGGTCCCGCGAGAGGGGGGCTTCGAGCTCAGCGGCTCGTGGAGCTTTGCCTCGGGGATCAAGCACGGCACGCACATTCACACGCTCGGGCTCGTTCAAGGCACGAACGAGCCGCGCATCTTCGTCCTCCCCGTCGAGCAGGCTACGCTCGTCGACAATTGGGACGTCATGGGCTTGAGAGGCACCGGCAGCATCGACTACAAGATCGATTCGGCTTTCGTGCCCGAGGCCTATACGCATTTTGCCGTGACGGAAACTCCCAAGCGGGGCGGGGCCTTGTACACGCTCGGCATCATCGGCCTCGCCGCTGTCTGCCATTCGGGTTGGGCTTGCGGCATCGGCCGGCGCATGCTCGACGAGCTCGCGCGAGTGGTACAAGCGCGCGGCGGCAGCGCAGGACCGCAAGGCGGAAGCGCGAGCTTCCAGGAAGGCTTTGCGAAGGCGGAGGCCGTATACCGATCGGCGCGTGCGTTCGTCTACGAAGTGTGGCGCGACGTTCGTGAAACGCTCGAGCGCGGCGCTAAGCTCTCGGTGCGTCAGCACTCGTTGATTCGTCTCGCGATGGCCAACGTCACCTGGTCGGCGCACGACGTGGCGCTCTTCGTCTACCGGAGCGGCGGCACCGCGGCACTGCGCGCCGGGACGATGCAGCGTTTGTTCCGCGACATGCACGCAGGGATACAGCACATTACGTCGTCGCCGCCGGTATACCAAGCCGTGGGACGCGAGCTCGCGGGTCTCGCCGCAGGCGAGTCCTGGGTATTTCTGGACCTCGTGTAGGAGCGGCCTCCGGCCGCGATTCTTTTGTGGGAGCGACGTCCCGTCGCGATTCTATTCGACCGGCACCTTCTTGAAGAACGGATTGCCGAGCTCGTCGACGAGATCGATGAGAAACTTATTGTTCTCCTGGCAAATGTATTCGGCGAGCTCCAAACCTTCGGCCCACGGAACATCCCACGCGATCGTCCAGGGCTCCGTATAGGCACCGGGATCGTCGATCGTTGCCTCGTAATGGAGCGTGTCGCGGTTGGGTCGCGAGAAACGCTCGGTGGTGCTGAGCTCGTCGGTATGCATGGTGCCGTTGAAATTCAACCAGGTTTTCTCGTTGAAACCCGTCGTCTCGACGACGAGCGTGCTGCCGTCGTCCTCGTAGTGCCCGACCGAATAGCCGAAGTACGTCGGGTTGACATCCTCGCGGTTCGGCAGCGGCCGGCCGTCCATGTGAATCTCGCGCCACACGTGCGCGCCGCCCTCGAAAATGATGATGATCCGCTCGTGAGCGAAGTCTTGGATGATCTCGGACGGATACGGCGTGCCCATCGATCGCGGGCCGCCGGGCGGTAGACAAAAGCCTTGCGGATCGTAGGCCACGTTGGTCGACTTGTTGTAGTCGTACATGGCCTTCGTCCACGGCAGGAACGGTATCTCGTCGCTGCCGACGAGCTGCCTGCCGAAATCGGTAATCCAGGGTTGATCCCAGATTCCGTCGCCGCCGAAGTCGACGGTGCCGTCGGGAAACCGAGGTGTCGGCGGCTCCGACGCGTGCGGCTCGTGAGCCGCGCCGTTTTGAGCGGCGGCGGGAAGGGCTGCAAGGACGGCGCCGGCGGCCGCCAGCGTCGCGATGAATTTGTTCATCCCGCGAATCCTCTCAATTCGATTCTTGTGGTTCGGCGCCGGGCTGACTCGAGCCGCTGAACAGCCGTTCGCCGCTCGCGAGCATGACCGCGCGCGCATTGCCTTTGAGAGTACCGTCCCGTGCACGCGAGCCGGTCACGCTCACGACGTCGCCGACCTTGAGCGTATTGCGCGTCCAGCCGCGTCGCATGAGGCCGTTCGGGCTGCCCATTTCCAACGCCCAATTCTCGTACTTACCCTGCTCGTTCTCTACGTCGATGTAGATGAACGTATGCGGGTTCATCCACTCGATCTTCGTGACCGTGCCGGTCAGGTCAATGGGGTTGTCGGAATCGAACTCGGCGGCGAAGGAATGGTGCGCGAGCACCGGAACCGAGCTGCCGAGCGCCACGACGCTCGCAATGGCAACGGTAAATCTCATTCTCATGACTGGCATCCACATTGCGTCGACTCGGAGCGTTGGATACTGGGCTCGGGAAATCGTTCCTTCGGTAAACGGCGTCAATTCAGCGTGACGAGAAACGTCCCCGTCTCGTCACCATGCCGGTACGTGCCGGAATAGCGCCGGTTCACCCAGGAGCCCAAATTCTCGATCTTGCCCGTGGCGACATAACGCGCAGTGCCGCCGCTTGCCACGGGCATGTCGGCTTCGATCGTCAAGACCCACGTCGAGTAATCGATCTCGGTGCGATCGACGGGAACGGCATTCGGCCCGGGATTGATCGTGCCGGTGATTTCGCGGTTCTCCCAGTCGAGCACGAGCAGGATGCGATGACGCTCCGACTCGCTGGGTCCCCAATAGCCGAGCCATGAGCCTTTGACGGGGTGCCCGGTTTGTGCGACGAGCGGGCCTGCGACGGCGAGTCCTGCGAGCACGCAAAAGCCGAACCGACTCAATCTCATCGCGCGACTCCCAACCGATGTCCTGGCAATACTTGTCGATTAAATATAACGTGCCAACGGGCCCGCTCACCAGATCTTGACGCGAGCCTCGGGAGGCAACCACATCGCGTCGCCTTCGCGGACGCCGAACGCGCTGTAGAACGCGGGAACGTGCACCAGCGGCCCATTGACGCGTACGCCCGCCGGCGAGTGGCTGTCGGAGAGCAGTTGCGCGCGCAGTTGCTCGTCGCGCGCTTTGGCGCGCCAAATTTGCGCCCAGCCGATGAAGTAACGCTCGGCACCCGTGAGCCCGTCCAAGACCCGCGCTTCGCCGCCCCCGAGCGACTTCAAATAGGCATCGTAAGCGATCGTGACGCCGGTCAAGTCGCCGATGTTCTCTCCTAGCGTCAACTGGCCGTTCACCTTGACGCCCGTTACCGGCTCGTAGCGGCCGAAGTGCTCCACGAGCAGCTCGCCGCGCGCGCGGAACGCCGCATCGTCCTGCTCATTCCACCAGCTCTGCATGTTGCCGTCACCGTCGAAGTTCCGGCCGTTGTCGTCGAAAGCGTGGCCGATCTCGTGACCGATCACGGCCCCGATGCCGCCGTAGTTGACGGCGTCGTCCGCAGCCATGTCGAAAAACGGCGGTTGCAGGATCGCGGCGGGGAAGACGATCTCGTTGAGCGTCGCGTTGAAGTAAGCGTTGACGGTTTGCGGCGTCATGCTCCACTCCTTGCGATCGACGGGTCCCCCGAGCTTCGCGAGCTCACGGTCGTACTCGAAGGCCGTGCCGCGGCGCACGTTGCCGACCAGATCGGTTCGATCGACGACGAGCGCCGAATAGTCGCGCCATTCGTCGGGATAACCGATCTTGTATGTGAATTTGCGTCGCTTATCTTCGGCGCGTGCCTTCGTTTCCTCGCTCATCCATTCGAGCCCCTTGATGCCGTCGCCGAAGGCCGCGAGCAGGTTCTCAACCATCCGCTCCATGCGCGCCTTGGCTTCGGGTGGGAAGTGCCGCGCAACGTACATGCGACCGACGGCTTCGCCGATGAGCGCGTTCACGAGCTGCGTGCCCCGCCGCCAACGCGGCTGGTTCTCTTCGAGTCCCGCGACGATGCGGCCGCGGTAGTCGAACCGTGCCTGCACGAACGCGTCGGAAAGGTGATTGGCCCGCCCATCGAGGACGCGAAACGCGTAGTAGCTCTTCCAATCCTCGAGCGGTATTTCGTCGAGCAGGCGACCGAGGGCCTGCGTGTAGGACGGCATCTCGATGACGATCTGATCCTCGGCGGCTACGCCCGCTGCAGCGAGAAACGCCGGCCAATTGATGCGCGCAAAAACCGTGGAGAGCTCGGGGGTGGGATACACGTTGTAGATCTGTTGCACGTCGCGCGCGTCTTCGGCGGCCCAATGGTGGGCGGCTAGTTGCGTTTCGACGGCGAGCACGGCCCGGCCGCGCGCCTCGGCGTTCTCGACTTCGGCGAGCTCGAACAGCTTTTGTGCATACGCAGGCAGCGCTTCCCGGATCTGCACGAATTCGGCGTCGCTGCGCGAGTAGTAATCCCGGTTCGGCAGCGTGAGCCCGGCTTGAGCGAAGTAGACCGTATAGCGCGTCGAGTCAGCGAGATCTTGGTAGATGAAGAGCTCGAGCGGACCGTCGAGACCGACCCGGCGTTGCGCCGCGCTCGCGACCAGGAGCTCGAGCGGCGATTGCGCCGCGAGAACGGCTTCGAGCTCGGCGCGCACGGGCTCGACTCCCAACGCCTCGATTTGCTCGGTATTCACGAAGCTCGCGAAAAGATCGCCGATGCGTTGCTCGTCGCTGCCCGCCGTCGAATCGGCGCGCGCCGCAAGCTCCTCGATGATCGCTCGTTGATTCTCGTCGGACGCTCGCCGCAGGATGTCGAAAGCGCCCCAGCGACCCTGATCTCCGGGAATCTCCGTCGTCTCGATCCACTTACCGTTCACGTAGCGGTTGAAGTCGTCCTGCGGGCGCACGGTCGTGTCGAATCCGTCGAAGTCGACGCCGGCCGCGAGGCCGGTCGCCTCCGGTGTCGAATCGGTGTCGCAAGCGCCGCAACAGAGCGCCAGGGCAAGTGTCGCGAGAAGCGGTCGTATGGCATGCGGGGTCGGCATGGTCCGCCTATGATCTTCGCCTGGTCGCGGAATTTCCAGGAGCGCGATAAGGGGGCACAAAAGGAAACTCCCGACTCTCATGCGCGTGAGCGCCGAGAATCGGGAGCTTTCAAACGCCAATCGCGAAGCGACGTCTACTCAGCGGGCTTCTCTGCGTCTGCTCCGCCGCGAGTTTCCTCATAAGGTGCGCCGGTGCCCGACGAGCCGATGAAAAGGCTCGTGCCGTCGGGGAACACGATGTCGCGCGCGTTGGCGCGCGGCGACCCGTCTTTCGCCATGAAGCCGTCGACGACGATCTGCGTTCCCGCCGGTACGGAATTGCGATTCCAGCCGCGCCGCAGCAGTGCGCTCGGCGCACCGCCTTCGACACGCCACTGCTCGATCGTACCGTCTTCCTTGGTCACGTCGATGACGAGCCAGGAATGCGGGTTGACCCACTCGAAGCGAACGACTTTGCCTTCCAGATGGACCGGAGCGTTACGGTCGAACTCCGCACCGAAAGAGTGATGCGCGAGCGCAGGCAGAGCGGCCGCCGATAGGAACGCGGTGCCCGTCACAACGCCTAAGTGCCTCATTCGCATGGGTTCGTCTCCTATGTCCCAAAAACGTTCGAATGCCTGTAGTCTACTGCTGCCGGCCACTGGCGGCCAGCGCGGCCCGTACTACTGTGCGGAGTCCTCGGGCAACTCCAAGTCCTTGTATAGCAACTCTTCGACAAACGGAACGCACTTGAATTCCAAAATCTGGGCGTTGGGCTCGATCATGCGATACAGCGGCATGCGGATCGTCCACGGGGCGGAGAAGGTCGCCGGATCGTTGATCGTGGCCGAATAATCGATGTGTTCCGGCGACGTGAGCGTGAGCCTTTCCGTGACGACGGCGGCGGGACTCAAGTAGTTGCCGGAGCGGTCGAGCCACGCCCGGCCGTTGAAACCGTAAGTTTCAATGACGAGCGTATCGCCCTCCCACGAGCCGTTGGACTGTCCCATCCACGTGTCCACGGGCGGTTCTTTGTGCTCGACCATGGCAACGAGGCGGTTCGCGCTCGCATATTCGTAGACGAACAGAATGTCGCCGCCGCCTTGCACAATTTGAAACGCGTGCGGCATGTACGTGGCGCGTGGAATTCCCGGCAGGTAACACCGCGTTTCCGGATCGGCGGCGGGCCAGCCGGCGCGATTCGCATCCCGTTGCGCGAGCGCCTCGGGCAAATAGGGGATAGTGCCGCCTTCGACGACGCTTTGGCCGGCCGGGATCGCACCGATGGCGCCGAGACGCCAGAAATCGGTCAACGCCGACGCCGCGTGACCCTCGAGATTCCAATTCGCCGAGTTCAGTGCGCGCCAAATGCCGTTGAAATTCGGTTGACCGGCGACCCGCTCAGGACGCGCCGGTTGTTCCTGCGACTGAGCGGCGCCCGGCAGCACGGCCAGCAGGATCGCGGTCGTGGCCACCCATGCGCGAATGAGTCGGTTTCGCATGCCAATTCCCCTTTATTGTTGTAGGAGCGGCGTCCCGCCGCGATCTTCGTTCTAATTAATCTCAATGATAAGTGAATCCCACGGCACGCGCCTAGGGCAGTGCGAATGCGACGACTTTGTCGCCGGCGACGATCGCGACGTGCTGCTTGCCGCTCCGGCCGGCATAGGTCATGGGATTCGCGTTCGCGTTCGCTTCGAGCACAGCCGTCCACAACTCCCTGCCGTCCGCGGCATTGAACGCGCGAAACCGCCGATCGCGCGTCGCACCGACGAAGACGAGTCCGCCTGCCGTCACCGTGGGGCCGGCGCTGCCCGAGTTGCCCGTCAGTTGCTTGCTTTCGGGCAAGTCTTCGGTGAGACCGAGGACCGTTTGCCAAACGATGTCGCCTGTGTTCGCGTTGACCGCGACGAGCTTCGCCCACGGCGGGCGCTGGCAGGGCAGTGTGGGCCCGACGGGCCGCCCGTCCGCGTCGTATTCACCGCTCAAAGGCGCGTTGAACGAAAAAAATGGACCGACGCCCAAGATGCTGGCGCGGTCGTACGGCTGCTTCGAGCCCACGGCCTCGAAGCTGTAGGTAACGTTCGGATCTTTGTCTTGCACCCAACCGACGAGCGACGTGTCGGGCGCGTTGGCGTACACGATTCCGGTATTCGGGTCGACGGCCGTGCCGCCCCAGTTGACGCCGCCCGTTCCGCCGGGGAATTGGATCGTCGATTTTGGCGGGTCGTTGGGTGCCTTGTACATGAACGGCGTGAACGGACCGTCGTTATAAAACCCGCCGCTCTGCTCCATGAAGGCACGGCACGCGGCCGCATGCGCCGTGCTCGTATCGTCGGCGGTGACGAGATCCGTTGCGGGATCGAAGCTTACGCGCGATAAGGGCGGCGGGGCGACCGGAAAAGGTTGTGTCGGCGAGTACCACTCTCCGGGCACATCGCCGCGCGGCACGGGCCGTTCCTCGACGTCGATGAGCGGCTCGCCGGTCTTGCGATCGAGCACGAAGAAGTAGCTCGATTTGCCGACGTTCGCGATGGCGGGGCGGCGTTGGCCGTCCTGCACGACGTCGAACAGGCCGCCGGCGAACGACATATCGATGTCCCAAAGATCGTGATGCACGGTTTGGAAGTGCCAGATGTACTTGCCCGTCCGCGCGTCGACCGCGACGATCGAGTTGCCGAATACGTTGGCCCCCGGCCTATCGCCCCCGTAATAGTTGGGTGCGGGGCCCGCAATCGGCAGATAGGCGATACCGCGAGCGACGTCGACCGCGGCCATGAAACCCCACATATTGGTGCCGCCGCGGCCGTCCCAGCCGTCTCCCCATGTCTCGTTGTACGGTTGACCTGGGCGCGGCACCGTCCAGAACTCCCAGAGCTTGGCACCCGTGATGACGTCGAACGCGCGCGGATTGCCGGGCGGACCAAGCGGCACCTCGCCGCTCGCCGCACCGATGATCGCGACGTTGCGATAGACCGTCGGCGTCGCCCCATAGGGAACGCCGACATCGACTTTGCCGCCATCGCCGAAGCTCGCTACGGGCGCGCCGCTCACTGCATTGAGTGCGATCAAGCGCGAGCGGCTCATGAATAGAACGCGCGGCGCGTGGTCGAAATCGCCGGGCCAGTAGCCGACGCCGCGCGTCGAGGCCGTCGGGAGGCCCGGCGGACCCGGCGGGGGCTCCGCACCTTCGGGCAGCGGCTCAGCCACGAGCGTATAGGACCAGATCTCACGTCCCGCCTCGGCGTCGAGCGCGACGACGCGCTCGCGATTCGGCAAATACATGATCCCGCCGACGACGATCGGCACAGCCGTCGAGTTACCGCCGAGCTGATACGTCCATGCTTCTGCGAGACGCGCGACATTGCTTGTGTTGATCTCGGCGAGCGGCGAGTAGCGCGTCGTCGCAAGGTCACGGTTGATCGTCCACCAGTCGCCGGGCGGCATCGCAGCGGGGGCGCCCTGTGCAAATACGGCAGACGTTGCAGCGCCCATGGCAACGGCGGCTGCGGCGGCAGCCGCGAGCGAAGAGAGTCTCATGCTTCCCCCGGAGGTTGTTTCGAAGCGGTTTGGGTGTCGCGTACGATACACTGGCGCACGCCGCGATTCCCAGTTTCATGGGATCTTAAGAGCCATGGCGGCGGCTAGCCGTCGTCGCGTCGGGGCGCGTATACTCGGCCCTCAAAGTCGCCACGCGACAACGCGAAGAACCACGGGGGTTTCAGCCAATGAGACAGCGAATCGTCGCTTTGAGCGTACTTGGTGCCGGCATTGCGCTTGCCGCCTGTTCCGGCGAGCAATCCGGCACGGCGGAAAGCACCGTCGCGTTGACTTACCCTTCCGGTGCCCCACACCCGATGACCGAATGGGGCGATCCCGACCTGCGCGGCACGTGGCCTATTCAGCATTTGATCGGTACGCCGTTCCAACGCGGCGAAGAATTCGGCACGCGTGCCGAGTACACGGAAGAAGAGTTTCAAGCGAATGCGGAGCGACTCGCGACCACGCGCAATGCCCGCTACGAGGAAGAGATCAGGAACAACAAGATCGGCATGGGTCACTGGGCGGAGACGACCGACGCTCAGCGCATCAACTCGCTGCTCGTCGATCCGCCGAACGGGCGCTTCCCGGAGCTCACGGCGCGGGGCAAAGAGCTCGCTGCGACCATGGGCAGCAGCTGGAGCACGGAAACGTCCGGAGAAGGGTTCGACAGCGTCGCGGACTTCGACACTTGGGACCGCTGCATCACGCGCGGGCTACCGCCGTCGATGTTCCCCTTCAACTACAACAACGGCATCCGCATTCACCAGTCTCCGGGCTACGTCGTCATCGAGCTCGAGATGATTCACGAAGCGCGCGTGATTCCCGTGGACGGCCGTGCGGCGCTTACGGCGGAGATCGAGCAGTGGATGGGCGAGCCGCGCGGTCACTGGGAGGGAAGCACGCTCGTCATCGAGACAACGAACTTCAACGGCGTAGGCGGCATGACGAACGTCGGCATTCCCGGCTCGCCGCGCGGCGATACGCCGACGACGCCAAATATGAAGATCACCGAGCGGCTCACGCGCGTCAGCGACGAGCAAATCGACTACTCGATGACGGTCGAGGATCCGGAAGTTCTGACGCAACCGTGGACGGCCCGATACCCGATGTACCGGGACGACGACTACGGGTTCTTCGAGTACGCCTGTCACGAGGACAACACGGCCGTGCGTAATTTCATCGAGACGTCGCGTTACGAGCGCGCGCGGGCGGCCGGGCAGGCGACGGGAGCGAACTAATGCGAATCGCCTTGCTGGTCGGCGCCGGCCTCATGGTCGGCAGTGCGGAGCTTTGCGCGGCGATCGACGATGCGGTTCGCCTCGACACCGGGCTCGTCGCAGGCACAGACGCGCCGCACGCGGGCGTCCGCGTATTCAAAGGCCTGCCGTTCGGTGCGCCGCCGATCGGCGACTTGCGGTGGCGCGAGCCGCAACCGGTCGCGAGCTGGGACGGCATTCGTCAAGCGACCGAGTTCGCCGACGTTTGCATTCAGCCGCCGGGCCAGGGGCGGCTCAATATCGCCGCCATGGAAGGCTCGCCGCCGATGAGCGAGGACTGCCTCTACTTGAACGTCTGGACCCCGGCCGAAGCCGCCACCGATCGGTTGCCTGTCATGGTGTATTTCTTCGGCGGCGCCTTCACGGAAGGCGCGGGCTCCGTGCCGCTCTACGACGGCACTGCGCTCGCGGCCAAAGGCGCCGTCGTCGTCACGATGAATTACCGTCTGGGTGCGTTTGGTTTCTTTGCGCATCCGGTACTTACAGCAGATTCCTCACGTAAAGCTTCGGGTAATTACGGCATCCTCGACATGCTGGCTTCGCTCGAATGGGTAGAGCGGAACATCGCGGCCTTCGGCGGCGACCCCGGCAACGTGACGATTTTCGGCCAGTCGGCCGGTGCCATGGCGATCGCCTCGTTGATCGCGTCGCCGCGCGCCAAAGGACTGTTCCAGCGCGCGATTTCGCAAAGCATCATGGGGCCGGGCGTCGCGCCCGGCATGAGCACGCTCGAGCGAGCGGAGCAAGCGGGCCTCGAGGCGGCCAACGCGGCCGGCGTCACGACCGCCGAGGGCTTGCGGGGGATGTCCGCCGAGGACATCGTCGGCAAATTCAGGAGCGCCGGCATGATCGTCGACGGATGGGCGATCCCCGAGGATCCGGCAGTGACGTACGCCGAAGGGCGGCAGAATCGTGTCGACTTCTTGGTCGGCGCGAACAAGGACGAATCGTTTTTCCCGGCGCGGACGACGCCCGAGCAGTTCGCGCAGCAAGCGCAGGGGCGGTTCGGCGAGCTTGCGGATCGGTATCTCGCGCTCTACCCGCATGCGACGAACGAGGAAGCGGGCATTGCCTCGGCCGAGACGTTTCGCGATCAAACCTTCTGGAATGCGCGGCGCTACGCGGAGTACCAGCGCGAGATCGGTCGCGCCTCCTACGTGTACTTCTTCGCGCAGAATCCGCCGGCGGCGGGGGGTGCCGCGCCGTTGCCCGCCACTCACGCGTCGGAAGTGCCTTACGTGTTCAACAACTTGGGCGAGTTGCCCCTCTTTCCGGACCGGAGCCTCCCCGACCTTGCCGAGGCATCGGCCGCGGATCGCGAAGTCGCGGACCAGATCTCGTCGTACTGGGTGAATTTCGCGCGGGACGGCGATCCGAACGGACGCGGCTTGCTGAACTGGCCGCGTCACAGCGGCCTCGAGCGCGTCGACGCTGCGATTCTCGACGCCGATCCGGCCGCGGAGCGCTTGCCGAGCCTCGAGCGGATGCAGCTGTTCGACGCGGTTCTGGAGGGTCAGATCGCCGCGGACTGAGCGGGCGGGGGCATTGCGCGAGATCGGCGCTAGGCCAAGAAGATCAATACGAGCCCGAGCGCGGCCCAAAAGCCGACGGCCGCGACGATCGCGTTGCGGATTCCTCTGACGGGGTCGCCGTCCTCGCTGCCCAACCTGAGCTTGAGGATTCGATCGACGGCGCCGTCGTCGAGCACCGCGCAGCTTTCGGCTTGTGCCGCTGCACGTCCTGGAGCGGGATGGCGACGTTCTTTGCGCTTCGCATGTCCCACGATGCTCTCCCTGGGCATGAGATCTATCGACTGTAGCGGACCCTCTAGAAAACGAGTATGACCTCTATCACGCGTTCGACGCGCCGCCAGAATCTGTAAAGTCGCAACGAATTCGCGCGGCCGCTCGCCCCGCCGCACGCGGCCCGGGTTGTCGGGCGACACCCTGTCCCTGTAGGAGCGGACGTCCCGTCGCGATTCCTTTATCGCGGCCGGAGGCCGCTCCTACCCGTAGGAGCGAGCTTCGCTCGCGATTCTTACTCTTCCGGTAGCGCGAACACCATGTACTGCCCAGGCCCGGGCTCGGCTTGGCGGAGCCCCTGCGAGAACAGGCCGGAGCCGCCGACTGGGAGCGCAATGTACTCGCGCCCGCCGACGGCATAAACGGCCGGTACGCCCTCGGACGCGGCCGGCAAGCCGTACTCCCAGAGCACGGCCCCGGTATCGGCGTCGCGCGCGCGGAAGGCGCGATCGGATGACGTCGCGACGAACAGCAATCCGCCGCCCGTGACGACCGGGCCGCCGCGCGGCGCGTGGCTGCCCGTGTTCTCGATGCCGAAGCGCTGCAAGTCGGAGACGGAGCCGTTCGGAATCTGCCAAAGAATCGTGCCCTCGTTGAGGTCGTAAGCCGTCAACTGCGACCACGGCGGCCCGATGGCCGAGAGCCCGTTGCTCTGGAGCATGAAATCGATCGGAGCCTGATACGGGATGAAATCAGGGCCCGCGTTCGGGGGCGGCAGCGCGGAACCGGGCCCCGTCGGCCCGGCCGGCTGGCC
>Ga0209640_10000633_pt1 | contig 27682 bp, 26 predicted proteins | sample RifCSP10_1_FD_184018 | JGI IMG/M metagenome (GOLD analysis project Ga0209640, IMG submission 184018) | Soil microbial communities from Rifle, Colorado - Rifle CSP2_sed 10_1 (SPAdes) (version 2) | ecosystem: Environmental > Terrestrial > Deep subsurface > Rock core/Sediment | place: Rifle... | reverse complement strand
GCCCGCACACCCGTACACCCGAGAGCTCCTCCGCTCGACGATCTCGCTCGACACGAAGGAGCTCCACTCCATTCCCGGAGCTCCGCCGAGCCTGATCGACCCCCCGCGTGGCTGCCGCTTCCACCCACGCTGCCCGGATGCGATGCAGATATGCGCTGTCAAGCCGCCGGTCGAGCAGGAGCTCGATCGCGACCGGAGGGTCCTCTGCTGGCTGCACGGTCCGGCCGAGGAGGTACCCGAGGACGGCTGGACCCCGCTCGAGCGGCAGGAGATCGCGGTCGCCGAAGAAGCATGACGGCATGACGGCGGTCAACCCAGCGAAGGACGACGTCCTCGTCTCGGTGCGGGGGCTCAAGACGTACTACTCGCTCCGGGGAAGCTTCGGCCAGCGGCTCGTGGGGCGGGAAGCCGGACATGTGAAGGCGGTCGACGACGTCTCGTTCGATCTCTACCGGGGTGAGGTCCTCGGGCTCGTCGGTGAGTCCGGGAGTGGCAAGACGACGCTCGGGCGAACCCTGCTGGGGCTCGTGCCGGCAACCGAGGGCAGCGTGACCTTCGAGGGCGAGGAGATCACGCACAGGTCGGAGCGGGATCTCCGCGCGCTCCGGCGCCGTATGCAGATCGTCTTCCAGGATCCGCACGCCTCGCTCAACCCCGCGATGACGATCGAGCAATCCGTCGGGCACCCGCTGACGATCCATCGGATCGCGCGCGGCCGGGAGCTTCGACAGCGCGTCGCGGAAGCGCTCGAGACGGTGGGCCTCTTCCCAGCGGAGCAGTTCCTCGACAAGTACCCCTCCGATCTCTCGGGCGGCCAGAAGCAGCGGGCCGTCATTGCGCGCGCCATCATCCTCAACCCGCTGCTCCTGGTCGCCGACGAGCCCGTGTCGATGCTCGACATGAGCGTGCGGGCCAAGATCCTCGAGCTCATGCTGAATCTGAAGCACGAGTTCGGCTTCACCTATCTCTACATCACGCACGATCTGGCGACGGCGAAATTCTTCTGCGACCGCATCGCCATCCTCTATCTGGGCCGCATCGTCGAGATCGGCTCGTCAGAGGCGATCTACGAAGATCCGAAGCACCCGTACACGAAGGCTCTGCTCAAGGCGATTCCCGAGCCTGACCCGCTCCGCAGCGTTCCTCGGGACCTCCCGCGCGGCGAGGTCCCGGACGCCGCCCGCCCACCGCTCGGATGTTCGTTTCATCCTCGCTGCTCAGCAGCCTTCGAGGTGTGCGGCTGGGAAAGCCGTGACCTGCGAGACCTCCTCGAGATTCGCTGGGCGCACCTGCCCGCGGCGGAGTACGAATTCGAGCGATCGACGATCGGCGACCTGGCGCCCCTCGATACGCCATCGACGAGGTTCCAGATAGCGGCAGGCAGCGGGCGGCGGGGAAGCGACGTGCTGGCGCTCCTCGAGAAGATTTGCGAGGACACTCCCGATGAGCCGTTCTGGAAGGGCGTCCGTAGCCTGACCGCTGACGATGGCCACGTCGAGGTCGAGCTCTTCGAGCCGCTCGCGCCACGGCTTCTGCCGCTCGGAAACGCGCAGGTCGAATGTCACCTGTACGACGACGACGCCCTCGGAGAGGCCGAGCGCAGGCGAGTAGGAAAAGTTGGGGTCTGACCCCTCGGGTCAGACCCCTTGAACTACGCGGCGAGCCCGGCTAGATCTCGAAGGGCCTCGAGCCGCTTGAGTGCCTGGCCTTCGAGCTGACGAACCCGCTCGCGGGTCAGGTCGAGCTCGTGGCCGATCGCCTCGAGCGTCCACGGCTCGCCCTCGAACCCGAATCGCAGCTCGAGGATCCGTCGCTCGCGCTCGGGGAGCGCGTCGAGCGCGCGCCGGATGCTCTGCCGGCGGAGCGACTCCTCGGCCTCGTCGAACGGGTCGGCAGCCTCGCGGTCGGCGAAGAGGTCGCCGAGCTCGCCCTCGTCGTCCGCGCCGACGGTCTGGTTCAGCGAGACCGACGCATGGGCGGCGCCGAGCGCCTCGTCGACGTGCTGGATCGGGAGGCCGGTCGCCTCGGCGAGCTCCTGCTTCGTCGCCTCGCGCCCGAGCTCAACCTCGAGCCGGCGTGCGGCTCGGGAGAGCTTCTGCTGGCGCTCGACGACATGCACGGGCACGCGGATCGTCCGCGCGTGGTTTGCCACGGCGCGCTGCACCGACTGGCGGATCCACCACGTCGCGTACGTCGAGAACTTGAACCCACGCCGCCAGTCGAACTTCTCGACCGCCCGGTTGAGCCCGAGCGTCCCCTCCTGGATGAGATCGAGGAACGGGACACCGAGCCCGCGGTAGCCCTTGGCGATCGATACGACCAGCCGGAGGTTCGACTCGATCATCACGCGTTTTGCCACCGGGTCTCCCCGCTCGATCCGCTTGGCGAGCGCAACCTCCTCGGCTGCTGTCAGGAGCTTGTGGCGGCCGACGTCGGCCAGGAAGAGTTGAAGGCTGTCGGCGGCGCCGGAGACGGCGCCGGCCTCGTACTGCTTGGCGGCCGCCTCTTCCTTCTCGGCGTCGACGTCGGGCTGCGTGATCTCGATGTTGTGCGCCTCGAGCTCGCGCTGGAGCAGCTCGGCCTCTTCCTCGCCGAGGTCGTGCTCGAGCACGAACGCCTCGAGCTCGGGGGCCTCGAGATGCCCGCCGTGCTCCTCGGCGCGCTCGATCAGCGCCTTTACATGCTCCGACTCGAACAGTTCGATGAGCTGGTTCTGCGTCAAGTTCGTGTTTCAGTCCTTTCGAGCTTTTCCCGGGGGAAGCGACAAACTTACGGAGTCTACGGCGGTTATCGGGCTAATTCCAGGGCGATCTATCGACGACGGTGTGTCACAAGCTCGTAACGCTCGCGCCCTTCTTCCGTATTCCGCCGCTGAAGCCTGAGCGGTTCACGGCGCAAACGCGCGGAGCCCGTAGGCCCACTCTCACCTGAGACGTTGCCAGCCCCAGGCAAGTTAGATCATGACCGCTCTTGCGGACGGCGAAAACCCCTTCCGCGACGACTTTACGCGCTCTTAGCGCGTCTTTCCGCGAGGAGCTCGCTCGCTCGCTCGAGTGTCACGCTGTCGGCACTGTCTCCTCGGCGCAAGCTCGCGTTCGTCTCCCCGTCCGTCACGTAGGGGCCGAATCGGCCGTCACGCAGGACGATGGCGCGGCCACTGGCTGGATCGGTGCCGAGCTCTTTGAGAGGGCCGCGGGCTGCGCCCCGCCGTCCCCGTCGTCGCGGCGGCTGCGCGAGGAGCGCGAGCGCTTCCTCCAGCGTGACCGTGAAGAGCTGTTCCTCGGACTCCAACGAGCGGGATTCGGAGCCCCTCTTGACGTACGGGCCATAACGGCCGTTCTGCGCAGTGACGTCCTCGTCGTCGATCCGGCCCACGACGCGCGGAAGAGAGAGAAGCCGCAACGCGTCGCCGAGCGTCACGGTCTCCGGGGACATCGAGGTGAAGAGCGATGCCGTCCGGGGCTTGATCTCTGCGTCGTCCGGCAGAGCCTCGGTGACGTATGGGCCGTACCGCCCCGTCCGCACGACGAGCTCGTTCCCGCTCTCCGGGTCGAGTCCGAGTGAGCGGCTGTCGGGCTGTGCCAGGAGCGTCTCGACCTTTTCCGAAGTCAACTCGTCGGGCGCAACGTCGGCCGGAAGGCTCGCTCGCTGCTCTCCCCGCTCCAGGTACGGACCGTATCGACCAACGCGCACGACTGCGTCGCTCCCGGGGATCGCGATCGAGTTCACGGCGCGCGCATCGATCTCGTCCAGGTGGTCGGTGACGAGGTGGTGGAGGCCAGGATCGGCTCCCTCGCCGAAGTAGAACTTCGTGAGCCACGCCACCCGCTCTTCGCCTCCCGCGGCGATCCTGTCGAGGTCGTCCTCCATCCTGGCCGTGAAGTCGAAGTCCACGAGCTGCTCGAAGTGGCGTTCGAGCAGATTGACGACCGCGAACGCGACGAAGGTCGGCACGAGCGCGGTTCCTCTCTTGAAGACATAGCCGCGGTCGAGGATCGTCGAGAGGATCGCCGCATAGGTCGACGGACGTCCTATACCCCGGTCTTCGAGCGCCTTTACGAGCGTCGGTTCCGTGTAGCGGGCCGGAGGCATCGTCGTGTGCCCCTCCGGCTCGAGGCTCCGGAGCGTGAGCTCCTGGCCGACCGCAAGGTTCGGGAGCGTTCGCTCTTCATCGTCCTCGGAAGGCTCGTCGCGACCCGGCTCGTATGCGGCGAGGAACCCACGGAACGTGATCACCGTGCCCGACGTCCCGAACTCGGCATCTTCGCCCGCCGAGCTCGTGGCGGCGATTCGGAGTGAAACCGTTTGACCGCGCGCATCTTCCATCTGCGACGCGACTGTCCGCTTCCAGACGAGCTCGTAGAGGGCATGCTCGTCACGCGCGAGCTCGCCCTGCACGTCCTTCGGCGTGCGGAACGCGTCGCCTGCAGGCCGGATCGCCTCGTGGGCCTCCTGCGCGTTCGCGACCGCGCGTCCATAGCGTCGGGGCTTCTCCGGCACGTACTCGTCACCGAACAGACCGCGCGCTTGGGCGCGTGCGGCTTCGAGCGCGGTCTCGGACAGCGTCGTCGAGTCCGTGCGCATGTACGTGATGTAGCCCGCCTCGTACAGCCGCTGCGCGACTCGCATGGTCGTCTGGGCAGAGAAGCGGAGCTTTCGGCTCGCCTCCTGCTGAAGTGTGGCCGTCCTGAACGGCGCAGCCGGCTTTCGCCGATACGGCCGTTCGTCCACCGACCGCACGCGGAACCCCGCGCCCTCGAGACGTGACGTCAGTGATCTGGCGGCCTCTTCGTCGAGGCGGACGAAGGCGACATCGCGAAGTGTCCCGTCCGGTGCGAAATCTCGCCCCTGTGCCACTCTGCGGCCGTCCACAGCGACGAGGCGCGCCTCGAATGCGCTGGGATCGAACGTGCCGAGGAGGTCCCAGTAGTCGGCGGACGTGAACGCCATCCGCTCGCGTTCGCGCTCGACGACGAGCCGCGTGGCGACCGACTGCACGCGTCCCGCCGAGAGTCCGCGCGTGACTTTCTTCCAGAGGACCGGCGACACCTCGTAGCCGTAGAGCCGGTCGAGGATCCGACGCGTCTCTTGGGCGTCCACGAGGCGCTTGTCGATGCTCCTCGTCTCCTCGAGCGCCCGCGCGATCGCCTCTTTGGTTATCTCGTGGAAGACCATTCGGCGGACGGGAACCTTCGGCTTCAGCACCTCCACGAGGTGCCACGCGATGGCCTCGCCTTCACGGTCTTCGTCCGTTGCCAGCAGGAGCTCGTCGACGCCTTGAAGGTGCTTCTTGAGCGCGGTGACGATCTTCTTCTTCCCAGGGTCGACGACGTAGTAGGGCTCGAAGTCCTTCGCCACGTCGACCCCGAGCGCGCCGAACCGCTTCCTGTGCGCCTCGGGCACGTCGGAGGCGCGGTCGGGGAGATCGCGTATGTGTCCGACGCTCGACTCGACGGTGTAGTCGTGCCCGAGATATCCGGCAATGGTTCGCGCTTTCGCAGGTGACTCGACGATTACGAGGCTTCTCCCCATCGGCGGGACACCTTAGCGTTGCCGTCCACAGACGCAAATGAGGTGATACTGGCGCCCGTGTCTCCACCGCCGAGGCCAAGTTGGCTCTATCTCGTCGTGGGGGGTCTCAGCTGGCCGGTGCTGAAGACGATCTTCCGCCACAGGGCGACGGGTATCGAGAACGTTCCGCGTGAGGGAGGTTTCGTCCTGGCCGCGAACCACTGGTCGAACTTCGATCCCTGGCCTCTCGCTCTCGCGTTCTTCCCGCGGCGGTTCTTTCGCTTCATGGCGAAGTCGGAGCTCTTCTGGTTCCCGCTCGGTGCGATCATCACGGGTGCCGGCGCGTTTTCCGTGCGCCGCGGTGAAAGGGACGAAGAGGCGATGGAGACCGCGGTGACGCTTGCACGAGAAGGACACGTCGTCGTGATGTTCCCGGAGGGGACTCGCCGACGGAAGGGTCTTCGCAAGCGACACGAGGCGCGGTGGCACTCAGGTGCCGCGCGCATCGCGCTCGAAGCGGGCGTTCCGCTCGTCCCGGCCGGGATCGCCGGGACGAACCGGCTCGCCCGTCTCGGCCCGCTGCGGGTGATGTACGGCCGCCCGATCGAGCTCGGAGATCTGTCGAGCGTTCCCACCGCCGAGGCCGCACAGCTTGCGACGGACAGGCTCCGAGCCGCGATCACCGAGCTGGAGCGAGCCCTCTCGTGAGGCCGCTTCTCGTCCTGGACGGCGACTCGTTCGCCCATCGGGCGTACCACGCGCTGCCAAAGACGATGCGACGTCGCAACGGCAGGCCGGGCAACGCGCTCATCGGGTTCACGAACATGCTTCTTCGTCTGTGGCAGGACGAGCGTCCGCGGACTGTGCTCGTCGCCTGGGACACGCTCGATGTCCCGACGTATCGTCACCTCGCGCTCGAGGAGTACCAGGGCGGCCGCGTCTTCGACGCCGAGCTGCTCGAGCAACTCGATCTCCTGCCGTCTCTCGTCACCTCGGCCGGGTTCGCGTGCGCGAAGGAGCCGGGCTACGAGGCCGACGACTTCCTCGCGGCGGCCGCCGCCGGCGAAGAGGCGGCTGGGGGGCAGGTTCTCGTGGCGACGTCCGACCGGGACGCCTTCCAGCTCGCGTCGCTGCACACGACGATCCTCCAGCCCGCGCGCGGCGGAGCTCCGCCCGCGAGGATCGGCCCGGCCGACGTTCGCGAACGGTACGGAGTCGATCCGGAGCGGGTCCCGGACTTCATCGCTCTGCGCGGGGATCCGTCCGATCGGATCCCAGGGGCGCGGGGTATCGGCGAGAAGAGGGCCGCCGACCTGCTCGCCCAGTTCGGGTCGCTGGAGGCGATGCTTGCCGAAGGGAGGTTCGCGGCGGAGGCCGACGCGCTCCGGCTCTATCGGCGGATCGCAACCATGGATCGAGAAGCTCCCCTCCCGCTGCTCCCCGACACCGCGCCGACCTGGGTCGAGGCGGCCGAGTACGCCCGCGAGCTGGGGCTGCCCGGCGTGGCAAGCAGGTTGGTGGAGGCGCAAACGTGGACGTGATCAGCCATCCCGCGTTCGCGCACCTGCACCCGCCGGGTCATCACGTGCACCCGGAGACGCCACTCCGGCTCGAGCGGCTCCACGACCGGTTTCCGGGCTTCGTCCACGGTCGACCCGCAGACCGCGCGCAGATCGAGCGCGTACATGCCGGCACCTACATCGACGCCGTCGACGCGATCCTCGATGAGGTATGGCTCGATGACGACACCTTCGCGGGCTCGACGACGTGGGAGGCGGCCTGCCTCGCCGCGGGCTGCGCGATCCAGGCGGTCGAGACCGACGGGTTCGCGCTCGTTCGTCCTCCCGGCCACCACGCGCTTTTCTCCTCGGCGATGGGGTTCTGCATCTTCAACAACGTCGCGATTGCGGCTCGCCACGCTCGAGTCGAGCTCGGCTTCGAGCGCGTGGCGATCGTCGACTTCGATGTCCACCATGGAAACGGCACCGAAGCGCTCTTCCGGGACGATCCGTCTGTGCTCGTGATCTCGATGCACCAGTGGCCCTTCTGGCCCGGGACCGGGGGCCCGGGGACGAGTGACGAGCACACGTTGAACGTCCCCCTTCACGCGGGGTCCGGAGACATCGAGTATGCGCGGGCATTCGGCGACGTGGTCGAGCCCGCCGTTCGGGCGTTCGACCCCGACGTGGTGCTCGTCTCGGCCGGCTTCGACGCCCATCGGGACGATCCGCTCGCCGAGATGGAGGTGACCGTGGACGGCTTCCGCGAGCTTTCGCGTCGCTCGGCGGCGCTTGCTCCAAGGGTCGCCGCAGTCCTCGAGGGTGGCTACAACCTCGACACTCTCCCCGATCTCGTCGAGGCCGCGCTCGAGGGATTCTCGTCGTAACCCGCTGGTGTCAAGCGCGAGCGGTTTCGAGTCGCTCGAGTGCTTCGCGCCGTGAGGAGACACCGAGCTTCTTCAAGAGGCTCTTGACGTGAGAGCGCACGGTGTGCTCGGAGATGAAGAGCCGCTGGGCGATCTCGTCGGTCCCCAGATGCTCGTCCAGGAGCAGGAGTACCTCGACCTCCCTCGCCGAGAGCGCGCGGGTGATCTCCTCGGGAATGCCGTCGAGTCGACCCCCTTTGCGCACCCTGTCCAGCAGGCGGCGTGCGACGCCTCCCGAGAGAGCCGCGTCGCCTCGAGCGACACCACGGAGAAACGTGGCGATCTGCTCGGGGGGCTCCGTCTTCAGGAGGTAGCCGGACGCCCCTGCGCGGATCGCCGCGAGCAGGTTCTCTTCCGCGTCCGAAGCGGTCAGCACGACGACCTCGCAGGCCGGCGCCTGTTCGCGGATTCGTGGGAGCGCAGTCAGCCCGTCCATTCCGGGCATGGTCAGGTCGAGGAGAACCAGGTCCGGTTGGAGCGCGTCGGCCTCGATGACCGCATGCTCGCCGTCCTCCGCTTCGCCCACCACGTCGAATCCCTGCTGGGCGAGAAGCGCCGACAGGGCGTCTCTCGTCAACGGGTGGTCGTCCACGATCAGGATCCGCTCCGCCACGTTCCCCTTATCGGCACCCGTTGCGCTGCCGACAAGAGGAGCGTGGATCACGTTCGATCCCAGAGCTATCGCTCATGGCTGCTCGGGGAGGTGCTGCTGGTCGGTCTCCTCGCTTCCGGAACGGCCCTCTTCGCGGCGAGCGACTCGCTGCAGTCGGCCTACGAGCTTCGCGACGCCAGGCTGGCGTTCGACACTGCCGTCGCGGTCGTCGCCGCCTTCGTCTGCGTGCTCGCCAGCGTCCGCTTCCTTGTCGAGGGCCGCACGCTCGACCTGCTGCTGGCCGCGGGCTTCTGGAGCATCGCGCTGGGCACTGCGGCATTCGGCCTGGTCCCGGTGCTCAGCGGGGGCTCGCTGACCGCATCCTCCGCGTGGGCGTTCGTCGGTGCGCGCCTGCTCGGGGCGGGCTTGATCGCGATCGCTCCGTACGTCGACGGTCGCATGACATCACGCCGCCGGTCGCTCTTTTCAGTCGGCGTCGGGGTAGCTGCACTCCTTGCCGCGGCCGCAGTCGGCCTTCGAGTGCCGGGGACTCACAGCCCACTCGAGATCGACCCGGTAGAGGGCTCCTATGTCCGGCTCGCTGCAGCCCTTCTCGCGTGCTTGTGGCTCGTCGCGCTGGTCGGCTTCGGCCTCCGGTATCGCCGGTACGGCCGCGACCTCGACAGCTGGATGTGTCTCGCCGCGACCCTTGCGCTCTTCGCCGATCTCCATCTGGTCTTCACGCCGGTGTTCTCGAGCGACTACGTCCTTCAGGGCGACTTCCTGCGCGTCCTGGCGTACGGGATTCTTCTCGTCGGCGTGTGGCGAGCGATCTCCGAGGCCGAGTTCGGCCGGGCGGTAGCCGACGAGCGGGCACGCGTCGCTCGGGAGATCCACGACGGCCTCGCGCAGTACCTCTTCGCGATCTCGACGCAGGTGAGCATGCTCGAGTCCGGCGCTCCGCTCGAGCAGGTCCTCCCGCGGCTCAAAAAAGCGGCAACCTCGGCTCAGCAGGAGGCCCGCTTCGCGGTGCTCGCGCTCTCCTCCGCAGGTGGATCCGCGCGATTCGACTCCGCGCTCCGGCGCTACATCGAGGTGCTCACCGCGGACGGTGAGCTGGACGTCGAGCTCGACGTCGATCCTCAGGTGAGGCTGGCTCCGGACGAGCAGATCGAGGTCTTCCGGATCGTCCAGGAGGGGCTGGGAAACGCTCGACGCCACGCGGGCGCCGAGCACGTGGAGGTGTCGATCTCGCAGCACGGCGGACGGCGCCTCGTGACGGTTTCCGACGACGGGGTCGGGTTCGACGAGACGACGGCGACATCCGGCCAGGGTGTCGCCAACATGAGGCTTCGGGCACAGGCGATCGACGGCAAGCTGAGCCTGCGGTCGGCGCCGGGGCGCGGCACCGCGATCGAGGTCCTGCTCAGACCGGCGTAAGTTCTCCGTGAACGAGAAAGAGGCCGGCTACTGCCCGGACCCAGTGGGCCTCGCAGAGCGCGGCGAGCGTGCTTGCGCGAAGGCGAAGACGCCTGCCCACTGTCGCGCGTCGAGGTCACGCGGGTGCGACGCGGGGTCGAAGCCGAGGAGGCTTGCCTGTCGGCGGAGCTCGCGGGGTGTCATCCGGCCGCGGAGTGCCACGCTTACCGATGGCCGCCTGAATGCCTCGGCGAGGAACCGCCAGTAGGGCGTGCTGCTCGGGTGCGACCCGCGGCTGGGAGCGTCGCGTGACGCGCAGCACGGCGGCGTCGACGTCGGGCTGGGGCGAGAACGCGTACCTCGAGAGCCTCCCGACGATCGAGAGCTCGAACCAGGCGCGCCAGTACGCACCTCGAAGCGTCGTCGGCCATACCCGGGAGTGTTTCGCGGCCAGCTCCCATTGCACGATCAGCTCCGCGCGGTCGAGCGGGGTCGACGGGTTGCGGAGGAGCGACGAGAGGATCTCTCCCGACCCGGAGAACGGTAGGTTGGCCACGACCGCGAAGACCTCGTCCGGCCAGGTCCACCGCCTGGCGTCGGCCTCGACGACTTCGACGTGCCCCCCTGAAAAGCGCCGTCGGAGTCCGTCGGCGAGGGCAGCGTCGAGCTCGAGTGCGGTGACTCGGGCTCCGGCGTCGGCGAGCGCTCGCGTCAGCGCGCCGGTACCCGCTCCGATGTCGACGACGAGGTCGCCGCGACCAACGCGCGCTTCGCGGACGAGCTGGGTGGCGAGCCGGCTGCTACGAAGGAAGTGCTGGCCTGGCGCGCCCCCTGCGGGTCGGCGCCGAACGGCCACGGAAGATTCCCATCGTGGTCACGGGGCGATTCTACGCTCCCAAGCGCCGCACCGCCTCATCCGCAGTAATCCGAAGCGAGAACCGTGCCGCCCCCGATTCGTGCTCTCGACCCCTCCCGCAGCGTATGGCTCGATGATCGCGCCGCCCCCGACCGGTGACGTTCGCGCTCTCGATGGGTATCTCGGGGTGGTCCTCGGTGGCGCCCTCAACCTGGGGGCAAGCGACGCACGTGACTGGGCCGAGATCCGTCATTTCGCGGAGCAGGCCGACCGGCTGTTCGTGACCGCTCAGCAGGTCGTGCCCGCTTGAAGCGTTCAGCCGTACGAGAATGAGCGCAGTGACCTCTGACGTCGTGGACGTGATACTCCGCGACGGGACGACGCTGCGCCTGCGCCCGCCCCGTCGTGAGGACACCGACGAGCTGCTCGAGTTCTTTCGCGCCCTCTCCCAGCGCAGCCTCTACCTGCGCTTCCACGGCTTCCCGCGACTCGGTCCAGAGCTGGTCGAGCAACTCCTCGACCCGAACTGGACCGAACGAGGAGCCCTCCTGGGGACGTTCGCAGAGAACGGCGGAGAGCGCGTCGTCGCGGTCGCGAACTACGAGCGCTTGCGCGATCCCACCGTCGCCGAGGCGGCATTCGCCGTCGCGGACGAGTACCAGCGCCGCGGGATCGGCACACGGCTCGTCGAGCAACTCGCCGAGCGCGCAGGACGCCAGGGGATCGAGCGGATCGTCGCCGAGGTCATGGCCGACAACCGCGGCATGCTCGGCGTCTTCGAGGCGATCGGCTTCGAGCTCACGCGTGAGCTCGCCGGCGGCGAGATCGAGATCCAGTTCCCGATCGCCCCCACCGAGCGCTACGAGGAGCGGGTCGACGAGAGGGATCACGTCGCCGTCACGGCATCGCTTCGTCCGTTCTTCGAGCCGCGTAGCGTTGCGGTCGTCGGCGCGTCGCGTCGCCGGGGCTCCATCGGGGGAGAGCTGTTCCGGAACGTCCTGCAGGCCGACTTCGTCGGCGCTGCGTACCCCGTGAACCGTGAGGGAGTCGCCGTGGCGGGTGTACGTGGCTATCGCACGATCGCGGAGATTCCCGAAGACGTCGACCTCGCCGTCATCTGCCTCCCGGCCGCGGGGGTCCTCGACGCGGCCGAGGAGGCTCTCCGGAAAGGAGTCCGCGCATTGGTGGTCATCTCGGCCGGATTCGCGGAGACGGGCAGCGAGGGGTTGGAGCGGCAAGACCGCCTGCTGGCGCTCGTGCGGGCGCACGGTGCGCGTCTCATCGGCCCCAACTGCCTCGGGATCTCCGTTGCGGCCTCCGGCCTGAACGCGACGTTCGCCGGCCGCACGGCTCCGCCCGGCAACATCGGGTTCTCGTCGCAGAGCGGCGCTCTCGGCTTGGCATTCCTCGAGGCCGCGGTCACGCGGGGACTCGGCCTGTCGGCGTTCGTCTCGATCGGTAACAAGGCTGATGTCTCCTCGAACGATCTCCTGGAGTGGTGGGAAGACGAGGACGCGACCGAGGCGATCCTCCTCTACGTCGAGTCGTTCGGCAATCCTCGCCGTTTCGGCAGACTGGCGCGCCGCGTCGCCCGTCGAAAGCCGATCCTGGCGTTGAAGAGTGGCACCTCGACCAGCGGGCAGCGCGCAGCGAGCTCGCACACCGCAGCGCTCGCCGGATCCGAGGCGGCCGTGGACGCGCTCTTCCACCAGGCCGGCGTGATCCGGGCGGACTCGCTGGAGGAGCTCATCGATACCGCCGCCTTGCTCTCGAACCACCCGCGGCTCGCAGGTCGGTCCGTCGGCATCCTCACGAACGCCGGTGGCCTGGGCATCCTGTGCGCCGACGCGTGCGAAGCAGCGGGCCTCGAGCTGCCGCCGTTCGGCGATGAGGCCGTGGCTGCACTGAGGGCCTCTCTTCCGGGAGAGGCGAGCCTCGCAAACCCAGTCGACATGCTGGGCGGAGCGACCGCGGAGACGTACGCAACACTCCTGCCGGTACTCCTGGCCGATCCCCACCTCGCCGCGGTAATCGTCCTGTTCGTGCCGGCCGTCAGCGCAACCGCCGAGGAAGTGGCAGAAGCGATCGAGCGCGCTGCTCGGGAGGCGGATGCCGACAAGCCGGTGCTCGCAGTCGTCATGTCGTCCGAGGGGATACCCCAAGCGTTGCGCGGATCTCGCCACGTCGCTGCGTTTGCGTATCCGGAGTCGGCCGCCCGGGCGCTCGGCCGCACCGCACAGCGGGCGGACTGGCTTCGTCGGCCGCACGGCGCCGTGCCGACGCTCGAGGGAATCGACCGCGAGACAGCCCATGCGGTCGTCGAGCGCGCTCTCGGAGGTGCCGACGACGCGTGGCTCGATCCGCGTGCAACCCGCGAGCTCCTGCTCGCGTACGGCATTCCGCTCGTGCCCGAGCGCTTGGCCGGCTCAGCCGACGATGCCGTCGCCGCAGCCAGCGAGCTCGGGTTCCCGGCCGTCGTGAAGACCGCGGCACCCGGCGCGCACAAGACGGAGACCGGCGGTATCGCGCTCGAGCTCCGCGACGAGGATGCCGTGCGTCACGCGGTCGACCGAATAGGCTGCCCGGTCGTCGTGCAGCCGATGATTCCCGGGGGCGCCGAGCTTCTCGCGGGTGTCGTTCAGGATCGGGTCTTCGGCCCGCTCGTCGCCTTCGGAGCTGGCGGCGTCTTCGCGGAGCTCATCGGCGAGGCTGCGTTCCGGATTGCACCGCTCACGGATATCGATGCCAAGGAGCTCGTGGTCGAAGGAAAGGCCGGCCGCCTGGTGGCCGGGTTCCGCGGTGCGCCGGCAGCCAGTGTCCCGGCGTTGACGGATCTTGTCCATCGGCTCGGACGCCTGGGCGAGGATCTGCCGGCCGTGGCGGAGCTCGACCTCAATCCGGTGATCGCGCTCCCGGATCGATGTGTCGCCGTGGACGCTCGGGTTCGGGTGCGGCTTCCGGATGTCATCACCCGGACGAAAACGTGGTAGCCGGCAGCTCGGTACTTTTCCGCACACGGAAGGTGGCTTCCTCGAAGCTCTTCGGCGCTCTTCTCCCGATGGCCTGACGCTTCGGTTCGACGAGCCTGCGCGCAACCAGTTCAACCAGGCTCACGGGAGGTGGAGCGATGAAAAGCACAAAGGTTTGGCAGATCGGCGGATTCGTCGCCGGCGTCGTGTTGCTCATCTTCGGCGTCGTCGCGATCTTCCTCGGCGTCAACGGGTTTACGACGACACGCGACGCGATCAAGGACGAGGGGATCACGTTCGGCACGACTGACGATCCCGCGGTCGCGAAGTACGCGGAGCAGTGGGCGGGCGAGCAAGTCAAGACCGGCGACCAGGCACGCGCGTTCGCTCAGGTCATGCGCTACCACACGGTCAACGCGGAGTGGAACACCGAGCACCTGACGTACGCGCAGATGGGCCGCTTCCTGGCGGCAGACGATCCGAGTGATCCTGCGGGTACGAGTGACGAAGCTGCCGCACTCAAGGATGAGGCAGGCAACCCCGTCTCGAACAGCTTCCGCAATCAGTGGGTGACGGAGACCGCGCTGAGCACAGCGCTCAACATGAGCTACATGGCCGAGCGGCTGTCGGTGTTCGGGCTGGTGGTCGGCTTCGCGCTCCTGCTCACGGGTGTCGGGCTCGTCATCCTCGCGTTCGCGGTGTTCGGCCGGACGGAGCCGGTGACCAAGTCCGCCCGGGCGAGGCCGTCGACGACGCCGGTCACAGGCTGATCCGGGGAAAACGCGGGAGGTATCCGGATCGCACAGAGCTCCGACCTCCCGGAGCACCGGGAAGGGGCGGCGGGAGCCGCCTCTTCTCATCTGCGTAGTTTTCCGCTTCTCGAATCGGGCCGACCGCGGACGCTTCCGATTCGAGTGGCCTTCACGATGCATCAGTGGCGGCACAACCCAGGAGAATCATCGTCGGCTTCGATGCGACCGAGGGAGCGCGGCGCGCGCTCGACGCCGCAGCTCAGCTCACGGGTTATGGCTCGACGCTTGCGGTGATCAGCGTCACCGGGGACGATGAACGTGACGCTCCCGATCCGCTGGCAGAGGCCCGCGAGCGGCTGTTGAAGCAGCTCGTGGCAGCGACGTACGTCCGTCGCGTCGGGGATCCGGCCGACGAGATCGTCGCGGCGGCGAGCGAGCTCGATGCCGACCTCATCGTCGTCGGGCGTCGCGGAGGCGAGGACTCCCGTCGCCCTGCGCCAGGCTCGGTGAGCGCGGACATCGTGAGGCGTGCCGCGTGCAACGTCCTCGTCGTCGGCTGACGATCAGCGCTCGATCAAACCGTGGTCGAGCGCGTAGCGCACGAGTTCGGCGCGGCTCGACAGGCTGAGCTTCTGCATTATGTGTGCGCGGTGCGTCTCGGCCGTTCGAACCGAGATGTAGAGAAGCGCCGCGATCTCCTGATTCGTGTGGCCAAGAGCCAGCAGGCGCAGGACCTCGCGCTCGCGCTCCGAGAGCGGGTCGGACTCGGAGCGCTTTCGTTCCTCGGTCTCGGCGGCAACGAGCCGTGCCCCGAGGGCGGGGTGGACGTACCTCTCGCCGGCAGCGACGGCCCGCACGGCCTCGACGACGTCAGTGTCGGCCGCCTCCTTGAGGACGTACCCGCTCGCACCCGCCTCGAACGCCTCGCGCACGTAGTGTGGGTCGTCCTGCATCGAGAGGATGAGAACCTTCGCCTCGGGCACCGCCTGTAGCACCGCGGGAACGCCCTCGATACCGCTCTTGCCGGGCATGACGACGTCCATGAGCACGACATCCGGCTTGTGCTCGAGGGCTTCGAAGACCGCTCGCTCTGCGTTCGCCGCCTCCCCGACGGTCTCGATGTCGGTCTCGGCGTCGAGCACGCGGCGAAGTCCGCTCCGAACGACTGCATGATCGTCCACGACGAGAACCCGAATACTCATAGGCCAACCTCCGTTGGCCTATGAGCGTGGAGGGGTGTGGGGGAAGGCGCGGAGCGCCTTGTCCGCGAAGCGGACCAGGGGAGGGGGTCCGGGGGAACCGGGAGGTTCCCCCGCGAACCGGAAGGTTCCCCGACCAACCAAAGCCGAAGGCGAGCGTTGCTCATCGCAGTGGAACCTCGGCCGCCAGCGTTGTCCCTCTCCCCGGGTTGGCCTCGATCCTCAGCCGCCCGCCGAGAAGCGTGATCCGCTCGCGCATCCCAAGCAGGCCCAGGCCTCCCGTGGCCTCGCCAACGTCGAACCCGCGACCGTCGTCTTCGACGACTACCACGACCGCATGCTCCTTTCGCGTCAACAAGACGCTGATTCTCGAGGCGCCCGCGTGCCTGGCGACGTTCGTGAGGGCCTCCTGCACGATGCGATACATCGTCGTCTCGACGTCGGTCGGAAGGCGGGCCTCACCGAGTCTTATCTCGAGATCCACCTCTACTGACGCGTCTCGCCTGTGCATCTCGATCAGTCGCTCGAGCGCCGGTTCGAGGCCGAAGTCGTCCAGGGTGGCGGGCCTGAGCTCGACCGCGAGCCGGCGAACGTCCCGGAGCGTCGAGACGACGAGATCGCGGAGCGTCGCCACCCGGACACGTCCTTCCTCCGACTCGACCGCCTGCTCGAGACCTTTGAGCCCGAGCAGGATGGACGTGAGCGCTTGTCCTGTCTGGTCGTGCAACTCGCGAGCGAGCCGCTTGCGCTCGAGCTCCTGGGCGTCCACCACCCTGCGCATCGCATCGCGGGTCACGCGTTCGGAGAGGTCGACTGCGATCGCTGCTCGCGCAGCGAGGGACTCGCCGAGGCGAACATCCTCATCACCGAACCGCGGGTCGGCCCCACGCTTGTCATGCGCGGCGATGACGCCGATGGCGCGGCCGTGAACGATGAGCGGAACGTAGAGCGCGGTCGTCACGCCGAGATCGCCCACGGTCTTCTGGTCGACCTCGGGGTCCTCGGCGATCGAGTCGACGCGCTCGCTGCGTCTCCGTTCGAGTACCCGTCCGACCTTCGAGTTGCGAAGTTGCAGACGTCTGCCCACGAATCTCTGCGTCTCCTCTCCTGCCACCGCCGCGACGCGAAGCGCGTCACCCGTGTCCGGAAGCGCAATGAGCACGAGCCTCGCGTCGACGAGCTCGCGCAGGCGGCCTGCGACGATTCCAAGGATCGGGTCGAGCTCGAGCTCCGAGGCGAGAGCGTTCCCTATCTCGTTGACCGATTCGAGCTGGCGCAGCCAGTGCGTCGACGATTCGTAGAGGCGCGCGTTCTCGATTGCGACCGCCGCCTGCGCGGCCAGCAGCTGTGTCAGCTCCTCGTCTTCCTCGGTGAAGTCGCTCCCTCCCGCCTTCTCCGTCAAGTACAGGTTCCCGTAGACGACACCACGGAGCAGGATCGGGACGCCGAGGAACGTGTGCATAGGCGGGTGATTCGGAGGGAAGCCCACCGAGCGAGTGTCCTCCGCGATGTCGTGCAGCCGGACCGGCTTCGCTTCCCGAGTGATGACACTCAGGATCCCGCGGCCCCGCGGCAGCTCCCCGATCGCCGCCTGTGCCTCCGGGCTGACGCCTGTTGTGAAGAAGCGCTCGAGGCTCCGACCCGACCGTTCCACGACCGCGAGCGCGGCATAGCGAGCACTGGTGAGTTGTGCCGCAGTCTCGACGATTCGCTGGAGTAGCGCGTCGAGCGACAGCTCCGAGCTCAGGGTTATGCCCGCGTCGATCAGGACCCGAAGCCGATCGATCTGGTCTGTCGGCGGATCGGTTGACCGGCTCATGCCGTGTGAGGGTAACGGCACGCGTGTTCCAGGCACGACCGCACAAGCAGTCCCGACACGCCGAAATGACGAAGCCCCGCCGGAGCGGGGCTTCGAAGTAGCAGGCCTGTAAGCCGGATTCTGTCGAGGGTGACCATCTCTCTTTGCGGCGTACCCGGTCCCTCGGCGGGCCGCGTCATCGGGACCTGCTTCGCCTTGCACCGGACGGGGTTTGGCGAGCCGGTCGTGTCGCCACGACCGCTGGTGGGCTCTTACCCCACCCTTTCACCCTTACCGGCTTCGGTTGCCCTTGGCCGGCGGTCTCCTTTCTGTTCCACTTTCCGTCGGCTTTCGCCGCCTGGGTCTCCCCAGCGTCCTGCCCTGCGGTGTCCGGACTTTCCTCGAGTCCCCCTGCTGTGAACAGCAGAGCGATCCGCGGTCACCCGGCCTGCACGACCGATGGTAGCTCGAACTCAGGCAGCTCCCAGCCCTCGGCGAGCACGCTGCCCCCGGCCAGGATCGAGCGGCACTCGGGACACGCCAGCGCACCCCGCAAGCGGAGGACGAACTCGCCGCAGACCAGGCACTCGAGACTCGCTCCTCGAACGAGAGCTGCAAGCTCCTGGTCGAGCGTCCGATTCAGCGGTGCCAGATTGACCGGCTCGAGCGTCATCCGAGGGTCCTGAAGACGCCTGTCACCTTGCCGAGGATCTGCACGTGCTCGGGATACAGCGGCTCGAGCGCGCTGTTCTCGGGCTGCAAGCGGATACGACCGTCCTTCTCGCGGTGGAACGTCTTGACCGTCGCCTCGTCCGCCGTCTCGTCGTCGCCGACGAGAGCCACCACGACATCGCCTGCGCGAGCGTCGTCCTGCCGGCGGACGACCACGATGTCGCCGTCGAGGATGCCGGCCTCGATCATCGACTCGCCCTTGACGCGAAGCAGGAAGTCGGCGTTACGGCCGAGTGGCTCCGGGACGGCGATCTTGTCCTCGACGGCCTCCTCCGCCAGGAGCGGTCCGCCGGCCGCGATGCGGCCCACGAGGGGCAGCACCGGAGTAGGTGTTGCGTGCGGGGACGTCTCGGCCCGGCGTCGCCCGACCAGCTCGATCGCACGCGGCTTCGTCGGGTCTCGTCGCAACAGACCGGCCCGCTCGAGGTTGGCGAGGTGAGCGTGAACGGTGGAAGGGGAGGCAAGCCCGACAGCGTCTCCGATCTCGCGCACGGTCGGCGGGTAACCGTGGCCGTCCACGTACTCGGCGAGGAACTGCCAGATCTCCTGTTGACGTGTCGTGAGCATCGGGTCTCCAGTTCTCGGGGACGAACGTATGTTCGTCAGGGAGAGTAGAGATCCTTTCGGATGACGTCAAGACGGGCGGCGCGCGACGAACACTTCGTGCTCCCCCGCATGCGGGTCGCCGGCGTCCACCTCGATCGGCTCGAGCCCGGCCTTGCGCAGCAGATCGAGCCAGACGCCCCGCGCGAAGATCCCGAGCGTGTGGTGGTCGTGCTCGACACGCGGCGGCCGGCCAGGCTCGCGCAGGATCACGGCGAAGTCCACCTCGTACGTCGTGTCGTCGGGGTCGGGGTCGTACGTCCATGCGAGGTAGCGGAGCGAGCGGCCGTCCGGTCCGTCGTGCCCGCCGTGATCGGTGCCCGGAGAGAATGTCTCGCGAACCGCGTCGGGCACGATCAGCGTGACGCCGCCCGGACGCGTGTGCGCGGCCGCGGTCTCTATCGCCGCGCCCAAGTCGGGCTCAGTCGTCAGGTATGCGACGGCGTCATGGACGAACACCGCATCGAACGTGCGACCGAGCCTCAGGGTGCGCATGTCGCCCTGGACGTGCTTGCACTCCGGGTTGATCGTCCTGCTCAACTCGAGCATCCCCTCGGAGATGTCCGTCAGCGTGCAGTCGAAGCGCTGCTTCAGGTACGAGGCGTTGTTCCCGCCTCCCGAGCCGAGCTCGAGAAGCGTGCGGGCGCGACCGTCGCTCGCCGCCTCGAGCACCCGCGTGTAGTACGAGGCTTCTTCCTCGTAGGAAGACGGATGCGTGAGGAGATGGAACCAGGGCGCGAGGTCCGAGTAGAGGCGCACGCGGCCTCATTCAATACGAAGGCGGCTCTGAGCCGCCTTCGTGACGCATGCGCTGGAGAGGACTTGAACCTCCACGGCCTAAGTGGCCACTAGGCCCTCAACCTAGCGCGTCTACCAATTCCGCCACCAGCGCGCGCTACGTGGATTCTAGAGAAGGTGGAACAGGAGCACGGTGTTCAGCCCGAACACCGCCGCGACGACGACCGTGAGCCGGGTCAGGTTCCGCTCGACGATGTGCGTTCCGCCCTGCGAGTGTGGCGTGAACCCGAGCCCGCCCATACCGGCCTCGCGGCCCGAGTGCATGAGCACGAGCGTGATCAGGAAGGCGCTCAGGAGCACCTGGACGACCGCGAAGATCTGAAGCCAAGGCATCGGGGCGCAAGGGTAGCAGCGGGGTTACGCTCCACCGGTGACGGAAGGGGAGGCGCGGGCGCGCATCCAGAAGCTCCTCGTGACCGGCGACAACCGGCTGAAGCAGGGGGTCGACCCGGGGAAGGTGCGCCAGACGTACGAGGAGGCGCTGGTCGTTGCACGCGAGGCTGGCCTCGAGGAGGCGGTTCGGCCGCTCGTCGAGGTCAGGCTTGCCGGCCTCGAGCGGCTCGCTGGAGGATTGCCTCCACCCGTGCCGCCTGCAGCTTGACGTCGTGATCGCCTGCCGCATCGCGGCCGGCGAGGTTCGGGCGAGGGAGAGCCGCCGCCTTAGAGAGTGCCGAGGCGAGCGCCTCTTCGTCCTCCGGGTCGACGAGAACGCCTGCCTCGGGAGTCACGAATTCCGGCGGGCCGCCGACCCGTGTGGCCACGACCGACCGCGCCGAGGCCATCGCCTCGAGCGTTGCGAGACCGAACGGCTCGACGAGGCTCGGCTGGCAGAGGACGTCGCACGCAGCAATCCAGGTGGGCACATCGTCGTGGCGGACGCGGCCGGCGACACGGATCGCACGGCGTCCTTCCAGCGCCGCGCGCAGGGGACCGTCACCGACGAACGTGAGCGTGCCCTCCCCGCGGCGTTCGAACGCCCGGGCGAGGCGGAGGACGTTCTTGCGCTCCGAGAGTGCTCCCAAGCACAGAAACGCCGTCCCGTCGTCCTGCCAGCCGACCGCCCGCCGTGCCTCGACGGCGTCGCGCAGCGCGAAGCGCTCGAGGTCGACGCCGCAGTCGACGACCTCGGTCTTGCCCAGTGCCTCGGGCACCGCGCTCTCGATCTCCGCTTTCAGCCAGCGGGAGACTGCGACGACCGTGGCGGCCCTCCGGACGACGTACCTCGTCGCTGCCCGCGCGCCCGGAATCACCCCGACGTTGCGGACGTCCTGGCCGTGGGCCGTGACGACGAGTGGCGCACGCGAGGCGAGCGCGGCGGCGAGGCCTGCGGGCACGAGGAAGTGCGCGTAGAGCACGTCCGGTCGGAACCGCCTCGCGGTGCGGATTGCATCGCGGGCGAGCCCGAGGTGTCGTCCCCGTCCACCGCCGCGCCGATCGACCACCGCGCGCTCGAGCTCGTGACCGCGTGCGGCGAGCTCGCGCTCGAGGTTGGCGACGAAGACGCCGAGGTCCGGATCGTCCGGGCCCGGGTACATCTGGGAGACGAGGAGGATCTTCATCCTTTGTGGAGCCATCGTGACGCTTCCGGCACGGTCTCGTGCCCGTGACATGACGACCGGCTGCATACGATCGACGGGTGAGCGAGCCGCACGAGCCGTTCGACGACTACGCCCTGGACTCGATCGTCCTCGTCGGTTCATGGGCGAACAGGGCGCGCGTGCACCGGGGTCGGGATGAGTTCACCGTCGACTTCATCCGCGACGTCCCCGAGCGGTCACGTCACGTTCTGGTCGCCCGCGCGGTTGTCGCGCCGATAGTGGAGACGCTCGCGATCCTTCGGCGGGGGCGCGAGAAGGTGATTCGCGAGTACCTGGAGCGCCGGCGCGCGTCGTAGCCTGGAATCGCGGGCCTACCCGCGCGTCACCTGGAGGATCCCCAGGCACATCTCGTCGGTCGTCCCCTCACCCCAGAGGACGTAGCGGGGTGTCTTCGGGATGCCGTTACCGCCTTGCATCCGCTTGTGCGTCTCGTGGCGGCACGTGACGCGGACCACGTCGCCCGGCTCTGCTCTAACGGGTTGGGCGAGCGTGTAGGCGTTCTGCCAGTGGAAGTCCCAGCGCGGGATGTCGAGCAGCACCCGCGCCCGTGATGCGCCGGGGTTGAGCTCGAGTTTGATCGACGCGCCCAGAAGGTGCATGTGTCCCACCACGCGGTGGATCGTCGTCGGAGACGTGATGCGCCGGTCGCATGTCGAGACCGCGCTCGGCCGCGGGCTGGCTGCGCTTCCGCGGCAGAGATAGAGCAGAAACGCCGGGACGAGAGCAGAGGTCACGCCGTATTTGCGGGAGAGCTCGAAGAGCGCTTCCGTCCTGCTACAGAGCCGTCCGGCCTCGCCCTTCACGCACGCGAGCTCGACGGGCCCCGGTAGCAGCATCGTCTGGACCGGCTCGAGCTCTGCGGAGGCTGGTGCGACCGTGAGGAGCGCCCGCGAGCGATCCGGTGCGCGGCCGTTCAGGAGGTTGTAGTGGACCTGCATCACGATCTGGCTTCCTGCGGGCAGGGGCACACCCGTTCCGTTTGGGAGCCGGTCCCCGCCCCAGCCGGGCGCCCAGGCGGCTACCCAGTTCGCGTCGTCGAGCGCGTCCTGGGCGGCGGCCGCGCTGCCTCCGGCCGGAAGACCGGTTCCACCGAAGCAGGACCAGCCGGGCCCCGCTGTGGCCGCGTCGAGCCGCTTCCCCTCGGCGATCTGGGCCTGCTCGATGCGGAACAGGATCACGTGGTGGACGACCTTCGGCTGGCCGGGATCGATCCGAGCCGACGTGACCGCCGTGTCGTCGGCCTGCTTCGGGTCGAGCAGGAAGCAGCGGTAGTCGTCGGTGACGCCCTTCGGAGCAGAGGGCCGGTATGCAGTCGGCATCCGGAGGTCGAGGAGAGACTCACCGTCGCTCAGCTCGACGGGCTTCGGCGGTCGCGGTCGCCTAGCGGGGCCGTCCACCTTCCCGCCGGCCTTGGCCCAGGCGAGGATCGCCACGCGCTCTGGCGTGCTGAGGATGCGCTCGTCCTGCCCCACATACGCCGGGGAGCGGGCTCCCGGAGGCCACGGAGGCATCACCCGCGCCTGGACAGCGGCCCCGATGAGGCTCGCGTTCGCCGAGATCTGGCGGGCCGTCTCGAGCGGGAAGGGGGCGATCCCGCCGGTCTGGTGGCAGCCGGCGCACTTGTCGGCGATGACCGGAGCGACGTCCCGCGTGAAGCTCGGCGCCGCTGCGTGTGCCGTTTCCGCGCCGCCGCCGCGGGACGCCGCGAGCGCCGCGAGCGGGATCGCGAGGGCAAGGAGCGAGGCCGCGGCGATCGCGATCCGGACGGCGCTACGCATGCTGGGAGGCGTCATATGTACCCCATAGCTCGCGCAACGCGCCGCAGATCTCGCCCACGGTGCAGCGCGCGCGGAGGGCCTCGCGCATGGGTGGGAGGAGGTTCGCGCCACCCTCCGCGACTCGACGGATCTCGGCGAGCGCACTCTCCGCGGCGGCCGTGTCCCGTTCCGCTCGGACCAGACTCGTACGCTCCCGCTGGCGCCGCTCGATCTCGGGATCGACGTGGAGCAGATCGACCGGTCCCCGATCGCCCTCGGTGAAGCGGTTCACACCGACGACGACTCGCTCTCCCGACTCGACCTCCCTCTGGTAGCGAAACGCCGACGCCTCGATCTCCGCCTGCACGAAACCCTGCTCGATCGCCGCGACCGCGCCGCCCAGGTCGTCCACGCGGGAGATCAACTCCCTGGCTCGCTGTTCGAGCTCGTCTGTCAGCGCTTCGACGAAGAAGGAGCCGCCGAGCGGATCGGCGGCATCGGTCGTGCCTGCCTCGGACGCGAGGATCTGTTGCGTGCGGAGGGCGATCGTGGCGGCGTGCTCGGTGGGGAGCGCGAGCGCCTCGTCGAACGAGTTGGTGTGCAACGACTGCGCGCCGCCGCATACGGCCGAGAGCGCCTGGATCGCGACCCGAACGACGTTGTTCTCGGGCTGCTGGGCGGTGAGTGTCGAGCCGCCGGTTTGCGCGTGGAAGCGAAGGGCGAGCGCGCGTGGGTTCGTCGCGCCGAATCTCTCGCGCATGATCCCCGCCCACAGGCGGCGTGCGGCCCGGAACTTCGCGACCTCCTGGAAGAAGTGGTTGTGCGCGTTGAAGAAGAACGAGAGCCGCTCGCCGAAGGCATCGGGGGAGAGGCCTGCCGCGACCGCCGCCTCGCAATAGGCAATGCCGTTGGCGAGCGTGAACGCCAGCTCCTGGGCTGCGCTCGCGCCGGCCTCGCGGATGTGGTACCCGGAGATCGAGATCGTGTTCCACTCGGGGAGCCGCTCGGCGCAGTACGCGAAGAGGTCTGTCGTGAGCCGCATCGAGGGGCGCGGCGGGAAGATGTAGTTCCCCCGCGCCACGTATTCCTTGAGCACGTCGTTCTGAACGGTGCCTCGCAGCTTCTCTCCCGGTACTCCCTGGCCCTCGGCGACGAGCTCGTAGAGGAGGAGCAGGAGCGCAGCCGGCGCGTTGATCGTCATCGAGGTCGAGACGTCTTCGAGCGGGATCCCGTCGAATAGCACCTCCATGTCGGCGAGGGAGTCGATCGCGACTCCCGTTCGTCCGACCTCGCCCTCGGCGAGCGGGTCGTCGGAGTCGTAGCCGAGCTGCGTTGGCAGGTCGAACGCGACCGAGAGCCCGGTCTGCCCGCGCTCGAGGAGGTAGCGGAAGCGCGCGTTCGTCTCCTCCGCGGAGCCGTAGCCTGCGTACTGGCGCATCGTCCACGGCTTCCCGCGGTACATCGTTGCGTAGGGGCCGCGGGTGAACGGGAACTCGCCGGGGAGCTCGAGCTCGCGCGGCGGGAGGTCGTCTGCCGTGTAGACGGGCTTGACCTCGATGCCGGAGTCGGTCAGCCGGCGGTCCTCGGCGGACGGCATTGCCGCATCGTACGGCTCGTCCAGGGAGTGCGGCTCGGATACTTGACGCTCACCGAGCTCGGGCCCGCCGAGTCAGGAGAATGTGCCCGGACTCGTCGAAGATCACGGCATGTGCTGCCGGTCCGGGGAACCACGGGTTCCCCGGAGCTAAAGCACGCCCCCCGCCCGCTCGATCGCGTCGAGCGCGATGCGCCTTCCCGTCTCGATGTGGTCGCGGATCGCGCGCTCTGCGGCCACACGGTCTCCCGCTTCGAAGGCCTCGACGATCCGCCGGTGCTCCGTGACGAGGTTCGCGTGACCTTCGACGTGGCCGCCACGGATGACCTGCATCATCAGGTTCACCGAGAGCTCGCGGTAGAAGTGCGAGAGGAGCTCGTTCCCCGCGAGGTCGATCTGGTACTCGTGAAACGCCGCGTTCGCCGAGTCCCACTGCTCGTGCGAGATCGCCGCGGCGGTGGCCTCCAGAAGCGTCTCGAACGTCTGGAGAGCAGCGTCCTCCAACGTGCCCACGGTGCGCTCGGCCGCGAGCAGCTCGAGCGCGAGCCGCACTTCGTATCCGTCCGCGAGCGCTTGGACGGTGACCGGGGTCACGTAATAGCCCCGACGCGGCCTCACGCTCAAGAGGCCTTCCGAGACGAGCCTTGTGAGCGCGTGGTGCACGGGGCTCCGAGACACTCCGAGCTCAGCGGCGAGCCCGTGCAGGCTGAGCTTCGCGCCGGGCGCGTGCTGTCGGGTGAGCATGCGCGTCCGCAGCTCGTCGTAGACTTGGTCGTTCAGCGTGGCCCCGTCGAGCGTCGTTGCCATGTGCGGTACCTAACATGTCACGGGCTGGGAGGCAACCGGCGGATACCCTCCTCTCGTGAAGATTCAGGTGAGGCTGTTCGCGGCTCTGCGGGAGCGCGCGGGATCGGGGAGTGTGGAGGTCGAGCTTCCGGACGGCGCCGTCGTCGGCGACGTGTGGCCCGCGCTCGAGCTCGGCGAGGAGCCCTCAGGGCTGCTCTACGCCGTGAACCGCGCGTACGCCGATCGTGGAAGCCGGCTCTCGACCGGGGACGAGGTCGCGGTGATCCCGCCCGTCTCCGGCGGGGAAGAGCCGCCAAGTGGCTCTGAGCCACAAGGTCGGTTTCGCCTCTCCGAGCAACCGCTTTCGATCGAGGAGGCTGTTGTGCAAGTGCGGGACGAGGAGGCGGGCGCGATCGCCACCTTCGTGGGGACGACGCGCGCCCGCTCGCGGGGGCGTGAGGTCCTCCACCTCGAGTACGAGGCGTACGAGGGGATGGCCGAGCAGGTCATGGCGGATCTGGCCGACGACCTGAAGCGCCGCCACCATCTCTGCGAGGTCGCGATCCACCACCGGATCGGCCGCGTGGAGATCGGCGAGACGAGCGTCGTGATCGCGGTGTCGGCCGCACATCGGGCCGCTGCCCTCGCCGCATGCAAGGACGCGATCGACGAGCTCAAGGTCTCGGTCCCGCTCTGGAAGAAAGAGATGTATGTGGGGGGTGAAGAGTGGATCGGCCAGGGGTCGTAGGGCAAGAGCCGGATCCTCGGTTCCAGCCGACCGAGGCCCCGGAGCCACCGAGCTTCCCGAACTCGGAATCGTCGGTCGAAGGTGGGCGCGGGTACGAGCCCGTGCATCCGCGCTGGGGGCTCGGCGATGTCGTGCGCAAGCTCGGCGCGCCGCTCGTCGGCCTCGGCTTCCTCATCCTCAAGTTCGGGGGGCTGCTCCTCAAGCTCAAGGTCGTGACGACGGGCGGGTCGATGCTCGTCTCGATCGCCGCCTACGCATGGATCTGGGGCCTTCCCTTCGCGATCGGCTTCGTGCTCCTGATCTTCGTGCACGAGCTCGGGCACGTGCTGGAGCTGCGCCGCCAGGGTGTGCCTGCGAGCGCGCCGCTCTTCATCCCGTTCCTCGGTGCTGTGATCGGGATGAGGGAGCTTCCGGACGACGCCTGGAAGGAGGCGCGCGTCGCTCTCGCCGGCCCGATCCTCGGATCCGTCGGCGCCGCCGCGTGTTGGGTCGCGGGTGAGGCGACCGGCTCCGACCTCCTGGTCGCGCTCGCATTCGTCGGGTTCTTCCTGAACCTCTTCAACCTGATCCCGATCGTGCCCCTGGACGGGGGCCGGGCGGCTGGGGCGCTGCACCCCATCTTCTGGTTCCTGGGGCTCCTGATGATGGTGGCGCTCGTCGTCTTGCGCCCGAACCCGATCCTGATACTCATCGTCATCGTCGGCGGGCTCGATCTCTGGCGACGCTGGAGGGAGCGGGGGAGCGCCGCGGCCTACTACCGTCTGCCGGCGCGTCAGCGGGCGACGGTCGGGGTCGTGTACCTCGGGCTCGTCCTGGTGCTCGCGCTGGCCATGTCCGCTACGCACGTCGAGCGCGACTTCTGATGGCGGGGACGCGCGATCTCGACACCCGGACGCTCGAGACCCGCATCGAGACTCCCACCAGCGACGTCTCGCTGATCGCGGCGGAGTTCCTGGCCGGGTTCCAGGCCGTGCGGCAGATCGATCGTCCGGCCGTGACGATCTTCGGGTCGGCGCGCACCCCCGAGGGAACGCCCACGTACGCGGCCGCCCGCGAGGTCGGGCGCTGTTTTGCGGAAGCGGGCTTCGCCGTGATCACGGGGGGCGGCCCGGGGGTCATGGAAGCGGCCAACCGGGGAGCACGAGACGGTGGCGGGCTCTCCGTGGGCTTCAACATCGAGCTTCCCCACGAGCAGGCCCCGAACCCGTACCTGGACGTCGCGCTGACGTTCCACCACTTCTACGCCCGGAAGACGATGTTCGTGAAGGCTGCGGAAGGGTTCGTCATCTTCCCCGGCGGCTTCGGCACGCTCGACGAGCTGTTCGAGACGATGACCCTCATCCAGACGGGGAAGATCGAGGACTTCCCGCTCGTGCTCTTCGACGGGGACTACTGGGAGGAGATGCTCGCGTGGCTTCGAGCGGAGCTCCTGGCGCGGGGGACGATCTCCGAGGAGGACTTCGGGCTGGTGACGGTGACGGACGACCCCGACGAGGCGGTCCGCATCGTTCTGAGCGCATACGCAGAGCGGAACGACGCGAGCGC
>Ga0209640_10000632_pt1 | contig 27683 bp, 28 predicted proteins | sample RifCSP10_1_FD_184018 | JGI IMG/M metagenome (GOLD analysis project Ga0209640, IMG submission 184018) | Soil microbial communities from Rifle, Colorado - Rifle CSP2_sed 10_1 (SPAdes) (version 2) | ecosystem: Environmental > Terrestrial > Deep subsurface > Rock core/Sediment | place: Rifle... | reverse complement strand
CTTCCGGGAAATTAAAATCTAAAAAAATCTTTGAATCACCAGAAGGAGAGTTTATAGATTTGTAAGCCAGGAAAAAAGCAGAGAGGAGATAAAAAGGACATTTAGATTAAATGTAACTTTTAATTGGTTTTTATTCTAAATTAAATTACTCTGTAGATTTGTGTTCAACCATTCCACCGAGAATATTCTTACCATCAAAACCATTCTGAATCAAATTATCAGTAGCATTGGCAGACCTTCTTCCAGTTGTGCAGTTTAAAGCGATCTCTCTTCCCTTATATTTTTCAAGTTCTGGTAACCGCCTTTCAAGCCCCTGAACCGGGATGTTAATTACTTCATCCAATTTTCCAGGAGTGCCGTTCAATTCTTCGGATGTTCTAACATCAAGAATAATTATACTTGAATCTGAATAAAACTTTTCTTTTAAGGCCGGGATGGTTATTGAATTCTCAGAGCTATTCTGAATACAAGCCCTAATAAAAAGAAAGATCGAAACCAATGGAATAAAAAGCTTTTGCAAAAGCCTAACCTGTAAAAAAAGATTATTAATTCAATCCACACATTCCGTTTGAGCAGCCGCCACCGAAAGAATTTTCCGGAATGCTGCAATTGCCGCTTGCACAGTTATTAAAACCTTCAGCACTGGAGTTTCCAACAGAAGTACTAAATGAGGAGAAAAGTTTTTTATTTTTTGATGAGTTGCACACAGGACAAAAAACATCTTCCTGGTTTACAGATGACTTATGCAGGACTTCAAATTTTGCTTTGCATTCAGAACATCTATATTCAAACAATGGCATTGATTATCTCCCTTTTATAATTGTTTCAGCTTAGATTTTTTTATCAAGCACTTATTCTTCATTCAGATTTAAAAAATCCATTAACCTCCGGTGAGCATCTTTTGGTAATTCAACATTGTATTTTTTGAAACATTCAATTGTAATTTCAACTGATTTAAAATATTCCTTGCAGTGCGTGCAATTCTCCAGATGATTTTTTATTTCCGCACATTTCTCTGAGTTCAGCTGCTCGCCAAGGTTTTCGCAGATGTGCTGCATTACTTCTTTACATGTGACTTTTTCTATCATTTTAAAAATGCCTTGTCAAGTTCCTTTCTTAAAAAAGCCCTTGCTCTGTGCAATCTAGATTTAACAGCAGGAATCGATAGTTCGGTTATCTTTGCAGTTTCCTCTGTTGAAAAACCTTCAACATCTCTAAGTAAAAATACTGACCTATAATCAGGTGCAAGTTTTTGGATCGAATCATCAAGAATTTTTTTCAGTTCTTCATTTTCAGTTTCTTTGTATGGAATACTGCTCCAGTCCGCAGTATATCTTTCTGTATATAAGCTCTCATCATCGTCATTGAGAGAAACAAAACTATTACCCTTTTGTTTCCGTGCAAGCATCAGGCAGTGGTTGGAAACTATTCTGTAAAGCCAGGTTGATAATTTTGATTTCCCATCAAACTGATGCAGTGATTTTATCATGCTGTAAAAAGTTTCCTGCATTATATGCTCTGCTTTATCCGTATGTCTGCAAATCTTAAAAGCAAAATTATAAATTGTCTGCTCATACCTCCCGACAAGCTCTGCTAATGCTTTTCTGTCTCCTGTTTTAGCTCTTTTAATCAGTTCGTTTTCTTCCATTAAATAAGATGCAGATCTATAAAATTGGATTCAAATTTAAAATATTATTCGTAATTTTTGATGAGTAAAAATACACTATCGCTTAGTCTTTGTCATTCTGATTGATTAAGCGTAATTTTATTTAATAAAGAAAACACGATTCTAATATAAAATAATAATATGCCGCAAAACAGGGACGTCGATGGAATAAAGGTTAACAGGTTTTTCTCCGGTATAAGAGAAACAGTTATTGCAGCTATTTTTAATCCAAAGGACTTTGTTGAAGTTAGCGAAGGTGATTTAATTTACCAGACCGGTGAGGAATCCAGCCAGGTTTATATTCTTCTGAAGGGTGAAATAAAAATAAAATACTCCGGTTCTACTCATGTCAGCAGTAAAATAATGAATGATTTCTTCGGTGAAAAAGAAATGCTGGAAGGAACCCGTCGCATTTCTTCAGCTGTTGCTCACAGATCCAGTCTCATTTATAAAATTGATAAAACAATAGTGATGGGATTAATAGCAAAATATCCTGCTGTTAAATCAAATATTCATAAATATGGTGAATCCAAGATTCCGGAATCTACTTTTGGTGCCAGAAGGATTGTTGATATCGCAAAAAATTCTAAACCAATTAGCTTCCAGGCGATTCGAAAATCAACATCCGTTATCGAGGAAAAAGAACCTGAAGAAGAATATTCAATACCTTTCACTCCGGATATTCCTGAAACTGCACCACCCGAAGTACCAAAACCTGAAATAAAGACTAAGGAAAAAGATGAAAATCTGAAGAAGGAATCGGTAGAGACTAAAGAAGATTTCAAGAACTGGAAATTCACAGAACTGACTACTAAAAAACCTCAGGTTAAACAAAAAATTCCTGATAAAACAGAAATTGAACCTCCGGAAATTGAAGAACCCGAACAAATATCGAAGCCGGATGAAAAGATAAATGACAAGATTTTTGACCGCGAGAACATTAGAAAAGTGTTTGCAAGTATCCAGGTGATGAACAGCGGCATTACATTAATCCAAACGATCCAATCTATTTCAAAAGCGATCAAAGATTTAACAATATCCGAAAGCGTTGAGCTTTGTCTTATTGATGAGCAGCGATCGGAAATTCATAAATTTGTTTTTGATGGAGATAAGCCTGCGCAGGAACTATACAAGCTGCCTGATGGGATGACCGGCACCTGTGCTTTGCAGAAAAAAATTATCAACTTCGAAAGACCAACCGAAGATTCGAGGTTCAATCTAAAAATAGACCAACCCGGAAATTCAGGTCTGAAAAGAATATTGTATTTTCCTGTAATTAGTGACGCCGGTGATACAATCGCTGTAATACAATTAGCGAGAGAAATTAAAAGATACGATGATTATGACATTGCCAATCTCAATATGCTTTCAAAACTTATTGAAAGTGCACTTGGAAAGTCAATCGAACTTGAAGAATTATTGAACACTCAACAACTCTCATCAGAAAGAATAATTGAAAATCTTATTTTAAATGATATCAATCCGCCCATAAAAATTATCAACAGCTATATTGAACTCTTAAGTGATAAAAAATTACCTCCGGAACTTGATGAAGTTTTACGAATGCTTCAGAAACAGGTTTACTCTGTCGGAGATATAATCAAATCTATATTCAGCAGCACTGATAAAGATTTGAATTTAGAAATGAGGGATGTTCAGTTTAACGAGTTGATTGATGATATTTTAGAATTGTTATCAGAATATTGCGATTCGCGTGAAGTGAAACTCTACAAAAAAATCGGGACGGGTGCTGTGGTCAAAATTGACCGTGGAAAATTTTATACCGCCATCTTCCAGATTATAAAATTTGCATGCAATAATTCAAAAAAGGACGGGCGAATTTATTTTAGTACCGACAAGGTTGACGATAATATTCAACTTAATATTAAAGATGAAGGCAAAGGAATAGATGAAGAATTGCAAAGCAGGTTCTTCAAACAGCCAAACGACATGACAGCTGAAACTCTGGACAGTTACGGACTTACAATTGCAAAGAAAATAATCGAGTCACACTCAGGACAGATTTCATTTGAAAGTAAAAAGAGTGAAGGAACAACCTTTTTGATTAACCTGAAAATTTCTACGATTGAAGTCTGATAATTATTCCCTTCTCATTTCTTCAGGTAGTTAAAACACAATATGCATTTTGATCTAATTACGATTCTTGGGCCGACAGCTTCAGGTAAAACCAAAATTGCTGCAGTTATCAGCGAAAAATTTAATTGTGAAATCATATCTGCGGATTCAAGACAGGTTTACAGAAAAATGGATATTGGTACAGGAAAAGACCTTAACGAGTTTACTAGAAGAAATATAAAATATCATCTTATCGATATTGTTGACCCTGAAGATGAATATGATTTATTCAGATTTTCAGGTGATTTTTACGATGCATTTAGCAAAATAAAAAATGATAGTAAAATTCCTTTGCTTGTCGGAGGAACAGGGTTGTATCTGAGTTCAATTCTTCAAAACTATGTCTTACCAACATCTGATTTTAATGAAGAAGAATATGAACACCTTAGCACTTTAAGTAATGATGAACTAAAAAAACTTCTGCTCGAAACCAAACCAAAGCTTCATAACACAACCGATTTAAAAGACAAAGAACGAATTATCCGTGCAATTTTTATTGAAAGAGCAAATAAAAAAGATAAAAATTCAGTGAAGAAAATTAATTCACTTATCATCGGTACTGATTTGAACAGAGAATTAATCAAAAAGAAAATTACCGGAAGACTCAAACAGCGGTTAAGCAGCGGAATGATCGACGAGGTGAAAAGTTTACTTGACAGCGGAATATCTCAGCAGAAATTAGATTACTTCGGTCTTGAATACAGGTATATCAGCAAGTACATTAATGGTCAGTTAAATTATAATGATATGTTCCAGAAACTGAACAGTGCAATTCATAATTTTGCAAAACGACAGATGACCTGGTTTAGAAAAATGGAAAGAGAGGGAGTTAAAATTTTCTGGTTTAATCCCGATGACACCGATGCAATTTTATCTTTCATTGAAAGCAAAATGAAATTTTATGAGCATTCTTCCTGATATCGTTAATACATACCTTAAAAAAAATCCGGTTTCAAAATGGCTGCTTGAATGGACGAGGAAAGATGGAATCAATAATGCAATTGTTATTCCTGCCTTAGCCGAATTTGAAAATATTAAATCTCTTATTCGGTCCTTATCCGAAAACAATTCTGAATTCTTCAAAGAAACACTTGTAATATTCGTAGTCAATAACACCGTTTCATCAATTAAAGAATATAAAGAGAATAATTATTCAACTATCCGGCTTCTCAGAGATATAATCAGCAAACAAAATAATGATGATGAATTTACTATAAAGATTATTGATTCCGGTTTACAAATCGGACTGGTTGATGCTTCTTCTCCAGGAAAAGAGTTCGATGATGAAAACGGAGGTGTCGGTTTAGCAAGAAAAACAGGATCAGATCTTGCACTCGGAATTTTCGATTATTCAAACACAGACAAAAAAAATCTTATCTCCCTGGATGCTGACTGCAGAGTCGATAAAAATTATCTCACTTCTGTCGTTCAGGCTTTTAACAGGAATAATTTATCTTCTGCTGTAATTAATTATGAGCACAATATTGATTTACAAAATGCCAATACTCAGGCAATTATCTGTTATGAAATATTCCTTCGCTATTATGTTTCGGGACTTCTTTATGCCGGTTCTCCATTCGCTTTTAACACAATCGGATCAACGATCGTTTGCGATCATACAGCTTATATTAAAACAAGCGGAATGAATAAACGCAAAGCAGGCGAAGATTTTTATTTTTTACAAAAACTCGGCAAACTTTATCCTGTGCTCACAATGTATTCAACCACGGTCTATCCTTCTTCAAGAAGTGAAGTAAGAACACCTTTTGGAACTGCGAAACGACTCGATGATTTTCAAACAGACAATTTGCAAAAATATCTTCTCTATAATCCTGAAAGTTTCGAAGTTTTAAAAAACTGGTTAAGCTTGTTTAACTCCGACTCGTCATTGAACACAGCTGGTCTGATGGAGCAAACCGAAAAAACTGACAGGCATTTGTATGAATTTCTTATCAGCAAAAATTTTCCTGAGCAATGGGATAAGATATTAATGAATTGTAAGGATGAACAGCAGCTTTCTTATCAAAGAAAAAATTGGTTTGATGCTTTTAAAACATTAAAATTGATACATTATTTAAGAGATAAATCTTTCAAACAAATTAATATGTTCGAAGCAGTAGATAAACTTTTTCAGATGTTTGAAGAAACTCCGGTTAATTATAATAACAGTACTGATCATCCGGAATTAAATGTTCAGAAAGAATTTTTGTTAAAGCTGAGAGAAATGCAGAAAAAATACACCCGATATAAAATTGAGTAATAAGATTTTGAGAACTTATGATAGTTAAATCAAACCAGGATGAAATTCAGAATTATTTAGCTGACGCCTCAAACACGAAAGGATTTTGCAATGCCGTTTATTTCCCTGAAAATGAAAATGACATAATCGAAATTCTAAAAGAAGCCAACAGTAAAAAAATTCTGGTTACGGTTGCAGGAAACAGAACTGGCTTAACCGGTGCATGTGTGCCGTTGGGTGGGATAGTTATTTCAACAGAGAAGCTGAATAAAATTGTTGAAGTAAACAAAGAAGAAAAATTCGCTGTCGTTCAGCCGGGAGTTTTGCTTTCAGAATTTCAGCAGATTGTAAGTGAAGCAGGTTTGTTCTATCCGCCGGATCCTACCGAAACAAATTGTTTTATCGGTGGAACGGTAGCAACAAACGCATCTGGTGCTCAAACATTTAAATATTATGCAACAAGAAATTATGTTCTCGGGCTGAATATTATTCTGCCAACCGGTGAAAAATTATCAATCAGCCGAAATAAAATATTTGCAGATGGTTTAAAGTTGAATTTGGAGAGTGAAGAAAAAATTTACGAGCTGCGGCTGCCCGATTATGTTATGCCGGAAACTAAAAATGCTTCGGGATATTTCTGTAAAAAAAATATGGATGCCATAGATTTATTTGTCGGTTCGGAGGGAACCCTTGGAATTATTACCAGGATAAAATTGAAACTTCTTAAAAAACCTTTCAGCGTAATTTCATCTGTGCTTTTCTTTGGCTCGGAGGAGAAAGCATTCAGGTTTTTATTTTCAGCAAAAGAAAAATCTTTCCATTCAAGAAAAAATAAACTTGCTGATGAAATTGATGCGCTTGCTTTGGAGTTTTTTGATCAGAATGCCTTGACATTTTTAAGAAATGATTACACAAGAATTCCAGAACACTCTCAGGCAGCAATTTGGTTCGAGCAGGAAGTGAATGAAGAGAACGAAAATAGATTAGTTGATCTATGGTTTGATTTGTTCACAAGCTCCGGAGGAAATGAGTCTGATGCCTGGTTTGCTGTTAATGCCAAAGAGAAAAATGAGATTAAAGATTTCCGGCACAAAATTTCTACAAAAGTTAACGAGTTCATCACCTTGAACAATCTCAGAAAGCTTGGAACAGACACTGCAGTTCCCGGTGATAGGTTTGAAACTTATTATCATCAAACTAAAAAAATGGTTGAACGGGCAGGACTGGATTATGTTATTTATGGTCACTTTGGAAATTCACATATGCATTTAAATATGCTTCCCAAAAATGAAGCCGAGTTTGAACTGGGAAAGAAAATTTACAATGAGATCTGCTTGCTGGCCATAAAATCCGACGGTACTTTCTCTGCAGAACACGGTGTTGGCAAAAATAAAACTGAATTGTTATTTGAAATGTATGGTAATGAAAATGTTAAAAAGATGGTTGAGCTCAAAAGGAAACTTGATCCGAATATGATTTTGGGGAGTGGAAATATCTTTAAAGTTTAATTATAGGCGTACTTCTGAAATAGCTTTATTAACAAGGTTCAGCAAAGCAGATTTCGTAAACGGTTTTGTAATATAATGAGTACATCCGCTTGCCATAATCATCTTTTCATCTTCACGAAGTGCATAAGCCGTCACTGCTATGACCGGAATAGTTTTGTAGTCATGCAATTTTTTTATTCTCTTTACCAGTTCAAGTCCGCTTAAGCCTTTTCCTAGATTTATATCCATTAACACAGCAGAATATTTTTTGCTTCCGAGTTTATTTATGGCTTCCTGGGCATCAGATGCAGCATCAATTTCAAACGAATTTTTTAAAAACATAATAACCAACTCCCGGCTAATGTCATCATCTTCCACATAAAGAATAGTAGGGATTATGTTTTTTTGCTTAGTCAATTATTTTCTTCCGGGATGAATCGGTTTAATCCTTAATTTCAATTAATTTTTTTTATACGTGGTACCTTCTTTAGAGTCCTGCAGCATAATTCCCATTTCTCCAAGCTTATTTCTTATCTCATCAGATAGTTTATAATTTTTATTTTTCTTTGCATCAGTTCTGATATTAATTAAAAGCTCAACTAATTTTTTTTCAAGAGCACCGTCAACAACTTCTGCTTTTCTTTCAAAATCACAAATACCAAAAACACCGGATGCGATTTTGTCTAAAAAGCTTTTCAATTTTTCATAAAAAGATTTGTTGAGATTAGAATTCTCTGCAATAATCCTGTTTGATTCTTTAACAAAATCAAAAATCACTGCAACAGCCTGTGCTGAATTGAAATCGTTATCCATCACTTCTTTAAATTTGGATTCAAACACCTGAATGTCAAATTCCGGTTCGAAACCACCATTGTTATTTTTCTCAAGCTCAGATTTTATTTTATCAACCAGGTTATCCAGCTTTTCCAATCCTTTTTCGCTCGAAGCAAGCAATTCATTGCTGAAGTCAATAGGACCGCGGTAATATGCCTGGGCCAGAAACAATCTGATTGCTTCTGCTCTGTATTTCTGAAGCACATCTCTTGCTGTAAAAAAGTTGCCTAAAGATTTAGACATCTTTTCTTTATTGATATTCAAAAATCCAAGATGAATCCAGTATTTAACAAAAGGCTTGTCATTTGCTGCTTCACTTTGTGCAATTTCATTTTCGTGATGAGGGAATATCAAATCGTTCCCTCCGATGTGAATATCAAAAGTTTCCCCGAGATGCTTGCAGCTCATCGCCGAGCATTCGATATGCCAGCCGGGCCTTCCTTTTCCCCAAGGGCTTTCCCAATACGGCTCGCCTTCTTTTGCTTTTTTCCAGAGCGAAAAATCAAGCGGATTTTTTTTGGATTCATCTACTTCAACTCTTGCACCTGATTCCAATTCATCAATTTTCTTTCCGCTGAGCATTCCATACTTTTTAAATTTTGAAATATCGAAAAACACATTTCCGTCAATATTATATGCATATCCCTTATCAATCAGGATTTTTATCATGCTGATGATTTCTTTCACATTTTCAGTTGCAAACGGATAAACGTCAGCTTCTAAAATTTTTAATGAACATAAATCTTCAAAGAATGCATTGGAATACTTTTTGGCAACTGTGTCGCTGCTGACTTTTTCTTCAATTGATTTCTTTATGATTTTGTCATCAATGTCGGTAACATTCATCACAAATCTAACTTTATAACCGCTGTACATCAGGTACCGCCTAATCATATCTGCAGTTATGAAAGTTCTTGCATTCCCGATATGGAAATAATCGTAAACGGTCGGACCGCAGACATAGACCTTTACTTCAGGAGGATTTAATGGTTCAAACACTTCTTCTTTTTTTGTCAGTGTGTTGTAAATCTTAAGCATTGCTCAATCGGGATAGAGTTATAATTTCAATTATCCAAATATAACTATTTGCGGAGTGTTTATTAAAACGAGGATTTCAAAGCGGTAATTATAGCTGTCATATCCTGCGGTAATTCAGAATTAAAATACACTTTTTCTTTTTTTATTGGATGGATGAATCCAAGTGTTTTAGCGTGAAGTGCCTGTCTCGGCATTAGTTTCAGTAAATCCTGAACTATAATTTTAATCTTCGGAATATCCGAACCGAATCGAATCTGTCTTCCTCCGTAAGTTGGATCGCCAAATACAGGTTTTCCAATGCTGGAAAGATGAACTCTTATCTGGTGAGTTCTGCCTGTCTTAAGTTTTAATTTTATGTAAGAAGTAAACTCAAATTCTTCAATTACCTCATAAAATGTTAATGCCGTTTTTCCATCGACCTTGCTTGTGGTGAATTTTTTTCTGTCCTGTTTGCTTCGAACTATGTTTGATGAAATTTCACCCTTAGTCTCCGGAAATTTTCCCCAGCAAATAGCATGATATTCTCTTTCAACCGAATGTTTTGAAAACTGTTCAGAAAGTTTTGAATGTGTCCATTCATCTTTTGCTACCACGAGTAAACCGCTTGTGTCTTTGTCGAGCCGGTGAACAATACCGGCTCTTCCCGGTTCATTTAGATTGCTTAATTTTTTTGTATGATGAAGAAGTGCGTTAACCAGTGTACCTGTATAGTTTGCATAAGCGGGATGAGCAACCATCCCTGCAGGTTTGTTAACCACTAGCAGATACTCATCTTCATATACAATATCGAGAGGAATTTCTTCAGCTTCAACATTTTCAGGCCGGGGATTTATAGGATGAACTGCTTCTATTACGTCTAATGGTTTAACCTGGTAATTTGCTTTAACAAGTTTGCCATTAACTTTAACAAGGTGAGATTCAATCAGCTTTTGTACTTTTGAACGGGTTGCGTTTTCAATCGAGTTGGTTAAAAAGATATCTATGCGTTCTTTCTTTTTACCTTCCGGTATTTCAAATCTATATTTCTTTTCCTTTATCAGGGTTGTCATTGTTCACCACATTCCTTTGACCTGGTTCATATTCTTCATCCTGAGGTACTACACTTGCGTGATCTTCAACTGAAATTGTTTCTCCGGAAGAAATTTTTACTTCTGCAGCTTTGTTATCATCTTCTGAATTATGTTGTTTGTAAAATAATATCAGGATCAGCACACCAATTGTAACAGATGCATCTGCAATGTTAAAAATGGGCCACCTGTCGTAGCTTCGACCCAACAAAGAAAAATTGAAAAAGTCGAAATCAAAAAAATCGACAACCTTTCCATAAAACAAAGGTGCGTAATCAAATAACACTCCGTAGAACATTCGATCTACGAGGTTGCCAACTGCTCCTCCAAGGATAAGTGCAATTGCGATTCTTAAACTCAAAGTTTTTTTCTTAACCACAAATAAATAAACTATTAACCCGATACTTGCTGCCAGGGAAAAAAGTGAGATGAGCAATTTATAATCCGAACCAGGGTTAAACCCGAATGCCATCCCGGGGTTTTCGATATACGTAATTTTGAAAAACTCACCGATTACATTGATTGATTCTCCTAAGTACATTCCATCTAAATTTAAATTGAGAAAAGGAATTTTAATTCCGCGGATGTAAAATTTTGAAAACTGATCTAACAAAATAATTGAAAGGGTTATATATATAACTTTCACTAATTTTCCTCCTGGGCACTGAATGAGTCCTCAGCCCCGGATTCTTTTTTCTTTTTTAATAAAAAGTAAATGAATGAAAGAGCACCCAGTGTTATCGCTAAATCCGCAATATTAAAGACGTAAATCCCGATTGTATTATCAAGTATAAAAAGATTTGCAAATCTTATATCTAAAAAGTCAACCACGCTACCTGATAATATGTTTCCATATCCATAAAACCAGCCGTAAAATATTCTATCGATTAGATTACCAAATGCACCGCCTATAATCACAGCAACCGGAAGTCTGATTGAAAGATCCTGGTTTTTAATTGTAAAGAGATAAATAACCAAAGAAGTGCTTGCAATGATTGTAAAAATTGAAAAGATTAGTTTAATATCGGGGTGAAGGTCTATACCAAAGGCAATGCCCGGGTTTTCAACAAGAGTTATGTGAAAGAAATTATTTAAAACAGGGATGCTGTCTCCGTGTTTCAATCCGGAATGATGAAAATCAAGCAGAGTAAAAGTAAAACCTTTTACAAATACTTTAGTAAACTGGTCAGTGAAAATAATTAAAGCGGATACAAGTAATACTTTCAATATTTTTCCGCAATCAATTCATATTATTTAAAACAGGATTTCTGCTGTTGATTCTGTTTATTTCTTTTCCTGTCTCTGTTTGATAGGTAAACAGTGCTGGCTGTGAGGAACTGCTATAAGCCTTTCCTTTGGAATAAGCGGACAAGTCTCACACAAATGCTGTGGTTCTTCAATACATTCCACACAAATTCCGTAGGTTCCGGCTTCAATTCTTTTCAATGCATCTTCAAGATAGCTTAAGAATTTATTTTCTCTCTGTGCATAAAGAAATGTTTTTTCTCTTTCCATTGCATCTGTTCCCTGCTCTGCCATATGCAAAGAATACGGGGAATTCTCGTTGATGTATTCCCCGGTTGTAGGATCGAGCATTTGCTCTTTAAGATTTTGAAGCTGTTCAATTATTTCATCGCGTTTTTCAAGAATAATGCTTTTGAATGATTCTAAATCTTTTTTACTGTAACCTTTGATTTTCTTTATAGCTCTTGCACGATTTTCTGCAGCCGAAAGTTCTTCGGTTACCGGAGATACTTTTTTAGTATGAATTGCCGAAATCTTGCCGGTTACTTTTTTATGCTCAACGTGTAATGTTATTGCTTTTTTAGATGGAGCTTTTTTTGCAGCTACTTTTACGGTGATTTTTTTCTTTACGGAAGTTTTGCCGGTTTTTGATTTTTTTACAGTTTTTTTCAATATTTTCCTTTTTGATGGATTTTTTTTTTGTTTTTTATGGACAGCAGTTTTTGCTGATTTCTTAGCAGTCTTCTTTTTATTTTTCTTTGACATTCTTCTATCTCCTCATATTTACGAACTTATCTTTTCGATTTTAATGGAGCAGTTATACTCTCCGATTTTCAGTTGTTCAATACCATTAAGGTTATTATTCAGCTGAACTTTATTTGCTAAAGTTTCACTTGCAATATAATGAGTAAAAATTTTAATCGCATTCACAAGAATCTCATTTCCGTTATAATCAATATTTATTTTATCAGTCACATCAAAGCCGGCATCTTTCCGCATATTCTGAACCCTGTTTACGAACTCGCGTGCAAGCCCTTCGGCGATAAGATTTTCATTGAGTTCAGTATCAAGGGCAACTATAATGCCATTATCACTTTCAACAACCCAATCCTTTATTTCTGCACTTACAATCCCGGCATCATTCTTTGTAATAATGAATTCCTCTCCGTCAACATTGATGATTACATTTTCATTACGTTCAAGTTTGGTAATTTGCTCTTTGTCAAAGTTTCTTATCAGGTTTGCAACAACGTTTACCTTTTTACCGAATTTTGGTCCCAATACTTTATAATCGGGTTTCGCCGATTTCTTAACAACTTCCGAATCCTCTTCCAGTACAATTAATTCCTTAATATTTACCTCTTCAAGAATAACATCCTTCATAAGCCGAAGTGCTTCGCGATTGTTCTTATCCGCCACGACCATAATTTTTTTAAGCGGCTGTCTTACTTTTAAATTTGCTTTTGCTCTCATTGCACGGGTTATAAAAACAACTTGTTGTGCGATATCCATTTTTAATTCGAGATTTTTATCAATCGTCTTAATTTCAGGAAAATTTGATAGATGGATTGATTCAAATTTTTCTTTTTTAGTTTCTGCGTTAAGGTGCTGGTAAACCTCTTCTGATATGAATGGAGCAAAGGGTGCAGTCAATTTACAAACAGTGATAATACATTCGTATAAAGTCTGATATGCAGCCAACTTGCTTTTGTTCATCTCCGATTTCCAGAAACGACGTCGGCATCTTCTTACATACCAGTTTGAAAGATGATCAATGGTGAATGATGATACGGCTCTTGCTGCTTTTGTAACATCGTAATCATTCATAAGATTTTCATATTCGGCAACAAGTGAATTCAGTTTAGATAATATCCACCTGTCAATTTCTTCTCTTTCATTATAAGCTATATCAGAATCACTGTAGTTGAACCTGTCGATGTTTGCATACAAAGCAAAGAAAGAATATGTATTGAGCAGTGTTCCAAAAAATTTTCTTTGTACTTCAACAAGACCTTCTTCATCAAATAAAGTTGGACGCCATGGTGGACTGTTTGTAACCAGATACCATCTTGTTGCATCCGCTCCATATTTATCAAAAAGAACAAACGGATCAACCGTATTTCCTTTTGATTTGGACATCTTCATTCCATTCTTATCAAGGATCAGTTCATTTACGATTACATTTTTGAATGCAACATTGTCGAACAGCATTGTGGCGATTGCGTGCAAAGTATAAAACCAGCCTCTTGTCTGATCAATACCTTCACAGATAAAATCTGAGGGAAATGCTTTCTTCTCAAACCATTCTTTATTCTCGAACGGGTAATGATATTGTGCAAACGGCATAGAGCCCGAATCGAACCAGGCATCAATCAACTCGGGAGTTCGTTTGTAGATTTTTCCGTTACGCTCAAATAATATTTTATCAACATAAGGCTTATGAAGATCAATGTTACCATATTCTTCAACAGAAATTCGCTTACCATTTTCTTCAATGAACCCTTTCTTCAATTCCCCGATGCTGCCGATTGCAATTAAATCTCCATCATCACTAACCCAGATTGGTAAAGGTGTTGCCCAAAAGCGGTCCCGTGAAAGAGCCCAGTCTTTGTTTTCCTCCAACCAATTTCCAAATCTTCCTGATCCAATTTCAGGCGGCTGCCAGTTAATTGTTTTATTCAACTGAACCATTTTATCAGCAATTGCTGTGGTTCTGATAAACCAGGATTCTCTTGCATAATAAATTACGGGAACATTTTCGTGCCGCCAGCTGAATGGATAAGTGTGAATTATAGTTTCTTTTTTATAGAGTTTGCCTTCCTGTTTTAATTTAATGATTATATCTTTATCCGCATCCTTAACAAATTGTCCGGCAAAATCTGTCACCTCTTCTGTAAATAATCCTCCTCTAGTTACAGGCTGAACCATAGGCAGATCATATTTTTTTGAAAGATCATAATCATCTGCACCAAATGCAGGTGCAATGTGAACAATACCTGAGCCGTCTTTTGTGCTTACAAAATCTGCAAGACATACATAGAAAGCTTTCTTATTCACTTTTACATAATTGAAAAGCGGTTCATATTCAATTCCTTCAAGACTGGCTCCTTTCATCTCTTCAAGTATTTCGTATTCACCTTTTGAAATTGAAAGAAGATCCTTTGCAAGGATTATTTTCTTATCATCGGTTTTTATCTTAACGTAAGTAACTTCTGCACCAACAGCCAGGGCTACGTTTGAAATTAATGTCCAGGGGGTAGTTGTCCATACAAGGAAATGCTCATCCAGGTTTTTAATTTTGAAAAGAACATAGACAGATGGATCTTTGGTTTCTCTGTAACCCAGTGCAAGTTCATGAGATGAAAGTACTGTTTCTGATTGCGGATCCTGCGGAACAATTTTATAATCTTTATAGATTAATCCTTTATCGAATAAAGTTTTTAGCGCCCACCAGACCGATTCAATATATTCATTTGTAAGTGTTACGTATGCAGCGTTAAGGTCAATCCAATAACCCATCCGGGTTGTCATCTTTTCCCATAAATCCAGATATGTAAAAACCGATTTGCGGCATGCCTCGTTATACTTTTCAACGCCATATTCTGCAACTTCACTCTTATGCTTTATACCCAAACTTTTTTCAACTTCGATTTCGACAGGAAGACCGTGAGTATCCCAGCCTGCTTTCCTTTCAACACGAAATCCTTTGAGAGTTTTATACCGGCAAACAAGATCTTTTAAAGTTCGCGACATTACATGGTGGATACCGGGCTTTCCATTAGCTGTAGGAGGTCCTTCATAGAAGTTAAAGAGATTGTTTTCATCTCTTGAAGAAATACTTTTTTCAAATATTTTATTCTCTTCCCAAAATTTCAGAATGCGTTCTTCAATTTGAGGGTAGCCTGATTTTTCAAGATTTTGTTTAAACATTTTTGTTAATTAGTTACTGACTCTTAAAGTTCTTCGTATCTTTTCAGCAGTTCGCGTTCAGTCTGAATAAATTCTTTCAACTCATTTTCAATTCTTTCTTTCTTCAGGATAGTATTTTTCGATTTAATTTCTGCATCGCTTATTATTTTTTCAGCTTTTAGATTTGCTTCCTTCAAAATTATCTCTGCTTGTTTTTTTAAATCTTCTGCAACAGCTTCAAGAAATTTCACTTTTTCTCTTAGCATCAAAACTTCAGTTTCTCCCATAACGGTTTCCTGTATTGCCATTCCAAAAATTCCCATTGCACCCAAAGCGATATTCCGAAGACTGTAAAGAATAAGATTCTCAGTGAGCAGTTCGTTTGCACCGAAGTAATCACTGAAAAAAATTATAAATACAATGCTGATAAATGTAACAGAGATCAATACAGCAAAAACCACTTTCCCTCCAAACTGCCAGCCGAGTGTTCTGTTGATATACCAGCCGCAGGCAAAGCAGAGAACAGAAAGCACAAACCAGACTGCAAAATTCTTTTCACCAAAATTGAACAAATCTGTATTCAGAAAATTTGATGCAAAGACAAGCATTCCTAATAACAACGGGACAGTGTAGCGAGTAATTGTTTTTTTCATGATTATATTCTCTTAATTACTTCTTTCATAATTAAAGTCATTTTGGGTTCTGCTGCCACTGCCGTGGCAATAATTTCCTCGACATTTACAGGTTTTAGTGTATCCGGAAAACATTCATCAGTGATAATACTTACTCCAAGCACTTTCATTCCCATATGATTTGCAACAATATTTTCCGGGATTGTAGACATTCCAACAACATCGGCCCCGGTATCTCTTAAAAACCTGTACTCCGCCCGTGTTTCAAGGTTTGGTCCAGGAACAGCAACATAAACACCCTTCTGAATTTTTATTTTATTTTGAAGAGCAATTTCCTCAGCCAGTTTAATAAGTTCAAGGCTGTACGGCTCACTCATATCAGGAAACCTTGGTCCGAGTTCATCTTCATTCTTTCCGATGAGAGGATTATCACCAAGCAGATTGATATGATCAACAATAATCATAATATCACCACGCCTGAAATCCGGGTTCATTCCACCGCAAGCATTTGACACAAGAAGATTTTTAACTCCGAGAAATTTCATTACTCTTACCGGGAAAGTAATCTGCTGCATTGTGTAACCTTCATAGTAATGAAATCTTCCCTGCATGGCTACAACATTTTTGCCGCCGATCTTTCCGAAAATCAGTTTTCCGTGGTGTGACTCCACTGTAGAAAGAGGAAAATGAGGAAGATTTTCATAATCGATTTCATGATCAAGTTTAATTTCCTTAACAAGACCACCTAAGCCGGTTCCGAGAATTATACCAACGCCGTATTCTTCAGAGGTAAACTTCCGGACTTCAGCCAAAGTTTCTTTTATATCAGTAATAAGCCGGCTCATCTTATAACAATTTATTCACGATGTCATCGACATCAATGTTAACATCTTCAGACTTCCCAACATTCTTTTTAATTACTGCTTCTTCCCCGGCTTCCTTAACTTTTCCTTCCAGGAGATTTGCCTGTGAATTTACAATTGCTCTTAACTTAGATATAATAAGATTTTTTTCTTCCCTAAGAAACTCGTGTGCCATCTTTAATTCTGCTGCTTTTTTATTTGCACTTTCCACAATCTGTGAGGCTTTCAATTCAGCTTCTTTTAAAATAAGTCCGGACTGTATTTTTGCAGACTCTAATGTTCTAGCTGATGAATCCTGTAATTTAACCAGCGTATCCTGCAAATCTTTATCTTTTGATTGGTAATCATTTATCTTTTGATTAAGAATTTCAATCTCTGATATTAATTTTTCATTTTCGTTAATTAAGGATTGCACTTCATTGGCAAGTAAATCCAAAAAAGCATGAACTTCTTTAATATCATACCCCCTCATAGTTTTAGAAAATTCCTGCTTTTTTATATTTTGAGGAGAGAGTTTCATAATTGCCTCCAGTCTTTGGAGTAGTTTCTTTCGCCAAAAATGGCAGAACCTATCCTGAGAATTGTTGCACCTTCTTCAATGGCAATTTCAAAGTCGCTTGTCATTCCCATTGAAAGCTCAACCAGGTTCATACCTTGATTATTTAATTTGTCTTTTAAATTACGCAAATCGCTAAAACTTTTCCTAATAATCTTTTGATTATTTGTAAACGGCGCCATTGTCATCAACCCGATCAAATCAAGATTTGAGAGTGATTTGCAGAACTTTGCTAATCCGAATATTTCATCCTCTCCGGCAATACCGGATTTTGTTTCTTCAAAAGATGTTTTAACTTCTATTAAAATTTTTTGAACTTTACTTAATTTTTTTGCTTGTTTGTTTATTTCTTCAGCAAGACCTGTTGAATCCACAGAATGAATATAAGATGCTGAGTTTACAACATATTTAACTTTGTTCTTTTGTAAAGTGCCGATAAAATGCCAGGTAACTTTATCACCAAGCAATTCGTACTTATCGCGTAATTCCTGTGCTTTGTTTTCACCAAAATCTGTAATTCCAAGTCTGTTCGCCTCGGTTATCTCTTTGATCCCGAAAAACTTGGAAACTGCCACCAGTTTAAGTTTATCCGGTTCCTGATTTAATTCAGTGCACTTCTGTAAAATTTTATCTTTAAGCCTGTTCAGATTCTCTGCAATCATAATAAAATTAAGGTTGTGAATGTAGTTTATTTGAGGTCAAAAATCAATTAAAAATGATATAGACAAACTACATTGAACCTCAACTCTTTTACTTACGCTGATAATTCTTATTTACGCAAATGTGATTTTTAAATTTTGTAATTTTGAATATGATTTCTGAATAATTATGGAGAATAATATGAGTATTGAATTATTAAACGTTATCAAACTTAAAGCATCAAAACTAAAAAAAACAATTGTCCTACCCGAATCACACGACGAACGTGTATTAAAAGCCGCATCATTATTATCAGAAGAAAAAACTGTCAACGTCATTATATTAGGTAACGAAGCAAATGTCATGACGAATGTAAAAAAACTTGGTCTTGAATTTAACGGTGTGAGAATTATTGATCACCTTAAATCGGAGAAGCTTAGCGATTTTACGAACATTTTTTTCAACATCAGAAAACATAAGAAAATCACGATTGTGCAAGCCAGGAAAGCAATGGAGCGTGATTTGTTTTTTGCTGCAATGATGGTAAAAGAAGGAATGGCTGACGGAAGTGTTGCCGGCTCATTCGCTTCAACAGCTGATTTAATGCGTGCCGGAATTCAATGCATTGGTATGCCGGAAGGAATTTCAATTGTATCAAGTTTCTTCCTGATGTTGTTTCCTGAAAAATCATACAGTTTCGCCGATTGTGCTGTTGTACCAAATCCTGATGCAGTTCAGTTAGCAGATATTGCAATTTCCACCGCAGATAATCATCGCAAGTTGACTGGTGAAGAACCTTTTATTGCAATGCTTTCATTCTCAACCAAAGGAAGCGCACAGCATGAACTGGCAGATAAAGTAATTGAAGCAACAAAGATGATCAAAACCAAAAGACCCGATCTCAACGTGGATGGAGAATTGCAATTTGATGCCGCAGTAATTGAATCTATTGGAATTAAAAAAGCACCTGGAAGCCTGGTTGCCGGAAAATCTAATGTATTAATTTTTCCAGACCTTAATGCAGGCAACATCGGTTACAAAATTGCTCAGCGATGGGGTAAAGCTGAAGCTGTCGGACCAATGGTTCAGGGATTAAAAAAGCCATTCTTTGATCTAAGCCGTGGCTGCAGCGTGGATGATATTGTTAATACCACCTCCATTGCCGCATTGATCAGTTAGTAAAATTTCCCGCTTCCTTTCAGAAGAGGGAGTTTTTATATTTTGCTCTGCCTTTCATTTTTCTTAACTTCAACCTAAAATTTATTGAACTGGATGAATTTAGCTCTGTTATTATTATTTATTTTTTTTCTGAATGTTTCATTCGGATACTGGAGAGGTAACGTCAATAAACTTTCTCTTCAATGGTTTTTGGCTATCCATTTACCAGTGCTGTTTATAATTGCGTTCAGGTGGTTTTCAGGGATTGGAATTGAATTGAATTCATTTTTATTTTCTATTGCAGTTTTTTTTACCGGTCAAATCCTGGGTAATAAAATTTTTATATTGCGAAGGAAATCAGGTTCTACACCGCTCACTTCCTGCCTTGTAATGGATCTGTTAAGAATAAAAAAATCAACTGATTGAACCTTTGAACAAAACTTTTTGTTATTAAAAATGAAAAAGGAGATATTATGAAATTAAAAGTAAGTGTGATTGTGTTTATTTTAACTTCTGTTCTGCTTTTATCTTTTGCAACTGGTTCAACCTATTCCGTTAACAATTCAGGCGGGGAATTGAAAGATAACATCAACGATATAAGTGTTCTTGATATGAAAAACCAGGCTGTAAATCTTTCTGATTACAACGACAAAGTTTTAATAATTGTAAATGTTGCAAGTGAATGCGGCTATACACCACAGTATAAAGGACTGGAAGAAATTTATAAAAAGTTTAACTCCCGGGGATTTGAAGTTCTTGCTTTTCCCTGTAATGATTTTGGAGAACAGGAACCTGGCACTAACGAACAGATCCAGCAATTTTGTTCTGCAAATTATGGTGTAACATTCAAACTATTTAATAAGATTAAAGTGCTGGGTGAAAACAAAGAGCCTTTATATGAACGGCTGACTAATAACAGCGTAACTGAAAATTCCGATATCAAATGGAATTTTGAAAAATTTCTTATCTCTAAAGATGGAAAGATAGTCGCGCGTTTTAAAACTAAAGTCGAGCCAACAAGTAAAGAAGTCGTTGACGCAATTGAACAACAACTAATGCAGTAGTCCTGGTTATTTAATCAGTTTTACCCAACTGTTGTTTAATGAAAAGTTTTGAGTGAATGATTTCTTTGTGAGCTAATTTAAGCATCCCTCCTATCTGTTTAATCAGCTTATCCTCATATTTATCAAGTTTGTTGTCGCTGTAAATTATTCTCCACAATTGATCCAACAGTTCAATTTTCTCGTTATGTAATAAGTTTTCGTTTATCACGCCGCCGAATTCATATAAGCTTACACTTTCTTTCAACTCTTCTTTAGAGATCTTAATTAGTTCCTCCACTTTTTCTTTTTCAATCTTAAGGACATTATTAACACTGTTTGTTATACTTTCAAATTCCTCTTCGGAAATATTTCCATCAGAATTTGCCATTTCAACCATTAACACAGTTGCAGCAATTTGTATTTTACTGGCCTGAATACTTGAATCAGGATTAGTGTTCATCGGATTTTTTTCTCTTCCCTGAGTCAGAAGAGATTTTAATTTTTCAAACATCACTTTTCATCCGTAAGTTTTTTAAATCACTTATGAAGATACATTATAATATATAAGTGACTAATCTGATTTAAGGTTCAATTCCATTCTTAAAAGTTCTCTTTTATACTTGTTATCATACTGATGCGGAACTAATAAGAATCCCAGGCTGCGATAAAGGTTAACAGCTGCTTCTAATTTGTTATTTGTGTCCAGCACAATCTTCTCAGCATTATTAGAAATAGCAAATCCTATTGACGTCAAACACAGCTTTTTCCCAATTTGTTTTCCCTGCGCTTTTTCATCAACTGCCATCTTTGCTAATTCAAATGTAATTTCATCAACTTTTAATACAGCACAGGTTCCAACGATTTTGTTTTCTAGTAAAGCAAAAAATATCTCACCGCCATTTTTGATTATTTCTTTCTCTGGTGATAACAACATTTTCTCGTCAGCAGGTTCAACGGAAAAATATTTTTGAAGCCATGCAATATTTAATCTTTTAAAATCTTCTTTATATTTTTTATTATAAGGAACAATCTTAACCTCATTCAATTGCTTGGATTTTACAGAACTGACAACCCGGTTAAAACATTTTTTTTGGCTTAACGCATTTTCCAGCTTTGTAATAACATCAGCAATGTCATAACCGGTTTCAGAAAGTAAATGTTCAAGTGAATTTTCCGCTTCAGCCATCAGGGGTTCAATTTCAGTATAAATTTTTTCTCCAACTTCCGTCAATCGAATAAAGGTATTACGTTTATCATTAACACTTTTATTGGATCTGACATATCCTGATTTTGAAAGTTGATTGAACAACTGAACAACTGCCGGATGGGATATATGAAGAGTTTCTGCAAGATTTTGGATATTAATATTTCTACCGGTCTTTATTTTTTTGATAGCTATCCATCCTTTTAAATCCAGGTCAAACTTTTGCCAATTAATTACTTCCCAGATTTGAGTGTTTATATTCTCACCAACTTTCTTGAAACGATTACCAATGGTAAGTTTTTCGTTATGATTTAATTTCATATATAATATGTAATTACTTACGTAATAACTTAATTATTACTTAGAAAAATGCAAAATAATGAGTATAATATCATTAAATAAACCTATTGATCTTTAAGTGTTGAAAGAAGATCCGGCAAGTTCAGACTTTTTGTATAAAGCAGAATGTTACCATCTTCATCGGTTGGCCATTGTTCTGAAGGTCGGTCACAATAAAGTTCAATCCCGTTTCCATCGGGATCTTTCAAGTAAATTGATTCGGAAACTCCATGATCAGAAGCACCATCAATGGGATAATTATTTTCCCATAACAGTTTAAAAGCCTTGGCAAGTTCTTCACGATTGGGATACAAAATAGCAAAATGATAAAGACCTGTATGTCCCGGCGGTGGTGGAGTTGCATTTTCTCCTGACCAGGTATTTAATCCTATGTGATGATGATACTTTCCGGATGACAGGAAAGATGCGGTTTTTCCAAATCGCGCTGTAACGGAAAATCCTAACATTTTGGTGTAGAATTTTTCTGCCCTGTCCAAATTGGAAACCGTTAAATGAACATGACCTATTTTTGTATTTGGATGAATTTCGTAACTCATATTATATTGAATAATTATTTAGTGTAGATTTATTGAACTAATTAGTTTTTACTTTAACCGGACTTACTTTCCAGATTTTTTCAGAATATTCTTTAACAGAACGATCGCTTGAAAATTTTCCTATCCTTGCAACATTCAGCAATGACTTTTTTGTCCACTCATCAGCATTCAAATACAGTCTGCTTACTTTATCCTGTGTATCGATATATGATTGGTAATCAGCAAACAGGCAGTAATAATCTGAATTAATTAGATTATCGGTTATAGGTTTGAAGATACCCGGTTCCTTCACATTGAAATAATCTGACAAGATCATATCAAAAACTTTTTTCAGCATTTTGTGGCGGTTATAATATTCCTTCGGATGATATCCTGCGCTTTTCAGTTTACGGACTTCATCGGCAAGCAGACCAAAAATAAATATATTTTCCTCGCCCACTTCTTCTCTGATCTCGATGTTCGCCCCATCCATTGTTCCAATCGTGAGAGCACCGTTAAGAGCAAACTTCATATTCCCTGTTCCGGATGCTTCTAACCCTGCCGTTGAGATTTGCTCAGAAAGATCAGCCGCGGGAATTATTTTTTCAGCAAGCGTTACTGAATAATTTTTTAAAAATACTACTTTCAATTTATCACCAACATCGGGATCGTTATTAACTATATCAGCAACTGAGTTGATCAGCTTGATTATCAACTTCGCCATATAATAAGCCGGTGCAGCCTTGCCGCCGAAAATTATCGTTCGCGGTGCGAACTCCAATGCCGGGTTTTCTTTAATTCTGGCATACAGAGTAATTATATGAAGTACATTAAGCAACTGTCTTTTATATTCGTGAAACCGCTTCACCTGCACATCGAAAATTGAATCGGGGTTTACATTAATATTATTTTCACTTTCAATGTAATCAATTAACAGTTTTTTGTTGAGCCATTTTGCATTTCGCCAGTTTTCAAGGAAGTCTTTATCTTCTAAATATTTTTCAAGCTCCCTGAGTTTGTTAAGATCTTTTATCCATCCATCGCCGATCCGGTCTGAGATGAGCTTAGATAAAAATGGATTAGCAGTTTTCAGCCACCGACGTGGTGTAATCCCATTTGTAATGTTAAAGAATTTATTCGGGTATATTTTGTTGAAGTGATGGAATATTTGTAATTTTAAAATATCTGTGTGCAAGGCAGCTACTCCGTTAACAGCAAAGCTTCCAACAATTGCAAGGTTTGCCATCCGTACAGTTTTTCCATTCTTCTCACCGATGATTGATAGTTCCGATAATACATTTACATCTGTGGAATAATTTTTCTTAACCTCTTCCAGGAATCTTCGGTTTATTTCATATATGATCTGGATATGTCTTGGAAGCAGTTCTTCAAATATCTGTAACGACCATTCTTCCAATGCTTCAGGCACTACGGTGTGATTTGTATAAGCAAAAGTTTTAGAAGTGATTTCCCACGCCTTAACCCAGTGTAATTTTTCATCATCTATTAAAATTCGCATGAGCTCGGGAATTGCGACTACGGGATGTGTGTCATTTAACTGGATAGAATTTTTCTCTGCAAATTTATCGAATGTCTTGTGATTAATTTTATACTTCCTGATTATATCCTGGAGAGTGGCTGATACAAAGAAATATTGCTGCTTCAATCTTAAAAACTTTCCTTCGAGATAAGAATCGTTCGGATACAAAACTTTTGAGATTGATTCAGAATCAGTTTTTGTTGCAACGGCAGCAACATAATTACCGGCATTAAAATCCTTGAAGCTAAAATCTTTGCAGGCTTTTGCCTGCCATAAACGTAAATTATTTACTGTATCGGTTTTATATCCGGGTATCGGTACATCGTATGCAAGTGCGAGAACGTCTTCAGTATCAATCCACTCATACCTGAAAGAGCCATCTTCATTCTGAACTTTTACGGATTTTCCATAAAACTTAACACGGTACTCAAGCTTTCTTCTCATTATATCCCATGGATTACCTTCGCTGAGCCAGCTGTCAGCATATTCAACCTGGTAACCGTTTTCTATCGCCTGCTCAAAAATTCCAAATTCATACCTGATACCATAACCAAATGCGGGTAACTCAAGCGTGGCCATCGAATCAAGATAACATGAAGCAAGTCTTCCTAATCCTCCATTACCTAAACCCATATCTTTTTCACAATCTCTAATCTCTTCAAGACTATACCCATCTTCTCTCAGAATTTTATAACATTCTTCGTAGTAGTCCATATTAATTAAAGCATTTCCGAGAAGTCTGCCCATTAAATATTCTAATGATAAATAATAAACTCTTTTGGTATCCTGCTGGTTATACTGATGTTGAGTACGGAGCCAGCTTCTCACTAGTCTGTCACGAATTGCAAGCGATAAAGCAAAGTAAGCGTCATCACCAGAAGCAGTAATCCTGTCTCGAACCAGCCTGAATTCGAGATTTTCTGCAAATTGATTTGATAACGAATAAGATTTTGCTTCTTCTGTGTCCGTAAAAAAAATCGAGTTTTTCTTTTTTGATATACTTACCGAATCTTCTTTCATTTATTTCCGCTAGTTATTTGACAAAAATTTGGGAATCAATTTAAGCTTGTGAATAGTTAATACAAAATGATTAGAAAATGAAAAGTCCGATAATCTACCTGCTCATTCCGTATTATTTTTTTAATTAACCAAGTGCACTGCCCTGAACATTCTACTCATCAGTTAATATAGCCGTGGCTTCAATTTCTACCAGGAAATTCGGATCGATTAATGATTTCACTTCAACCATTGTTGTAGCGGGTTTTATATTCTTAAAGAATTCACCGTGCACCTTTCCAACAGCTTCCCACTGAGAAATATCAGTTACGTAAATTCTTGTGCGAACCACATCATTAAGTGTTCCACCTGCCTCGTTCAGCGCTCTTTCAATTTTCTGAATAATAAATTTGGTTTGTCCGGGTACATTATTGGGAGAAATTATTTTATCCCTGTCAATAGCAGCAGTACCGGAAACCTCAATTATATTTCCAACCCTGACAGCACGGGAATAACCAATCTCATCTTCCCAAACTGCACCGGATGAGACCTGAATTTTTTCCTTCATTTAGATTTTACCCTCCAGATATTTTTTTCTTTTTGTTTCAGGAAATTTTTCTATGGCATAGCGCAGCATAGTTCTCGGCATTTTGTTGTATCTTGTCCGAAGAAATTTTTCTTCGACAGTCAAATCTTTTTTACCAACTTCTCTCAGCATCCAACCGACGGCTTTATGAATCAGGTCGTGCTTGTCATTTAAGAGTATATCTGAAATTTTTAAAGCGTCACTAAAACTTCCTGATTTAATAAACGTGTAAGTAGCAAGAATTGCTATCCTTCGGTCCCATAATATATCCGATTTTGCAAATTCGTAAAGCATTTTTTTGTCTTTGTTCAGCAGAAAATGCCCGATAATTTTCGGAGCTGAAAGGTCAACTAAATCCCAGTTATTAATTCCTTTTCTATTGTCAATATAAAACCCGAATATTTTATCCTTCTCAATCTCCTCTCCCTTCTCATACTTCTCAACAAGAATTAGCAGAGCGATGAGTCTTTCTTCGTGTACTTTTGAATTTAATAAATCTTTAAGTTCATTGAAGTTAAGATTTAAAAATTCCTTTGCTATTTTTCTTTGAACCGGAACAGTTATCCCTGCAAAAATATCTCCTTCGCCATACTCTCCCTTAGCTGTTTTGAAGAACCAAAGCATGGTTTCAGCATTCTTTTTATTAGAAACTTGTTTAATCTTTTCTCTTAATTTATTAATAGACATATTCAATTACTTTTATTCGCAAGTAAAAAAAATAAGCATAAATGAAATAGTAATGATTTTCTCAACTAACTTTTGAATGACGAGAGAAAATATTTTAATACTCTGGCGGAAATCAAATATTTATTATTAAGAAGTGATTTTTTCCAGCAGTGAAATTAAATCTTTTTTAGCAAAAAGACCCGGGAAATAAATATATGAGATGTCCAAAATTGAAATTACGCTATTTTTTGGAGCAAAAGGCGGAAGATAATGAGTTGGTGTAAAGAAAACATCTGGCTTTTCTTTTTTAAACAAAAATTCCGGCGTAAGTGCGGTTATAGTCCAAAGCTTTCTGGCGGGAATTATCTTATATTTCCAGTTAACTGATTCTTTTGGCAGATCTTGTGTTGGTTTTTGAGGAAGATAAACCAAATAATTATTCTTTTTATCTATTTTATTTAAGCTGGTCAGAAGCTCAAAACAATAAGCTCCGCTACCAACTCTTATTGGTAATTTTGTGTCCAAGTCATAGCCAAATCTGGGTATTACCGCTTCGTAGCCGTTAATTCCTATTCTCATAAGCTGATTCCGGGATAAATTACTTTAATTTTTGAGCTATCAATTCCCAATAATTCATTTATATCTTTTTTAAACAATGAATTCAGCTTTCCGCCGTAATTCTCCGATAAAAACATGCAGAAGTTCTTGAGTTTCTTGGCTTTTTGGTTGTGGTAGCCTGACGATTTTATTATTTTGGCTAATTTTTCATTTTTGATTTTTATGATTTTTTTAATATCGATTAAATTGTTCTTGTTCAGTTCAATAATGGCTTTTTCAACGTTCTTCCATGAAGTGTTTTGGGTTAGAATTGCGCCAAAGCAAACTTCAAGCTGCTGCTTTTCGTCTATCTGTTCGCGCTGCTGTTCATCGGCATGGGATGGTTCGGAAAAAAGGACACGGGCGCCGCCAAGCACACGGCGCTGGTCGAGGTGCAGGGTGTCATCGGCCCCAACAGCCTCGCCAGCGCCGACATCGTCAATGCCGGACTGCAGGAAGCGTTCAAGGACAAGCGCACCCAGGGGGTGATCCTGCGCATCAACAGTCCGGGGGGCAGCCCGGTACAGGCCGGGCATATCAACGACGAGATCCGGCGGCTGCGCGCCAAGTACCCCGACATCCCGCTCTATGCGGTGGTCGAGGACATCTGCGCCTCCGGCGGCTACTACATCGCGGTTGCAGCGGACCGCATCTATATCAACAAGGCGAGCATCATCGGCTCGATCGGCGTGCTGATGGACAGCTTC
>Ga0209640_10000631_pt1 | contig 27693 bp, 19 predicted proteins | sample RifCSP10_1_FD_184018 | JGI IMG/M metagenome (GOLD analysis project Ga0209640, IMG submission 184018) | Soil microbial communities from Rifle, Colorado - Rifle CSP2_sed 10_1 (SPAdes) (version 2) | ecosystem: Environmental > Terrestrial > Deep subsurface > Rock core/Sediment | place: Rifle... | reverse complement strand
CCGGCGGGAGCGCGGGCGTCGCCGGCGCGGGGGCCGGGGACGCCGAGGGGGCCGGGGCGGGCGCGGGCGGGCTGCCGCTCCACCAGCGCGGCAGCACGGCGGTGCCGACCGCCGCGCCGAGCACGGCAACCACGAGGAGCAACACAAGGGTGGTACCGGGTGTCAGTCGAGTCCGGGCCAAGTGGAATCCTCCTTTAGTGCAGCAAAAACAATTATAATCGAAAGGATCACCATTACGATTCGACGGAGGGTGCGCACGCCGTGTTTAATTGGCTCCGGCGCCCCAAGTACGGGTCTCTGCAGCGGCGGGAGATGCCGGCCGGCCTCTGGCAGAAGTGCCCCCGTTGCGGCAAGCTCATTTACCGCAAAGAACTCGAGCGCAACCTGAAAGTCTGTCCGAAGTGCGCCTACCACCATCGCCTCTCGGCCAAGGAACGGCTGGCGGTGACCCTCGATGAGGACAGCTTCGAGGAGTTCGACAGTGGGGTCGCGTCCACCGACCCGTTGGAGTTTGCGGCCTACCCGGACAAACTCGCCGACGCCCAGCGCAAGACCGGCCTGATGGAGGCGATCCTCACCGGCGAAGGCGTGATCGACGGGCGGCGGGCCGTCGTGGGCGCGCTGGACTTCTACTTCATGGGCGGCTCGATGGGCTCCGCCGTCGGGGAGAAATTTACCCGGGCGGCCGAACGCGCCCGCGAACGGCGGCTCCCCCTGGTGATGTTCTCGGCGTCCGGCGGCGCGCGCATGCAGGAGGGCGTGCTCTCCCTGATGCAGCTGGCGAAAACCAGCGCGGCGGTCGGGCGGCTCCACGAAGCCGGACTGCCGTATCTGTCGGTCATGTGCGACCCGACCACGGGCGGGGTGACCGCCAGCTTCGCATTCCTCGGCGACCTCATCATAGCCGAGCCCGGCGCCATGATCGGATTCGCCGGACGGCGGGTCATCGAGCAGACGATCCGCCGCAAGCTGCCCGACGACTTTCAAACCGCGGAGTTCTGCCTCCAGAGAGGCCTCATCGACATGGTCGTCCCGCGGGCGGACCTGCGGCCGCTGCTCGGCCGGCTGCTGGGATACTTCACCGCGCCGCCGGCGCAACCGCAGGCCACCGTCGGCGCGGTGGCACAGCATGAGTAGCGAGCTGCCCGACGGGTCGGCGTGGCAGACGGTGCAGCTGGCGCGCCACCCGCAGCGCCCCCGCCTCAGCGATCTGCTGCCGATGCTGTTCACCGACCTCGTCGAGCTGCACGGCGATCGCCTCTACCGCGACGACCCCGCCGTGCTGACGGCGCTGGCCCGGTTCGCGGGGCGGCCGGTCGTGGTGGTCGGCACCTACAAAGGCAAAGACACGAAAGACAACATCGCGCACAACTTCGGCATGCCCTATCCGGAGGGGTACCGGAAAGCCCTGCGGGCCATGCGGCTGGCCGAGAAGTTCGGTTTCCCCGTGGTGTCGCTCGTCGATACCCCGGCGGCCTGGCCGGGCGATGAGGCCGAGGAACGCGGGCAGGCCGAAGCGATCGCGCGGAGCATTCACGGCATGACGCGGTTGCGCACGCCGATCGCCGTGGTGATCACCGGCGAAGGCGGCAGCGGCGGCGCCCTGGCTATCGGCGTCGGCGACGTCGTCATGATGCTGCAGCACGCGATCTACACCGTCATCCCGCCCGAAGGGTGCGCGGCCATCCTGTGGCACGACAGCGCGCGGGCACCCGAGGCGGCGGCCGCGCTGCGGCTGACCGCGGCGGATCTCCTCGCCCTGGGGGTCATCGACGAGATCCTGCCCGAGCCCGCCGGCGGGGCGCACGCCGATCACGAGGCCGCCGCAGACGCCGTGCGCGCCGCGCTCACTCGGGCCCTGAGCGCGCTCGACGGCGAACCGATTGACATGCTGCTGGAGCGCCGGTATAACAAGTACCGCGCGATGGGCCGGGTCATCGATTCCACGATGGATGGAGACGGCGGTGGACGATCAGAAGCTCGACTTTGACCAGATTCGCGCCGTGATCAGGCTCGCCAGCGAATCGGACGTGGCCGAACTGACGGTCGAATCCCCCACGCTGAAGGTGACCGTCAAGAAGCTGCCCGGGGGACCGCCGTCGGTGAGCACCCCTCCCCCCAGGGCGCACACCGCGACGCCGGCCGCACCGGCGCCCCCCGTCCCCGCCACGGATCACCTCGTGCCCGTGATCGCCCCCATGGTCGGCACGTTCTACCGCTCGCCGAACCCGGACGCGCCGCCGTTTGTCAGCGAAGGTGACGTCATCGATCCGGGGCAGACGGTCTGCATCATCGAAGCGATGAAACTGCTCAATGAGATCCAGGCCGACGTCGGCGGGCGCGTCGTGCGTGTGCTCGCGGAGAACGCGACGCCGGTCGAATACGGCCAGCCCCTGTTCATGATCGATCCGACCGTCACCCAGTAAGCCGGATGTTCCATAAGGTCCTCATCGCCAACCGGGGAGAGATCGCGGTCCGGGTGATCCGCGCCTGCCGCGAGCTCGGCACAAAGACCGTCGCCGTCTACTCCGAAGCCGACCGTACCGCGCTGCACGTGCGGATGGCGGACGAGGCGTTCTGCATCGGCCCGCCCCAGCCCGCGGAGTCGTACCTGAACATCCCCAACATCATGAGCACCGCCGAACTCCTCGGCGTGGACGCGATCCATCCCGGGTACGGCTTCCTGTCTGAGAACCCTCACTTCTCGGAGATCTGCCAGGATGTCAAGATCACGTTCATCGGCCCCTCGCCCGACGCGATCGCGGCGATGGGCAACAAGGCCGCCGCCCGCGAGCGGATGCGCGCCGCCGGCGTCCCGGTCATCCCGGGCAGCAACGGACCGGTCCGCGGCGACGCCGAGGCGCTGGAGGTGTCCCGATCCACCGGCTTCCCGCTGATCGTCAAAGCGTCGGCCGGCGGGGGCGGCCGCGGGATGCGCCTGGTCCACACCCGCGACGACCTCCGCCGCGCCGTCCAAACGGCCCAGGCCGAAGCCGAGTCGGCGTTCGGCAGCGCGGAGATCTACATCGAGAAGTACGTCGAAGAGCCGCGCCACATCGAAGTCCAGGTCCTCGCCGACAAGCACGGCAACATCATCCACCTCGGCGCGCGCGACTGCTCGATCCAGCGCCGGCACCAGAAGTTGCTGGAAGAATCGCCGCCGCCGGGCATCCGCGACCGGTTCCTCCGCGCGCTGGGGAAGTCGGCGACGCGGGCCGCCCACGCCATCGGCTACAGCGGCGTCGGCACCGTCGAGTTCCTGGTCGACCGCGAGGGCCACTTCTACTTCATGGAGATGAACACGCGGATCCAAGTCGAGCATCCGGTCACCGAAATGGTCACCGGCGTCGACCTGGTGAAGCAGCAAATCCTCGCGGCGGCGGGCGAGAAGCTCGTCCTCACCCAGGGGGACATCGTGTTCACCGGCCACGCGATCGAATGCCGGATCAACGCCGAAGACCCGCGCCACGACTTCCGGCCCGCGCCGGGCCGGATCACCGCGTTCGTCGTCCCGGGGGGACCGGGCGTGCGGGTGGACACCCACGCGTACGCGGGCTACACCGTCCCCCCGTACTATGACTCCCTGGTCGCCAAAGTCATTGCCTGGGGGGCGGACCGCGCCGAGGCGATCGCGCGAATCCGGCGGGCGCTCCTGGAATTCGAGATCCACGGGGTGCCGACCACCATCCCGTTCCACCTCATGGTGCTCGACAACGCGTTTTTCCGCCGCGGGGAAGTGTACACCAACTTCGTCGCCCGCCGCCTGGACCTGGCCGACCTCAGGATCGCCAGCGCGGGATCATAGGGACCATCCCGTTTTCATAAAGGCCACGGCGGCGGCGCCGACGGCGCCGACATTGTCTCCGAGCTGGGCCAGCACGATGCGCGCATCCCGGGCGGGCCGTTCGAACGCCCGCGCGCGGGCGGTGACCCGTATGGGCTCGAGCAGCAGATCCCCGGCTTGGCTGACCCCGCCGCCCACAATCACCATGGCAGGGTTGAGGAGATTCAGCAGGTTCGCCACGCCGACGCCGACGTAGGTCGCGGCGCGGCGGAACACGTCTGCAGCCAGCGCGTCCCCGGCGGCGGCCGCCGCGGCGACCACGCGCGCGGTGATCCTTTCGACCTTCCCGCCCGCCCGGTCCAGCAGCGTGGACGGAGTTCCGGCGGTGACGGCGGCTTGCGCGGCGCGCGCGATCGCGGGTCCCGCGGCGAGGACTTCCAGACACCCGGTATTGCCGCAGACGCAGCGCGGGCCGTTGACGTCGATCGTCATGTGCCCAATCTCCCCGGCCGTGCCGCTCACGCCTTCGAGCAGGGTGCCGCCGATGATGATGCCGCCGCCGATGCCGGTGGAGATGGTGAGGTAGACGAGGTCATCGATCCCGCGGCCCGCGCCGAACCGCCACTCCCCCAGCGCCGCTGCATTCGCATCGTTGGCGAGCCCGACGGGCAGCCGCAGCCGCTCGGTGAGCATCGGCCCAAACGGCACATCGTGCCAGCCGGTCAGGTTCGGCGGCTGAAAGACGACGCCGGTCTGCGCGTTGAGCGGCCCGGGCGCCCCCACGCCGACCCCGACGAGGGCCGTCCGCGCCAGCCCCGCGGCGGCGACGACGGCGTCGACCGTCTTCGCGACCGCCTCCACCACACTGTCCGGCCCGTCCTGCGGGGTGGCCACCCGGTCCCGCGCCAGCACGCCGCCGTCGTCGGCCACAACGGCCGTGAGGATCTTGGTGCCGCCCAAATCGACGCCGATCGCGTACGTGCGTGCCACCGTGGCCGCCTTCCGCAAGGTGCCAGGATTCCCTGCCGGAAGCACGAAGTAACGGGCCATTCGACTCGCTCGCCTGCGTCGAGCTCGCTCATGGCCTTCGGCCGGGACCTGCGGCGAGTCGAATGTCCAGAGCGAGCGCAGCGAGTCGAAGGACAGGAAACGAGGTGGCACGCGATGCCGTTTACGACGACTACGCTGATCTACGTGATTGCCGCCGCGATCGCGTTCATCTGGCTGGCCTACAACGCGATCAAGATCGTCCGCGAGTACCAGCGTCTGGTCGTGTTCCGCCTGGGCCGCACCAAAGGCGCGAAAGGGCCGGGCATTGTGTGGCTGTGGCCGATCGTCGACAAGGCGGTGTGGGTGGACCTGCGGGAGTTCTTCCTGGAGATCCCGTCGCAGACGTGCATCACCAAGGACAACGCGTCCATCAACATCGACTTTCTGATCTACTTCAAGGTGTTCACGCCGGAACTCTCGGTCATTCAGGTCGCCGACTTCGCCGGCGCCGCCAGGGGCATCGCCACGACCACCCTCCGCGCGGTGGTCGGCGACATCAGCCTGGACGACGTGCTCGCCAAGCGCGAGCAGATTAACCAGGTGCTCCGCTCCAAACTCGACGAGGTGACCGAGCGGTGGGGCGTCAAGGTCACCACGGTCGAGATCCGCGAGATCCTGCCGCCGCGCGAAATCCAGGAGGCGATGACCAAGCAGATGTCCGCCGAGCGCAGCCGGCGCGCGGTCGTCACCGAGGCGCTGGGCAAGCGGGAAGCGGCGATCACCGTGGCGGAGGGCGAGAAGCAGGCCGCGATCCTGCAGGCAGAAGGCGACCGGCAGGCCGCCATCCTGCGGGCCGAGGGCTTCGCGCTGGCGCTGGACAAGATCTTCAGCGTCGCCAAGGGCATCGACAGCAAGACCCTCACGCTGCAGTACTTTGAGGCGCTGAAGTCACTGGGCCAGGGCGCCAGCACGAAGTTCATCTTCCCGCTGGAGTTCACCAAGCTCCTCAAGCCGCTGGTGGAGATGACGGGGGAAGCGACCGAGCGCTAACCGCCTAGAGAATCGCCAGTTCCGTCTGCGGGTCGAACAGGTGCATGTTGCGCATGTTCACCGCCACGTCAATGGTGTCGCCCATCTTGGCGGTGCTGTGGGCGTCGACCCGCGCAACGATCGAATGGCCGCCGGCGGTGAGGTAGAGAATAATATCTGACCCCAGCGGCTCGTGCACGTCGACGGTGGCCCCCACGGTCCACGCCGGCGGGACCTCCGTGGCCAGCGCGCGATCCTGAATGTCCTCGGGCCGGATTCCGAAGACCACGTTCCTGCCGGCCCACTCCCGGGCGGCGGGTGCCAGTTCGTCGGGAATCCCCAGGACGAACTTGCCGGCGTCGACGGCCGCCCGCCCGTCACGCATCGCGACGGTGGCGTCGATGAAGTTCATCGCCGGGCTGCCGATGAACCCGGCCACGAACAGGTTCGCCGGGTGCTCGTAGAGGTTCAGCGGCGTGTCGACCTGTTGGACGAGGCCGTCTTTCATCACGACGATGCGGTCGCCCATCGTCATCGCCTCGACCTGGTCGTGCGTCACATAGACGGTGGTCGTCTGCAGCCGGGCGTGCAGTTTCTTGATCTCGGCGCGGGTCTGCACGCGCAGTTTGGCGTCGAGGTTCGACAGCGGTTCATCCATGAGGAAGACCTGGGGTTCGCGGACGATCGCGCGCCCCAGTGCCACGCGCTGGCGCTGGCCGCCGGAGAGCTGCTTGGGCTTGCGGTCCAGCAGCGCCTGAATGCCCAGCATGTCGGCGGCTTCCTTCACCCGGCGGTCGATCTCGGCCCGCTCGTACCGGCGCAGTTTCAACCCGAACGCCATGTTGTCGTAGACGGACATGTGCGGGTACAGCGCGTAGTTCTGGAAGACCATCGCGATGTCGCGGTCTTTCGGCGGGACGTCGTTCACGCGGCGCTCGCCGATGTAGATGTCGCCGGCGCTGGCCTCTTCCAACCCGGCGATCAGGCGCAGACAGGTGGTCTTCCCGCAGCCCGACGGCCCGACGAGCACCGTGAACTGCTTGTCGGGGATCTCGAGCGACACGTCGTTGACGGCCGTTACACCGCCGAACTTCTTGGAGACGCCTTCCAGCAGCACCCGGGCCACGCGCGCACTCTCCTACCGTCGTGATTCGCTCAATCGCTTCTTGAGCTCCTCGATCACCGGCACCGGCGTCGGATCGACCTCGCGCCGGCGGGCCAGGTCGACGCTGACCAGATCACCGATCGCGATGATCGACAGGAGCCGTGCGAGTTTGCCCGATCCCGCGGCGGTCACCTCGTCGACCGACCCGGCGCTGCCGAACGCCAGGTCCTTGGTGATGTCGACGCGCCGGCGCAGGCGGTCCGACTCGTGGGGATCGTGCAGGACGACGACCGCCAGGTGTGTCGCCAGCGCGGCGTCCAGTCCCCAACCCACGGTCTCATTGTGGTTCAGTTCGGGGAACGTATTCCACACCGCAAACGTCTTGGCATTCTCGTTGAGCTGGTCCTTCCACCGCTGCGCCGCCGGCTCGAGGAACGGCGTCGCGCTGTAGATGACCGGGATGCGGCCGTGAAAGGCTCCGGCCAACGCGCGGGCCCGGCTGGATGGGGCGTCGGGCCGCTCCGCGTTGAGCACGGCGGCGACTACCTCGGCCGCCTCATGCGCGGCGTCGTCCATGGGCGGGACGACCCCGCCGTGGCTGAGCGCGGAGACCATCGGCAAGAACACATACGGCAGCGCGGCCCGCGGCGGGATCCCCGGCGGCAGCAGGACGGTCTGCTGACCGCGCTGCGCCGCCCGATCGCGCAGCGCGCCGCCGGACGTGACCGCGACACACGTCGCCCCGCGCTGCGACGCGTCGTCGTAGGCGGCCAGCGTCTCCTCCGTGTTCCCGGAGTAGCTGCAGGCGAAGACCAGCGCCGCGCGGTCCACGAATGCGGGCAGCCGGTAGTCCTTCACCACCGCCACAGGCACCGGCACATCGTCGAGGAACAGCGCGCGCAGCAGATCGCCGCCGATCCCCGACCCGCCCATTCCGATCACCACGATCGCCGACGGGCGTGCGGCCACCACGACCTCGCGGCCCAACGTCCAGGCCTGGCGGCAGAACACGGGCAGGCGGAGGACCAGGTCGAGCATGCCCTGCGGATCGTGATCGCCCATGGCTGCACCGACCTGTTTCGGGTGGACGCAAGATGAACCCTCCAGGCAAGGGGGGCTGTGGCAGGACGCGAATCCACATCCACGTGACCGCGTCCCGGCCATCCGGTCAGATCCGGCACAGCCAATGACTCCTGACATCGTGCGCACGCTGCTGGCGTCTGAGCTCGTGCGGCGCGCGGGGGCGATCGTGCTGATCCTGGTGGCCGCGCTGGTGGTCACGCGGCTGTCCGCCTCCGGCATCCGCCGGCTGCTGCGGCCGCGGGGAGACCGTGCGGTCGACGATGTCCGGCGGCGCACCCTGCAGCCCCTGCTGGAAAATCTGGTCCAGTACGTCGTCGTGTTCATCGCCGCGGTTATGATCCTCCGCCAGCTCGACGTCGACGCGACCGCGATCATCGCCAGCGCCGGCATCGCCGGGCTGGCCATCGGCTTCGGCGCGCAGACGTTGATCCGGGATCTCATCGCCGGCTTCTTCCTGCTGTCGGAAGGGTTGATCCGGGTCGGCGACGAGATCACGTTCGAGGGCAAGACCGGCACCGTCGAACGCGTCAACATCCGGACCACGCAGGTGCGCACGCCGGAAGGGGTGCTGTGGACGATCCCCAACGGGATGCTGCAGGTCTTCGGGACGCACGTGGGGGGCCGGGACGCGTGAAAGTCCTCATCACCGGCGGTGCCGGCTTCATCGGGTCGCACGTCGCCGACGCGCACGTCGCCGCCGGCGACGAGGTGGTGATCGTCGACAATCTCAGCACCGGGCGCCGCGCGTCCGTGCCCGAACGCGCGCGGTTCTACGAGCTGGACATCCGCAGCGACGCCGTCAGAGAGGTCTTCGCCCGCGAGCGTCCCGACCTCGTGAACCATCACGCCGCGCAGGCGTCCGTGTCGTTCTCGGTCCGCCATCCACAGCGCGACGCCGAGGTGAACATCCTCGGCACCCTCAACGTGCTGGCGCACTGCGCGGAGTTCGGCGTGCGCCGGGTCGTCATGGCGTCGACGGGCGGGGCGATCTACGGCGAGCCCCAGCGGCCCCTGCCGGTCGATGAGACGCATCCCATCGAACCGCTGTCGCCCTACGGCCTCAGCAAGTACGTCGGCGAGCTCTACCTGCGGTATCTGACGGCCGGGGCGGAGGCGATCCCGCACCGTGGCCGCGTGTCGGCGGCCGTGTTGCGGTACGCGAACGTGTACGGCCCGCGGCAGGACCCGCACGGGGAAGCCGGCGTCGTCGCCATCTTCGCGCAGGCGATGCTGGACCGACGCGCCCCGACCATCTTCGGCGACGGGACGCAGACGCGCGATTTCGTCTACGTCGGCGACGTCGCCCGCGCCAATGTGCTCGCCGCGGCCGCCGGCGGATCGGAGACCGTGCACATCGCCACCGGTGTCGAGACCAGCGTGATTGACGTCTACGCCGCGCTCGCGCGGTTCACGGCGTTTGCCGCGCCTCCCGCGCACGGACCGGCGCGTGCCGGCGACGTCTACCGCATCGCGCTCGACGCGGCCCGCGCCCGCGCCTGGCTGGGATGGGTGCCGCAGGTCACCCTCGAGGAAGGCCTGCGGCGCACCGTCGACTGGTTCGCCCGCCGCGCCCCGACGAATAGCCCAGTTGAGTCATAGACGGCCCGAGGTCGTCCGCGTAGAATCGGGCCAACTCAGATCGGTGCCAGGCACCGATCGATAGGGTCTACTCCGGTGTTGGAGAGCCACCACGCGAGAGGCATGGGATGCCGCGACCGCCGCGTGACAACATCGCCGGCGCTGTGTACCACATCACGGCGCGCGGCAACAACTTCGAATCCATCTTCTCCGACGATGCGGACCGGTACGTTTACCTGCAGATCCTCGCCACCACGCTCCGGCGATTTTCGATCCGGCTGTATGCCTACGTACTGATGACCAACCACGTTCACTTGCTCCTGGAAACGCTTCAGCCGAATATCTCGGTCACGATCCACCAGCTCCACGGCACCTACGCGAAGTACGTCAATCGCCGCCATGGACGGTGGGGCCACCTGTTCGGCCAGCGATTCTTCAGCAAGATCATCACCGACGACGACCACCTGCTGTCGCTGAGCCACTACATCCCACGCAATCCGGTCCGGGCGGGACTGGTCGATGATCCCATCGACTACCCTTGGAGCAGTTACGCCTGCTACCTGGGGTTGGCCGACAACGCGCTGGTGGATACCGGACCGGTGCTGCAGCTGATCGTCCGCAATCCCGCGCACGCGCCGGCGGAGTTTCAGAAGTTCGTGAAAGGAACGGTCGGCAGGTAGCGCTCGCATCCGGGCCGCGCGCGGGCGAGCGGGACGACCCGGTGGGTGCCAGGCACCCGATCAGGGGGCTGGTGTCGCCGTGCCCGCCATCGGACGCCGGCGGGTTGTACACGCAGGGAGTCCCCGCGGCGTAGCTAAGGGAACCGCATGGTTCGCGCGCGCGTGCTCGCGTTCATCCTGGCCGGGGGCAAAGGGGAGCGCCTCTACCCGCTGACGCGCGACCGCGGCAAGCCGGCGGTCCCCTTCGGCGGCAAGTACCGGATCGCCGATTTCGTCCTCAGCAACTTCGTCAACTCCGGCATCTACGCGCTGTACGTGCTCGTCCAGTACAAGGCCCAGTCGTTGATCGAACACCTGCGCAACGCGTGGCGGCTGGGCGGCGTGCCCGACCACTTCATCATCGTCGTCCCCCCGCAGATGCGCCGCGCCGAGGTCTGGTACCAGGGCACCGCCGACGCCGTGTACCAGAACCTCAACCTGGTCCGCGATTTCCACCCCGACGTGGTCGCGATCTTCGGCTCCGACCACATCTACCGCATGGACATCAGCGCGATGGTGGAGTCCCACGGCCAGCGCGCCGCCGACGTGACCGTCGCAGCGCTGCCGGTCTCGATCGAAGAGGCGCGCGGCTTCGGCGTGATCGAGACGGCGGTGGACGGGCGCATCCTGCGCTTTGAAGAGAAACCGCAGCAGCCCGCGCCGATTCCCGCCGATCCGCGGCGGGCGTTCGCGTCGATGGGCAACTACGTCTTCAGCCGGGAGGTGCTGGTCGACGCGCTGCTCGACGACGCGAAACGCGACACCGACCACGACTTCGGCCGGACGATCATCCCCCAGCTGGTGGGCGGCGGGGCGGTCTACGCGCACGATTTCGCCGCGAGCACGGTCCCCGGGCTGCACCCGTACGAGGAGCACGGCTACTGGCGGGACGTCGGCACGATCAGCGCGTACTGGCAGGCGCACATGGACCTGCTGGGGAGCGGGCCGAGACTCGACCTGGCGAATCCGCGGTGGCCGATCCTCACCAGCGCCTACCCCGGGCCGTCGGCCCGCATCATCGACGGCACGGTCGACGACTCGCTGATCGGCGAGGGCTCGGTGGTGGACCACGCCACCGTCGCCCGGTCGATCGTCGGCCGCGGCGTGCAGATCGAACCGGGCGCGCGGGTGGAAGAATCCATCGTAATGGATCACACCGTCGTGGCGGCCGGCGCGCGCCTGCGCCGCGTGGTCGTCGACCGCTATAATCAAATCGAGCGCGGCACCGTCATCGGAGAGGATCCGGGATCCGATGCCGACCGCTATCACGTGGATAGCTCCGGCATTGTCGTCGTCCCCCGCGGCCAGACACGGTTCTGATCCCGCGATCTCCGCCCGCCGCGGGATCCGGCCGACGCAGCCCCCCGGCGCAAAGGAGGCGAACGCCGTCCGTTCTTCCAACAGGCACCCAGACGACGCCCGCCGGCGCGTGGCCATTGACCACGTCTGGCCGGAAATCGAGAGCGGGCGGTTTCCCATCAAGCGCGTCGCCGGCGACACGGTCGTCGTCGAGGCCGACGTCTTCGCCGACGGGCACGATGCGCTCGCCTGCGCCCTGCGCTACCGGCACGAGCGCGAGCGGCGGTGGACCGAAGTCCCCATGGCCTTCTTGTCCAACGACCGATGGCGGGCGTCGTTTGCCGTCGACCGGCTGGGACGCTACCACTACACGATCACCGCGTGGCCGGACCGCTTCATGACCTGGCGCCTGGACTTCGCGAAGTGGCTCGCCGCGGGGCAGGATGTCGGCACGCAGCTGGCGATCGCCGCCGCCCTGGTCACCGCCGCTGCCGCGCGGGCACGCGGGGCCGACCGCACCGCGCTGCACGCCGCGGCGGCCCACCTGGCGGCGGAAGACCGCCAGGCGGCCGTGGCCCAGGCGACCGCCGACGACCTGGCCGCGCTCATGGCGCGCTACGCCGACCGCGACATGGCCACGACCTACGATCGGGAACTCGCCGTCGTCGTCGACCGCGTCCGCGCACGATTCTCCGCGTGGTACGAACTGTTCCCGCGGTCGACGTCGCCGGTGGCGGGGCGGCACGGGACGTTTGCCGACGTCGACGCACACCTCCCGTATGTCGCCGGCATGGGATTCGACGTCGTGTATTTCCCGCCCATCCATCCCATCGGCCGGACCCACCGCAAAGGCAAGAACAACAACCCGCGGGCGGCGGCCGACGAACCAGGCAGCCCGTGGGCGATCGGCGCCGCGGAAGGCGGCCACGACGCGGTCCACCCGGCGCTGGGCACGCTGGAGGACTTCCGCGCTCTGGTGGCCCGCGCCCGGGACCTCGGGCTGGACGTGGCCCTCGACCTGGCGTTCCAGTGCTCGCCCGATCACCCGTACGTCCGGGACCATCCCGAGTGGTTCCGCCGCCGCCCGGACGGCTCGATCCAGTTCGCGGAGAACCCGCCCAAGAAGTACGAGGACATCTACCCGCTGGACTTTTCCACCGACGCGTGGCCGGCCCTGTGGGACGAACTGGCCCGGGTCGTGCAGTTCTGGATCGATCAGGGCGTGCGCATGTTCCGCGTGGACAACCCGCACACGAAGCCGTTCGCGTTCTGGCGGTGGCTCCTCGACCGCGTGCGCGACCGGCACCCGGACGTCGTGTTCCTGTCGGAGGCCTTCACGCGGCCCAACATCATGTACCGGCTCGCCGCGCTGGGCTTCGCGCAGTCCTACACTTACTTCGCCTGGCGCACGACGCGGTCGGAACTGACCGACTACTTCACGGAACTGACCCAATCCCCCGTGCGCGAGTACTTCCGTCCCAACCTGTGGCCGAATACGCCGGACATCCTCACCGCGTATCTCGTCGACGGCGGGCGTCCGGCGTTTCTCATCCGGTTCATCCTCGCCGCGACGCTGGGGGCGAGCTATGGGATCTACGGCCCGGCGTTTGAACTCTGCGAGGCGACGCCCCTGCAGCGGGGGAAAGAAGAATACCTGAATTCCGAAAAATACGCACTGCGGCACTGGGATCTGGCCCAGCCGCATTCCCTGCGGACGCTCATCACGCGCGTGAACGCCATCCGCCGCGCCCATCCCGCGCTGCAGGCCGATGCGGGACTGCGGTTCCACCGCACCGACAACGATCAGATCCTGGCCTACTCCAAAGCCACGCCGGACCGCGGGGACGTCGTACTGGTCATCGTCAGCCTGGACCCGCAGTGGCCGCAAGCGGGCTGGACCGACCTGTCCGTCGACGCGCTGGGGGTGGATGCCCGGCAGGCGTTTGCGGTGCACGACCTGCTCACCGGGGCGCGCTACCGCTGGCAGGGGGCCCGCAACTTCGTCCGGCTCGATCCGGCCGAATCCCCGGGGCACATCTTCCACGTCAGGCGGGAGCCACGACCGTGACGGCGCGGCGGACCGCGTCGGGCCCCACTCGGGCGGTGCTCACGCGCAGCATCCGCGAGCAGCCCGAACGGGATCCGCTGTGGTACAAGGACGCGATCATCTACGAGGTCCACGTCCGCGCGTTCGCCGACAGCACCGGCGACGGCGTGGGCGATTTTCGCGGGCTGACGTCCAAGCTGGACTACCTTGCCGATTTGGGCGTCACCGCGATCTGGCTGCTGCCGTTCTACCCGTCGCCGCTGAAAGACGACGGGTACGACATCGCCGACTACACCGACGTGCACCCCGCCTACGGCACGCTGCGCGACTTCAAGGAGTTCGTGCGCGAGGCGCACCGCCGCGGGCTGCGGGTCATCACCGAACTCGTCTGCAACCACACCTCCGACCAGCACCCCTGGTTCCAGCGGGCGCGGCGGGCGCGTCCGGGCAGCGCGAGCCGCGCGTTCTACGTGTGGAGCGACGATCCCACCCGCTACCCCGACGCGCGCGTGATCTTCAAGGACTTCGAGGCCTCGAACTGGACCTGGGATCCGGTGGCCGGCGCCTACTACTGGCACCGTTTCTACAGCCACCAGCCCGACCTCAACTTCGACCACCCGCCGGTCAGAGACGCGATCACCAAGGTCTTGGACTTCTGGCTGGACCTGGGGGTCGACGGCCTGCGGCTGGACGCCGTGCCCTACCTCTATGAGCGGGACGGCACCACCTGCGAGAACCTGCCCGAAACGCACGCCTTTCTGAAAGACCTGCGGCGGCACATCGACCGCCACCACAGCGACCGCATGATCCTGGCCGAGGCGAACCAGTGGCCGGAGGATGCGGCCGCGTATCTCGGCGGCGGCGACGAGTGCCACATGGCGTTCCACTTTCCGCTGATGCCCCGGATGTTCATGGCCCTGCGCATGGAAGACCGCTTTCCCATTGTCGACATCCTCCAGCAGACGCCGGCGATTCCCCCGACCTGCCAGTGGGCCCAGTTCCTGCGCAACCACGATGAGCTGACGCTGGAGATGGTCACCGACGAGGAACGCGACTACATGTACCGCGTCTACGCCCAGGATCCCGAAATGCGGATCCACCTGGGGATCCGGCGGCGCCTGGCGCCGCTGCTGGGCAACCACCGCCGGCGCATCGAGTTGATGAACGGCCTGCTGTTCTCGCTGCCGGGCACGCCGGTGATCTACTACGGCGACGAGATCGGCATGGGCGACAACGTCTTTTTGGGCGATCGTAACGGCGTGCGCACCCCGATGCAGTGGAGCGGAGACCGCAACGCGGGGTTCTCGACCGCCAACCGCCAGCGACTGTACCTGCCGGTGATCGTCGACCCGGAGTACCAGTACGAAGCGCTGAACGTCGAAGTCCAGCAGAACAACCCCCATTCCCTGCTGTGGTGGATGAAACGGCTGATGGCCCTGCGCAGATCGCACCGCGCGTTCGGCCGCGGCGACCTGGTCCTGGTGAGCGCGGACAACCCGAAAGTGCTCGCGTTCGTCCGCCGCGACGAGGACGAGCGGTTGCTGATCGTGGCCAACCTGTCCCGCTTCGCGCAGGGGACGTCGGTGGACCTGCGCGAGTTCCGCGGCGACGTCCCGGTGGAGATGTTCGGGCGCGTCGTGTTTCCCCCGGTGACCGACGCGCCGTATTTCTTCACCCTGGGGCCGCACGCGTTCTACTGGTTTTCGCTCCAGCGGCCAGGTACCGACGGCGCGAGACCCCGCGGGCATCCGGCCGTGCTCACGTTCCCCGCAACCCCCCTGGCCCCACCCGACGGACTGACCGCCGACCGTGTGCGGCAGGTGGTCACCGAGGCGCTGCCCGGCTACCTGTCCACCGCACGGTGGTTCGCCGGTAAGTCGCGCACCGTCAAGGCGACCGCGCTGGCCGATGTCATCCCGGTGGGCGCGGGGACAGGCGTCCTGGCGATCGCCGGCGTGGAGTACACCGACGGCGACCCGGAGACCTACGCGGTCCCGCTGGCCGTGGCCGCGGGGGGGTCCACCGACGCCGCGGACGACCGCCGACGTCAGACCGTGATCGCCGAGGTGCACACCGACGGCACCCGCAGCCTCCTCGTCGATGGGCTGGCCGATCCGCTGTTGTGCGGGGCGCTGCTGGAGCTCTTTGGAACCCGGCGCCACCGCAAGGGCACACGCGGCGAGATCGTCACCACCACGACGCGTGCGTTCCGCCGTCTGACCGAATCCGTGCCATCCGATCAGGTCCGTCTCGTCCAGTCGGAACAGAGCAACACGTCGGTCGTCTTCGGCGAGCGGCTGCTCCTCAAGATGTTCCGGCGCCTGGAGAGCGGCATCCACCCGGAAGTCGACATGGGGCGCTTCCTCACCGAGCACCACTTTGCGCACACGCCGGCCACGGCCGGGGTCATGGAGTACCGGGGATCGGGCTTCTCCACCGCGCTGGCCATCCTCCAGCAGTTTGTGCCCAACCAGGGCGATGCCTGGCAGTACACCCAGGACACCCTGCACCGGTTCTTCGAACACGGGATGACCACCGGCCTGGAAGAAGACCTCCCGGCGCTGTCGGCTCCGACCCTGGTGGATCTGGCCGATGCGGGGCTGCCGCGCCGGGTCAGCCGCCTGTTGGGGACGTACCGGGAATCGGCCCGGCAGTTAGGACAGCGGACGGCCGAACTCCATCAGGTGCTGGCGGGCGGGCGGGACCCCGACTTCGCCCCCGAACCGGTGACGATGCACCACCAGCGGTCGATCTACCAGCGGATGCGCAGTTTGCTCAGCCGTGTGCTCACCCAGGCCGCGTCGGCGCGGCCCTCGCTGCCGGGGGTCGTGGCGGCGGATCTGCAGCACGTCGCCGGAATGGAAGAGCCGATCCGGCGCCGGTTCGCCGCGGTGCTGGAGGGGAAAATCACGGCGAAGCGGATCCGGATCCACGGCGATCTGCATCTGGGCCAGCTGCTGTACACGGGGAAAGACTTCATGCTCATCGACTTCGAGGGGGAACCCGCCCGCCCGCTTGCCGAGCGGCGGATGAAGCGCCTGGCCCTGCGCGACGTGGCCGGCATGGTGCGCTCGTTCGACTACGCCGCGTACACGGCGCTCGTCGGCGTCGAGCGCAGCGGGCTGGCCGTCGGCGAAGCGCTGGCGGCGATCGAACGCTGGGCGGCATTCTGGTCGCTGTGGACCAGCGTGGCGTTTCTGCGCGCGTACCTCCAGACCGCCGGATCCGCCCCCTTCCTCCCGGCCACGCGGCGGGAACTCGCCGGGCTGCTCGACGCGCTGCTGCTGGAGAAAGCGGTGTACGAACTCGGCTACGAACTGAACAACCGCCCGGCGTGGGCACCGATCCCGCTCCGCGGATTATTCAAACTCCTCCGCGCGTGAACGAGCTTCGCGCCCTGCGCGCGCTCGCGCGGCTGCATCATGTGCAGACCGCCTACACCGACATCACCGGCATGCGCCGGATCGCCTCGCCCGACGCGCTGCTGCGCGTGCTCCAGGCCCTCGGCGTGGCGGTCTCCGGGGCGGCCGATGCCCCCGACGTGCTGCGCGCCGAGCAGGCACGGGCGCACCACGCCGTGCCTCCGGTCTTCGTCGTACGGGCGGGGCGGCCCGTTGTGACGCTCCCTCCAATGCCTGCACGAGTGAAGCTGGAATTACTCCATGAAGACGGTACCGCATCACGGTGGACGGTCGGCGGGACGGGGACGCAGCGGGGCCGGACCGTCCGGCTCCCCGCCTCGCTGCAGACAGGCTATTACCGGCTGCGCGTCGCCGCCGGACGCGAGTCGGCGGAGGCACTGCTGATAGTCGCACCGCAACAGGCCTACACCCGGACCCCCGGGCAGCGGGTCTGGGGGGCATTTCTTCCTCTCTATGCGCTGCGGTCGGCGGGAGACTGGGGCGCCGGCGACTTCTCCGCCCTCGGGGAGCTGGCCGACTGGGTCGGCGCGCTGGGAGGATCGGTCGTCGCGACGCTGCCCCTGCTGCCGGTCTTTTTGGACACGCCGTTCGATCCCAGCCCGTACGCTCCGGTCAGCCGCCGGTTCTGGAACGAGTTCTACATCGATGTCGAGCGGGTCCACGAACTCTCCGACGCCCCCGCCGCGCAGGCGCTGGTCGCCGCCCCACCGTTTCAGCGCATGTTGCAGCGCGACCGGCGCCGGCTCCTGGTCCAGTACTCCGAGCAGATGCGCCGCAAGCGCCGGGTGCTGGAGGCGCTGGCCGACGCCTTCTTCCGGCGGGCCGGCCCCCACCGGCGGGCGGCCTTTGACCGGTTCATAAGCGACCGCCCCGACGCGGCGGAGTACGCGGCGTTCCGCGCGGCCATGGACCGCATCCAGCGGCCCTGGCAGCAGTGGCCGAGCCGACTCCGCGACGGCACGCTGCGTCCAGGCGACTACGAGGACACCGCTCGGCGCTACCATCTGTATGCGCAGTGGATCGCCGCCGAGCAGTTCGCCAGCACCAGCGCCAGAATCCGCGACGCCGGAGGCATGATGTACGTCGACCTGCCGCTGGGCACGCACAGGTGGGGATATGATGCCTGGCGCGACCGGTCGGTCTTCATCGACGGCGTGTCTACCGGCGCGCCGCCGGACACGTTTTTCCGGCAGGGACAGAACTGGGGCGCACAGCCGCTCCATCCGCAGCGGCTGCGGCAGCAGGGGTACCGGTACTTCATCGAGTGCCTCCGGCACCATCTCGCGCATGCCAACCTGCTGCGCATCGATCACGTGATGGGCCTGCACCGCTCTTTCTGGATCCCTCATGGGATGCCGGCGGCCGACGGCGTGTACGTCCGCTATCCGGCGGACGAATTCTATGCGATCCTGGCAGTTGAATCGGTCCGCCATCGAGCCATGCTCGTCGGGGAAAACCTGGGCACCGTCCCGCGCGAGGTCACCGCCGCCATGCGCCGCCGCCGGGTGCTGCAGACCTATGTCGTGCAGTATGCCCTGCAGCCCAGCCGCACGACCCCGCTGGGCACCGTCCCGGCCGATGCCGTCGCCGCGATCAACACCCACGACATGCCGCCGTTTGCCGCGTTTTGGAAAGGCCGCGACCTGCGCGACCTGGTGCGTCTGGGACAACTGACGTCCGCGCAGGCGGCAGCGGAAGGCCGCCGGCGCACGACGCAACTCCGGGCGCTGAGTGGATTCCTGCGCCGCCGCCGGTTCCTGCGGGGGACCGCCTCGGCGGCGGCGATGCTCCGGGCGCTGCTGGCGTACCTGGGCGCCGGGCCCGCCCGCGTGGTCCTGGTCAGCCTGGAAGATCTGTGGGGTGAATCGCGGCCCCAGAACACGCCGGGCACCGCGGACGAACGCCCCAACTGGCGGCGGAAGGCCGCGCTGTCGCTCCAACGCATGAGGCGGGTCGGGACGGTGTCCGCGGCCCTGCGCGACCTCGACCGCTCCCGGCGCGCCAAGGCGGGCCGATAATGCCCCGCCGCGGTGAACGGGCCATCCGGTATGACATCACCCGCCTCACCGACGACGACCTGCACCTGTTCAACGAGGGCACCCACCTCCGGCTGGCCGACGTCCTCGGCGCCCACCTCATGGACGCCGGCGGGGTCCGCGGGACGTATTTCGCGGTCTGGGCGCCCGATGCCGAAGCCGTCTCGGTCACCGGCGACTTCAACGGGTGGCGGCCGCGGCGCGATCCACTGCGCCCGCGCGGCACGTCGGGCATCTGGGAAGGGTTCCTCCCCGGCGTCGGATCTGGCGCGCTGTACAAGTACCATGTGGCCTCGCGGGTCCGCGGGTATCGCGAACAGAAGGCCGACCCGCTGGGCGTGTATCACGAAACGCCGCCGAACACGGCCTCGGTGGTGTGGGACCTCGCCTACCCGTGGGGTGATCAGGCGTGGATGACCGGCCGCGCGGCGCGCCACCGATTGTCCGACCCGATGGCGATCTATGAAGTCCATCTCGGCTCGTGGATGCGCTCCCCCGACGACCCGCACCGGCTGCTGGGCTACCGGCTGGTCGCGCCGCGCCTGGCCGACTACGTCGCCGAGATGGGATTCACGCACGTCGAACTGCTGCCGATCATGGAGCACCCGTTCTACGGATCGTGGGGCTACCAGACCACCGGCTACTTCGCGCCGACCAGCCGCTACGGCCCCCCGCAGGACTTCATGTACCTGATCGACCACCTGCACCAGCGTGACATCGGCGTGATCCTGGACTGGGTGCCGTCGCACTTCCCGACCGATGCCCACGGGCTGGGCTTTTTTGACGGGACCCACCTGTACGAGCACGCCGATCCGCGCACCGGGCTGCATCCGGACTGGAACAGTTACATCTTCAACTACGGCCGTAACGAGGTCCGCAGTTTTCTGCTCAGCAGCGCGCTGTTCTGGCTGGACCGCTACCACGCCGACGGGCTGCGCGTGGACGCGGTCGCGTCCATGCTGTACCTGGACTACTCCCGGAAGGCCGGGGAGTGGATTCCCAACGTCTACGGCGGCCGCGAGAACCTCGACGCGATCGCCTTCCTCCGCCGCCTCAACGAAGCGGTCTACGGGCGCCACCCCGACGCCGCGACCGTCGCCGAGGAGTCCACGGCCTGGCCGATGGTCTCGCGGCCGACGTACGTGGGTGGGCTGGGGTTCGGACTGAAGTGGGACATGGGATGGATGCACGACACCCTGCTGTACCTGGCCAAGGACCCCGTGCACCGGCGATTCCACCACAACACGATCACGTTCCGCATGCTGTACGCGTTCAACGAGAACTTCGTGCTGCCGCTCAGCCACGACGAGGTCGTCCACGGCAAGGGCTCCCTGCTGGCGAAAATGCCCGGCGACCTCTGGCAGAAGTTCAGTAACCTCCGGCTGCTGCTGGGGTACATGTACGCGCAGCCCGGCAAGAAACTGCTGTTCATGGGCGGCGAGTTCGGGCAGTGGCGTGAATGGCATCACGATGCCAGTCTGGACTGGCATCTCCTCGACACTCCCTCGCACGCGCAGCTCCGCCGGTGGGTCGCGCGTCTCAATGCCCTGTACCGTCAGGAGCCGGCGCTGCACGCGCTCGACTGCGATCCGGCCGGATTCGAGTGGATCGACGCCTCCGACGCCGACCAGAGCGTGCTGACGTTCCTCCGCAAGGAGCCGCACGGCGGCAGCGTGCTGATCGCCTGCAATTTCACGCCGGTGCCCCGGGACCGCTACCGGGTCGGCGTGCCGCGCCCGGGCGCGTGGACGCTGCTGGGCAACAGCGACGCGGTGGAATTCGGCGGCAGCGGCTACGGCACGGCCGACACCGCCGATGCGCAGGCGTCGCCCTGGCACGGACGGCCCTCCTCCGTAGAGCTCACCCTGCCGCCGCTGGCCTGCGTGCTGTGGCGGAGCGAGCCGGCGTGAGCAACCGGTACGTCTGCATCCACGGGCACTTCTACCAGCCGCCGCGTGAAAACCCATGGCTCGAGGCGATCGACGTCCAGGACTCCGCCTACCCGTACCACGACTGGAACGAGCGGATCACCGCCGAGTGCTACGCGACGAACGCGCGCTCCCGGATTCTCGACGAGGCCGGGCGCATCGCGCGGATCGTCAACAATTACGAGCGGATCAGCTTCAACGTCGGCCCGACGCTGCTGGCGTGGCTGGAAGGCAACGCGCCCGGGGTCTATGCGGCCATCCTGGACGCGGACCGCCGCTCGATCCCGCGGTTCGATGGACACGGGTCGGCCATCGCCCAGGCCTACAACCACGTCATCCTGCCGCTGGCCAATTCCCGCGACCGCCGGACACAGATCGCCTGGGGGATCGCCGACTTCCGCCGCCGGTTCGGCCGGGATCCCGAGGGCATGTGGCTGCCGGAAACCGCGGTGGACCTGGAATCGCTGGACCTCCTCGCCTCCGCAGGCCTCGCGTTTACGATCCTCGCGCCCCATCAACTCGGCCGGGTCCGTCCCCTCGGCGAACCGGACTGGCGCGATGGCGCAGGCGGCATCGACACCACGATGCCCTACCGGGTGTCGTTGCCGTCGGGGCGGACGATTGCCGTGTTCGCGTACAACGGGGCCGCCGCGCGGGCGGTCGCGTTTGAACGCCTGCTGGAAAACGGCGAGCAGTTTGCCCGGCGCCTCTTGGGCGAGTTCATCGACCGTCCCGGACCGCAGCTCGTCCACATCGCCACCGACGGCGAGACGTACGGGCACCACCATCGCTTCGGCGAGATGGCGCTGGCGTACGCCTTGGACCGGATCGAGCACTCTGCCGACGCGGAGCTCATCACCTACGGCGCGTACCTGGCCGCCCACCCACCGACGCACGAGGCCGAGATCGTGGAGCGGACGAGTTGGAGCTGCGCCCACGGCGTCGACCGCTGGTGGACCGACTGCGGGGACAACTCCGGCGCGCACCCGGGCTGGACGCAGGCTTGGCGCACGCCCCTGCGCGCGGCGCTGGACCGGCTGCGCGACGCGCTGGCCGAGCCCTTCGCGCACGCCGCGGGGACGCTGCTGCGCGACCCGTGGGCGGCCCGCGACGACTACGTGCACGTGATCCTGGACCGCTCGGCGGGCAGCGTGGACGCGTTTTTCGGCGACCACGCGGCGGGACCGTTGGGTGCGGAGGACCGCCGCGCGGCGCTGGGCCTGCTGGAGCTCCAGCGCCATCTGCTGTTGATGTACACGAGTGACGGCTGGTTCTTCGACGAGCTGTCGGGGCTGGAAACGGTGCAGGTGCTCCAGTACGCGGCCCGTGCCCTGCAGCTGGCCGCCGACGCGCTGGGCATGGACCTTGAGGAGGAGTTCCTGGGCGCACTGGCCGAGGCGAAGAGCAACCTCCCCGAGTTCGGATCTGGCCGCGCCGTGTACGACCGGTTCGTGCGACCCGCGCGCGTCACGCCCGAGGCGGTCGCCGCGCACTACGGGATCAGTTCACTGTTCGAATCCTATTCAGACCGCACGCGCCTGTACGCGTTTACGGTCGACCGGCACGACTACCGGCGCACCGACGCCGGCCGCGCGCACCTGGCCACCGGCCGCGTGACGGTCCGCTCCGACATCGTCCACCGTGCCCATGAGCTGGACTTCGCCGTGCTGCACCTGGGCGACCACAACCTCAACGGCGCGGTGCGGCCGGCCGCGGACGCCGATGGGTACGAGGAGACGGCCCGGGCGCTGGCCGACGCGTTCGGGCGCGCAGACTTTGCCGGGATCATCCGTACGATGGACCGGGCGTTCGGCGGGTCGGCCTATTCGCTGCGCTCGCTGTTCAAAGACGAACAGCGGAAGGTCCTCGCCCTGGTGCTGGACGGGACGCTGGCGGACGTCGAGTCCGCCTACCGGCAGATCTACGAGCGGCACACGCCGCTGATGAACGTCCTCGCCGACCTCGGCGCCCCGCTGCCGGCCCCGTTCCACGCCGCCGCCGAATTCGTGATCAACGACGCCCTCGCCAAGACGTGTGCGGCGGCAGACTTTGATCCCGCCCGGGCGCGGGCCCTGCTGGGAGAAGCCGCGGTGCGCCAGGTGACGCTGGATGGGGCCGGGCTGGAGTTCGCGCTGCGGCGAACCATCGAACGGATGATGACCGCCCTCGCCGCCTCAGTCGACGATCGGGCGCTGCTGGAGCAGACCGCCGCGGCCATCGAGGTGGGTAAATTGCTGCCGGTGCCGGTCAACCTCTGGCAGGTGCAGAACCTTTTCTTTGACCTCCTCCAGCGCGAACGATCACGCGGGGAGTGGAATGACCAGTTCGCCGCGTTGGGAACCGCCCTGTCGGTACGCGTGGAGGCTCCGTAGTGCCCCCACAGGTCCTCGGGCTGCTGGTCCTCGTCGTCGTGATGCTGGTCCTCTTTGCGGGGGATTGGCTGCCGGCCGACGTGGTCGCCCTGGGGGCGATGGTCACCCTGGTCCTCACCGGGCTGACCCCGATGGACGTGGCCTTCCGCGGGTTCGGCAGCGACACGGTCCTGCTGATCCTCGGGCTCCTCGTGCTCACCGCCGCGCTGGCGCGGACCGGGGTCGTCGATGCGCTCGGCCGGGCCGTCTACCGGCGCACGGGCACCGCGGCGGACCGCCTGCTGGTCTGGGTGACGGCGCCGGTGGCCCTCCTGTCGTCGTTCATCAGCAACACCGCCGCCACGGCCTTGTTCCTTCCCGTCACCCTCGCCCTGGCGGCCCGCGCGAAGGTCAGCCCGGCGGGGCTCCTGATGCCGGTGGCGTTTGCCGCCATCCTTGCCAGTTCGGTGACGCTGATCGCCACCTCGACCAACATCGTCGTCAGCGGCCTGCTCACCCAGTACGGGATGCCGCCGCTGGGGATGTTCGAACTGACGGTCGTCGGCGTGCCGATTGCCGCCATCGGGCTCATCTACCTGTGGGTGGTGGGCAGGCGGCTGATCCCCTCGACCCCCGTCCCCGCGGACCTCATGGAAGAGTTCGGGATGCGCGGGTACCTCAGCGAGCTGACGATCCGCACGGGCTCCCGCCTGGCGGGCAAGACCCTCGCGGAATCGGGCCTCGGCCGTGACTACGACCTGACGGTGCTGTCGGTGACGCGCGCCGACGGCACCCGTGTCGGGGCCCGGTCGGACACCAAACTGCAGACCGATGACATCGTGCTGGTCGAAGGCGAGCGCGCGAACATTCTCAAGATCAAGGACGCCGCGGGCGTCGACATCCGCGGCGACCTCGAGGGCGCCGCCCCCGGCGTGCAGAGCAATCACCTGAAACTGGCCGAGGTCATCCTGCTGCCGGGCTCGCCGTTGATCGGCCGGACGATCCGCGGCATGCAGTTCCGCGAACGCTTCGGCCTGCAGGTACTCGCCGTCCATCACCGGGGCGGGACGCTGCACCACCGGCTGAACCGGGTCCGCCTCACGATGGGGGACGTGCTCCTCGTCCAGGGCGGGCGGGACAGTCTGGTCGCCCTCGATGCGATGGACACGTTTTCCGTCCTCGGCGAAGTCGCGCCCCGGCGGCTCAACGTGCGCCGGGCCCCGATCGCCGTCGGCGCGTTCGCCGGCGCGCTGCTCCTGGGCGCGGCCGGCCTCGTGCCGCTTCCGGTCGCCGTCCTCGGGGGCGCCGCCGTCGCCCTCGCCGCCCGCGCGATCACGCCCGAAGAGGCCTACCAGTCCGTGGAGTGGAAGCTGCTGGTCTTCGTCGGCAGCATCCTCGCCATCGGGGCCGCCATGGAACGCACGGGCACCGCGAGCTTCCTCGCCGCGCGGATCGTCGCCCTCACCCGAGGCGTCGATCCGGTGTGGCTGCTGAGCGCGTTCTTCGCGCTCACGCTGATCCTCACCCAGCCGATGTCCAACCAGGCCGCGGCGGTCGTCGTGCTGCCCGTCGCCGTCCAGACCGCCGTGGCGCTGGGCCTCAACCCGCGCACGTTCGCGGTGATGATCGCGGTCGCGGCCAGCACCTCGTTCATCACGCCGCTGGAGCCGGCGTCGCTGCTCGTGTACGGCCCGGGCCGCTACCGCTTCGCCGACTTCCTGCGCGTGGGGCTGCCCCTGACCGTGGTCATCTACGCGCTGGCCATCTTCCTCGTACCCAGGATCTGGCCGTTGTGACCGCGCCCGCGGTGGCGGCCGTCAGGCGCCCCCACCGCGTTCATCGCCGCGGGGGCGCACCCACTGGGGGATCAGCGACAGAAACCGGCTGACCTCTTCGACGCCCGGCACGAGGTATTCGGCCGCCGTCTGGTAGGAGCTGTGCCCGACCCGTACCGTCACCGCGGGCCCGCGCAGGACGAGAAAGGCGTCCTCATCGGTGCGGTCGTCGCCGATGTAGATCGGGCACACGCGCGACGGCCACTCCTCCCCCGCGATCCTGCGCAGCTCCGCCAGCGCCGCCGTCCCCTTGCCCCAGGACACCGCCGGCCGGACTTCCAGGTACTCCTTGCCCGCGTGCACCACCAGGTTGCCGGAGGCCAGCGCGCTGGCCTCCTCCAGCACCGCCATGCGCACGTCCTCAATCCGGGGGCGGGGCACCGCGCGGTAGTGCACCGCGGCGGTGAGCTGTTTGTCCTCGATGATCACCCCCGGGACGTCGCGCAGCCGCTCGCGCACCCGGCGGGTGAAGACCGCCACCTGCGAGCGGGCGGCTTCGGCTTCCGGATGCACCCACGCGAACCCGGGACCCGCCACCTCCAGGCCGTGATTCCCGATGTAGGTCACGCCGTCGATGCCGACGCGCCGGCGGACATCATCCAACCGCCGCCCGCTGACGATGGCCACCGGGACACCGCCGCGGAGAATGCGTTGCAGCGCCGCCGACGTGGACGCGGGCATCGCCGCACGGGCCGGCTCACCCACGATGGGCGCGAGCGTCCCGTCAAAGTCCAGCAGGAGCACGGGCGGGCGCACCCGCACCCGGTCGCGGATGTCCTCCAGGTGGTCGGCAAGCCAGCGGGTCCTCCCTCGGGACCCCAGCACCCGTCCGGCCGCGGCGGTGCAGTCGGCCACCCATTCATAGATGTCGTGGTCGGCGACGTACACACGCATGTGGTCCATCCGCTCACGCCGCCGGGCCGGCGGCATCGCCAGGGCGCGGCGGATCGCATCGGCTACCCCTTCGCGGTCGAACGGGTTGATCGACAGCGCCCACGGCAATTCCCGGCGCGCGCCGGTGAGCTCGCTCAGCAGCAGGACGCCGGAGCGGTCGACCTGCGCGGCGATGTATTCTTTCGCGACCAGGTTCATGCCGTCTTGCAGCGAGCTCACGATGCACACCCCGGCCAGCCGGTACAGCGCGGCCATCCCGGCCGGGGGCAGCGGCCGCGGGAGGTAGACGACGGGCTGCCAGTCGGCGGTCCCATACTTGCCGTTGATGGACGCGATCTGCCCCTCGACCTCGTCCTGGAGCTCGCGATACGCGCGGATCTGCGTGCGGCTCGGCGCAGACTTCTGCACGAACACCACCCGCCCGCGAAACTGCCGGTGCCGGCGTAGGAAGACGTCGAACGCGCGCAGGCGCTCGGGGATGCCTTTGGTGTAGTCCAGGCGGTCGACGCCCAGGATCATCGCGCGCGAGTCCAGGCCGTACCGCCGGGTGAACCGTTCCATCCATTCTTCACACTCCGCCGACCGCGCCGCCGCATCGATGGCCGCGTAGTCCACGCTGATCGGGAATGCCCCGACGTGGATGATCCGCCCCTGGTATTCGATCGTGCCCTCCTCCCGGTCGACGCGGGCGCCGAGTTCGCGCCCCACACAGTCCATGAAATTGTCGGCGAACCGCGGGCGCTGAAATCCAATCAGGTCGTTCCCCAGCAGGCCGTCGAGCAGCTCGCCCCGCTGCGGACAGATCTGGAAGGCATCCCATCCCGGCCACGGGATGTGCCAGAAGTGCGTGACGAACAGTTCCGGGATGGCCTGGCGCAGATACCGCGGGCAGAGCGCGAGATGGTAGTCCTGCAGCCACACGATCGGTTCGCCGCTCCTGCCGGCTTCGTCCAGCGTCGCGTCCGCGAAGAGCCGGTTGACGTCCTGATACCCCTTCCAGTGGCCGCGCCGGAACCGCGCTTTGTCCATGGCGAGATGGCACAGTGGCCACAGCGCCTGGTTGGCATACCCGTAGTAATAGGAACGGACCTGCGATGGCGTCATCTGGACACGGCGGAGCGTGTACGCCGGCGCCTCGGGTGGAACCCGGATGCGTCCGGACCCATCGGCGACCGCGGCGTCGGCGTCGCCTGCGCCCCAGGCGATCCAGGTCCCCGAGACGGCCTGCATGACCGGGTCGAGCGCCGCCACCAGTCCGCCGGCCGGCCGATCGACGACCACGCGGCCGTCCTCATGCCGGTGAAGGTACGGCTCGCGGTTGCTCACCAGGATGAGTGTACGGCCGGCAAGCGTGCCCGTGATCCGCTCGAGCCGCTCGGCGAAATCAGGCATGGTCGACTGTCCGGGCGCGCTCCATCTCGGCAATCACCTCCGCGCCCACCAGCAGAATCATCGCCGCCATGTAGACCCAGATCAAGAGCACGACGACCCCCGTCAGCGGACCGTAGACGAGCGAGTACCCTGTGAGCGTGCGCAGGTACCAGAAGAAGACGCCCTTGGTCAATTCAAACAACACGACGGCGACCGCCGTGC
>Ga0209640_10000630_pt1 | contig 27703 bp, 25 predicted proteins | sample RifCSP10_1_FD_184018 | JGI IMG/M metagenome (GOLD analysis project Ga0209640, IMG submission 184018) | Soil microbial communities from Rifle, Colorado - Rifle CSP2_sed 10_1 (SPAdes) (version 2) | ecosystem: Environmental > Terrestrial > Deep subsurface > Rock core/Sediment | place: Rifle... | reverse complement strand
ACCGGCGACCGGCCGGTGCAGGTGGGCAGCCACTACCACTTCTTCGAGACCAACGCCGCGCTTGCCTTCGACCGCGACCGGGCGCGCGGCCTGCGCCTCGACATCCCGGCCGGCACCGCGGTCCGCTTCGAGCCCGGCCAGGCGCGCGACGTTCACCTGATCCCCTATGCCGGCCGCCGCCGCGCGGTCGGCTTCAACCGGCGGGTCATGGGCCCGCTCGACGGCGCGCCGGGCTGAGCCATGGCCACGCCGATCGGGCGCCGCGCCTATGCCGACATGTTCGGCCCGACCACCGGCGACAAGGTCCGCCTCGCCGACACCGAGCTGGTCATCGAGGTCGAGGACGACCGCACCACCTACGGCGAGGAGGTCAAGTTCGGCGGCGGCAAGGTGATCCGCGACGGCATGGGCCAGAGCCAGGCGACGCGCGCCGACGGCGCGGTCGATACCGTCATTACCAACGCCCTGATCCTCGACCACTGGGGCATCGTCAAGGCCGACATCGGCCTCCGCGACGGCTGCATCGCGGCGATCGGCAAGGCCGGCAACCCGGACACCCAGGCCGGCGTCGACATCGTCATCGGCCCCGGCACCGAGGCGATCGCGGGCGAGGGCCTGATCGTCACCGCCGGCGGCATCGACGCCCACATCCATTTCATCTGCCCGCAGCTCGTGGAGGCGGCGCTGGCGAGCGGGGTCACCACCATGCTCGGCGGCGGCACCGGGCCCGCCGCCGGCACCAACGCCACCACCTGCACCCCCGGGCCGTGGCACATCGCGCGCATGCTGCAGGCGGCGGAGGCGTTCCCCGTCAACCTCGGCTTCTTCGGCAAGGGCAACGCCAGCGCGCCGGCGGCGCTGGTCGAGCAGGTCGAGGCCGGGGCCTGCGGCCTGAAGCTGCACGAGGACTGGGGCACCACGCCGGCGGCGATCGACTGCTGCCTCGCGGTCGCCGACGACCACGACGTGCAGGTGCTGATCCACACCGACACCTTGAACGAGTCGGGGTTCGTCGAGAACACCATCGGCGCGTTCAAGGGCCGCACCATCCACGCCTTCCACACCGAGGGCGCCGGCGGCGGCCATGCGCCCGACATCATCAAGGTGTGCGGCGAACTGAACGTGCTGCCGTCGTCCACCAACCCGACGCGCCCCTTCACCGTCAACACCATCGACGAGCATCTCGACATGCTCATGGTGTGCCACCACCTGGACGCCCGCATTCCGGAAGACGTTGCCTTCGCCGAAAGCCGCATCCGGCGCGAGACCATCGCGGCCGAGGACATCCTGCACGATCTCGGCGCGCTCTCGATGATGTCGTCCGACAGCCAGGCGATGGGCCGCGTCGGCGAGGTGATCATCCGCACCTGGCAGACCGCCGACAAGATGAAGCGCCAGCGCGGGCGGCTGCGCGGCGAAACCGGCGACAACGACAACGCGCGCGCCAAGCGCTATGTGGCGAAATACACCATCAATCCTGCGATCGCGCAGGGCATCGCGCACGAGGTCGGCTCGGTCGAGGTCGGCAAGCTCGCCGACCTGGTGCTGTGGTCGCCCGCGTTCTTCGGTGTGAAGCCGGCGATGGTGGTGAAAGGCGGCTCGATTGCCTATGCCCCGATGGGCGATCCCAACGCCTCGATCCCAACGCCGGAGCCGGTGCATTACCGGCCGATGTTCGCCGCGTTCGGCCGCAGCGCCGTGGTCAGCGGGGTGTTCTTCGTCGGCAGCGCGGCGATCGCCATCGGTCACGGGCTGGGGCTCGGCCGCCAGCTGGTCGCCGTCCGCAACACGCGCACCATCACCAAGAGGAACATGATCCACAACGACGCGACGCCGCACATGGAGGTCGATCCCGAGACCTACGAGGTGCGCGCCGACGGCGAGTTGCTCACCTGCGAGCCGGCCAAGACGCTGCCGCTCGCGCAGCGCTATTTCCTGTTCTGATCGCCATGCACCGAGTCCGCCTTTCACCCCCACCCCATCCCTCCCCCATCGAGGGGGAGGGAGAAAAGTATTCGCGCTCCCCTTATTCCCTCCCCCCTTGTGGGGGAGGGTCAGGGTGGGGGGGACGGCCGGCGACCACTGAGAGCGTCCGTTGATGCTGCGCGCGACGGAAATCATCCCGGCGGGAAGCTGGACGGCGCGCGACACGGTGACGCTCGCGTTCGACGACCGGTTTCGCCGCCGGCTGCGGCTGGTGGGCGATCATGGCACCGAATTCCTGCTCGATCTGGCCGAGGCCGCGGTGTTGCGCGACGGAGACGGGCTGAGGCTCGAGGACGGCGGACTCATCGCGGTGCGCGCGGCCGACGAGGACCTGATCGAGATCACCGGCGACAATCTGGCGCGCATCGCCTGGCACATCGGCAACCGGCATCTGCCGGCGGAGATTGGACCTCAGCGCATCCTGATCCGCGACGACCACGTGATTGTCGACATGCTGATCGGCCTGGGCGCACAAGTGGAGCGCGTGCGCGCGCCGTTCAACCCGGAAGGCGGCGCGTACGGACAGCACAACCACGATCCCGGCCATCCCCATGAGCACGACCATGATCACGCTCACGGACACGACCATCACCACCACCATGACTGAAGCGCTGTACCGCCTGATGACCTGGCTGTCGCCGTCGTACCCGACCGGCGCCTACAGCTTCAGCCATGGCATCGAATACGCGGTCGAGACCGGGGTCATCCATGACCGCGCCACGCTGACCGCATGGATCGCGCACGTGCTTGCGCACGGATCCGGCTGGACCGATGCGGTGCTGTTCGCCCGCGCGTACGAGGCCGACGATGCCGCGCTCGACGAGATCGCGGACTACGCCGCCGCCCTGCGCGGCAGCGCCGAGCTCGCGCTGGAGGCGACCCATCAGGGTGCGGCGTTCCTGTCCACCACGCGCGCCGCGTGGCCGGATGCCCGGCTGGAGACGTTCGCGGCTCGGCGTGGCGAGCGGCCGGTCATGCTGCCGATCGCGCTCGCGCTCGCGTGCCGCGAACGGATCGCGCCTGAACCGGCGCTGGCCGCATTGCTGCAGGCGTTCGCGGCAAATCTGGTGTCGGCCGGCGTGCGGCTGATCCCGCTCGGCCAGACCGACGGCCAACACGCGATCGCCGCGTTGATGCCGACGATCCTGGCAGTTGCGCCGCGCGCGCTGCAAACGCCGCTTGACGAGCTGGGCACGGCGGCGCCCGCGGTGGATATCGCATCCATGCGGCACGAAACCCAGCACACGCGGCTGTTCCGCTCATGAGCACCGGACCGTTCCGCGTCGGGGTCGGCGGGCCGGTGGGCTCGGGCAAGACCGCGCTGGTGGATCGCCTCTGCAAGCATCTGCGCGCGCATTACAGCATCGCGGTGGTCACCAACGACATCTACACCAAGGAGGATGCCGAATTCCTGGTGCGCGCCGGGTCGCTCACCCCCGACCGCATCATGGGCGTGGAGACCGGCGGCTGCCCGCACACCGCGATCCGCGAGGATGCGTCGATCAACATCGCGGCGGTCGGCGTGCTGCGGCGCAAGTTCGCCGACCTCGACCTCATGTTCATCGAATCCGGCGGCGACAACCTGGCCGCGACCTTCAGCCCCGAGCTCGCCGACTTCACCATCTACGTGATCGACGTGGCGGCGGGCGACAAGATCCCGCGCAAGGGCGGGCCGGGCATCACGCGGTCCGACCTCCTGGTCATCAACAAGATCGACCTGGCGCCGCTGGTGGGCGCGAGCCTCGAGGTGATGGACCGCGACGCGCGCAAGATGCGCGGCGCCCGTCCGTTCCTGTTCACCAACCTGAAGGAAGGCAAAGGCGTCGCGGAGATCGCGGCGCAGGTGCTGCGCGCCGGCGGCATCCAAACGCGGCCCAGGGAGACAGCGTCATGATCCGATTCCTCGTCCTGCTCGCCGGCGCGATGGTGCTGGCAACCACGGCCCAGGCGCATGTGCTGGAGCCGGCCGGCGCGGCGATCTCGGCCGGCTTTGCGCATCCGTTCACCGGGCTCGATCATCTCGCCGCGATGATCGGCGTCGGGCTGTGGGCGGCGCGGCGCGGCGGCCGCGCGCGCTGGCTCGTGCCGGGGGCGTTCGTCGGCACGATGGCGCTGGGCGCGCTGGCCGGGTTTGTCGGCGGGCCGATCGCGGCTATCGAAATCGCAGTGCTGCTGTCCTGCGTGATGTTCGGCGGGTTGGTGCTGCTGGCGCGGTCCTGGCCGATCTCGTGGGCCGCCGGGCTCACGGCGCTGTTCGCCTTCGCTCACGGCTACGTGCATGCGGTCGAGCTGCCGCTCGCTGCCTCGCCGCTCGCCTACGCTATCGCATTCCTCGCCGCCACCGCGCTGCTGCACGTGGTCGGCATCGCGGCCTATGTTCTCGCCCGTGCGGCGGTCTACGCGCCCCGGATGTAGTCGCCCCAGGCGGATTCGACCCGCCTGAGCGCCTGGCACGCGGCGGACAGCGCCTGGCCGTCGCCCGCGGCGGCCACCGCCCGCGCATGACGCTCCTCCGCTTCGGCGATCTTGGCGCACAGCGCCTTGCCCTTGGCCGACAGCTTCACGCGCGTCGAGCGGCGGTCGTGCGCCGCCCGCTCCTGCTCGATCAGCCCGCAGTCGGCGAGCTGCTTGAGGTTGTAGGACGCGTTCGATCCCAGGTAGTAGCCGCGCTCCACCAGGTCGCGCACGCTGATCGACTGCTCCTTGATCTTGGTCAGCATCAGCACTTGGGCGGCGCTCACGTCCTGGATGCCGAGCTGGTCGAGCTCGAAACGGAGCATGTCGAGATGCCGCCGGTGCAGGCGCTCAACCGTGCGCGTGAGCTGCACGTAGGTCTCCGTCAGCGCCGGCTCCGTTGCAGGCTCGCGCAGCTTCAATGCGGCTGTACTCAAGGCGTCACCTTCGTGTGCGTTACCTGGAATGGCGGAGTTCCGCCATTTTACCGGCGACTTGGTGAATGATCCGTTGAAGCGCCGCGGCGTCGGCTGCCGAGACCAGAAACATCACGGCGGCAGCCGGGGAAATTCGGCGGTCGCGGCGCCACATCGACCGCCGGGCGTTCGTCGCCTCTACGGTTGCGCACAATCCTAGCCGCGGATTGGAAATAAAAAATTAACGATCGTTTATAACTTGCCGCGTGTTTGATGCTTTACCATCCGGTAATTGATGCGCTTTAGCCTGCGTTTATAGAGGGCAGGCACAATGAAATTTGGCAGATCAGGGCACTTGGCCGCGGCGACCGCGCTGGCCATCACACTCGGCGCGTGCGCCAACAACGACCCGCTGACGGATCCAATCCGGCCCGGCGAGGCGGTGAAGAACGAGCCCACCGCTTCGAAAACCGACGCGATCGTGCGGGTCGCCGCCGCGACCGCAGCGCGCGGCGACGAGCCGATGGCCGCGAGCCTGTATCGGCGCGCGCATGGGCTCGATCCGAACAACTTCGAGGCCGCGCTCGGCCTGGCCACGACGCTCGCCCGTCTGGGTGCGCGCGAGGAGGCGGCCGCTGCGTATCGCGATGCGCTGGCGATCCGTCCGGACGATACCGAAGCGCTGCGCGGGCTGGGCAACGTGCTCATTCTGTTGAACGAGCCGGCGACCGCCACGCAGCATTTCAACCGCGCCCTCAAGACCAGGCAGGATCCGCGGGTTTACAACGGACTGGGCGTGGCATACGACATGTTGGACGATCATCCGGCGGCGCAGGCGTTCTACCGCTCGGGCCTCGAGCTTGCGCCGAACAATGCCGAGCTTTCCAACAACCTGGGTCTGTCTCTGCTGCTGGCGGGCGACAACGCCGGCGCGGTCAAGGCGTTGCGCGGCGCCGTGGGAACCAAGAATGCCACGGTGCGGCACCGGCTCAATCTGGCGCTGGCTTTGGTGCTTGCCGGGGAAACCGGCGCGGCCGAGCAGATCGCTCGCATCGACCTCGATCCTCAATCGGCCGACGCGCAGATCGCCTATTTCGAGACGATCGCGGCGCTGCCGGACAAGCGCGCAATGCGCAAGGCGATCGGCGCGCATCTGGCGGGCGGCGCGACCGGCTCCTAGAGCCGCCCGAACATATCGATCACCTGTATGATCGCGGGGCCCAGCAGCACCACGAACAGCGGCGGCAGGATGAACGTGATCATCGGCACGGTGAGGATCGCGGGCAGCCGCGCCGCCTTCTCTTCGGCGCGCATCAGGCGGTCCTGACGATATTCGCTCGCCAGCACGCGCAGTGCATGGGCCAGTGGCGTGCCGTATTTCTCGGTCTGGACCAGCGCGTTGATGACGCTGCGCAGCTCGGGAACGCCGGTGCGGCGCGCCAGATTCTCAAGCGCAGTGCGACGTTCCGGCATCAGGCCAAGCTCGATGCTGGTGATGGTCAGCTCTTCCGCCATCTCGCGACAGAATAACCCGCACTCCGCGGCGACCCGGCTCAATGCCCCGTCGAGGCTCTGCCCCGACTCGGCGCAGATCACTAGGAGATCGAGCGTGTCGGGCACGCCTTTGCGCAGCGCGTGACGCCGCTTGGTGGCCGTATTGCGCACATAGATATCTGGCGCCCATGCACCGATCAGCACCGCCGCGAGTGCCGCCCCCAGCCGCATCATGTCGGCAAGCTGCGTCAGCTCCAGGACGTAGAGCGCGATCACCGCGCCGACACCGACCACGAACGGCACGGCGAGCTTGACAAAGAAGTAGACGACCAACGCGTCCGTTGAGCGGAACCCCGCTTGCAAGAGCTTGAGCGTGGCTTTCTCCGCTTCGCGGCTGCGCAGCAGCTTCAGATTAGACACCACCCCGCGGATCGCATCCATGCCGCGGTCGCGCCCGGCGCGGCGCTGGGGACCGAGCGCGGCTTCGCGCAGCATCTCACGGTGCAGCTCCAGCTTCGCGAGCCGCCCTGCAAGCGGGTCGCGCACCAGCATGGCCCGGTAGACGAACAGCGCGGCAAACAAGGCGGTGCAGCCCGCCAGGGCCACGATGGGCGCGTCGCCGAGCTGCAACATATCGAGGATTTCGGTCGGGTTCATATCTCGAACCTGACCATTTTCGCCATCACCAGAATGCCGATGCTGAGGCTGAAGAGCGCCGCGCCGATCATCAACATGCCGCGCGGATCATGGAACAGCGGGCCGACATAGCCGGGGTTCAGCGCCGCGAGAATCCCGAACAGCAGGAATGGCAGCGAGCCCAGGATCCAGGCGCTCGCCTTGGCCTCCGACGACATGGCCTTGATCTTCTGCCTCATCTGCCGCCGCTTGCGCAGGATGTCGGAGAGATTCTCCAGCGTTTCGGCGAGATTTCCGCCGGTCTCGCGCTGGATCGCGAGGCTGATGACGAAGAACCGGAACTCCGGCGTCGGCAGGCGCTCGGCCGCATCGGCCAGCGCCTGCTCCAGCGTCTGGCCGACCGAAAGCCGCTCGATGATGCCGCGAAACACGCCGGCGATCGGCTGCGGCATCTCCTCGGCGACGGTTTGCATCGACACCGGCACCGGCAGGCCGGACTTGAGCCCGCGCACGATCAGGTCGATCGCCTCGGGGAACTGGGCGGTGAACGTCTTTATGCGCCGCCCGATCATGCGGTTCACGGCGATGTGCGGCAGCGCGAAGCCGGCCGCAACCCCGGCAAGCAGCGCCAATACCGGCGCGAGACCCAGCGCAATGCGCAGCGTGCCACCGAAGATCAGGGCGACCAGCAGAGTCGCCAGACAATATTCGCCGAGCGAAATGCGGCGGCCGGTGCGTTCGAGCCTGAGGCGCAGCGCCTTGGGCCGCGGCATAAACTGCTTGATGATCCGGTCGAGCGCCGGGATGGCGCTATTGACCTCGCTCAGCCGGATATTGAGCGCCTCGTTCGTTGGCCGATGCGCCGGCTTTCCGACGCGTTGCAACCGGCGCTGCAGACGCTTGCCACGCGCGTCGGTCAGGCGGCCGAACAGCAGCGCGGCAAAACCCAGGATGCTCAGGGTTGCCACAACCGCCGCGATGGCAATCATATCGTCCATGCCACCTACACCGCTTCGAGCAGCGCCTTGTCGAGCCCGAAATATTCCGCTTTCGGCGTGAAATGCGGCCGCAGGCGGGTGGATTTGAAGGTGCCCTTCAGTGTGCCGGAAGCCTCCTCGCCTTCGAACACGAACAAGAACAACTCCTGGGTGACGATGACGTCGCCTTCCATTCCGGTGATTTCGGTGATGCTGGTGATGCGGCGCATGCCATCACGCATCCTGCTGATCTGAACGATCACGTCGATCGCCGCCGCGATCTGGGTCCGCACCGCCTTCGACGGCAGGTTGATGCCGGCCATGCCTACCATGTTCTCGAGCCGGGTGAGCGCCTCGCGCGGCCGGTTGGCGTGCACGGTACACATCGAACCGTCGTGGCCGGTGTTCATCGCCTGCAGCATGTCGACCGCCTCGTGACCGCGCACCTCGCCCAGGATGATGCGGTCGGGCCGCATGCGGAGCGCGTTCTTCATCAGATCGCGCATGGTGATCTCGTTCGCGCCTTCCAGGTTGGCGGGCCGCGTCTCCAGCCGCACCACATGCGGCTGCTGCAGCTGCAGCTCGGCGGCGTCTTCGATGGTGACGATGCGCTCGCCATGATCGATGAGCTGCGACATGGCGTTGAGCAGGGTGGTCTTGCCCGACCCGGTGCCGCCCGAGATCAGGATGTTGAGACGCGAGCGCGCCGCGATTTTCAGCACCTTCGCCATGGCGGCGGAGATGTTGCCCTGCCGCGCCATCACGTCCAGCGTGATGCCCTTCTTGGCGAATTTTCGGATCGAGATCGACGGCCCGTCGATCGCCAGCGGCGGGATGATGATGTTGACGCGGCTGCCATCCTCGAGCCGCGCGTCCACCAACGGTGTGGCTTCGTCGATGCGGCGGCCGACCTTGGTCACGATCCGGGTCGCGATGTTCAGCACATGGGCGTTGTCGCGGAATCGCACGTCGCTGAGCTCGAGCTTGCCCTTGCGCTCGATATAGACCTGGTCGGCGCCGTTCACCATGATGTCGGTGATCGAATCGTCCGCGAGCAGCGGCTCAAGGGGCCCTAGGCCGAGCATGTCGTTGATCAACATGCCGACCAGCTCGCGCTGCTCGCCGAGGTTCAGCCGGATTCGCTGCTCGAACAGGATCTCGCCGACGATCTCGGTGACCTGGCGCGCGAGTTCTGCGCGCGGCGTTCGCGTCGCGGCGGCGATATCGATGCGCTCCAGCAGAACCGTCTGCACCCGCGCCTTGGCATCCTCGATCGGCGCGTTACGCGGCCTGGTCCATTGGAACAGCGACGCTTCGATCCGGTCCAGCTCGGGCAGGACGGCTTCTTCCGAGCCGCTCTCCACGGGCGGATCCTTCAGAACCAAGTCCGGCACGGGCACTGGGTCGGGCGCAGACGCGGGCGGTGCCGACGCCGCTATCTTTGCGGCCAGCCGCGTCGCCAGATCGCGCACTTCCAGCCGGTTGAGCGTGATGCCTTCGCGGCTCAGCGTCTCGTCGCAGGCCTTGCGGATTTCCTGGATGAGCTCGTGCCGCGCGCGCCGCGCGGCATCCGGCGGAATGCGCGCGGCGATCACCGGCTCCATCAGCGCAAGCGCGCGCTGGAACCCGTTCTCGGTCGGGGCCGCGTCGGCGACGGCCGCGGTGTTATCGCGCCGGCCGAACATTCAGAAGCCTGCGCCATAAGGGCGCGGTGGACGCCGCCGCGGGCTGCGGCATCAGCGCGTCGGCCGTGGCCGCTATGCCGCGGTGCAGGACGCTGGACGGCGCGGCCTGCCCGAGCGGCTGCCCGGCGTTGGCCGCCGCTTTGGCGCCCGACGCATCCCACGGCAGCACGCGGACGAATTCGAGCCGGGCGGCGCGCGCGAAGGCGTCCTCGCCGATTTCCGCCCGTCCTTTGGCAGCCTTGTTGCCGATCAGCCAGACGGTGCAGGTCGGCGCCGCCTCGTGCACCAGATCCGTCAGCCGCACCACGTCGCGCGCCGATACCAGGTTCAATTCGCTGACGATGACCAGCGTATCGGCATGCGCCAGGAGCGATGGTTGTGCCGCCAACAGGGTCCGCGGCGCGTCGGCAATGACGCAGTCGGCATTCTCCGCGACGGTCTCGAGCAGCTTGGCATAGGCCTCGCCGGTCATCGGCGGCGCTTCCTTGCCCGGTTCGCGCGATTCCTCGGCCGCCAGGACCGAGAGGTTTTCGCCGACGCGCGAGACGGCGGAAGCGATCAACAGCCCATCCACGCGATCCGGGTTTTCCAGGATGTCGTGCAGCCCGCGGCTGGGTTCGAGATCGAGCGCGAGCGCAACCGACCCGAACGCGAGATCGAGGTCGATCAGCGCGACGCGGTTTTGCGGGCGCCGCGAGAGGTGCCAAGCCGCGTCCACCGCAACGGTGGTCGCGCCGGCTCCGCCGCGCGCACCCGTTACGAAAAAAACGCGAGGCCGGCCGGCAGCCGGTTGTGGCGGCGATTGCACGACGTTGCTCCGCGCGATCGCCGCGGTGAGCTGGTCGGCGGCGTAGGGCTTGACCAGATAGTCCGCAGCGCCAGCCTCGCGCAGCGCGCGGTAAAGCCCAATATCGTTCACCGTACCGATGGCGATGATGCGGGTCCGTCCGCCGGTGGCCGCGACCACCGACCGGATGTCCGCGACCGGATGCTCACTGCCCGCAATGTCGACAACCGCAGCGGGCGGCGGCGCGTCGGCGAGCAGTTGGGGTGCGGCCTGGACGCTGATCGGCGCCAGAGCGCTCATTGCGCGGCTCCCCCACCGGAGTTCGACATGGCTGCGGGCGACCCCTTATCGGCCTTGCCGCTGCGGTAGTCCTGCACGCCCTTGGCGAGCATCTCCCCATCACCCGGTCCCATGGCCGCGCCGCGGACGAGATGCCCAGGATCGGCGACCATCATGCCGAGATTGGTGGCAGTGGCGCAGCCGAAGTTGCTGCCGCTCGTATTGCCGGAATCGCCGCCGGCGGGCTTGCTCCAGTCGGGACATGTCGGCGGGGTGACGATATAGCGTCCGACCGCCACGGCGACGGTCGAGCGGCTGCCGCCCTGCCCTGCCAGCGGCCCGAGTCTCGCATCAAGCCCGCGGCTGCGCAGATAGTCGACGACGGCCGTTTCGCGCCGCACCGCGAGCGCACCGCCGCCGTCTGCGGCCGCAACCGTGAGCCGCACGCTGTCGCCGCGCGCCTGTCGCGCAAGGAACCGCTCCAGCGCCGCGCGATCCGCCTCGCTCAGCACCGCCGAGCCGTCCGCGAACGGCACCGCGTACTGGGTTTCAACCCAGGTGACGGTGTTGCGCTTGGGCGACTGCGACGGCGACCATTCCTCGGTGTAGGGCGTGCAGCCGCCGAGAGCGATGAGCGCTGCGAGCGCGACGATTGATCTTCGCATTGCGATCCTCAATCGAGAGAGAAGCCGATTGGCGCGGCCGGTCCGCGCGCTGCGCCCACCACGGGCTGCTCGCCGTTGCGCTCATAGGACGGCCGGTACAGCTCGCCGCGCAGCAGGCGATCGGTATCGGTCGGAGGCACGAAGCCATCGGCCGGCGTGGCCAACTGCGTCGATACCGGGCGCACGAGATACGGCGTCACGATGATCACGAGCTCGCTCTCGTTGCGCTGGAAACGGTCCGAGCGGAACAGCGCGCCGAGCACCGGCACGTCGCCCAGGCCGGGAAACTTGTTCAGATCGTGCGTGATGTTGTTCTGCATCAGCCCGGCGATGGCGAAGCTCTGGCCGCTGCCGAGCTCGACGGTGGTTTCCGCCCGCCGCGTGGTCAGCGCGGGGATCTGGAATCCGGCGATCTGCACCGCGCCGGTGTTGGAAAGCTGGCTCACCTCGGGCGCGACATGCAGGCTGATGCGGTCGACCCCGACGATGGTCGGCGTGAACCCGAGCTGCACGCCGAATTTCTTGAAATCCACGGTCGTCTGGTTGTTCTGGCCCGGTACGATGATCGGGAATTCGCCGCCCGCGAGGAACGTCGCGGCCTTGCCGGAAATCGCCGTGAGGTTCGGCTCGGCCAGCACGGTGATCAGGCCCTGATCGTCCAGCGCGTCGATCAGACCGTTGACGTCCAGCTTCCCCTTCGAGAACCGGCCAGCAATGGCGTTGGCGCCGCTTTGACGCGACGCGAAGAGACCGCCCGCGGCGGCGCCCAGGATCGGATTGCCGGTCGCCAGCCCGAACAGGAACGAGCCGGCCTGGAACGTGGCTTCCCAGTTGATGCCGAAGGTCTTCAGCACGTCGCGCGAGACTTCGGCGACGCGCACGCGAAGCTGCACCTGCGCCGGAGCGCTCACGCCGAGATTGTTGATCACCTTCTTGGGATCGGCGGTGATCGCCGCCGTCAGCCGGCGGGCATCTTCCGAGTCGCTCGGCGTACGGACCATGCCGGTCAGCACAATGTTGGAATCGATCGACTGGACCCGGATCGCCGAGTCCGGCAGCATCGCGCGCAAGCTGTCGCGCAGCTTGGTGATGTCGTGCTCCACCAGCACACGCTGGTTGGCCAGCACACGCTCTTCGTCATCGACCGCGTACAGCGTGGTTTCGCCGGAGCGTTTGCCCGAGAGGTAGATGAGCCGCGGTGATTTCACCTGGATGTCGGCGACCTCCGGATCGGCGATGAACACCGCGCTGGCCGCCCGGTCGAGGCGGATCAGCAGCCCCTTGCTCGCCTCCAGCCGCAGCACCGCGCCGGCTTCCGGGATGACCTCCACCTCGCCCGCCGATGCGACCTGCAGCATGGCCGCGAGCAGAACGGCGGACAGAAGAGCTTTCATTTCACGACCTCGGCCTTGCTGCCGCGCAGCAGATGCACCACGGCGGCTTTGCGCGACTCGCCGATCAGGCGGCTTACATCGATGTCGTGGGTGATGGTCTGACCGCGCGCCGCGGCATCGGGATCGACCGCGGGGGCATCGCCGCCGATATCGGTTTCCTCCGGCAGCGCGAGGCTGCGCAGGCTGAAGGCGAGCTTGCCGAGCTCCGCAGCCACCATGACCATCTCGGCCTGTCGCGGGGTGACTTCGAGCGTTGCGGTCTTGGGGACCGCCGCCACCGCCTTGCCTTTCTGATCGTCGGTCGACTGATCGATCGCGATCACGCGTACGTTCTCCAGCACGGTTTCGCTGGCCAGGATCGACTCCGCCTTACGGCCCGCGCCGGCTTCGGCACTGCGGTGCGACAGGATCAGGTCCACCCGATCGCCCGGAAACACCAGGCCGGAGATCGCGGAAGACGCGGTGACCGGCACGGAAACCGCGCGGCTGCCCGGGCTCAGCACCACGGCGAGAAATCCGCGGTCGCCCGGTTTCACCACCCGCGCGTCGGTGATCGGCTCGCCGGCCACGATGCCGCGGCGCACCACCGCGCCGGTGAAGCTCGCCAGATCGCGTTGGCCCTGCCGCACATAGCTGCCGTCGATCGAACCCTCCGGCCACGGCTGCCAGCGCACATCCTCCGGCTTGACGAAGGTGCCGGCGGGCAGCGCGCGACGCGCCACCAGGACCGTCGTCGATGCAGGCTTCTGCGCCGGCGCTTTCGCGCTGCGCGCGAATTCCGCACGCTGATGGTTCAGCCAGCCTTGCACGAGATAGGCGGTGGCGCCGGCGCTGGCTATCGCCGCGACCGCAAACAGCAACACACGCACTTTCATCTTCGTGCTCCGTTACAAAGAGCTGATGCAGGTCACGACATAGATGCCGCCGGCCGCTATGGCGACGCCGTACGGGACGCTCGGCCTGGCGGTGGCGACCGAGCCGCGGCCGACCAATTGCGCACGCGTGAGAACCGTGAGCGACAGCAGCCCACCGGCCAGCGCCGTGACGACCAGGAACGGCAGGACCAGGCTGGGTCCCGCCCACAACGTGGTGGCGGCGAGCAGCTTCACGTCGCCGCCGCCGAACGCGCCGACCGAAAACAGACCGACGCCGGCGAGAAACATGATCAGGGCGACGACGCACGCGCCGGCGAAGTCGACGCGGCCGGGCGCGCTCATCGCGTATGCGAAAAACAGCATGCCGATGACGGCATTGATGGTGTCGGGAATCTCGAAGGACCGGATGTCCCAGCCGGCGGCCACCAGCAGCGCGGCGGCGACAAGCCAGGGACAAATCGTCTGAAATGACTGAAGCGCTTCCATGACACCCTACTCGGGTTCGAGGGGAGGGAGCGCTGCCCCCTCCCCTTCGCACTCTGAGGCTGACGGATGTTACGGAGCAGGAGTCACCGCATTGTCCAGCGTGGTCGATACCGTGGTGAACATGGTCTGCAGCGATCCGCCCAACTGGGTCAGCGCGCCGACGGCGGCCACCGACACGAGCGCGGCGATCAGGCCGTACTCGATGGCCGTCGCGCCGGCGCGGTTCTTCTTGAGCTTGCGAATGATCTTCAACATGTACTGGATTCCTGTGTGGCTGTGGACCCGCGTTTTATAAGGCCGAACAAATGAACTTCGCGTTAACCGAACAACCTATAGTCCTGCAATACTTCTTCAATGTTCGGTGCAAATTGCGCGCAAATTGCCGGCAATTTTTGCCTACATAATTTGCGGCGTCAGCTGTTCCCAGGAGACGCAATGCCACGTGTGTTTGCCGCGTATCGGCAGCGGAATTCGGTGCCGGACGGCACCGACTGCGTGGAACCGGGCGCGCGGGCGCCGCCCAGACGTAACCGGTTACGCAGGCGTTAGCGCGGGTACCTTTAGCCTGAAGAACGCGACCGCGTTGTCGGCCAGGATGCGGCGCTGATCGGCGGGCGCGATGCCGGGATTCTCGAGGAACTTGCCGACGGCGTTGCCGCCCGAGTCGAAGTGCGGATAGTCGGTGGCGAACAAGATATTGTCGGCGCCGATGCCCTGCACCGCCAGCGCGATCGTCGCGTCGTGCGGATCGCAGGTGACCGCGCATTGCCGGGCGAAATATTCGCTCGGCTTCAGCTTGATCGGCATGTACTTGCCGAGGACGCGATGCGCGAAATGGTCGTCCAGCCGCGCGATCCAGTACGGCGCCCAGCTGCAGCCGGCTTCGAAGAACCCGACCTTCAGCCTGGGGAAGCGTTCCAGCACGCCGCCCGAGATCAGCGACAGGGCCGCGAACATCTGCTCGAGCGGATGCGAGATCACGTGGTTGAAGGCGTAGCGCGCGGGCGTCATGCCATACCGGTCGCCGCCCACGGTATCAGGCGAGCCGGTCGCCTCGTGCACGATCAGCGGCACCCCGAGATCCTGGATCGCGGCGTACAGGCGGTCATAGGCCGGATCGTCCAGGTTCCTGACCTTCTCGGGGTTCGGCCGCACGCACACCGCCACCGCGCCCTGCTTCACCGCGCGTACCGCCTCGGCAACCGCCCAATCGACATCCGCGAGGATCAGCGGCGCGACCGCGAACATGCGGTCGCGATACGGCTTCACGTAATCGGCCATCCAGTCGTTGTAAGCGCGCACGAAGGCCTGCCCGAGCGCGACATCGCCGATATAGGGCGCCACCAGCGCCGCCGACGGGAACAGCACGGCGGCGGCAATGCGCTCCTGGTTCAGCACCTTGATCCGGTTGTCCGCGGTCATCGTCTTGCGGATCGAGATTTCCTTCGGGAACGGCGGGTGCGCGAGGCCGTCGGCGAAGAACCGCCGCGCGCCGTCCTGGTTCGCCGCCCAGCCCAAGCCGCGGTTGCGGAAGGCCGGATCGAGGTAATCGGTGAACAGCTCGTCGCCTTCCATCACGTGGCCGTCGGCGTCGACGGCGAGCCAATGGTTCTCTGCCATGGACATTCCCCTCAACGAGAGGAAACGTTAGCTGGCGAATGAACCGAGGGCAATCGGCGGATCAGCGCCGCGGTGCGGGCTAGCGGGCGGCGGAGACGGGCGCTGCGCCCGTGCACCAGCGGATGGCGTTGATCATATGGGTCGGGTCAGCGATCCCCTTACCGGCAATGTCGTGCGCGCTGCCGTGCACCACCGAAGAGAACAGCACCGGCGCGCCGATGGAAAACGCCGCGCTGCCGTGCTCGAGCTTGGCCGGGATATGGCCCTGGTCGTGGATCATCACGACGTAGCCGTCGTGCTTGCCCTGGGCCAGCATGACATCGGCGCCGTACGGCCCGTCGGCATCGATTCCGGCCGCGCGGGCATCGGCGATCGCCGGCGCGACATGATCGATCTCCTCGCGACCCCACAACCCGTGCTCACCGGCATGCGGATTGACCCCCGATACGCCGATCCGCGGCCGGGCGATGCCGATCTGCCTGAGCGCCGCATCGGTGGCGCGGATTGCCTTGGCCACCCGCTGGCGGCTCACGAGGTCCAGCGCCTGACGCAGGGAGACGTGCAAGGTGACGTGGGCGATCCGGAACCGCTCCGACACCACCATCAGGAACACGTCATCTTCCGGCACGCCGGCGATGCGCGCGAGAAAACCCGGGTAGCCGTCGAACGCGATGCCCGCTTCATGCACCGATGTCTGGTTCTGCGGCGCCGCGATCACGCAATCGACCGCGCCGGCAAGGCCCAGGCGGATCGCCGCCTCGGCATAGGCGATCAGCGCGCGGCCGTTGGCGGCGGAAACCATCCCGAACCGGAAATCGTTCATGTTCAGCCCCGGCACGTGCAGCACCTCGACGGCATCGCCGGCAAGGGTGAGATCGCGCGGCGCGGCGACGATGCGCAGCGGGACGTCTATGCCGAGCTGCGTGTTGCAGCGCTCGATCAGCCCGGCGTCGCCGACCAGCACGGCGGCACAACCGCGCGCCACAGTGCGATCTGCCAGCGCCTTCAGGGATACCTCGCAGCCGATGCCGGCCGGATCGCCGATCGCGACCGCGACGCGCTTGCGCTGCAGTCTGCCGTCGCGGCTCATGGCTGCGCGGCCGGCTGCGCCGCGAACGCCGGCGCCGGCACGGTTGCCTCGGCCTCGCTATGCAGACGGGCGCCGCGCACTTTGTTGCGGGTTCGCGAGAGCGGCCGCTCGACCGCAAGGTGCAGCGCAGCTGCGCCGACCGCGACCGCGATGAACATCACGGCAATATCGTACGGCCTCTCCAGAACGCCATAGTGTTGCAGCGCGCTCAACACCGGCAGGTGGACGAGGTAGAGCGGATAGGTGAAATCGCCCAGCTTGCGGTCGAGGGCGCGCCAGCGGCCGACCGACAGCGGCCCGGTCAGCCGCACCAGGATCGCGATCAGCGCCAGGACCGCAGCCGCCGCGATCCACGGGTTCGATTCCTGCACGTAGACGCCGGCGTACTGGTGCACGATCAGCCCGATCATCAACGCCACCGCGCCGAGCGCAATGGTCGGCGGCAAAACCTGGCGACGCCAGGTGAACAAGGCCGTGCCCAGGCCGAAATACGGCGCCCATTGCAGCGCGCCGTAGAACCGCTTGGTGCCGCCGGTGACCACGACGAACGCGTAGCAGAGCGCACAGGCCAGCAGGAACAGAACGAACGCGCGCGGGGTCTTCAAACCGGCCGCGATCACGGCGAACAGCACGAAGAACGCGAAGTAGAAGTTGAACTCGACGAAGACGGTCCAGATCGGCGATGTGCCGGGCGGCCAGGTGGCGTTGAAGAACGGCCCCATCATCAGGGCGTTCACCACCACGTCGCGCAGCGACGGCGAACCGCCGGCGAACACAGCGACGATGGCGAACACCACGAGCCAGGGCGGGAACAGCCGCACGAACCGGTTCAGCAGGAACCGTCCCGGCGCGCGCCGGTAGAACGACCACCACGCGGACGGCATCACGAACCCGGATACGACGAAGAACATGACGATGCCCGCCTGCTCGGGCGCAATCGCGAAGAACCAGCCCTCGCCGAACAGCGGGCGGGCATGCGCGATCAGGACGAACAGCGCGAGCATCAGACGGAACCCGCCGAGCGGTGTGTACTCGGGCATGGCGGGCGCGGGCGCGGGCGCGCGCGTTGCCGTCATCTGCTGCGGCCGTTGCCGCCCGGTGCGCGGGTGCCGTGTATCGCCTGCCAGATGCGCTCCGGCGTCGCCGGCATCTCGAAATGCGTGACGCCGTATTCGGCCAGCGCGTCGACGATCGCGTTCACCACCACCGCAAGCGCCGGCGTGGTGCCGCTTTCACCGCCGGCGCGCACGCCGAGCGGATTGGTCGGAGTCGGCGTCTCCATGATCTCGGTCTCGAAAGATGGAAACACGTCGGCGCGCGGGATCGCGTAATCCATCAGCGAGCCCGCGAGCATTTGTCCCGTCTCGGGGTCGTAATACGCGTGCTCCATCATCGCCTGCCCGAAACCTTGCGCGATGCCGCCGTGGGCCTGACCGTGCAGGATCATCGGGTTCACCGCGCGGCCGACGTCGTCCACCATCGTCACGCTAGCGACCTCGAGCCCGCCGGTGTCCGGGTCGATCTCCACCTCGCACACCTGGCAGCCATACGGATAGCCCGGAAACTTCATCATCTCCTGGTACTCGGCGCCAAGCGTGCCCCGCAGTTCCGGCGGCAGATCATTCCGCGTCTTGGCCGCCTTGGCGACGTCGAAAATGCCGATGCGGCGGTCCGTACCCTTGATCGTGAACACGCCCTTCGAGAACTCGACGTCTGCGGGTGATGCTTCCAGGACGTGTGCGGCGATCTGCGTCGCTTTCTCGACGATCATCTTCGTAGCCTGCCCCATGACGATGCCCGCCATGCGCATGGAGCGCGCGGAATGCGAGCCACCGCCTTCTTTCACAGTATCGGTGTCGCCGGTGATCAGCCGGATCGATTCGAACGGGACGCCGAGCCAGTCGCTCACACATTGCGCGAACGAGGTTTCGTGTCCCTGGCCGCTCGAGGTGGTGCCGATCACCACGTCGACGCGCTGGTCGTCCGGCAGCATGGAGATCTCGGTGCGCTCAAGCGGGAAGCCGGACGTGATCTCGATGAAATTGGAAAGTCCGATGCCGCGCAGCTTGCCGCGCTTCTTCGCCTCCGCCTTGCGCGCCGGGAAGCCGCTCCAGTCGGCGCGCTGCACGACGTTCTCCATGGCGCGGCCGAACCTGCCCGAGTCGTAAGTGAGTCCGAGCGGCGTCTTGTAAGGCATCGCGTTGTCGCGGACGATGTTGCGGCGGCGCAGCTCGATGCGGTCGAAACCGCACTGGCGTGCCGCGATGTCGATCAGCCGCTCCATGATGAACATGGCCTCGGGCCGGCCGGCGCTGCGGTACGGCGCAGTCGGCGAGGTATTGCTGACCACGGCGCGGCCGCGCACGAATGCCGCGGGCAGGTGATAGACGCTGGTGAGAAGTTCGCTCGACTTCATGAGCGACACGAACACCACCGTGTAGGCGCCGACGTTGCTGATCAGCGATGCCCTCAGCGCGAGGAAATTGCCCTCCTTGTCGAGCGCGAGATCGGCCTCGGCATAGAGATCGCGCGCCTGGTAATCGGCGAGGAACGCCTCCGAGCGCAGCTGGGTCCATTTCACCGGCCGGCCGAGCTTCCTGGATGCCCACGCGGCGATGCCGTACTCGGGATAGAACCAGTTGCGCGTGCCGAAATTGCCGCCGACATCACGCGCGATGAAGCGGACGCAGTCCGGTTCGACGTTCATCACCTTGGCGAGATCGCGCTTCTGGCGCACCGAATTGTCGCCGCCGCAATAGACCGTGAAGCGGCCATCCTTGGCGTCGAATTGGCAGACCACCGAGCGGGGCTCCAGCGGCACGCCGGTGACGCGGTTGACCTGGGTCTTCAGGTTCACCACATGGGCGGCGCGCTTGAACGCGGCTTCGGTCGCGGCGGCATCGCCCATATGGGCGTCGACGCACAGGTTGGTCGGTCCCACGGTCTCCCAAATGATCGGCGCACCGTTCTTCAGGGTCGCCGTCGTCTCGGTCACCGCCGGCAGCGGTTCGTAGTCAACCTCGACCGCATCGGCGCCTTCCTGTGCCGCGGCCAGCGTGTCGCCGATCACCGCAGCCACCGCATCGCCCACGAGCCGCGCCTTGTCGGTCGCCAGCAGCGGCAGCGGCGAGGTCTTCTTGGGCGAGCCGTCGGTGTTGTTCAGCGGCACGTCGACCAGGCCGGGAATGGTCGCATAACAGGGAATCGGCGCGATCTTGTCCGTCGCCATGTCGGCGCCCGTGAGCACGGCGAGCACGCCGGGGATCTTGCGGGCCTTGGCGGCGTCGACACCGCGGATGCGCGCATGCGCGTGCGGCGAGCGGACGATGACGGCATAGGCCTGCCCCGGCAGGTTGACGTCGTCGGTATAGCGGCCCTGCCCGGTGAGCAGCCGCAAATCTTCCTTGCGCAGAACCGGCTGGCCGATCCCGCCCGTCTTCACCGCTGTTACCGTCATCGCGTCCCTTCACATTTCATTGTCGCAGCCGGCTTTTATCGACGGGCATGCGCCCGGGGCCGGTTCCATACGCATACGCATCGACATATTAGCGAACCGGGAAGCCCGCGGAAACCGGCCTTCGCGCGACCTGCGTCAGCAGCAGCGTCACCGCACCCAGCGCAATCGCGCTGGCCGCCAGCGACCAGTGGATGCCGATGAAGCTGCCCGCGAAACCGACCGTGACGCCGCTGAAGGCGCGCAGGCCGAGGCTCGACATGTTGTACAGGCCGAGCACCCGACCGCGGATCTCCGCCGGCGCGTTGAGCTGCACCAGAGTCTGGGACATCGCCTGGAACGCGAGGCTCAGGAAGCCGGCGACGAACAGGAACCCCAGCGCAACCGTATAGGCCGGCGCCATCGCGAAGCCCGCGATCGCAGCGCACCACAGCAGGACCAGGACGAATACGGTGAACATGCGCGCCCGCAGCAGCCCGGTGCCTTCGAGCACCAGGCCGGCGGTGAGCGCGCCCAGGGCATCGGCGGCAAACAGCATGCTGTAGGAGTGCGCGTCGTGCCCGCCGAGGTCTTCGGCAAACTCCGGCATCTGCGCCTGATAGGCATTGCTCACGAACAGCGACACCGCGCCGGCGAGCAGCGTCATGGTCACAACGACGCGATCGCTCGCGATCAGCCGCATGCTGGCCAGAATGTCGCCGAGCCCGCCCCTGCGTGGCGGTGCGGCAAGGCCCGGCGCCCGCGCGCCGTATTTGGTCAGTTGCAGCCAGACGATCACCGGCACGTAGATCAGCGCGTTGAACAGGATTCCATAGGCCGGCCCCAGCACGCCCATGATGACGCCGCCGATCGCGGGGCCTGCCAGGAGCCCCAGCTGACGCGATATGGCGATGAGCCGGATGCCGCTTTGCAGCTGCGCCGGCCCCAGGATGTCATGGATCAGGATCTGCCCCGCCGGCGCCCACAGCACACCGGCAAATCCGTGGATCACCAGGAGCACCATGGCGTTCCACACCTCGAGCGTGTCGGTGAGGAACAGGATGCCCCAGCCGAGCGAGGCGACGATGAACATCAGCATGCCGAGCTGCGTGAGCCGCCGCGTGTCGAAGCGGTCGGCCAGCGCGCCGGCATACACCGAGAAGAACAGGAACGGCAGCCAATGCGACAGCACGGCGAAACCGCCCAGCGCGGGCGAATGGAATTTCTGGAACATCATCCAGTAGCTGATCACGTGCTCGACCGAGTCTGCCATCATCGCGATCGCAGACGTCAGGAAGAACGCGCGATAGCCCGGGTGCCGCAGCGCGGCAAAAGACCGCGCCGGTGCGTTAGGCGGTGGGGATGCGTCGTTCAAAATCGACCTTCGTGCGGGAGGTACGGATGGGGTGAGGAGATCGCGCGCCCGTCGATAGCATAAGCCATTTGTGCTTGAATCGGGACTGCGCGGTCAACTTGACGGCGTGTCAAAGATTTTGCCAAAGGCAAGAGGGGCCGAATAAAAACCGCCGACACCTCGCCGTTTTGCAAAAATGTCCTATTCTCGCTCTCGTGCGGCCGGGAGCGCTCGGGACGCTGCCCGGCTGTACCGTCTCGCCCGTCTTTGTCGCGGAGGTTGCTCGATGACTATTGCGGTCAAGAACCGCCGGAAGATTCTGTGTGCCTTTCCCGCCTACGCCCCTTCCTTCGGCACGTTCGAATACGCCTATGCGCTGCGCGGCCGCACCCGGGCATTCATGCCGCCGCAAGGCATCCTGGTCCTGGCGGCCTACCTGCCGAGCACATGGGAGGTCCGCTTCGTCGACGAAAACATGCGGCGGGTGACCGACGACGACCTGCGCTGGGCCGACGCCGTGTTCGTCAGCGGCATGCATGTGCAGCGGAACAATATGATCGAGATCGCACGCCGCGCGCGGCGCGCCGGCAAGACCACGGTTCTGGGCGGGCCATCGGTGTCGGCGACCCCGGAAGCCTATGGCATGTTCGACTACCTGCATGTCGGCGAGCTCGGCGATGCCACCGACGAATTGATCAGCCGGCTGGACAACGATTCCGCCCGCCCGCCCGAGCAGGTGGTTCTGCAAACCCGCGAGCGCGTCCCGCTCTCGGCGTTCCCCACGCCGGCCTATCATCTCATCGACCTCGATCGGTATTTCCTGGGCAGCATCCAGTTCTCCAGCGGCTGCCCGTACCAATGCGAGTTCTGCGACATTCCGGTGCTGTACGGCCGCCAGCCGCGGCTGAAGACGCCGCAGCAGGTCACGCACGAGCTCGATGTGATGCTGCGCAACGGCAATCCCGGCGCGGTGTATTTCGTCGACGACAATTTCATCGGCAACCGCAAGGCGGCGCGCGAGCTGCTGCCGCATCTGATCGACTGGCAGAAACGCAACGCCTATCCGCTGGAATTCGCGTGCGAGGCCACGCTCAACATCGCACGCGACAAGGAGCTGCTCGCGATGATGCGCGAGGCATTCTTCTGCACGGTTTTCTGCGGCATCGAGACACCGGATAGCGATGCGCTGCACGCGATGTCCAAGGGGCAGAACACCATGGTGCCGATGATGGACGCCATCCGCACCTTGAACGGCTACGGGATTGAGGTGGTGGCCGGCATCATCATGGGGTTGGACACCGACCAGTACGACACCGCGCACCAGATCCTGGATTTCATCGAGCTGTCGCAAATCCCGATGCTGACCATCAACCTCCTCCAGGCCCTGCCCAAGACGCCGTTGTGGACCAGGCTAGAGGCAGAGGGCCGGCTCATCCACGACGAGCGGCGCGAATCCAACGTCGCGTTCGCGCTGCCCTACGAGCAGGTGCTGGAAAGCTGGCGCCAATGCATCGGCGCGGCTTACGAGCCGGAAGCGCTGTACCGGCGCTTCGCGCACAATCTGCGGCACACCTATCCGAACCGCATCAAGCCGCCGGCAGACGGCCGCGCCACGTGGGCCAACATGCGCAAGGGCATGCGCATCCTCGCCAACCTGCTGGTGCATGAGGGCGTGCTGGCCGACTACCGCGGCACGTTCTGGCGTCACGCGCTGCCGCTGCTGCGCAGCGGCCGCATCGAGGACGTGATCCATATCGGCCTGGTGGGCCACCATCTGATCGCGTTCACCCGCGCCGCGCTGGCGGGCCAGCACAACGCCTCGTTCTATTCGCCCAAGGTGCGGACCGGCGAGACCGTGACGGCGGGCGGTTAGCCGAATCTCACTCGGCGGCGACGTCGTCGACCCAGCGCAGCGCCGCGACCACCTCCGAGAAGGTGGCCGTCGCAGCAAAGGTCACCAGCACCGCCTGGCGCAACGCCTCGACCGGCACCTTCTCTTTCAGCAGCCGCCGCGCGTGGGTCTTGAAGCTGCCTTCGTTGCCAACGGTGGCGAAGGCGCCGAGCGTGATCAGCTCGCAGGTGTGGTTGTCGAGCGGGCCGGACGCGAGCACGGCCTTGCGCAGGTCCTGGAAGGCGCTGCTCGCTTTTGGGCTGAACTGCGCCAGGAATTCGACCGGGGTGAGCTTCGGAGCGTTGGCCATGACGGTTTCTTTTTGAGTTGCGGGGGTGCCGATCTTAACATCCGCGCCATGGAAACCAACCCAGGCCGCTACGAGAAGGCATTTCCGGTTTCGTGGGACCAGCTGCATCGCGACTCCCGCGCGCTCGCCTGGCGGCTGGCCGAGCTGGGCCCGTGGACCAGCATCGTCGCCGTGACTCGCGGCGGGCTGGTGCCGGCGGCGATCGTGGCGCGCGAGCTGGACATCCGGCTCATCGATACGGTCTGCGTCGCATCCTACGACCACACCAGGCAGGGCGCGCTCACCGTGCTGAAGCCGCCGGTCGGCGACGGCAGCGGCGCGCTGATCGTCGACGACCTCGTGGACACCGGCAGCACCGCGCGGCTGGTGCGCGATCTGCTGCCAAAGGCGCATTTCGCCGCGGTCTATGCCAAGCCGGCGGGGAAGCCCATGGTCGATACGTTCGTCACCGAGGTGAGCCAGGACACCTGGATCTATTTCCCGTGGGACCTCGAGCTGCAGTTCGCCGAGCCGATCGCCAACCGCCCGCCGGCGAAGAGCCGATTCTAAGCCAAGCCCGCTACCGCTTGCGCGGATCATAGACGAGATCGACGATCGCGCTCAGCGCGTGACGATGACCTCTTTGCTGGTGTCCACCTTGGTCTGCTGCAGCTCGGAGCGCAGATATTTCGCCGCGAAATAATCCGCGCACGAGATCGGCGGGTATTTCACCGCGCGCTCGGCGCGGTTCTCGATGCAGCGGATCACCGCGTCGTGGTTCGGCATGTGGAAGAACACCAGCGAGATGCGGTCCTGGTGCGCGTACTCGCGCGGCGGATTGACCACGCGGTGCGGCGTCGACACCCAGTAGTCGTTGGTCCAGCGCATCATCAGATCGCCGATGTTGCACACGAACGATCCCGGCACCGGATGGACGTCCATCCACTTGCCGTCGCGGGTCTGCACCTGGAGCCCGCCCGGCACGTCGTCGCCGCGCAGGATGGTAAGGCTGCCGTAGTCGGTATGCTCGCCGCTGCGCACCTGGCCGGGCAGCGGCGCGGATTTCTGCGCCGGGTAGTAGGTGAGCCGCAGCACGCTGGGGTGCCGGTCGATCTTGTCGGTGAAGAACCTCTCGTCGACGCCGAGCGCGGCGGCGAAGATCCGCATGATGGTATCGGCAAGGCCCGACATCGCCTGGAAATAGGCGCTCATCGTCGGCTCGAAGCCGGCGGGCTGGCCGGGCCAGATGTTGGGCGCGAAGAAGCCGGTGACGATCGGGTTGGCGCCGGAAGGCGCCGCGCCCGGATCGAGCGGGCCGACCGCGAAGCTCTCCTGCAGGTCCGGCGGCGCCTCCACCCCTTCGCGGGTGTAGGACAGCGAGCGGCTGCCCGGCGGGCTGTAGCCGCGCGGCGCGCGCTTGGCCGGCAGGCTCTTGGACTTCTCATCGAGCGGCAGCCCGAAAAACGCGGCCGACAGATCGCGGGTGTTCCGCGTCAGCGATTCCGGAATGCCATGGCCCAGCACCGAGAAAAATCCGGTTTCCAGGCAGGCGGCGTCCAACTGGCGCGCCACCGCCGCCTTTCCGGCTGGCGTGCCCTCGCGGAACGGCGCGATATCGATGACGGGAACCGAAGTTTGGCTCATGGCTCGCACTCCTGGAGAGACAGCACGCCGACCGGCCTGTTCGCCTTGGCCGATCATTCGCAATCTACCATGCGTCCTGCCGCCGGTCACACGACGCGATCAGGCCCGCTTCCGGATCGCTTCCCATACGCGCGACGGCGTCGCCGGCATGTCGATGTGCGTCACGCCGAGCGGCGCCAGCGCGTCCAGCACCGCGCTGATCGCGGCGCACGGCGCGGCCACGGTGCCCGCCTCGCCCGCGCCCTTGACGCCGAGCGCGTTGGTCGCGGTCGGAATGTCGTCGAGCCAGGTTTCGAACCGCGGCAGGTCTTCGGCGCGCGGCAGCTGGTAGTCCATGAACGATCCGCTCAGAAGCTGGCCGGTGTCGCGGTCGTACACGCAATGCTCGAACAGCGCCTGGCCCAGCCCTTGCGCGACCGCGCCCATGGTCTGGCCGTCCACGATCGTCGGATTGACCGCGCGCCCGACATCGTCGACTGCGACGTAGCGCACGAGTTGCAGCGCGCCAGTCTCCGGGTCCACCTCGACCTCGCAGATGTGGCAGCCGTTCGGCCACGCCACCGCCTCGTTTTTGTGATGCGAGTCGGCGACCAGCGGCTCGGTTTTTGCCAGCTCGCCGATCGCAACGCTGCGGTCGGTGCCGGCGATCATGAACTTGCCGCCGGTATATGTGATGTCCTCGATGGATGCTTCGAGACGGTCGCTTGCCCGCGCCTTGCCCTTGGCGATCAGCGCCGCGATCGCCTCGACCGTCGCGCCGCCGGCCTTGATCATCGAGCGCGACGCAAACGTGCCGATGCCGTCCGCCACTTTATCGGTGTCCCCGGAGATGACGCGCACCGAGTCGAACGGCACATCCATGGTTTCGGAGACCAGCTGCGCGAATGTCGTCTCATGCCCCTGCCCTTGCGACTGCGCGCCGGTACCGACCACGATGGTGCCGTCGGGCTTGGCCTCCACGGCGGCGTATTCGTTCGCCATGCCGCCCGCGCCTTCGATGATGTAGGTGACGCCGATGCCGCGCAGCTTGCCGCGCTTGGCAGCCTCGGCGCGCCGCGCCGCGAAGCCGGACCAGTCGGCGTACTTCAGCGCGGAGTCGAGCAGGCGCGGAAAGTCGCCGCAATCGTAGACCTGGCCGGTCGGCGTGGTCCACGGCATCGCCTGCGGCGGCACCACGTTGCGGCGGCGAATCTCCGCGCGGTCGATGCCGATCAGCGGCGCGGCGCGGTCCATCAGCCGCTCCAGGAGATAGATGTCCTCCAGGCGCCCGACGCCGCGGTAGACGTTGATCGGCACCGTGTTGGTGACGTAGCCCTTGAAGTCGAGGTACGCGACCGGGATCGCATAAGCGCCGCACAGCATGCGGATGATGTTGCCGACCAGCGCCGCAGGTTGGCGCGGCCCGATATGCGCGCCCATGTTGCAGCGGCCGACCACGCGCAGCGCCAGGATCTTGCCGTCCTTGTCGAACGCCATCCGGCCGCGGGTGACATGATCGCGCGCCTGCGTATCGGTCACGAACGATTCCGACCGGTCGCCGCGCCATTTCAGCGGACGGCGGAGCTTGTAGGCGGCATAGGCGCACGCGATGTATTCGGGATAGGTGGTCGAGCGCGCCCCGAACCCGCCGCCGACGTCGCCCGTGGTCAGCCGCACGCGCTCGCGCGGCAGGCCCAGCGCGTGGGCGACGCGCATCGCCTGGGCGTGCACGCCCTGCGAGCCGATATGGACCGAGAGCCGGCCGCTGGCGGCATCGTACGACGCCAGGCAGCCGCGCGGCTCCAGGAAGCTGATGATGACGCGGTTGTTCACCACCTCCATCTCGACCACATGCGCGGCGCGCGCGAACGCGGCATCGGTCGCCTTCGCATCGCCGGCCTCGATGGCGAACATCTGGTTGCCCTTGAGCTCGTCCCAGATCAGCGGCGCGCCTTTGGCGCTCGCCGCCTCGATATCGGTCATCACCGGCAGCGGTTCGTAGTCCACGACCACGGCTTCGGCCGCCTCGCGCGCGGCGGCCTCGGTCGGCGCCACCACCAGCGCGACCGCCTCGCCGACATGGCGCGCCTTGCCGATCGCCAGCGCATGCCATGGCGGGATGAACAGCTCATCGCTGAACGCCGGATAGCCGGGCCCGAGCGAGTCGCGCGGGTTGAGGATCGGCTTGACGCCGCCATCGGCGAAATCCTGGCCGGTCAGCACATCGACGCCGGGCAGCCGTTTCGCCGCAGAGATGCCGATCGAGCGG
>Ga0209640_10000629_pt1 | contig 27760 bp, 26 predicted proteins | sample RifCSP10_1_FD_184018 | JGI IMG/M metagenome (GOLD analysis project Ga0209640, IMG submission 184018) | Soil microbial communities from Rifle, Colorado - Rifle CSP2_sed 10_1 (SPAdes) (version 2) | ecosystem: Environmental > Terrestrial > Deep subsurface > Rock core/Sediment | place: Rifle... | reverse complement strand
GGTGACTGGTAACTGGTAACTGGGCACTGGTGACTGGTGACTGGTAACTAGGAAAATCTGCTCTTACTAATCACCAATTACGAATCACCAATCACCCTTTAATGCCGTGCGCCTTCATTTTCTTGCGCAGCGTGTTGCGATTGATGCCGAGCACCTGCGCCGCGTGCGACTGATTGCCCTGGAGGCGGTGCAATACCGTCTCGAGCAGCGGCTTCTCGACACAATTGATCACCATGTCGTAGATACCGCGTGCTTTCTCCCCGTCGAGATCCTTGAAGTACCCGTCGATCGCCTTGCGCACGAAGCGGGCCATTTCATTTTCGTTCATCGTCATCATGCCGCCCGTTCCTCAACATAAGTCAGTCGCCGGCCGTAGCCTGCGAGTTCCCCGAAAAACTTGTTGACCGCCGCAAGCTGCTCGCCGCAGGTCTGCAACTGGTTCATCGCTTGACGAAAGGCCGCCGACCCCGCGAGCCCCTTCGTGTACCACGAAATGTGCTTGCGCGCGACGCGCAAGCCGGTCGCCTCGCCATAGAACGAGTACAGGTCGTGCACGTGCGCCACCAGCACGCCATGGATTTCCTCGACTTCGGGCGGCGGCAGGCGCGCGCCGGTCGCGAGGTAGTGCCCGATCTCGCGGAAAATCCACGGCCGGCCTTGCGCGGCGCGCCCGATCATGACCGCATCGGCTCCGGTGCAGGCGAGTACGTGCTGCACTTTTTCGGGCGTGGTGATGTCGCCGTTGGCGATCACCGGGATGTGCACCGCGGATTTGACCGCGGCGATGGTGTCGTATTCCGCTTCTCCGCTATAGCCGCAGGCGCGGGTGCGGCCATGGACCGCCAGCGCCTGAATGCCGGAATCTTCGGCAAGCTTGGCCACGCGCACCGCGTTGCGGTGGTTGCGGTCCCAGCCCGTGCGGATCTTGAGCGTGACCGGCACTTGCACTGCCCGGACCACCGCCTCGACGATACGCTTGACCAGCGGCTCATCCTGCAGCAGCGCGGAACCCGCCATCACGTTGCATATTTTCTTGGCCGGGCAGCCCATGTTGATGTCGATGATCTGCGCGCCCTGATCGACGTTGTATTGCGCGGCTGCGGCCATCATCGCCGGGTCGGCGCCCGCGATCTGCACCGAGATCGGCGCGACTTCGCCCTCGTGATTGGCGCGGCGGCGCGTTTTCTCGGAGCCCCAGAGCAGTGAATTGCTGGCGACCATCTCGGAGACCGCCATGCCCGCGCCCATGCGCTTGCACAACTGACGGAACGGACGATCGGTGACGCCGGCCATCGGCGCGACAACCAGGTTGTTCTTGAGTTGATACGGGCCGATATGCATCGTGCGAAATCGAGGGTTGTCGTAACGGAACGTTCCGGGAAAGGGCGTAATTGTAGTCTCAGCGCCGCGACAAGAAAAGTGACGCGATCAATTATTTTTCGCGTCAGCCGCGCGCGCCGAACATCATACGCCGCGCCAGGAAATTTTTCGCGGCGGGAATGGCGCCGAATGCGGCAAGACTGAGGCCGCGGGCGCCATTCAACAGCGGGATGTCTTTGCAAAACAAACGGATCAACGTATCCGTGAACAAAATGGTGGCGATTCGATCGCAACGCCGTTGCGAAAAATATTCATTCAGCAACTCGCTGCCGCCGGGGTCGCTCTCGCCGCGCGCGAGGATCGCGCGCGCCAGTTCCCATGCATCACGCAGGCCAAGGTTGAATCCCTGGCCGGCAACCGGATGCAGCGTCTGCGCCGCATTGCCGATCAGCAGCGTGCGCGGCGCAACCGGCCGCGTCGCAACCTTGAGCGCGAGCGGAAATACCTGGCGCCTGCCGGCTGCGGTAAAAGCCCCGACTGCGCTGCCGAATACGGCATGCAGCCGCCGGCAGAATTCGGCGTCATCCAGCGCGGCGAGTTGTTGCGCGCGCTCCGGCTGAACCGTCCATACCAGCGACCAGCCGCGCGCGGCCGGCAGCAGCGCGATCGGCCCATCAGGCGTGAAACGCTCGAACGCACGGTTTTGGTGCAATTGTTCGCTCACTACGTCGCACACCAGCGCCGACTGACGGTAATCGCGAGTTTTGACGTGGGCGATATCCAGCTGCGCGCCACCATCCGCAATCGCGGCGAGACGCGTGGCCAGTTCCTGGCGCATGCCGGACGCATCGACGCTGACCACGGCGCCGTTCGCGTCGCCACTGACCGCCAGCACCGCGCAGCCCGCCAACACGCACACGGCGGTCCGCTCGAGCGCGTTCACCAGCGCGCGCTGCAGCGCGGCATAGCCGGTAACGTAACCGAGCGCGGGCACGTTGGCTTGGTGGGCGCTCAATTCGGTGCGGCCGAAGCTGCGCTGCTGCGAAATGCTGATGCAATGGATAGCGGTTGTCTCTGACGCCAGCGCCGGCCACACGCCAAGCCGCTCAAGGATCAGCCGGCTGCCGTGCGACAGCGCAATGGTGCGCGTATCGTCAACGACCGCGCCGGGCACGCGCGCTTCGATGAGCGTCACGCGCAAGCCGCTGTCACGCAGGCCCAACGCGAGCGCGGCGCCGACCGGCCCGCCGCCGGCGATCACGATATCCGGATGCTCAGCCACGCATTAATGCTTCAACGTCTTCGACCGTCTTCGGCGCGGCGTGCGTAAGCACCTCCTTGCCCGACGCCGTCACCAGTACGTCGTCTTCGATGCGTATGCCGATGTTGGCGAACTGCCGGGGCACGTCGTCGCCGCGAATATAGCAACCCGGCTCCACCGTCAGCACCATGCCCGGCTTGAGTTCGCGCCACTGGCCGTCGCGCTTGTAGTCGCCGGCATCGTGCACATCGAGCCCGAGCCAGTGCCCGGTGCGATGCATGTAGAACCGCTTGTAATCGCCGGCCTCGAGTACCTTGTCGACGCTGCCCTGGCACAGGCCGAAATCGATCAATCCCTGCGCCAGCACCCGCAGCGCGGCGTCATGCGGTGCAGTCCACGCCGCGCCCGGATGCACCGCCGCGATCGCCGCGGCCTGCGCGGCGAGCACCATCTGATAGACATCGCGTTGCGCCGGGGTGAACCTGCCGCTCACCGGATAAGTGCGCGTGATGTCCGCCGCATAGCCATCGAGTTCGCAACCGGCATCGACCAGCAACAGGTCACCGGCGTTGAGCACCGCGTCGTTGCTCACGTAATGCAGCACACAGGCGTTGGCGCCGCCGGCAACGATCGACGTGTAGGCCGGCGCCTGCGCGCCGCGGCGGCGAAACTCGTGCAGCAGTTCAGCCTCAATTTCATACTCTGCGCGGCCGGGTTTCACGGCGCACATCGCACGCCGGTGCGCATCGGTCGAAATCTGCGCCGCGCGCCGCATGATGTCCAACTCGTGTGCGTCCTTGAGCAGCCGCATCTCGTCGAGCAGCGCGCGCACGTCGTAAATCGCCCCCGGCGCCGTGACCCCGGTGCGGGCCTGCGCGCGCACCGCATTCAATGCCCTCAGCACGCGCTCATCCCAGCGCCCGTCGCTGCCGAGATGGCAATGCAGCGCAGGTTGATCTGCGAGCAGTTTGGGCAGCAAGCTATCGAACTCGCTGATCGAATGGCTCTCGTCGACGCGAAATTCGGCGCGCGCCTGATCGAGTCCGTAGCGAAAGCCGTCCCAGATTTCGCGTTCGGCGTCCTTGTCGCGACAGAACAGTATGCTTCTGCCGGGATCGCCCGCAACCAGCACCAGCACCGCTTCCGGCTCGGGAAAACCGGTCAGATAGTAAAAATAGCTGTCGTAGCGATACGGATAATGCGAGTCCCGGTTGCGCGCCTGCTCCGGCGCGGTGGGAACCACTGCGACGCCGCGCTGCATCAGCTGCGCGAGCCGCGCGCGCCGCTCGGCATACACCGCAGGAATTCCGCTCGCTATTTCCGGTTGGGTCATGCGGGGATTATAGACCTTGCACCGCAGGCACGGCACTGACCGACTCCGCGGTTCATCCGATGCCGCTCAATGCGCAGCGAGTTCGCGCTCGAGCCCGGCCAGCCGCTCGGGAGTGCCGATATCGCGCCAGCGTCCACGGTAATGCTCGCCGCGCACGCGCCGCGCCGCGATAACCCTGCGCAGCAGCGGCGCGAGCTGCGCTTTCGCCCCGCGCGCGATGCCGGCGAAAAGTTCCGGGTGATAGGCTGCGATGCCGCTGAACGTGAGCCGCGCGCCGTCGCGCACGACCTCTCCGCCGCGCAACGCGAAATCGCCTCCCGGGTGATGACTGGGATTGTCTACCAAGACCAGGTACGCGAGACGCTCCGGCGGCGCGAGGCAGGCCACCGAGCGTGCCAGCTCGGCGTAGTCGTAAGCGCTGAATACATCGGCATTGACCGCAGCGAACGGCGCGGTTCCAAGCAGCGGCAGCGCATGGGCGATGCCGCCGGCGGTTTCGAGCGCTTCGGCTTCGCGCGAATAGGCGATAGGGATGCCGAAGCGGCTGCCATCGCCGAGCGCGCGCTCGATCAGCGCGCCGAGATGCGCGTGGTTGATCACCACCTGCGTGAAGCCGGCGGCGGCGAGTTTTTCGATATGCCAGACAATCAGCGGCTTGCCGCCTGCTTCAAGCAAAGGCTTGGGCACGCGATCGGTAAGGGGACGCATGCGCTCACCGCGACCTGCTGCGAGTATGATCGCTTTCAAAATGTGTAACCGGCGCGGGCCTGCGGTTCGTTCTCGATCTCGTCGAGCAGCGTGAGCAAGGGCTTGAGCGCGTGATAGCGGCCGGCGACGGCGCGCACGTAACCGACGAAGCGCGCCGTGTCTTCGAGATAGCCGCGCTTGCCGTCGCGGTAATACAGCCGCGCGAAGATGCCCAGCACTTTCAGATGGCGCTGCAGCCCCATCCATTCGACGTCGCGGTAGAACCTGCCGAAGTCACTGTTGACCGGCAGCCCGGCGCGCCGGGCTTTTTCCCAATAGCGCGCCGTCCAGTCGAGCACGCGCTCCTCGTCCCAGCTGACGAACGCATCCCTGAACAGCGACGCGACGTCATAAGTAATCGGGCCGTAGACCGCGTCCTGAAAATCGAGCACGCCGGGATTCGGTTCGCATACCATCAGATTGCGCGGCATGTAGTCGCGGTGTACGTAAACGGCGGGTTGCGCGAGATTGTTAGCGAGTATCAGCGCGAACACCGCGCCGAGTGCCCGCCGTTGTGCGAGGCTGAGCGTAAAACCCAGATGACGCTGCAAATACCACTCGGGAAAGATCTGCAGCTCGCGCGCGAGCAGTGCCTCGTCATAGGGCGGCAGCACGTCCGGCCGGCTGGCGAGCTGCCAGCGCAGTAAAGCGTCGGTCGCGTCGCGAAACAGCTCATCGGCGCTGGTGTCGTTGAGCGCCTGCAGATAGCTCGTGGTGCCGAGATCCGACAGCAGCAGAAACCCCTGCTCGAGATCCTCGGCGATAACGCGCGGCACGTGCACCCCCGCTGCGGCCAGCAGGCGGGCGACGCGCACGAATGGCCGGCAATCCTCCCGCCCGGGCGGCGCGTCCATCGCGATCAGCGAGAGTCCCGCCGCGCGCACGCGGAAATAGCGCCGGAAACTCGCATCCGCGCTTGCCGGCTCGAGCGTGAGCGGCGATGTATTCAACCGGGTTTCGATCCAGTGCTGAAGTTGGCTCCGTCGATCCACGCGGCACGTTGCCTTATTCGGAAAATTGTGCGATTTTATCACTCCCTCCCCATGCTACCGATAATGCGAATTTCCCGTTCTGAACTGCTTGCGTTGCTGCTGTCGTTCGCCTGGACCTGTGCCGGCGCCGCGGAGGACACCGCGTTCGGCCTCAAGCCCGGCGCGGGCGGGCTTGGGCTCCAGCTCCAACCGTCGTTTATCCAAATCGCGCCGGACAACAAAGACACGGTGCCGCTGTTCGTCGACGCGGACCGGGTGCAGGGCCATCAGGACCAGGAAATCGAAGCCGAGGGCACGGTGCGTCTGCGCCGGCGCGGCCAGGCGATCCACGCCGACTGGCTGCGCTACGACAAGCCCGAGGATGAAGTCAACGCGCAGGGCAATGTCCGCCTCGAGCAACGCGGCGATGTGCTCGAGGGCACCAAAATGCGCCTCAATCTCGGCACCGCGCGCGGTGCGATCGAGAAACCGAAGTATCAGGTCCAGGTCAACGCCACCCGTGGCCGCGGCGAGGGGGACCGGCTCGTGCTGGAGGGACAAAACAAGTATCGCGTGTTGGGCGCCAGTTACACTTCGTGCGATGTCGGCACCGATGACTGGTTCGTGCGCGCCGGCGATCTCGAGATCGACAAGGACCGCCAGATCGGCACCGCGCGCAATGCCAGCGTCGTATTCCTCGGGCAGCCCATACTCTATGTGCCGTACTTGAGCTTCTCGCTCGACCGCCAGCGCAAGTCGGGATTTCTGGCGCCGACTATCGGCACCACCGGCAATTCCGGTTACGAATTCTCGATCCCCTATTACTGGAACATCGCGCCCAACCGCGACGCCACGATCACGCCGCGCACCATGTCGAAGCGCGGCGTGATGCTTAGCAACGAGTTCCGTTATCTGGATTCAAAATACTCCGGTGAAGCGCGCTACGAAGTCATCCCCACGGACCGCGTCAAGGACAATGCCGAGCGCTTCGCCCTGAATCTACGTCACGACCAGCGCTGGGACAACGGCTGGACCGGGAACCTCAACATTCAAAAAGTCTCGGACGACAAGTATTTCACCGATCTCTCGACGCAAATCGCGGCGACCTCGCAATCCGTGTTGCCGCGCGAGGGCTCGCTGGTGAAAAACGGCACCTGGTGGAACGGCGGCACCTGGGGCCTCTCGACACTAGTGCAGCGCTGGCAAACGCTGCAAACCGATCCGCTCAATCCGCTGGTGCCGCCCTACAACCGTTCGCAGATCGCTCTGTCCGCCGCCAAACAGAATGCCGGACACGCGGATCTCGAGTTCTTCAGCAGTGCGGTCGACTTCACCCACCCGCTGTTGACCAATGGCAGGCGGGTAGTCGCGTATCCCAGCGTCAGCGTGCCGCTGCAAACGTCATTTGCCTATCTGACGCCCAAGGTTGGCATGCACCTTACCCACTACAATCTCAACCCGTCGACGGCTACCGCATCGGATCCGAACCGGGCGGTGCCGATTTTTTCGGCAGACGGCGGTATGGTGTTCGAACGCAATACCGCTTGGTACGGCCAGAAACTGCTGCAAACGCTCGAGCCCAAGATCAATTATGTCTACATTCCTACCCGCGTCCAGAATCTGATACCCAATTTCGACAGCGCTTTGCAGGACATCAACTTCGCCACGCTCTACTCCGAAAATCAGTTCAGCGGCAACGACCGCATCAACGATGCCAACCAGGTAACCATGGGTCTGACCTCCCGGCTGCTGCACCAGGACACGGGGATCGAGCGGCTGCGAGTCGGTTTGGCGCAGCGTTATTACTTCAAGTCGCAGGAAGTCACGCTGCCGGGAGTCCCTGCGCGCGCGAGCACCAGCTCGGACCTGCTCGCCGCGTTCAGCGGGACGGTCGCGCCGCACTGGACCGCCGACGCGGGGTGGCAGTACAACACCGACTTCTCGCAGACGCAGAAACTCTCGAGCGCCGTGCGCTATCAGCCGGACCCCGGGAAAGTCGTGAATCTCAGCTATCGCTTCACTCACAACGCGTTGCGCCAGGTCGACCTCTCGAGCCAATGGCCGCTGACCGGTCGTTTGAGCGGGGTCGCACGCTGGAACTATTCAATACAGGACAGCAGGATGATCGAAGGGCTCGCCGGGCTTGAGTATAATGGCGGGTGTTGGGTATTTCGCGTCGTCGGCCACCACTTCGCGACCGCGACCCAGAACCAGGTCAGCTCCATATTCTTGCAACTCGAATTGAACGGAGTGTCAAAAATCGGCTCTAATCCCCTTGAGCTGCTGCGGCGGAACATCGCCGGCTACTATCGGCAGGAATCGCAATCCTCGCGCCCCGACGACCCGTTTCCGGGACGCTGACACTCACACGACACCCCTGTATGAAAGCACTCACTACACGCGCCGCGGCAGCGGCCGGTCTTGGCTTGCTCGCGCTTGCCGCCGTCCCGCACGCCTTCGCCCAAAAACCGCCTGCCAGCCGCATTGTGCTGCTCGATCGCATCGTCGCAGTCGTCAACGATCAGGTCATCACTCGCCGCGACCTGGATGAACGGGTCACAACCGTACTGACGCAGCTGCGCCAGCAGGGCACCCCGCTGCCGCCGCGGGATGTGCTCGAAAAACAGGTGCTCGAGCGCATGATCTTCAACCAGGTGCAACTCCAGTACGCCAAGGAAACCGGGCTCCGCGTCGACGATGCGACACTTGAAAAAACCCTGAGTCGCATCGCCGAAGACAGCAAACTCACACCGGCACAACTGCGCGCCGCCCTCGAAAAAGACGGTGTCAGCTTCAATAAGTTTCGCGAGGATGTTCGTGAAGAGATCACCATTGCCCGTCTGCGCGAGCGCGAGGTTGATAACAAGATTACGATAGCCGACAGCGAAGTCGATAACTTCCTCAGCACGCGGCAGATTCAGGAGGGCAAGACCGACGATTACAATCTGTCGCACATCCTGATCAGCGTGCCGGAACAGGCAAGCCCGGAGCGTTTGCAGGAGCGGCGCGTGCGCGCGGAGCAGGCGCTGGCGCAAATCAAAGGCGGCGCCGACTTCCGCCAGGTTGCCGCCAGCTTTTCCGATGCGCCCGAGGCGGTGCAGGGCGGGGCGCTCGGCTGGCGCGAGACCACGCGCCTTCCGGCGCTTTTTGCCGAGGCCGTGAAGGAACTCAAGGCCGGAGAGGTCAGCAGCATATTGCGCAGTCCCAACGGCTTTCATATTGTGCGCGTCAACGAGCGGCGCGGCCAGGGTGCGCCGCTGATCGTGTCCCAGACCCACGCCCGCCACATCCTGATCAAGACCAGCGAGCTGATATCGGAGAACGAGGCGAAGGACCGTGCGGCCAAACTCAAGGAACGGCTCGATAACAACGCCAGTTTTACCGAACTCGCGCGGCTGCAATCCGAGGACAGCAGCGCCTCGCGCGGCGGCGACCTGGGCTGGCTGTCGCCCGGGGACACGGTCCCGGAATTCGAAAAAGCGATGGCCGCCTTGAAGCCGGGACAGATCAGCGAGGCGGTGCGCTCGCCGTTCGGCTGGCACCTGATCCAGGTCCTGGAACGCCGCAACCAGGACATGTCGCAACAGCAGCAGCGGCTGGGCGCACGCCAGGCGCTGCGGGAGCAAAAAGCCGGCGAAGCGTACCAGGAATGGGTTCGCCAGCTGCGCGACAAGGCATTCGTCGACTACCGGCTCGAAGAAAAGTAGTGTTGAATCCGGCGATTGCCATCACCGCGGGAGAGCCGGCCGGAATCGGCCCCGACCTGTGCGTAATGATCGCCCAACAGCCGCAAACAGAACGCCTGGTGGTGATCGCTGATTGCCAGCTGCTCGCGCAACGCGCGCAATCCATGGGATTGCCGTGGCGCACCCTGCCTTTCAACCCCGTCGACCAGCCCGCGTTCGAACGCGGCGCACTGCCTGTGGTGCATGTGCCGCTTGCCGCCGCCGTGACTGCGGGCAAACTCGAACGCGCCAACGCGGCTTACGTTTTGCGCACCCTTGAAATCGCGATCGACGGTTGCCGCGATGGGCGCTTCGCTGCGATGGTCACCGCGCCGGTACACAAAGGCATCATCAACGATGCCGGCATCGCATTTACCGGCCACACCGAGTTTCTGGCCGCGCGCACCCGCGCCCCGCACGTCGTGATGATGCTCGCCGGTGGCGGCCTGCGGGTAGCGCTCGCCACTACGCATGTGGCGGTGAAAGACATCGCGCCGCGCATCACCAGCGACAGCCTCGAGCAAACGCTGCGCGTGCTGCGCCACGATCTCACCGCGCGTTTCGGCATTGCGGCGCCGCGCATCGCGGTGGCCGGTCTGAATCCGCACGCCGGGGAATCGGGGCATCTCGGACGAGAAGAAATCGAGATCATCGCGCCGCTCATCGAGCGCCTGCGCTACGAAGGCATGCAGGTAACCGGACCTCTACCGGCCGATACGCTTTTCAGCCGCGAACGCCTGCGCGATTTTGACTGCGTGCTCGCGATGTATCACGACCAGGGGCTGCCGGTGCTCAAATATGCAAGCTTTGGCAACGGCGTGAACGTCACGCTTGGACTGCCGATTATTCGCACCTCGGTGGACCACGGCACTGCGCTCGAGCTGGCCGGCAGCGGCAAAGCGGACGCGGGCAGCCTGCGCGCCGCAATCAACATGGCCGCGGCGCTCGCGCGCGGCACGACCTGAACGCTGCACGCCCGCTCTCGCGCCGCCTCGTGAAGCACCAGCCGCGAAAACGCTTTGGCCAGAACTTCCTGGTCGACGCCGGCGTCATCGCCGCGATCGTCGCTGCGATACGTCCGGCGCGCGCTGACCACGTCGTCGAAATCGGCCCTGGTCTGGGTGCGCTGACACGCCCACTGCTCGCCGCAGTGGAGCAAATGCACGCCATCGAGATCGACCGCGATCTCGTCACCGCGCTAAAGCATGAGTTCGCGCCACGCCTGACCGTGCACGCCGCCGATGTACTCGGATTCGACTTCGCCACACTCGGCAACGGGCTGCGCGTAGTCGGCAACCTGCCCTACAACATATCGACGCCGCTGCTATTCCATATCGCCCGGTATTGCGCGCAGGTCCACGACATTCACGTCATGCTGCAAAAGGAAATCGTCGCGCGCATGGTGGCTGCTCCCTCGGACAGCAACTATGGGCGGCTGTCGGTCATGCTGCAGTACCGCTTCGATCTGGATAAGCTGATCGACGTGCCGGCCGCGGCCTTTGATCCCGCACCCAGGATCGACTCGGCGGTGGTACGCCTGACGCCGCTGCGGCCGCTGCCCTTCGCTGCACGCGATGAGTCGTGGTTCGCGCGCATCGTCAAGGCCGCGTTCTCGCAGCGGCGCAAGATCCTGCGTAACTCGCTCAGTGCATTCTTGTCGGAACCGGATTTCGGGGCGCTCGCAATCGCGCCGGCGGCCCGGGCGCAAGAGTTGTCGGTCGCGCAATTCGTCGCGATTGCTGACTACGTCAGCAGTCGCAGCACGGGCTGACTAGTCCGTCTTTTTCTGGACAAACTCGATCTTGTAACCGTCGGGGTCCTCGACGAACGCGATGACGGTAGTGCCGTGTTTCATCGGCCCGGCTTCGCGGGTGACCTTGCCGCCGCGCTTCCTGACTTCCTCGCATGCCTGGTAAACATCGTCGACTTCGATCGCGACATGACCATAGCCGCTCCCGAGATCGTAGGTTGTTGTATCCCAGTTATGCGTCAACTCGAGCACGGCCGCGCTCGCTTCGTCGCCATAGCCGACGAATACATTGGTGAAGCGCCCGCCGGGATAGTCCTTGCGTCGCAACACCCGCATGCCCAGCACTTCAACGTAGAAATTCAGCGCGCGGTCCAGATCGCCGACGCGCAGCATCGTATGCAGAATTCTCATCGCGTATCCTCCGTCATCAAATCCGGACCATTTCAAAATCTTCCTTGCGCGCGCCGCATTCGGGACAGGTCCAATTCATCGGCACATCTTCCCAGCGTGTGCCGGGCGCGATCCCCTCGCCCGGCAAGCCTGCGGCTTCATCATAGATGAAGCCGCAGATCAGACACATGTAGGTCTGGTAAACGGTAACCTCGGTTGTTGTCATAACGGCGTGCAAATTAAGCTAAAATGCCATTTTAGCGATACACTCCGCCTCTGAACAACAACTACCGACCGTGACGGATCCTTCAGCGCCATCTCAATTGCCGCCGCTTGTGCTCGCATTCGCTGCGACCGATCCGAGCGGCGGCGCCGGCTTGCAAGCTGACGTGCTGACCCTCGCGAGCATGGGCTGTCATCCATTGTCGGTGGTCACCGCGGTGACGATACAAGATACCATGGGCGTCGAAGAGGTGATGGCGCTCGATGCGGAATGGATCGCTGACCAGGCGCGCTGCGTCCTCGAGGACATGCCGGTCGCGGCGTTCAAGGTCGGGATGGTCGGCAGCATCGAAAACATTGCCGCAATCGCCGAGGTCGTGTCCGATTATCCCGAAATCCCGCTGATCCTCGATCCGGTGCTGGCGTCGGGCCGCGGCGACGAACTCGTGACGGACGAGATGGTCTCGGCTTTGCGCGAATTGCTGGTGCCGCAGAGCACTATCATCACGCCCAACAGCATCGAGGCGCGGCGCCTGGCGCAGGAAGAGGGCGAGGAGGACATCGATCTCGCCGAGTGCGCACGCCGGCTCCTGGCGACCGGCTGCGAATACGTGCTGATCACCGGCACCCACGAAAACACTCCGCAGGTGACCAATACGCTCTACGGACAGGACGGCGTGATGCGCAGCGATAACTGGGAGCGCCTGCCCGGCAGCTATCACGGCTCCGGTTGCACGCTGGCCTCGGCGATCGCAGCGACCATCGCCAACGGCCTGAGCATCAGCGATGCGGTGCAGGACGCGCAGGAATACACGTGGCAAACGCTGAAGGCGGCATTCCGTCCCGGCATGGGCCAGCATATTCCCGACCGCCTGTTCTGGGCACGCGAGGATGAACCCGCCGATGAAGTTTGATGTCGAGACCGCAGCGCGCAAGTTCTGTCAGTTATTTCGAGTGAAGGCGGCATGACGTCTCGCAACGAAGAGTTGTTTGCCGCGGCGCAGCGCGTGATCCCGGGCGGGGTCAATTCGCCGGTGCGCGCATTTCGCGCCGTCGGTGGCACGCCGTGTTTCTTCGCGCGAGGCAGCGGCGCGCGCGTGTGGGACGCCGACGGCAAAGTGTATATCGATTATGTCGGCTCATGGGGCCCACTGATCCTTGGCCACGCGCATCCCACCGTGGTGCAAGCGGTGCAACAAGCGGCGGCGCAAGGGTTGAGCTTCGGCGCATCGACCGCCGCCGAAGTCGAACTCGCGGAAATGTTGTGCCTGCGAGTGCCGGGCCTCGATCAGGTGCGATTGGTCAGCTCAGGCACCGAGGCGACGATGAGCGCGATCCGGCTCGCCCGCGGGTATACCGGCAGATCGAAAATCGTCAAATTTGAAGGTTGCTATCATGGCCACGTCGACGCGTTACTGGTGAAAGCCGGATCCGGTGCGCTAACCCTCGGCAATCCGAGTTCGGCCGGCGTGCCCGACGCGACTGCGGCGCACACGCTGGTGCTCGAATACAACAATGTCGGGGCGCTCGAGGCCGCGTTCGGGCGCGAGGGCGCAGCTATCGCCTGTGTAATCGTCGAGCCGGTCGCCGGCAATATGAATCTGGTGGCGCCGAACCGCGAATTCCTCAAGGCGTTGCGCGCGTTGTGCACGCGTCACGGCGCACTGCTGATTTTCGACGAAGTGATGACGGGCTTTCGCGTTGGCCCGCAGGGCGCACAAGGCCTCTACGGCATTACCGCGGACGTGGTGACGCTCGGCAAAGTGGTCGGCGGCGGTATGCCGCTCGGAGCTTTCGGTGGCCGCCGCGACGTGATGGCGTGCATTGCGCCGCTCGGCCCGGTGTATCAGGCGGGCACCCTGTCTGGCAATCCGGTTGCGGTGGCAGCCGGCCTCGCGACACTCAAGCTGGTAGCAATCCCCGGATTCTTCGACCGGCTTGCGTCAGCCACGCGCGCGTTGACCGACGGGCTCGCCGCGGCGGCGCATGAATATGGCGTCGTGTTCTCGGCGCAGCCGGTGGGCGGCATGTTCGGGATTTACTTCCGCGCGACTCCGCCGCAGAGTTACGCTGAAGTAATGCAATGTGATGTCGCGGCGTTCAAGCGTTTTTTCCACGCCATGCTCGCCGAAGGCATCTACTTCGCGCCCTCCGCCTTCGAAGCGGGATTCATGTCGGCCGCGCACACCGCAGGCGAAATCGAACAAACGGTGGCGGCCGCCGCGCGCTATTTCGCGGCTGCGCTTCGAGGTTGAGCCGAAGCGTCACCATTGCAAAGAGATACGCTACTCCCAGGGCCGCTCCTGGTCGTCGCAACCCTTGGCGCGCGAATCAGCGCAATCCCGCCATATATTCGGACAGCGCCTTGATTTCCTGGTCCGATAGTTTGGCCGCAATCTCGCGCATCATCTTATTCGGGTCGTTGGTGCGCTCGCCGAGCCGGAATGCCTGCAGCTGCGCCAGCGTATACTCCGCGAACTGGCCAGCCACGCGCGGAAATTGTGCCGGGACGCCAGCGCCGTCGGGACCATGGCAGGACGTGCATGCCGCAACGCTCTTGGCCATGATGCCGCCGCGGTAGATCTGCCGGCCCAGTTTGACCAGATCGACGTTCCTGGCTGCGCGTGTCCTGGGTTTTTGGGCCTCGAAGTAGGCGCCCAGATTTTTCATGTCCTGCGGCGACAGCGCCGCCGACATACCCAGCATCACTGGGTTCTTGCGTTCGCCGGACTTGTAATTGGCAAGCTGCTTGGCGGTATAGTCGGCATGCTGCCCGGCGAGCACCGGGTTGGCGGGGCTCGCGCTATTGCCGTCGGTCGCATGGCAGGCCGCGCAGACTTTCGTGACTATCGGCTGTGCCTGCGCCGGATCGGCCCTGGCCGCCGGCTGCGCAATTGCGAGCGGGGCAGTCGCGGTACCAATCGCGGCCACCAGCGCCAAACTAAATCTCATGCGATCTCCTAACAACATTGCAACCTGAGGAAAACGCCGTATTCTATCGAAATCCCGTTCGACAGGCTAGGTTCGGTGGCCATGCATACTTTTCACAATATCGAGTTCGTCACCACCGTCGCCGACACGCACGCGCTGCCGCCTGCGCACGGCGCGGAGGTTGCGTTGGTCGGACGCTCCAATGCCGGCAAATCGAGCGCGCTCAACGCGCTGGCACAACGCAAACGCATCGCTTTCGTCAGCAAGACCCCCGGCCGCACGCAGCACATCAATTTCTTCCGCGTCGGAGACGCCCGTCATCTGGTCGACCTGCCGGGTTACGGCTATGCTGCGGTGCCGGCCTCGGCACGCGCGCACTGGAACGAACTGGTCGGCGGCTATCTGCAAACGCGCTCCTGTTTGCGCGGCGTGATGCTGATCATGGACGCGCGCCATCCACTCACCGAACTCGACCGGAAGCTCATCGCCTGGCTCACACCGACCGGCAGACCGGTGCACGTGCTGCTAAGCAAGTCAGACAAGTTGAGCCGGCAAACAGCGATTACGACGCTGCGCAATGTCGAAGCGGCGCTGCAGCGGGATTACGCGAACTGCAGTGTGCAACTCTTTTCGAGCACGCACAAAATCGGCATCGCGGAAGCCGCCGCCAAGATCCAGGAATGGCTCGGCGGCGACCGAAATAAAAACCCCCGGTTAAAGGGGAGTAAAACCGGGGGGAAAGCCTTAATAAAGATTAAGGCGCCCGCTCAGGGAGGAGAGGCGGGAGACGATGAAACACCGTCTGAAAGCTAAGACGAATCTCCGGGGAAATAGTTCCCCTCCCTGCGCAAAATAAGATATGCTTGCCAGTTCAATAACTTGCCCAACCTATTATGGATATCCTCGGTAGTTTTCCGCAGCGCAGGATGCGCCGCAACCGGCACGACGAGTTCTCGCGGCGCCTGATGCGCGAACACCGTTTGACCACTGACGATTTGATCTATCCGGTGTTTGTGATCGATGGTAAGCGCCGTACCGAACGCATTGCCTCGATGCCGGGAATCCAACGCTATACCGTCGACAAGCTGCTGCCCCATGCCGAGCAATGTTTGAAGCTCGGGATCCCGGCGCTGGCGATTTTTCCGGCGATCGAGCGCAGCCTCAAGACCGCCGACGGCCGCGAAGCGGTCAACCCGAAGGGACTGGTGCCGCGCACCGTTGCCGCGCTGAAAAAACGCTTTCCCGAATTGGGCGTGATCACCGATGCCGCGCTTGATCCCTACACTACCCACGGCCACGATGGCGTGATCGACAAGTCGGGTTATGTGTTGAACGACAAAACCGTGGCCGTGCTGCAGCGCCAGGCGCTGATCAACGCAGCGGCTGGGGTCGATATCGTCGCGCCGTCGGACATGATGGACGGCCGCATCCGCGCGATCCGCGACGCGCTCGATGGCAAGGGCTTTATCCACACGCGCATCCTCGCTTACGCGGCAAAATACGCGTCGGGATTTTACGGCCCGTTTCGCGACGCGGTCAGCTCAGCATCCAGCCTCGGCCGCGGCAACAAATACAACTACCAGATGGATCCGGCCAACAGCGATGAAGCCCTGTGGGAAGTTGGCCTCGATCTCGCCGAAGGCGCCGACATGGTGATGGTGAAACCGGGTATGCCCTACCTTGACATCATTTGCCGCATCAAAGAAAAATTCAAGGCGCCGACGATCGCGTATCAGGTCAGCGGCGAGTATTCGATGCTGAAGGCCGCGGCGCAAAACGGTTGGCTCGAAGAGCAAGGCTGCATGCTGGAAACGCTGACCGCGTTCAAGCGCGCCGGCGCGGATGCCATACTCACCTATTTTGCCGTCGCCGCCGCGGCCTGCCTCAAACAGCGCGGCTGACCGCCCGCTCAATCCGCCGCCAGCAACGCCTCGACTGCCTCGCGCCGGGCACGCTCGATCGGCTTACCTTCGACGCTCGCCTTGAGCTGACATCGCAGTTCGCGCGGCAGCAGCAGCGTGAGATGAATGTCGATGCCGTCGCGGCTGAAAGACAGCACCGGCGCAGCGAGTAACGTGTCACCCGCATAAAGCCTTGTCCCGCCGCTGCGGAAATCGATATTGTGATCGAGCAGATAATGCTCGACGCTCTTGCCGTTGTCGGTAAACAGCAGCAGGTTGATGGCGGCATATTTGCCGGCGTTGCCCTTGAGTACCGAGCCGGTCAGATACGGATTGAAACGCACAAGTTCAATCATCACCTCCAGCGCCAGCTGCCGCAATTCCCGCAATTGCGCCGGATGTTCCCGCTGATACAGTTCGCGATACAGTGTTAACGCGGCGTCGATTTCGTCGTTATTTGGCAGCTGGCGCGTGTCCGGAACGCCGGCTTGGCGCGCCGCTTTGCGCTTTGCCAAGGCGTGATCCTCGATGCCGTCCACCGCCATCAGGCGTGCCGCCAGATGCGCGATGCGCTCGCGCGTGAAATTGCGGCCGGGATCACGTGTCATGGACTTGCCCGCAATCAGAACAGTTGGCTCTTGACTTCTTCCGGTGGTTTCACGCCGCCGGGGACGACCGGCGCGGCGGGTGATTGCCTCGCCGGCGGGGCGCCATCCTGTTCGCCGGGCAGAAACTCCTGGTAGAAGAAATCGATGACGCCTCCGCCACCGGGATCGCGCAGACCGGTTTCGGGATTTATGCGCGCCTGGACCACGCCTTCCGGGACGCTACGCGGTTGCGCTTCGACGCCCGCCATGGCCTTGCCCATATAGGCTATCCATATTGGCAACGCCGCCTGCGATCCGGTTTCGTTATGGCCGAGCGTGTGCGGATTGTCGAAGCCGACCCATGCCACCGCAACCAGGCCGGTGCCGAAACCGCAGAACCAGGCGTCGATGAAATCGTTGGTGGTGCCGGTCTTGCCGGCAAGATCGGTACGCCCGAGTTGCATCGCGCGCGCGGCGGTGCCAGTTTTCACCACGTCCTGCATGATGTTGGTCATGATGAATGCGTTGCGCGCATCGATCGCGCGTTGCGCGGTTTCCTCGGCGCGCTGGGGACGCGCTTGAGCAATGACCGTACCCTTGGCATCCTCGATGCGCGCGATAAAGTATGGGTTGACGCGAAAACCGCCGTTGGCGAATACTGCGTAGGCGCCAACCATCTGGATCGGGGTCACGTTGCCGGCGCCGAGCGCCATCGTCAGATAGGGTGGGTGATACTTGGCGTCGAAGCCGAAGCGCGTGATGTAATCCTGCGCATATTGCGGCGTGATTGCTTGCAGTATACGCACCGAAACGAGGTTTTTTGACTTGACGAGACCGGTGCGCAGGCGGATCGGTCCCTCGAATTTGCCATCGAAGTTCTTCGGCTCCCACGGTTCGGAGCCGGTCTGGCTGGCATCGAACATCAATGGCGCATCGTTGATGACCGTCGCTGGCGTAAATCCTTTTTCGAGCGCGGCAGAATAAACGAATGGCTTGAAGCTCGAGCCAGGCTGACGCAACGCCTGCATGACATGATTGTATTTGTTGCGGTTGAAATCGAATCCGCCGACCAGCGCGCGGATCGCGCCGTCGCGCGGCTCGATCGATACCAGCGCTGCTTCGACCAGCGGCAGTTGCGTAATCTGCCATCGCCCTTTGTCGTCTTTCTGGATGCGAACCACCGCGCCACGCCGCAACCGCTGATTTGCCGGCGCCTTGTCACCGACCATTCTCTGGGCAAATTTGAGACCTTCGCCGCTGACTTCGAGCACCTCGCCGCCTTTGCGGTAGACCTTGATCGCCTTGGCGCTTATGTCGAGCACCAGCGCCGGATAAATGTCGTCGCTTTCGGTTTCGTCCTGCAGCGCGTCCTCGAGCGCCTCATCGCTGGGTTGCCGCTCGAGTTCGACATACCCTTCCGCGCCGCGATAGCCGTGGCGGTGGTCATATTCGGTTATCCCCTTGCGCACCGCGGCGTAGGCGGCCTGCTGATGCGCCGCTGACAGCGTGGTATATACCTTGAAGCCCCGCGTATAGGCGTCATCCCGAAAACGTTCATACAACACCTGCCGTACCATCTCGGCAAGATGATCGGCCTTCACCACGAAATCGTTGACCTCTTTTCTTACCATCAGCGGCTGCTTGTCGGCGAACTGCCACAGCGCGTCGGAAATAAAGTTGAGTTCGCGCATGCGCCGCAACACATATTGTTGACGCAACTTGGCGCGCTTGGGGTTGACTACCGGGTTGTAGCGCGACGGGGCTTTGGGCAAACCGGCCAGCATCGCCATCTCGGCGATGCTGAGTTGGTCGAGCGTCTTGCCGAAGTAAATTTGCGACGCCGCGGCAAACCCGTAGGCGCGCTGCCCGAGGAAGATCTGGTTTACATAGAGTTCGAAAATCTGATCCTTGGTCAGACTATGCTCGATTTTGAAAGCGAGCAGCATCTCGTTGAACTTGCGCGTCAGCGTCTTTTCCTTGGACAGAAAGAAGTTGCGCGCGACCTGCATGGTAATGGTGCTTGCGCCCTGGCGCGCGCCGCCGGAGACGAAATTCGACAGCGCGGCACGCATAACACCGACATAATCGACGCCGCCGTGCTGGTAGAAGCGCTCGTCTTCAGCGGCCAGAATTGCGTCGCGCATCGGTTTGGGCACGGCCTCGATTTTCACCACCGCGCGGCGCTCTTCGCCGAACTCGCCGATCAACTGGCCCTCGGCGCTATACACCTGCAATGGCATCTTGGGCTGATAATCTGTAAGAACATCCAGCGTCGGTAACGCTGGATATACGATTACTGCCGCAAAAACAATGACTAACGCGCCGGCCAGCGCGGCAACCGCAAGCAAGACCAATGGAAATGTCCACCAGCGAAAAGACATTGATTAACTGAGTAAAAAAATTTGTTGTAAAAAAACAACGGCTGGAAATAAAATCAGCTTCGGAACGAACGCATGCTGAAGTCCAGTATGTGCGGGTCAATCCAGCTAAGTCGCAGATTTTTAGCATTATAAGCTTGGGGCATCAGCAAAAGGAATGCCAATGAAAGAGTTTACGTGGTAAGCAGTTGTTGTTACCATTTAATGTAAATTATGTAAACTGGTCATAATGACCCTATGTGGAAGGGAAAATTGAAACTTAATCTCGAGCCTCTTGAGCGGCTATTCGAGTCGAGATCACCGCCGCTGATTGGCTGCGACATCACCACGTCGGCGGTGAAGATGGTCGAAATTGCCGAGGCGGGTAAAGGCCTGTACCGCGTCGAGCGCTACGCAATCGAACCCTTGCCACGTGATGCCGTGGAGGATGGCAACATCAACAATCTCGACGCCGTCAGCGACTGCCTGAGGCGGGGCTGGAAGCGCATGGGCACCAACATCAGGAGCCTCGCGCTGGCACTGCCTTCTGCCGCGGTGATCACCAGGAAAATCATCGTGCCCGCCGGACAGTCGGAGCAGGAACTCGAACTGCAGGTCGAGACCGAGGCCAACCAATACATTCCGTTCGCACTCGAGGAGGTCAATCTCGATTTCCAGGTTATCGGCCCGGCCCCCAACAGCCCCGACGATGTCGAGGTCCTGATTGCGGCATCGCGCAAGGATAAAATCGAGGATCGAGTTGCCGCCGCCGCGGCCGCGGACTTGAAAGCGGTGGTGATGGACATCGATTCATTTGCGGCGCAGGCCGCATTCGAGCTGATCGAGCGCCAGCTGCCGGAAGCCGGCAAAGACCAGAGCATCGCGATTATCGACATCGGCAGCGCGATCATGACTCTCAATGTGATGCGTAACAGCCAATCCGTTTACATGCGCGAGCAGCCGTTTGGCGGCAATCAGCTGACCCAGGAAATTCAGAGTCATTTCGGCATGTCGCCCGAGGAAGCCGAGGCGGCCAAACGCGCCGGCGGGTTGCCTGACAATTACGAAACCGACGTCTTGGCTCCATTCCTCGACCGGCTCGGGCTCGAGGTCGCGCGCGCGTTACAGTTTTTCTTTGCATCCACGCAATTCAACCGCATCAACCACATCCTGCTCGCAGGTGGTTGCGCCGCGATACCCGGCATCAATAATGTGGTCACCAAGCGCGCGGCCGTCAATGCCCTGGTCGCGAATCCCTTCGCCAACATGGCGCTGTCGTCCAAAATCAGGCTCAAACAACTGACCGGCGATGCGCCATCATTAATGGTGGCATGCGGGCTCGCCATGCGGAGATTTGACGCATGATCCGCATCAACCTGCTCCCGCATCGCGAGCAAAAGCGCAAACGGCAGCAACAGCAATTCTTGGTGACGCTGGGGGCGGTGGTCGCACTCGGCGCGGCCTTCTGGTTTGGCGGGCACTACTACCTGAGCGGTCAGCTCGAGCAACAACAAGGTCGCAATTCCTATCTCGAGTCGGAGGTCGCGAAGCTCGACAAACAGATTGAGGAAATCAAGAAACTCAAGGAATCAACCGCTGCGCTGCTGCAGCGCAAGAAGGTCATCGAGGCGCTGCAGGCCAACCGCGCGGAAACGGTTTATCTGCTCGATCAGTTGGTGCGGCAATTGCCCGATGGCGTTTACCTCAAAGGCATCCAGCAGAAAGGCGTTCAAGTCAGTATCACGGGTTATGCGCAATCAAACGCGCGGGTTTCGACCTTCATGCGCAATCTCGAAGCGTCGTCGTATCTTGAAAAACCCCGCCTGATCGAAATCAAAGCGGTGACCGAACGCAACACGCGGCTGAATGAATTCAGTCTGACGGCTGTTTTGACCCGCACCAAGGATGAAGCGGCGGACCGGAAACCCGCTGCGAAACCGAGCGCGCAGCCCGCGGCCGCTGCGCCTGGCGCCGCAGGCGCGATACCGAGCGCTCAAGTCCTGGCACCCGCAACGACCGCCGACGCAACCTCGGCCACGACCGTGGCCTCTGCGAGCAAGCCGCCGCGCAGCGGTTTGCATTAACCTCGGTAAACACCACGATGACACTCAACGAGCTGAAAAGCCTGGACCCCAAGAACATCGGCAGTTGGCCGGTTTTGCCCAAGCTCGGCGTGCTGCTGGTCGCGCTGCTCCTGCTCATCATCGCCAGCTATTTGCTCGACTGGCAGGACCAGATCGAGTCGATCGAGACCGCCCAGCGAAAAGAAACGGCCCTGCGCACGACCTTTCTGGAGAAGAAGAAGCAGGCGATAGACATCGAGGCTTACCGCAAGCAACTGGCTGACATCGAGAAATCGTTTGGCGCGCTGTTGAAGCAGCTGCCCGGCAAATCGGAAATGGAAGCGTTGCTTACCGATATCAATCAGGCCGGCCTGGGCCGCGGCCTGCAGTTCGAACTGTTCAAGCCGGCGGCCACTGAAAATATGTCGGAGTTTTACGCCGAACTGCCGATCACGCTGCGCGTGTCCGGCAGCTACCACGACATGGGCGCCTTCGCGAGCGATATCTCGAAGCTGTCGCGCATCGTTTTGCTCAACGATGTGCAGCTGGCGCAAAACAAGGACGGCGTCATTACGATGAACGCGGTGGCCAAGACCTACCGCTATCTAGACGAGGAAGAACTCACCAGGCAGAGAAAGGCGGCCAAAGACGCCAAGGCAGCCAAGGCGGCCAAGAAATGAGGTTCCATATTGTTATCGTGACTTTCACCTGCCTCGGGCTTGCCTCCTGCGGTGGCGAACAGTACTCGGATCTGAGACAATTCGTGAAAGAATCCGACAACCTGCCGCGCAGCCCCCTTCCGGCGTTGCCTGACGTCAAACCGTACGAGCCATTTGCCTATGACGCTTACGACCTCGTCGATCCGTTCAAGTCGCGCAAGATCGAACCGCCGAAAAAAACCGCCGGCGGCGGCCTTGAGCCGGACTTGACGCGACGCAAGGAACCGCTCGAGGCCTACCCACTCGAGAACCTGCGCATGGTTGGCACGCTGCAGCAGAACAAAGCCAACTATGCGCTGGTGAAGAGCCCTGATAACAATCTGTTCCGCGTCAAACCAGGCAATTACATCGGCCAGAACTTCGGTCTGATTACGGCGATTTCGGAATCGACGATCAAGCTCAAGGAAATCGTGCAGGATAGCGCTGGGGACTGGGCCGAGCGTGAAAGTACCATAATGCTGATCGACGAGGGGACCAAATAATGCAGCGCAGCGAGCACCGTGCGGCCTGCGGCCGACGGCGCTCGCTGCGAAATCAGAGGGCAGGACTATGAACAACATTAGCTTATTTTTGAAACCGATACGCAGCCTCGCGTTGCTGCTGGCCATGAGCGCGGCAGCCGTGGTTACGACCTGGGCACAATCCGCGCAGCCCGCTGCCAACAGCATCGAAGCGATTGACGTCGCCGGCCAACGCGGCGGCAACATCGTCGTTCGCATCACGCTCAAGCAGCCGCTTGCCGATCCGCCGGCCGGGTTCACGATCAACAATCCGCCGCGCATCGCGTTTGACTTCCCGGGCACCAGCAATGCGCTGGGCAAGAACACGCAGGAGGTCGGCGATGGCGACCTGCGCAACATGAATATCGTGCAGGCGGGCGACCGCACGCGGCTGGTGATGAATTTGACCAAGCTGCTCGGCTACGACACCAAGGTCGACGGCAAGAACGTGATCATCACGCTGCAGGCAGTGTCTACCGGTACTGCGGCGGCGCCCGTGACGTCCCGCTTCGCCGAGGCCAAAGCGGGCGATACGCGCCATAGCCTGCGCGACGTGAGCTTCCGGCGTGGCCCGAACGGCGAGGGCCGCATCATCGTTGATCTGTCCGATAACGCGGTCGGCATCGACCTGCGCCAGCAGGGCAAGAGCCTGTTCATCGACTTCCAAAATACCGAACTGCCCAAGAACCTCGAGCGCCGGCTTGACGTGGTTGATTTCGCCACACCGGTGCAAACCATCGACGCGTTCGTGCAAGGCAGCAGCGCCCGCATCGCAATCGAGCCGAAGGGATTGTGGGAGCATTCCGCCTATCAGACCGACAACCGCTTCATCGTCGAGGTCAAACCGATCGTCGAGGATCCGACCAAGCTGATTCAAGGCACGCGCCGGGGCTATACCGGCGAGAAACTGTCTCTCAACTTTCAAAACGTGGAAGTGCGCGCGGTGCTGCAGGTGATCGCCGACTTCACCGGCTTCAACTTCATCACCAGCGACACGGTGACGGGCAACCTGACGCTGCGTCTGAAAGACGTGCCGTGGGACCAGGCGCTCGACACCATCCTGCAGGCCAAGGGCCTTGACATGCGCAAGAGCGGCAACGTGGTGTGGATTGCGCCAAGTGACGAACTCGCGACCAAGGAGAAACTCGCGCTCGAAGCCCAGGCCCATATTGCCGACCTTGAGCCGACCCGCACCGAGTCGTTCCAGTTGAATTACCAGAAAGCGGACGCATTCCAGGCCATCCTCGCCAACCCGAGCCAGAGGATTCTGTCCAAGCGCGGCAGCATGGTAATCGATCCGCGCACCAACACCCTGTTCGTCCAGGACACCCCGTCGCGGCTCGAGGCGGTGCGCACGCTGGTGCGCAAGATCGACGTGCCGGTGCGCCAGGTTATGATCGAGGCGCGCATCGTCGAAGCGTCGGATACTTTCACCCGTAACCTCGGTGTCAGACTCGGCCTGAACCAAAACAACGCGGGTAGCGACACGCTCGCCGGCAGGGGCAGCGCGCGCGTTTTTGCCGGCGCCAGCCTTAATTCGACGACGTTCGGTACCGGGCAGACTACGACCGTTCCCACACTCGATAATTTCACCAATGTCAACCTGCCGGCTGCCAACATTGGCGGCGCCCTGCCGGGCGTGTTTTCAGTGATCCTGTTCAATGAAGCGTTCACCCGGTTTCTCAATCTCGAGATTTCGGCGCTTCAGGCCGACGGCAAAGGCAAGATTATTTCCACGCCGCGGGTGATCACCGCCGACCAGATTGAGGCGATCATCGAGCAGGGCACGGAAATCCCGTATCAGCAGGCAACCTCGAGCGGCGCGACCGCCGTGCAGTTCAAGAAGGCGACCCTATCGCTCAAGGTGAAGCCGCATATCACGCCGGACGACAACATCATCATGAGTCTCAACGTGCACAAGGACAGCGTCGGTACTGTGACGACTGCCGGCCCGTCGATCGACACCAAGCAGATCACCACTGAAGTGCTGGTGCAAAATGGCGGCACGGTGGTGATCGGCGGGATCTATTCGCAAACCGAGACGGACTCGACGAACAAAATCCCCGTGCTCGGCGACGTACCGTATGTCGGGTTCCTGTTCCGCCAGAATTCCAAGACCGACAATAAGAGCGAGCTGTTGATCTTCATCAGCCCGCGCATCATCAAGAGCAGCGTGACCTTGCGTTAAGCGGCATATTGCGCCGCTTTGGCCAGCCGGTTCCTGGCGGTTTTCCCGGCCCCTTAGGTATCGTGCCCGCACAAAGCGCCGCCGGATTCACGCTACAATCCGGGCATGCGCGACGACCCTCACTCAACGCAACCCGCGGCCACCGTCCCGGGAAACCTTTTCCTCGTTGGATTGATGGGCGCCGGCAAGACTTCGGTCGGCCGGCTGCTGGCCAAACGCTACAACAAGACTTTCTATGACTGCGACCAGGAAATCGAGCGCCGCACCGGGGTGAAAATTCCGGTGATCTTCGACATTGAAGGCGAAGCTGGATTCCGCGCCCGGGAGTCGGCGGTGCTGCTCGAACTGGCGGCATTGCGGGATATCGTACTGGCCACCGGAGGAGGCGCCGTGGTTCGCGAGGAAAATCGCCGCGTGCTGGTGCAAAATGGTACCGTAGTTTATTTGCGCGCGGCGCTCGAAGACCTGTGGCAGCGCACCCGGCACGACCGTAACCGTCCACTGCTGCAGACCAGCGACCGGCGTGCCAAACTTGAACAGCTGTTTATTCAGCGCGACCCGTTGTATCGGGAGGTCGCGACACTTATAGTTGATACTGGCAAACAGAGCCTGCGCAGCCTTGCCCAGCAGATCGAGCAGCGCTTGCGCGAGCATTTTCAATCCGCGGGACACGCCCGCCAAGACTGCGCCTGAACCAGCGCGGCCGGCAGGTTGATCCCCGAATCGAGTCACGGTCCGAACCTCATGCATACGGTCCAGGTCACATTGGCCGACCGCAGCTATCCCATCTACATCGGCGCCGGGCTGCTCGCGTGCGGCGGGCTGCTCGCGCAGCACCTGCCGCAAAATCGCGCTGCGCTGATTACCGACACCACAGTGGCTGCGCTTTATCTCGACCCGGTCGCCGACGCGCTGCGCGCTGCCGGCGTCAGCGTAACTCCGGTGATTCTTCCCACCGGCGAGCAGCACAAAGACTGGCACACCTTGAACGCGGTATTCGACGCGCTGCTCGCCCACCATTGCGAACGCAAGACGACGCTGGTCGCGCTCGGTGGCGGCGTGATCGGCGATCTTGCCGGCTTTGCCGCCGCGACCTATCTGCGCGGCGTGCCTTTCATCCAGCTGCCGACGACCTTGCTCGCGCAGGTCGACTCATCGGTCGGCGGCAAGACGGCGATCAACCATCCACACGGCAAGAACCTGATTGGTGCATTTTATCAACCGCTGGCGGTCATCGCCGACACCGCCACGCTCAACACCCTGGCGGATCGCGAGTTGAGCGCCGGCCTCGCCGAGATCATCAAGTACGGCCTGATCCGCGACCCGGCGTTTTTCGCCTGGCTGGAGAGCAATATCGATGCGCTGATCGGGCGGGAACCCGCGGCACTTGCCTACGCGATTTCGCGCTCGTGCGAAAACAAGGCCGAGGTCGTCGCCGCCGACGAGCGCGAGGAGTCCGGCACGCGCGCACTCCTCAATCTCGGCCACACGTTCGGGCACGCGATCGAAACCGGTCTGGGTTACGGCACCTGGCTGCATGGCGAGGCAGTGGCTGCGGGCACCGTGATGGCGGCACGCCTCTCGCAGCATCTGGGCCTGCTCGGCGCACCTGAGGTCGCACGCGTCGCGGCATTGCTTGAACGCGCCCGTTTGCCGGTGAACGCGCCCGATCTCGGGATAGAGCGTTATCTGCAGTTGATGGGAATGGACAAGAAGGTGGAGGGCGGCAGGATGCGCTTCATCCTGCTGCGCGGAATCGGCTCCGCGCTCCTGACCGCCGAGGTGTCTGTGGACGCGCTCGCCGCGGTGCTCGCAACGTCCGTCGCGCATGCCTGAGCTGGCGCGCTACGCGGTTGGCCCCCACAATAGCCGCGGCAGGCGCTGGCGCGAAGTCCCGCCCGTGGGCCGCAGCGAGTTACAGCGCGACCGCGATCGCATCATACACTCGACCGCATTTCGCCGTCTCGAATACAAAACCCAGGTCTTCGTCAATCACGAAGGCGACCTGTTCCGCACGCGCCTCACCCACAGCCTCGAGGTTGCGCAAATCGCGCGCTCGGTGGCGCGCAGCCTGCAGCTCAACGAGGACCTGGTCGAGGCGATCTCGCTCGCGCACGACCTCGGTCACACGCCGTTCGGCCACGCCGGCCAGGACGCATTGCACCACTGCATGAAACCGCACGGCGGGTTCGAGCACAACCTGCAGTCGCTGCGTGTCGTCGACCAACTGGAACAGCGCTATGCGGCATTCGACGGCCTGAATCTGTGCTTCGAGACTCGCGAGGGCATCCTCAAGCATTGCTCGCTGCAGAATGCGCGCAAGCTCGGAGATGTCGGCGAGCGTTTCGTCAAGCGGCGGCGACCGTCGCTCGAAGCGCAGCTCGCCAATCTCGCCGACGAGATCGCCTACAACAATCACGACGTCGACGACGGCCTGCGCTCGGGTCTGCTGTCGATCGAGCAGCTCACCCGGGTCAGCCTCTTCGCGCGCCATATGAAACGGGTGTTGCGCGAGTATCCCAAAATCGATGCGCGGCGCCTGGTGCACGAAACGGTGCGGCGGATGATCAGCGCGCTGGTCGTCGATCTTACCCGGCAGAGCACGAAAAACCTCAGGACGCGCGCACCGCGCAGCGTCGACGACGTGCGCGCAGCGCCGCCGTTGATCGCCCACAGTGCCGCAATCGAGCGCGAGCAGCGCGAACTCAAACAGTTCCTGCGGCTAAACCTGTATCAGCACCACCAGGTCGCGCGCATGACCAACAAGGCGCGGCGCATCGTCGCCGATCTGTTTC